>Ga0074045_10005689_pt1 | contig 10829 bp, 11 predicted proteins | sample BogForMeECP23OM2_FD_94442 | JGI IMG/M metagenome (GOLD analysis project Ga0074045, IMG submission 94442) | Bog forest soil microbial communities from Calvert Island, British Columbia, Canada - Bog Forest MetaG ECP23OM2 | ecosystem: Environmental > Terrestrial > Soil > Wetlands ... | reverse complement strand
TTATGCGAAGCTCAGCCCAGAGCCCGCGGAACCCCAACATCATGCAGGGTCAATGAACTACGCCAGAGATTGTTGCGAACCCGGCGCGCGACTCCACATAACCGCGGGCTTCGCATCATCTGCAAGCCCGCCCAGGACGGTCAGCATCAGGCGGCCGTGTGAGGTCGTGGTGTCGGCCCAGGCGTCGCCCAGGGACCGGAAACCGGCCTTCTTGCCCGTGATGGCGGCGAGGGTGTTTAGCAGGTCGCGAGTTGAGCGGGCCAGCCGGTCGAGCCGCGTCACCATCAACACGTCACTGGCCCCAAGCGCGGCAATGGCTTTACGAAGCTGCGCCCGGTCACTTTTGGCTCCGCTTGCCACTTCCCGGAACACCTTCCCGGCACCGGCAGCCCTCAAGGTGGTCACCTGTGCCGATACGCTCTGGCCGTCAGTCGATACTCGCGCATACCCGTAAATCATGCCTGACTTATGGCGGTATCTTATGCAAAAGAAAAGGGCAATCCGATCAAGGGTCTAGATTCTTTGCATAATTCTTGAAATTCGCACCAGCGTGTGCTGCGGTAGGTCCGCTCCCCACCGAAAGCGGCTGTCGGTTGAGCTATTCCGCGCCGGCTTCAGCCGGCGCATCGCTGGCCGCGCGAACAGATCGCCGCGGTGGCGCGCGCAGCGGCCGCGCGCTACGACGCCGCCGCGTCCGCCTGCGCGACGTCGCGCACCAGGCCGCCCGGCTCAGCGCATGGCAACCGGTCGTGGCGGGTGAGCGCCCCGCACCACGGCCAGGCCAGGACCCGGCACTACCCCAGCACCGCCGAGAGCTCCATCGCGACCATCATGTCCCCGCGCACGCGGAGCCGGCCGGACATGAACGCGCTCGTCGGATCGAGCTCGCGGTCGAGGATCTGCCGCAGCACGTCGAGCGCCATCTCCAGCGTGCAGTCGGTCTCCTCGACGTCGTCGCGCGACATCATCGCCGGCGGATTGCGCGCGTCGATGACGATCACGCCGTCCTCGCCGCAGTCGAACTTCACCAGCTTGCCCAGCTCGTCGAAGGCACTCAGGCTTTCGCGCAGGCTGGTCTCGATGACGACGATGGACATGCGTGCTCTCCTTCAGAGCTTGAGGAAGCCGACCAGACGCTCCGCCTGATCGACGATCGGATCGGCGATGGCCGCCGCGCGCCGCGCGCCGTCGCGCAGGATCGCGTCGAGCGCGGCGGGATCGGCGAGCAGGCGTGCGGTTTCCGCCGCGATCGGCTGCAAGGTCGCGACCATCAGCTCGGCGAGCGCGTCCTTGAACGCGCCGAACCCCTTGCCGCCGTGTTCGCGCAGCACGGTCGCGGGATCGGTGCCGGCAAGCGCCGCGTAGATGCCGACGAGGTTGCGCGCCTCCGGCCGCTCCTCCAGTCCCGCGGGCTCGGACGGCAGCGGCTCGGGGTCGGTCTTGGCGCGCCGGATCTTCAGCGCGATCGTGTCGGCGTCGTCGGACAGGTTGATCCGGCTCTGATCGGACGGATCGGACTTCGACATCTTCCTGGTGCCGTCGCGCAGGCTCATCACGCGCGCGGCGGGGCCGAGGATCAGCGGCTCGATGCGCGGGAAGAACTCGACGCCGTAATCGTAGTTGAATTTCTCGCCGATGTCGTTGGCGAGCTCGAGATGTTGCCGCTGGTCGTCGCCCACCGGCACCCGCGTGGCGTGATAGGCGTGGATGTCGGCGGCCATCAGGTTCGGATAGACGTACAGCCCGGTCGACGCGGCCTCGCGGTCCTTGCCGGCCTTGTCCTTGAACTGCGTCATGCGGTTGAGCCAGCCGAGGCGGGCGACGCAGTTGAAGATCCACGCGAGCCGCACATGCGCGTGCACCGTGGATTGCAGGAACAGCGCGCCCCGGTTCGGATCGATGCCGCAGGCGATGATCGTCGCCGCCATCTCGCGCGTCTGCTGCGCGAGCTGTGCCGGGTCCTGCCAAACGGTGATCGCGTGCAGGTCGACGACGCACCACAGGCACTCGTGGTCGTCCTGCAGCGCCACCCAGTTGCGGATGGCGCCGAGGTAGTTGCCGAGCGTGGGAATGCCGGTCGGCTGGATGCCGGAGAGGATGCGCTGCATGGCTCGGGTGTATCAGCCCGCACCGCTGCGGGCGAGCATGCGGCGGGTCTCGCGCAGGTCGAAGGCGCCGACGACCTGCCCGGCGACCGCGTAGGCGGCGAGCCCGGCCAGGACGAGCGCGGCGAGGGCGGCCCAGCGCAGGCCGCGCACGGCGTCGGCATGGGCGAACAGCGGTCCCTGCAGCAGGGCCAGCGTCGCCGCCATGGCGGCGGCGGCGACGCCCATGCGCGGTGCCCGGCGGCGCAGCTGCGTGTCCGGCACCAGGAAGCCGCGCCGCAGCAGCAGCACGGACAGCGCGCCGGCGTTGACGATGGCGGCGATGCTGGTGGCGAGCGGCGGCCCGATGTGCTGCAGCGGCACCATCAGCGCGAGGTTCAGCGCGAGGTTGAGCACGAGCACGACCACCCCGACCTTCACCGGCGTGGCCGTGTCGCCGCGCGCGAAGAACGCCGGCGCCAGCACCTTCAGCAGCACGAAGGCCGGCAGGCCGAGCGCGTAGGCCGCCAGCGACTGCGACGACAAATGCGCGGCCTGGTGGGTGAACGCGCCGCGGCCGAACAGCACCCACATGATCGGCTCGGCGCTGACGATCAGCGCCAGCGCGGCGGGGATCGTCAGGAACAGCGAGAACTCGACGGCGCGGTTGAGCGTGTCGATCGCCTGTCCCGCCTGCCCGCCGCGCACCTGGCGCGACAGCACCGGCAGGATCGCGGTGCCCACGGCGACGCCGATCGTGCCGAGCGGCAGCTGATAGACGCGCTCGGCGTAGTACAGCAGCGACACCGTGCCGGCGGGCAGCAGGCTGGCGATGATGACGTCGACTGCCGAGTTGAGCTGGGTGGCGCCGGCGCCGATCAGCCCCGGCCCCATGCGGCGCATCAGCACGCGCATCTGCGGCGTCAGGCGCGGGCGGGGGACGTGCAGCCGCATCCCGGCGCGGCGCACCGCCCAGATCAGCAGCCCCAGCTGCACGACGCCCGAGACCGACACGCCCCAGGCCAGCGCGTGGCCGACCGTCGGCACGTACGGCGTCAGGAACAGCATCGCGGCGATGGAGACGACGTTGTAGAGCATCGGCGCCGCGGCGGCGGCGGCGAAGCGGTGCAGCCCGTTCAGCACGCCCGACAGCAGGGCGGCGAGGCAGATCAGGATCAGGTAGGGAAACGTGATCCGGGTCAGGTCCACGGCCAGGGCGAACTTGGCCGGGATCTCGGAGAAGCCCGGGGCCAGCACGAACAGCAGCACCGGCATGAAGATCTCGCCCACGATCGTCAGCAGGCCGAGCCAGAACGCCATCACGCCGATCGCCTCTTCGGCGAATTGCTGGGCGGCGTCGCGGCCTTCGGCGGCGAGCAGGCCGGAGAATTCGGGCACGAAGGCGGCGTTGAACGCGCCCTCGCCGAACAGCCGGCGAAACAGGTTCGGCAGCTTGTTGGCGACGAAGAAGCAGTCCGCCACGGGGCCGGTGCCGGCGAGTGCGGCGATGAGGATATCGCGCACGAAACCGAGCAGCCGGCTGCCCATGGTCCAGCCGCCGACGGTCAGGATCCCGCGAAGCACGGGCCCGTCTAGCAGCCGGGTCGGCGGCGTGGGAAGCGCCCGGAGGGAAGCGCCGGGGCGCACGGCGGCTTCCCCCGGTTGCGCCAGATCAGTGACGGGCAGGCGGGCGCCGGGGGAATGCAGCGCAGCGGCCGAGGGAAGTCGCGTCTGAAACAGGGCGGGTATTGCAAGCGGCCGGCTGTGCTATCGTGACGCCGGCCGTGCTCCGGCGGCGCGGCACGCCGGCGCCAACATCGAAGAACAGGGGGATCATCATGTCCGATACCTATGCGCATCCGGCGCACCCGTTCGCGAGCCACGTGCGACACGTGCACGACGAGGATCCGTTCCACTGGCTCGCCGCCGGCCTGCGCGACTACCACGCGGCGACCGCGGCGAGCGTGGCCTACGGCATGATCTTCGTGGTGGTCGGGCTGGTGCTCGCGCTCGCGCTGTACCTGGCCGACGCGATCTACCTGTTCGTCCCGCTCGCCACCGGCTTCATGCTGCTCGGCCCGGCGGCGACGGTCGGCTTCTATTCGATCAGCCGCGACCTGGAGCGCGGACACACGCCGAGCCTGTCCCGCGCGGTGTCCGCCTTCCGGGTCAATCCCGGTCCGTTCGCCTATGTCGGGCTGGCGTTGCTGTGCCTGTTCCTGCTGTGGGTGCGCCTCGCGCAGCTGGCGTTCGCGCTGAGCTTCCCGTCGAGCGGCGGCTTCGATCTGCAATCGCTGGTCAACACCACGTTCTTCACGACGGGCGGCCTGGTGTTCGCGGCGATCACGGTGGCGATCGGAGCGGTGATCGCCGCGCTGGTCTTCGCCGGCGGCGCGTTCGCGCTGCCGATGCTGCTGGACCGCAAGGTCGGCATGGTCGAGGCGGTGGCGACGAGCTGGAACGCGGTGATGGCGAACCCACGGCCGATGGCGATCTGGGCGGTGATGCTGGTGCTGATCGTCGCGGCGGGGATGGCGTGCTTCATGATCGGCCTGGCGGTGAGCCTGCCGCTCGCCGGCCACGCGACGTGGCACGCGTACCGGGCGGTGATTCGTCAGGAGGGGGCGGCGGACTGATTGCACGCCTTGCCCTTCGCGTAGGAAACCTCAGCGGCGATCAGCCCATTTTCGTCATCGCGAGCGAAGCGTGGCGATCCAGGGCCGCGTGACAAATGCCGGCCGCGCGGCCCTGGATCGCCACGGCGCTGCGCGCCTCGCGATGACGAAGTCAATGGGTTTCGATCCCATACCGAAAAAATATCCGTAACGTAAGCGGAACACTCAGTCGAACTTGGGCGGATCGCGAACCGGCTGATCCGGCAGCAACTCGAGATCGACGCCGCCGAGCGGGGCGAACAGCCGGTGGATCGCTTCGGCGAGATTGGTTTCCTCGCCGGTTTCCGCCGCGAGGGTCTCGCTGAGGATGTGGCGCAGCTCCGCTTCCATCGACCTGCCATGGCGGGCGGCCCGGATGCGCAACCGTTCCTTCAGCGCGTCGTCGACGTTGCGGATGGTCAACGTGGTCATGCCGTCGATATGCCACTCGCATGCAATGCGTTCAACGACGGCATCGCGGCTACTCGTCCCGCCGCGGCCGCGCCAGCAGTCCGGCGATCGCCTCGGCCAGCGTGATCCGGTCTGCCAGCAGGGCGTCGACGGCGCGGCAGATCGGCAGGTCCAGATCGCCCGCGCGCGCGACCAGGGCAGGCGCGGCGACGGCGCCCTCCGTCGCGGTGGTGCGGTGCGACAGCACCTCGGCGGCATGCTCGCCGCCGCCGATCGCCAGTCCCAGGCTGTAGTTGCGGCTCGCCGCCCCGGTGCAGGTCAGCGTCAGGTCGCCTAGCCCCGACAGGCCCATCGCCGTCTCCGCCCTGCCGCCCAGCGCCGCCGTCAGGCGCGCGAGTTCGGCGACACCCCGGGTGATCAGCGCCGCGCGGGCGTTCTCGCCCAGGCCCGCGCCGACCACCGCGCCGGCCGCAATCGCGATCACGTTCTTCGCCGCCCCGCACAGCTGCACGCCGAGCGGGTCGTCGTTGCCGTAGAGCCGGAACCGGTCGGTCGCCACCAGCTCGATCACGCGCCGCCGCAGCCCGGCATCGGCGGCGGCGACCACGGCCGCGGCCGGCAGCCCGGCGGCGATCTCGTGCGCGAAGTTGGGGCCGCTCAGCACGCACGCCGGCGTGGCCGGGTGCAACTCGGCCAGCACCTCCAGCGGCAGCGCGTGCGTCTCTGGGTCGAGCCCCTTGCAGCAGGCCACCAGCACGCCCGCCTCGACGCAAGCCGCGACGTGACGCAGATGCGCCGTCGGCACCGCGAGCAGCGCGACGTCGGCCTGCGGCAGCTCCGCGGTGACGCGGACGGAATCGGGCAGCACCGCGTTGGGCAGCCGCGGATTGCGCCTTGTCTGCGCGATCGCACCCGCGCGCGCGGGGTCGCGCGCCCACAGCGTCACCGCCCGGCCGGCGCGCACGCACTGCAGCGCCAGCGCGGTGCCCCACGCCCCGGCACCGATGACGGCGACCTCACTCATCGGCCAGCCGCAGCAGGGCGGTGCCGGCGCCGGGCTCCTCGCGGCCCAGCCGGGCCAGCAAGGCATCGAGGATCGGCGCCGCCTCGGCCTCGAACCGGTACGGCGGATTGACCACCAGCAGTCCGCACCCGTTCAGGCGGCCGGGGTCGGTCGGCTCGCGCAGCCACAGCTCGGCGGCCACGACGTCGCGCAGTCCCGACTCCCGGATCGCGTCATGAAACGCGCGCACCGGCGCACGGTGCTTGATCGGGTACCACGCCGCCAGCACCCCCGTCGCGAACCGCGCGTTCGCCGTCCCCACCCCGGCGGCAAGCCGGGCGAACTCGTCCGGCCGTTCGAACGGCGGGTCGATCAGCACCAGCCCGCGGCGGGCCACCGCGGCCGGCGGCGGCAGCAGGGCGCCCAGCGCCTCCCAGCCGTTGCGCGCATGCACCGCCACCTGCCGGTCGCGCGCGAACAGGGCGCGCAGGTCCGCGTAGTCCTCGGGATGCAGCTCGCAGCAGGCCAGCCGGTCGTCCGGCCGCAGCAGCGCCCGGATCAGCGCCGGGCTGCCGGGATACAGCCCCAGCCCCGACACCAGCCCCACATAGTCCGCCAGCACCTCCGGCGGCGCCTGCATCAGCCGGCCGATGCCGTCGCGCCACTCGCCGGTGCGCTCAGCCGGGCCGGAGGCCAGGTCGTACCGCCCCGCCCCGGCATGGGTGTCGAGCACGAACACCGGCGTCTCCTTCCGCGCCAGCGCGCGCAGCAGCCACACCAGCAGCGCGTGCTTCATGCAGTCGGCGAAACCCCCGGCATGGAAGGCGTGGCGATAGTTCACCCAGGCTCCTTGCGCTGCGGGCGCGGTCGGGGAAGGACTCTCCCACGAAGACAAGAAGGGTCGGCGGGATGGCAACGTTCAAGGCGTGCGTGATCGACAAACCCGAGGGCGGCAAGCAGACCGTCGCCCTGCGCGAGTTCTCCGACGACGACCTCATGCAGGGCGACGTCACCGTCCGCGTGACCCACTCGGCGCTGAACTACAAGGACGGGCTGGCGCTCACCGGCCGCTCGCCGGTGGTCCGCCGCTTCCCGATGATCCCCGGCATCGACCTCGCGGGCATCGTCGAGGCGTCCGGCAGCCCGGAATTCACCCCCGGCGAGGCGGTGGTGCTGACCGGCTGGGGCCTCGGCGAGACGCATCTCGGCGGCTACGCCGAGCGCGCCCGGGTGAAGGCCGACTGGCTGGTCAAGCTGCCCGAGGGCTTGAGCGCCGCCGAGGCGATGGCGATCGGCACCGCGGGCTTCACCGCGATGCTGGCGGTCCTCGCCCTGGAGCGTCACGGCCTGAAGCCAACGTCCGGTCCGGCGGTGGTGACCGGCGCGGCCGGCGGCGTGGGGTCCGTCGCGATCGCGCTGCTCGCCCGCGCCGGCTGGCACGTCATCGCGTCAACCGGCCGCGCCGCGGCCGAGGGCGACTACCTGCGCGGCCTGGGTGCGGCCGAGATCATCGACCGCGCCGGGCTGTCGGCCCCGGGCCGTCCGCTCGGCAAGGAGCGCTGGGCGGCCGGCGTGGACAGCGTCGGCTCGCACACGCTGGCCAACCTGCTGTCGATGACGAAATACGGCGGTGCCATTTCGGCGTGCGGGCTGGCGCAGGGGATGGACCTGCCGGCCTCGGTCGCGCCCTTCATCCTGCGCGGCGTGTCGCTGCTCGGCATCGACAGCGTCATGTGCCCGCACGACCGCCGCGTCGAGGCGTGGGGCCGGCTCGCGCGCGACCTCGACCGCGACAAGCTGCACGCCATGACGCGCACGATCGCGCTCGCCGACGTGATCGCCGAGGGCGAGCGCATCCTGGCCGGCGCGGTACGCGGGCGGACGGTTGTGGCGATCGACTAGACGAGAGCGGTTGCGCCGCCTCCTTCTGTCGTCCCGCCGCCGAGAACGTGCTGAGGCGCGCATCGCTTCCGGCAATATCTTGCCGAACCGGCCATGCACTATCACGGAGCGGCGCGAGGCAAGACAGCGTCATTGCGATCGATCAATGCGTCGCTGAAGGAAGCCGTGCCCGATGCTCGGGCAGCGCGAGCGGTATCCGACCGATGCAATCGTGATGATCCATGAGGCGATGCGAACGCACACGGCGGAGGTAGCGCGCCCTGTTGGTTTGCCGGCGTGCCCGGCCGCGACGCCATTGCCGCCAATTCCGATGAACAAGATGATGCTGCACGAGCCTCGCTGGCTGTTGTGCATTTCGGCTGCAATTTCGGCTGCACAGTCTGAACGGCGGAATGCAACCCGGCGCACGTTGACGCACGCACGCTGTCCTCGTACGCGACGAGGATTACGTACGAGACTGTGTTCGTTTATGCGCGGCGGCGCTGCGGATCGGAGCGAGGCATCGCGTTCTTCGATGACGTCGGCAACTCACGGCGAGGAGTTGCGGCCGGCCAACTGCGGCACGAACCGGCTGCACGTCCCCGATATCGATAACACCCTGTTCCCTCGGGGATACGATGGGCTCGTTCCCTACGCCGCCCGCTTCGCCGATGGCGCGCCGCGCGCAGGCCGAGCGCGGACGACACGACCCACGGTAGCAACGTTCGCTGTGGACAGCCCTGCGCAATTGCGCGACGATCCGGTGGTTTCCGTGTGTCTTCTGCCTCCTCCCGACGGGAGCGAGAACGCTCGGCCAACCTGCTCGTCACGGCGCACACTCGGGGCAGGCTGTTCGAAAGCAGCGCGTGACCCGGACAGGCGCCACGCAGCAGGACGGGCACACGTGCAACTACCGTGAAACTGTAACAATGCGCCGCGCCCGCGGCGGGAGACGAATTTGTCCGGCACAAGCTTTACCGTCAGCAGCGCGGCCTCGCTCGACACCGCGATCTACAACGTCGACACGATGTCGCAGAACGGCACCGTCGGCGCCTACACGATCGACATCGCCGGCGACATCACGCTGACCAACGACCTGTACGGCGTGGTGGTGGGCACGGGCTCCAGCCTGACGATCATCGGCAACGGCTACACGATCGACGGCGGCGGCACCTACGAAGGCCTGCTTGCCTACCAGGGCAACCTGAGCGTCGAGGGCCTGACGATCGCCGACGCGCATGCGCTCGGCGGTCCGGGCGGCAGCGGCGGCGGGGGCGGCGGCGGCGGCGCGGGGCTGGGCGGCGGGCTGTTCGTGGCCTCGGGCGCGGCCGTCACGCTAGCCGGGGTCGATTTCGTCAGCGATGCGGCGACCGGCGGGGCCGGCGGCACCGTGGACGTCGGCTACGCCGGCGGCGGCGGCGGCGGGCTGGGCGGCGCGGGCGGGGCCGGCGAGATCGGCACATCCACCACCGCCGTGGCCGGCGGCGGCGGCGGCGTGGGCATCGCCGCGCTCGGCGGCGGCAAGGGGACGGCCGCGGGCCCAGGTATTGTGCCCGTCCAAGACGAATTCCGTAACTTCCATACGGGCGGCGGCGGCGGCGCGAGCTCCGGCTTCGGCGGAAACGGCGGCCTCAACTACCTCAGCTTGGCCGGATTCGTGACATTCGGCGGCGGCGACGGCGGCGCCGCCGGCACCAACAACCCCGGTAGTGCCGGCTTCGGCGGCGGCAGTCCCGCCGGCCCTGGCGGGGACGGCGGCTTCGGCGGCGGCGGCGGCGGCGGGAGCAGCAGCACCCACGGCCTTGCCGGGTTCGGCGCCGGGCGCGGCGGCGACAGCGGCGCCAACAAGGGCGGCGGCGGCGGGCTGGGTGCGGGCGGTGACATCTTCGTCCAGCAGGGCGGCACCCTGGTGATCGCGGCCGGCTCGCTGGCCGCCGGCACGGTTACCGGCGGGGCCGGCAAGTCGGGCGGCACCAGCGGCACCGCCTACGGCTCGGGCATCTTCATCCAGGGCACCGACGACCTCACGCTGGCGCCGGGCGCGGGCCAGACGCTGACCATCGGCGGCGTGATCGCCGACATGGCCGGCTCCGGCGGCACCGCCACGGCCCTCGGCGCGCTGGTGATCGACGGCGCCGGCACCGTCGATCTGACCGTCAAGAACACGTTCGCGGGCGGCATCACGCTCGGCGGCGGTGCGCTCGTGCTCGGCGGGACCGGCGCCGCCGGCGCCGGCACGATCACCTTCGCCTACGACCCGAGCTTGGAATTCACGGTCGCCAACACGCCGACCAACGTCGTCGCCGACTTCTTCCCCGGCGCTACGATCGACGTGCTCGGCTTCAGCGCCACCAGTTCGGCCTACGTCAGCAACGTGCTGACGCTGACCGGCTCGGGCGGCCCGGTGAAGCTCGACATCCCAGGCAAGGCGCTGAGCAACTTCGTCGTCACCGACGCGATCATCAACGGCACCAGCGTTGCCGTCGTCACCTCGAGTCCGACGGTCGTGGTCACGGCGAGCACCGACGTCGAGCTCAATGCCGACATCCTGCAGGCGGACACGCTCTCGCAGGGCACGTCGGTCGATTACACCATCAACCTGACCGGCAACGTCACGCTGACCAGCGATCTGGCAGGGGAATCGCATTTGGAATTTGCTTGACAAGCTGATGGTGCAGTTGCCCGGCTCGGGGCGAATCGATTCTACCCCTTGGTGTTGGTCACAGGGGGCGGCGATGGATGGTTTCACGGCCTGCTTTGAGGGTTTGGACGATCCTCGGACGGGCAATGCCGGAC
>Ga0074045_10005688_pt1 | contig 10829 bp, 12 predicted proteins | sample BogForMeECP23OM2_FD_94442 | JGI IMG/M metagenome (GOLD analysis project Ga0074045, IMG submission 94442) | Bog forest soil microbial communities from Calvert Island, British Columbia, Canada - Bog Forest MetaG ECP23OM2 | ecosystem: Environmental > Terrestrial > Soil > Wetlands ... | reverse complement strand
ACGTCTCGGTTCCAGACATTTCCAGGGTGTTTCTTTCAATCTCTTCGGTCGGACATTGCCCGCAATAAAATAACTGGCGGAGGACGCAGTCTGCCGCGAACCCGTCTCCGCCTTGAATTCCCTGCTAACAGGGAAAAATACAGGGAATTTTGTCGAATTCGGCAGGCCTAATCCGGCTGTCATCGGTGTAAGCAACTTATTTTCTTTAGCTTCCGGGACCGAGCGCCAGTTCTAAGGTTGAATCGAACAGGGAATTATCAGGGGCGTATCAGGGAATTATCATGCCGTATCAAGGAATGCCGAAACCGTTTGCGCTGCTCGGTCCAGTTCGTGGGCAGGTTGCTCCAGAGTTTTTGTACGGTGAGATCGTGAGGCTGACGTCCATCGAGTATCGCCTCGACAATGTCCGGTGCAAGAAATGCACATGCGAGGATCCGACTCACATAACGTTGGTTAAATCCGGTCTGCTTTACGATCGATCGCAAGTCCTGTGCACTGCCATTCATGATGCGCTCCCGCCACTCGTGGGCACGTGCGATAGCCTTCAGCAAGGAAGGTGACGATCTCCCTGGGATTTCGCCCTTCGAGTTGGGAGGCATTACCAGTCTCACCTCGCCGCCACAGCGTTTGAGCTTTGCCTCAATTTCCAGAGCGATAAGATCATCGCCGCGTAGTTGGCTCGGACTTGTTGAGCGATCCTTAACCAGGACATCGCGAAGTTCGGACCGGCTGACGTATAGCTCAACTTTCTCAGGGTGTACCACAACCCGTTTGATCACTCTCTTTGTCGACTCATGGATTTTCATTGGCGACGCCGAAAGCCACTGGCTCGACAAGTTTCGGGCGGCGGTGAGCAGCTGCTGAGTCTGCGCTGGAGTGTCGGTTGGGAGACCCAGTTGGTCCATGACCTCGTGGTCGGATTGCAGCAAAGATCGTAACCTCGCGATAACCAAGCTTTCGATCTCATGAGCCGGCAGTCGAGCAGGTCGACCATCTCTGTTCACTGAACTGCTTCTCGCCGACTGACAAACGTAGTAGCGGTAACGTCTGCCGTTCTTCACCGTGTGGGAAGGAGTGAAGTGGTTCCCCTGGACATCCTGCAACAGGCCGACCAGGAGGCTTGGCGCGGTGGCCCGGATACCGGTTCTGCGCCCTTGATTGTCGCTTCTGAGTTGAGTCTGGACTTGGTCCCACAACTCCTGCGGCACAATCGCTTCGTGCTCGCCGGCATACACTTGGTCGCGGTGGACGATTTCACCCCGGTAGATTCGGTTCTTCAGGATCTCGTAGAGGGCTCCACGGGAGTAGGAGCTTCCACCCGAGCGATTCCCAGCCGCGCTGATCCTCACCTTACTCTTAATTCCTTCCTGGTCGAGATGGTTCTTCAGTTTGGAGACGCACCCCAATTCCAGATACAGCCGATACAGATCGCAGACCAGCTGAGCTTCTTTTGGATTCACGATCAGCTTCCGCTCTCTTAGGTCATAGCCGAGCGGGGGGATACCGCCCATCCACATACCTTTGCGCTTCGAGGCCGCGATCTTGTCCCGAATTCTTTCCCCCGTGACCTCCCGCTCGAACTGGGCGAAGGAGAGCAGAACGTTCAGGGTCAGACGCCCCATGGAGCTGGTGGTATTGAACTGTTGGGTGACGGAAACGAAGGAGACGCCGCGGGCATCCAGAGCCTCGACGATCTTGGCGAAGTCGGCCAGGCTGCGGGTCAGCCGATCCACCTTATATACAACGATGGTGTCGACCTTGTTGGCTTCGACATCTGCGAGCAACTGCTGGAGGGCTGGGCGCTCCAGATTTCCGCCCGAGTAGCCGCCGTCGTCATAGCGGGTCGGAAGTGCTCGCCAGCCTTCCTGCCGCTGACTCAGGATGAAGGCCTGGCAGGCTTCCCGCTGGGCGTCGAGGGAATTGAAGGATTGCTCCAGACCCTCCTCCGACGACTTGCGGGTGTAGATGGCACAGCGAACCACGGGTTTATGTTCCGTGCTCATAGGGACCTCGGGGAAGCAGGAGTCTTGGCTGGGTGGGGCTTGAGGCCGAAAAACAGCGGTCCGGACCAGCGAGTTCCGGTGATGAGACGGGCGACCTCCGACAGGCTCTGGTAATAGGAACCCTTATATTCATAACCTCTCTCTCTGACAGTGACGACGTGGGTGTGATTCTGCCACTGCCGGAGGAGGCGAGTCCCGGGCTTGAAGGCGGGTGCAGGAGAGATCTCAGCCGCAGGGTCCTTTTCCAGCGCGCGGGCCATCTGGCGGAGTCGTTGCCGAGCGCCCGGACTGAGTCCCCTGAAGGCCTGTTCCTGGATCCCGTAGGCCAGAATCCGGACCATCAGATGTTGGCGAAGTTGCGGGGGCGGAGGGGATTGGAACAGCTGACACCAGAGCGCGGAAAGGGCATTTTTGCTCATACTAGGCAAAGTAGCTAGCTGGATTGAGAGACTGTCAGGCATGTTATCTCCGTAGATACCCTGGAATAACTCACCCACCATTGACGCTCCATGTTGCGAAATAATCAAGTGAGTTCGACAAGTTTCGGGCCGACGTGCCGGCTGCGGGTGAAGCCGCAAGGTGCCCGCTGTTGGCTCGACTTACAAAACAAACCAGACGCCACTAACTGAGTTAGTGTCTTAGAAAATGGAAGCCAAAGGTTCCTCCCTATCGGAGTTCCAAGCTCATCCTGGAGGGCCGCGGTGACAAACGAAATGGCAAACAACGAGACACCTAGTCAGTATCTGAAGACCCATGACCTTACTCGGCAACTCGAGCGCCTCGGGGTCACAGAGGAACAGCTTCAAGCTATGCGGTTCAGAGGGACCAACAAACGCTGGCCCTTCGAACAATGGTCCTTTGAGTGGCTCGAAACCACACCACCCAAGGCGATTCCATTCATTAAGGCCTATTGCGCGTTGAAGTGGCTGATCCTCGAGAACCCTTCGTATTCACGGGACAAAGAAGATGCTTGGCGGCTCGTAAATGAAACGATGGCCGCTCCTATCTTCGCGATCGGAGTGAGGGCTAAAGTCGCACAAAGCAGAAGAGCGAAAAAGCCCCGGGGGAAGATCACCAGCGACGGGAAGACCATTGATCAGGTGATTGGAAGCCTGGCAGTAAAGCCGCAATATCAAAGCGACAGCGCGAAGGAGTTGTGGCCCCACTTGCGCGCTTGGCTTGATGAAGAAGGGCTTAACCCGGAGGAGATGGTGGATCCTGGGGACTCCCAAAAGTGGACCTACGCGTACGATTTCAGAGACAGACGGAAAAAGATAACCTTCCGACGATTTGAAGGCATTGTCTCCAGGGCCCGCGGAGAGGAAAAATCGCAGTAGCCGGGCTAAAGGATACTCGGCCAATAAGCTCACTCTTGTAGCGCGCCTTATTTGTGACGCGCTTCTAGGAGTGATATATGGCCAAGGATCGTGTCCGAGACTTAAGGATTGAGCATTTACCTATCGGCGAGCTGAGGCTCGACCCGCGCAACCCAAGACATCATAGCGATCTGCAGATCGGACAGATCGCCCGAAGCATCGAAAGCTTCGGCTTCAATGTGCCCGTTCTGATCGACGGCAGCAACAATGTTCTGGCCGGTCACGGGCGTGTGCTGGCCGCTAAGAAGATAGGCTGGCAAGTTGTTCCGGTCATCCGTCTGATCCATCTGACAGCGGCACAGGCTCGTGCCTTCAGCATTGCCGACAATCGACTAACGGAAAATTCCACCTGGGACGATCGATTGCTCGGCGAAATCTTCCGTGACCTGGCGACGCTGGATCTGGATTTCAGTCTCGATACGACAGGCTTTTCCATCGGCGAGATTGACCTGCGCATAGAGGGAGTGTCGGTCTCCGCAGGGAGCGAGCCGGATCCTGCCGACCTGCTGCCGGAAATTCTTGCTCAATCTCCGGTTAGCGAACCCGGTGATCTCTGGCTTCTGGGAAAGCACAGAATCCTTTGCGGTGACGCGCTGGAAGCGGGTTCCTTATCGGGTGCTGATGGAGAGGGCGCGGGCCCAGGTGGTATTTACTGACCCCCCTTACAACGTCCCAATCGACGGCCACGCCTCCGGAAACGGGAGCATCCACCACCGTGAGTTCGCCATGGCGGCCGGGGAGATGACATCTGGCCAGTTCACTCACTTCCTGACAACCGTCCTGCATTTGCTAGCCCGACAGAGTGCTGCCGGATCGATCCATTTCATCTGCATGGATTGGCGCCATCAACTAGAGCTGTTGACGGCGGGCAGTCAGGTTTACGCCGAACTGAAAAACCTCTGCGTCTGGGTCAAGGGCAACGCCGGCATGGGCTCGTTCTATCGCAGCCAGCACGAGCTGATCTTTGTCTTCAAGCATGGCAAGGCCCCGCACCGGAACAATGTCCAACTCGGCCAGTATGGCCGTAACCGAACCAACGTCTGGAATTATCCCGGGGTAACCAACTTCGGGCGACAAAGCGAGGAGGGTAATCTTCTCACTTTGCACCCAACGGTGAAGCCTGTGGCCATGGTCGCAGATGCGATCCTTGACTGCTCCAGCCGCGGCGATGTGGTTCTCGATTCCTTCGTGGGCAGCGGCTCGACCTTGATTGCTGCCGAGAGGGTTGGCCGCATCTGCCATGGCATCGAGCTCGATCCCATTTATGTCGACACAGCCATCCGGCGCTGGCAGCGCTACACCGGTGACCATGCCATCCATGCCGCGACCGGAAAGCGCTTCGACGATCTCGCCGGCAACAATGTGGAGGTCCATCATGGCTGATAGCAACGATTCCAGGCACACGGTCGGCTATAAAAAGCCGCCGCGCCACACACAATTCAAACCTGGTCAGTCCGGTAACGTCAAAGGCCGCCCCAAGGGCGCCAAGAACTTCGCAACTGTCTTTCAGGAGGAACTGTGCGTACCCATCGAAGTCACCGAGAACGGCAAGCGCAAGCGGATCTCAAAGCGACAGGCAATTGCGAAGCAGCACATCAACAAGGCGGTGGCAGGCGATCCAAAGGCGGCAGCCATCGTGCTGAATGAGGTCAGACCCCATGAAAGCCCGAACCAACCTCCGACCCCTCAAAGTGCACTCACTGGCCCGGAAGACCAAATGGTTATGAACAGCATCGGGCAGCGGTACCGGCAATCGAGTCCGCCTCCGCTCGATCCCGGGTCCCCTCCAGACCCCCCGAGCGAAGACCAGCCCTCCCCGCCATCTCAGTCCGATAAAGGAGAACTCTGATGCCGCCCATGACGCTGTCAGCCGAGGAGTACCAATTCATTCTGCGCCGCGACTTCACCAGCTTCATTGAACGCTCATTCTACGAGCTGAATCCTCAGACCCGTCTTTTGCTCGGCCCACACATCGAGGTAATAGCCACAAAGCTGGAGGCATGCCGTCAGGGCAGAATCAACAGACTCATCATCAATCTCCCCCCGCGCCATCTCAAGTCTCATTGTGCCTCAGTCGCTTTTGTTGCCTGGTATCTCGGACACAATCCGGCCGGTCATGTCATCTGCGCCAGCTACGGTCAGGACCTGGCGGATAAGCTGGCGCGCGATTGCCGCAACATCATGATGAGTGCCTGGTATCAGCAGCTATTCTCCACCCGACTGGCTGACCGGGTAGCGGTTCATGACTATACGACGACGGATCTAGGAACGCGCATGTCCACATCTGTCGGCGGCGTCCTGACCGGCCGCGGCGCCGATCTCATCATCATCGACGACCCGCTCAAGCCCGACGAGGCTCTTTCCGAATCGCGGCGGAAGGCGGTCAACGAGTGGTACGACAACACCCTATTGAGCCGTCTGAACGACAAGGCCACGGGCTGCATCATCATCATCATGCAGCGCTTGCACCAGGAAGACCTGGTCGGTCACGTGCTGGAGCAGGAACCCTGGGATGTTTTGTCCTTTCCCGCTATCGCCGAGCAGGATGAAATCTTTGCCATTGAAAGCCCCCTCGGCAGGCGTTCGTTCGAGCGCAAAGTCGGCGATGTACTCCATCCCGAGCGCGAGACTCCGGAGACCCTGACAAGAATCCGCGAGAGGATGGGCGAATACAACTTCCTCAGCCAATACCAACAGAGCCCGATTCCCCTGGGCGGCGCTATGGTAAAAACCGACTGGCTGAGGTATTACGAGCCCAGTGAACGGCCGGAAAGATTCGACACCATTATCCAGAGCTGGGACACGGCCAATAAGGCAACCGAACTCAGCGATTACAGCGTCTGTACGACCTGGGGTCGTGCAAACGGAAGAGTTTATCTGCTCGACGTGTTTCGGCGGCGGTTGAACTATCCCGATCTAAAACGCGGAGTGAAGGAGGAGGCGCATCTTCATAGTCCTAACAAGATTCTGATTGAAGACAAAGCTTCAGGAACGCAGCTGATTCAGGATCTGAAAGCTGAACACCTATTTGGGATCACCCCGTACGAGCCACCCTCCGGTACGGACAAGATCATGCGCCTCCATGCCCAGACGGCGTGGTTCGAAAACGGGTTGGTATTGCTGCCCCGCAATGCTCCCTGGCTCGCGGACTATGTGACCGAACTGACGGGCTTCCCCGGAACCAAGTACGACGATCAAGTGGACTCGACCACGCAGGCTCTGTCTTACTTGAAGGTTTCAAATTCGCTTGAGATATGGGCGCGTTTGTGACAATGGCCAGACTACCCGGTGGGTGTGCACCGAACGCAGGATGAAAATGTGGCCCGAATTCGTCCTAGGTATGTACGTCAGGGCCCGAACAGCGGTCTTGGCCTTGAATCGAAAGGGGAATTGTCAGGGCTTCTCAGGGAATTACGCTCCTCCCTTGATGTCGGGGGAGTCCGGACGCTTGCTCGCCAGCGACGAGTCCGGACGCACGGGATTGTAGACCTGCTTAGTGAACTGTGCCAGACAGCCCTCGGCCTCTTACGATGAACGGTACCGCCGGGCCTCTGGTCTTGTTTCAACTGCGTCGATTTCGGTTCTCGTGGTGGATTTGAACCACCGACCGTTGGGTTATGAGTTCGCATAAACTAGGCTAAGTGGTTCATTTTGCGGTACGCATAGCAATGTTGAGGAAGGTTCAGGAAGGTTCGGTAAGGCTTAGAGCACCCAAATCGAACCCAAATTCTCAAGGCTTCGAGCAAAACTGGGATAGCTTTTCTCGAAGGCTTCGGTTTCTAATGCGGAGGGAGTTCCCCCGGCTCTGCCGGGGAGGCAGTAAGAGTTCGACAGTTCCGGAATCAGCCGAGAGGGACACCTGGTTTCTATGAAGAACGTATATTCGTGCCTTATCCTTAGAGGTTGCTATCTGGCGGCCGTGTGCCTGGTGAGTTGCGCGATGGTAACGGCGCAGGTTGCGGTTGCCACCTATCACAATGACAGCTACCGCTCCGGAACAAACGTGCAAGAGATTATTCTGACTCCGTCGAATGTGAATGTGCAGTCCTTCGGCAAGCGCTTTACTTTTCCCGTGCAGGGTTACGTGTACGCGCAGCCGCTCTACGTCCCAGGGGTCATGATCAGCGGCCAAGCTCACAATGTTGTTTATGTCGCGACCGAGCACGATCAGGTTTACGCGTTCGATGTGAAGAGCGGACAGAAGCTTTGGCAAGTCAGTTTTCTCGCCAGCGGCAGCGCCCTCACGATCATCACCCCGGTGCTGAGCAGTGACGTAAACTGTGGTGACCTGGTCCCGGAGATTGGAATTACCGGAACTCCGGCGATTGATGTCTCCGCCAACCGGCTGTATGTGGTTGCGAAGACGAAAGTGTATGACGTACGAGCGCACACCACCACCTTCTACCAGACCTTGCACGTGCTGGACATCAGGACGGGGTTCGAAACGTTTCCGCCGCAGCGGATCCATGCCACATTTCCGGGCAACGGAACAGGCTCGGTCAACGGTGTGCTGACTTTTGATCCTTTGGTCCAGGCACAAAGGCCCGGGTTGCTGATTCAAAATGGCGCCGTCTTCGCCGCATTTGCCTCGCACTGCGACCTCGGCAACTACCATGGCTGGATCATGGCCTTTGCCGAAAATACCCTGCTTCCCAGCGGCGTTACGGTGGACACACCCAATGGCTACGAGGGAGGCTACTGGGGAGGCGGCTCAGGTCTGAACGCCGATTCTGCGGGGTCGATTTATGGGGCAACCGGCAACGGTTATTTCGACGCCAACAATGGTGGGGTCGATTACGGAGACAGTATCCTTCGGCTGACATGGTCGGCTGCGAACAAGTCGTTCACCGTGGCCGATTATTTCACGCCCTGGGACCAACTCAGCTTGGATCAGAACGACACCGATCTCGGTTCCGGTGGCATAGTGCTGCTTCCCGATCAGCCTGGCACGAAGTATCCGCACCTGCTGGTGCAAATGGGCAAGGAAGGCACCATCGATCTGGTAAACCGGGACGACATGGGGCATTTTCATTCTGAAAATGACAGCCAAATCGTGCAAACGCTCCCATTCATCATCGGTGGAGTATGGGGAGCTCCGGCATTCTGGAATAACCATCTCTACTACGCAGGCCAGTACGACAGACTTTACGCCTTTGCGTTCAACCCTCAAACGCAGCAATTGTCTAATAGGGCCACGTCTGCGTCGCCTGAGGTATTTACCTTCCCTGGACCAACGCCATCTGTGTCGTCCAACGGAACAAACGATGGCATTGTCTGGATCATCGAGAGCTTTCATGGCGGAGGTACGGCCACCCTGCGCGCCTATGATGCCAATAATTTGAGGACGGAGATCTACAACTCTGAACAAAATTCAGCGCGCGACCGTGCTGGGTTCGCGGTGAAGTTTGTGGTTCCGACCATCGCGGATGGGAACGTTTTCGTCGGAGCTGAAAATCAGGTTTCCATGTATGGATTGTTAGGACAAATGCCATGACCAAGCTGCCTTTCAACACGGCCAATACCGCTCCGGCCTTTGCTTCTTGATGCGAGGTTCCGTCGCAGAGGGCCCGGAAGTTGCTACCTCGTCGGTTGGCACCCGCGTCCTGGTGCGAGCCCGCTGAGAGCTGTGCAAAATAGTCGACTAACTCTAATAGTGTTCCGAAGGGCTTTGTGGCACAGGTAGGCCTCTGCAGCGAGGCTGTTTACCGAAATGGAGCTGTTTGTGTCGAAAAGAAACAATTTACAACCATGAAAAGCAAAGTGGCCTCCAATATGAGCGCCAGCTCCGGCGGAGGCCACTTGCGTCCGAAGCCCACGGGAAACGGAGACCTGCCAAGGAAAGCGTTTCCCTGCGGACAACCCGCTAAACGAGAGGGTCAAGCCCCCAAACCGCAGGTCAATGGTAAGCGTCTGGGCAACACACCTTTTCGACGAGAAGCGTGTGTGGTGAAGTGGCTGGATGAATGAAAAACAGAAAATGTCGACGCGCCGACGCACGCGGGCGGAAGTTCAGCATCTAGTGGCTGAGTTTGTAAACAGCGGCATGCGGCGGAGCGAGTTTTGCCGGAGTCGGGGTTTGAGCTTCGGCACGCTTGACCGGCATCTGAAGAAGCAACGCTGGAAGAAAAAAAGTAAAAAAGCCTTTTCGTCCGGCCGGTTGTTGCCGGTGGAGTTCGCCGCCAGGAAATCGCCGACGCAGCACGAACCGAGGTGTGGACTGGCCGTGGTGCTTTCGGGCGGGCGCCGGATCGAGGTACATCCTGATTTTGACACGAATACGTTCGAGCGCCTGGTGAGTGCACTGGAGCGGGCGTAAGCCGTGTTTGGATTGGGTCCAGCCACACGCATCTATCTGGCCGCCGGAGTCACCGACATGCGCAAGGGATTCGAGGGGCTGTACGGTCTGGTCCGCGATCGATTGTCGTGTGAGCCTCTCAGCGGGCACCTGTTCTTATTCTGCAATGCTCAGCGCAATCGGTTGAAGGTCCTCGTCTGGGACGGGACCGGACTCTGGATCTGTGCCAAGCGGTTAGAGAAAGGGCGTTTCACCTGGCCGCAATCGGGCGATGCGCAGGGCAAGGTGCTGCTAACCCACGAAGAGCTCTCTCTCTTGTTGGGCGGGATCGATCTGGCCAAGACCAAGCACAAGCGGTGGTACCGGAAGGCTCCACCAGAAGGAAATGCCGCCGCATAGGCTGCTTGCACATCGCAGGCCGACTCTGTTAAATCAGTAGCCCATTGTGAGTGAAGCTCCCATTCCTTCATCGCCAGCCGATCTGGAACTCATCGCACAACTGAAGAGCCGGCTGCAGTACGCGGAGCTGAGGATTCGAGTGCTCGAAACGCAGCTGCGGCTGATGCGGATCGAGAAGTATGGAGCGGGCGGCGAAAAGCTCTCCCAAGCGCAAATGGAATTGTTCGAGCTTGAGCCCGTCGTCAGTGAATTGATAGTGCAGGCGTCGACTGAGGGCAAGCCGGTGCGGCGCTCGACGAACAAATCCTGCAAGCATCCGGGCCGCCAGGAATTGCCTGTGAATCTTCCTCGCGTTGAGCGGGTTCTGCCTTGCGCGCCGGATCAGCGCGTGTGCAAGAGTTGCGGCAAAGAAACTGTAGTGATCGGCTACGAGGAGAGTTCCCAGCTGGATGTGGAGCCGGCGAAGTACTTCGTGCTAGTCACGAAACGAGAGAAGCGGGCTTGCCGGTCGTGTGAGGAGCTCGGAGTAGTCTCAGCACCGCTGCCACCGCGGATCATCGAGAAGTGCCTGGCGAGTGACTGCATTGTTATCGATACGGTCATCAGCAAATATTGCAATCACACGCCCCTGTATCGGCAGAGCATGATTCTGGAAAGAGACATCGGCTTGGAAATCAGCCGAGCGACGCTGGACGGCTGGGTCCTGAAAGTCGGCGAGTTGCTGATTCCTATGGTCGCCGCGATGAGGCGAGAATT
>Ga0074045_10005684_pt1 | contig 10831 bp, 7 predicted proteins | sample BogForMeECP23OM2_FD_94442 | JGI IMG/M metagenome (GOLD analysis project Ga0074045, IMG submission 94442) | Bog forest soil microbial communities from Calvert Island, British Columbia, Canada - Bog Forest MetaG ECP23OM2 | ecosystem: Environmental > Terrestrial > Soil > Wetlands ... | reverse complement strand
GTTGCTGCACAACGCGGTCCTGTGGCGCGCCAAGGCCATCGCCCGGCGCAGAGCGGTGGGTCGCAGCGTGCTGCGCATGACGCGGAACCAGCGCTGGCAGCACCTGGTCCTGCTCACCAGCTTCTTCGTGCTGGTGGCCACCGGCTTCGCGCTGAAGTATCCCGACTCGTGGTTCGCCGTCGCTCTCGGCCTGGGCGAGCGATGGCGCGGCATCGTTCACCGCGTCGCCGGCGTGCTGCTGATCGGCGACGGCGTCTACCACGTCTTCTACGTCGCATTCACCCGCGACGGCAGGAAGCTGGTCCGCGACCTGCTGCCCACGCCGAAGGACGCGCTCGACGCCTGGGGGACGATGCTCTTCTACCTCGGCCTGCGCAATGAAAAGCCGAAGTTCGGCCGCTTCAGCTACGCCGAGAAGGCGGAGTACTGGGCGTTGGTCTGGGGCACCGCGCTCATGGCCGTCACCGGGATCATTCTCTGGGCCAGGGTCTCGGTCGGTAACCTGCTCGCGCGCTGGTGGCTGGATGCAGCAACCGCGGTACACTTTTACGAAGCGGTCCTGGCGACGCTGGCGATTCTGGTTTGGCACTTCTACCAGGTCTTCTTCGATCCCGATGTCTATCCCATGAACTGGGCCTGGCGCGATGGCAAGATGTCCGTCGAGCACTATAAGCATGAGCACGAGTTGGACACCCAGACCCTGGCGGAGGCCGATGCGGAACCCGATCCAACCTCGGGGAAAGCCGCTGAGAAGAAGCCTGAAGGCGGGCCAGCAGTAGAGTAACTTGAGAGCAGAAAACGCAGTTTCAATATTTCAAATAAGAGGTGAATCATGAAACTCCGCATTGCACCCGTACTCCTGGCCTCCGTCTCCATGCTGGCCTGGATGCAGGCCCCCGCGCAGGATGGCGGCGCGCTGTTCAAGACAAAGTGCGCGGGCTGTCACGGCGATCAGGGACAGGGTAAGCCGCCCACGTTCCCCAAGATCTCCGGCTCGACAAAAGTTGTCGACGTGCTCACCCAGGGCGGCGAGGCGAGGCAGCCGCACGTCAAGCCGATGAGCACGCTGACCCCGGCGCAGGTGTCTGCCATTGCGGCGTTTGTGAAGACGTTGAAGTAGCCGGAATTCATCTCCTCCGCCGCGGCCCTGCGTCACTTCCTGCAGGCCGCGATGGAGCGGCTTCGCCGTAGGCAATTCCAGGTGCGAAGAAAGTTTGCGTGGTTTTCCCCGTGGAAAACCTCCTTGCGCAATCGTCGCGTAAAATCAGGTTCGGCAGTACCGCTCTGGACGCTGGCCGCCGCAACCCGATACCATGGTCTCAAGGAGGTCCATGCCCTCAACCGAAAGCTATCAACTGCTGCTGGCGGCGGCGGCAGCCTGCGAAGACAAGAAGGCCGAAGACGTCCGCATCCTCGCCCTCGACCCCTCCGAGAGCGGCCTCACTGATTATTTCCTCATCTGCAACGGAACCAACCAGCGCCAGAACGTCGCCATCACCGACGAGATCGAGTTGCGCCTCAAGCGCGACTTCGGCGCCTACCCCAACTCCATCGAAGGCCGCCGCCAGGCCGAGTGGATTCTGATGGACTATGTGGACTTCATCGTCCACGTCTTCTCCGCGGAGAAGCGCGCTTTCTATGGCCTGGAACGCCTGCGCAAGTCCGCCACCACCATCAGCGTCGCCGCGCTCAGCGCCGAGCTGAAGGCAAAGATCACCAGCGCCCGCACCAAGAAGAAGGTCAGCCGGAAGCCGCTCGTCGTCTCCGCCAAGGCCCCTTCGCCAGCTCCGCTGAAGGGCAGGAAGCCGAAGGCCGCGCCCAGCAAGATTGCTGCCGGCAAGACTGCTGCGAAAGCTGCGCCGGCTGTAGGCAAAGCTGCGTCCAAGGCCGTGGGAGGCGGGAAGCCGGCTGCCGCCAAACAGTCGGCAAAGAAGGCAACCCGAGCAGCGAAGTCATAGGTCGCCGCCGATCTGCCTCTTGTTGCAGATCGACTCCTTGCAGCTCGACGAAGGACGCCCCATTTTTTAGTCCCGTAAAACAGAAACGGCGCCCCCAAGGGCGCCGCATCTGTTTTGCAGTACCAGGTAGTTAGAAGATCAACTTCGCCGAAAGCTGCATGGTGCGTCCGTTGGAGTTGAACGTGTACTGTGGCTGGCCGAAGAACTTGTTGTTCTCGCCCACGGTCTGGAACGCTGGCGACACCAAGTGGGTATCGTTCGCGTTGACATTGTCCAACGAACCCGGAATGTACTGCGGGTGGTTGAGTAGATTGAACGCCTGCGCCTGGAACTCAAACGCATACCGGTCCGTGATGCTGATCCGCTTCACCGCCGACATGTCGATGTTGTCGATGGGGCGAATCGGCAGTGTGTTCCGTGGTGCGGTGGGAAGCGTTCCAACGCCAGCCTCGATGTAGTAGGCGTTCGGAACGTCAGCCGCATAGCCAACCAGGTTGGCGTTGCACTGGGTCACACCCGCGCCGCAGGCCGGGGCCAGTAGGGAGCTGTAGATCGCCTGAACTTTGGAGCTCGTTCCCGGGACGCCGTACGGATTGATGATGGTGCGGTCGATGGCGCCTCCTTCACCGTTCAGGTTGGAGTTGACGCCCGACAGCACGGTCGCATATTCAGGCGACTCGTACACATAGATGGGCGAAAACTCCCAGTTCCCTGCCAGGTTCTTCATCAGGTAGTTCGAGTGCTTGAAGTAGGGAAGATCGTAGACAACGGCAACACTGAGTCGTTGCGTGCGGTCCAGGGCCGACCGGCTGTAATCGCACGAGACGCACTGCGAGCTCTGCGGGCGGCGCGGTGTCAACACGGTGGCGTTGACCTCCGCCGTCGCATCGTCCATCGTTCTGCTCCAGGTATATGCAGTGTTGACCGCAAGGCCATTGTTAAACCGCCGAATCAGGCTGAGCGACAGCGCCCGGTACGCCGACTGCGAGTACGGCTGGTAGGAGGTGAGCTTGCTCGTGAATCCCGCGGCAAGATAGGGCGCAACAATGTTCGAACCAGCCTTGATCGTCGCCAGATTGTTCTCGCCGGCGGTACCGGTAACCGTCACCGGTGCAGTCACAGCTGTTCCGCTGGTGCTGGTATAGAGTTGATTGGCTGCGTTCACCCTTGGCTGCACGTTGATCTGGTTCTGGGTTGGAAGGTGAATGCCGCGCGTACCTGTAAAGCGGGCCTCAGCCGTGTAGTTGGAGCCGATCAGCCGCTGTACCCCGAAGGTAAAGGTCTCCGTGTACGGAAGCACCTGGTTCGGAAGATAGGCAGAGGTTGCCGCCCGCTGTGCCGCCACCGAAGCGAAGCTGGCAAGCGTTCCCGTGCCGGCGGGCAGACCGCCGTTCTTCAGGAAGTTGGGGGAGCCAACGGCTGGGGCAGAGCCCGTTCCTACGTCGTTGGTTGACGAGTACTGCGGGGGGAAGGACAACAGTCCCAGGTTGTCGAACAGGACATCGTTCGCCATGCTGAAGCCGGTGCGGATCTGCGTCCTGTCGTTGATCGAGTAGGAGATGCCGATGCGTGGTTCATAGTTTCTGTACTGCGGTCGCGGCGCACTGAATGTAATAAGTCCGGGATCGCTTGCGCCGATGTTCAGGCTCTGCGCGCGCTCGCCCACAGGCACCGAGGTGAACTCGTAGCGGATGCCATAGTTAATGGTCAGCTTCGCAGACGCGCGCCATGTGTCGTTGGCATAGCCATACAGCGCCGTCTGGTCGCCGTAGTAGATGAAGTTGCCGGTCGAACGCTCGCCAAAGTTGGTCGGCGCCAGGTCGTGCAGGAACTCGGTCAGGTAGTCCCACTCGTAGTCGCCGCGCACGCGCTGCGTGAAGGTCTGCGGAGCAATAAACTTGCGTCCGTCGAACCCGATCTTGAAGCTGTGCGCCTTGTGCGTGTACACAATGTTGTCCGTGAACTGGTACATGTTCTGGATCGTCGACTGCGGAGCATCGGAGTCGGGGCCGTAGTTGAGTCCGTTCTGGTCGTAGATGGTGAGGTTCGGGAACATATCCAGACCCGGGTAGGTAAACGGCCCGGCTGGGTCTGAGGTTTCGTACCGGTTGAACCCGATACGAGCTTCGTTGGTGAGGTTCGTCGTAAAGGTGTGGTATTCGCTCAGCGCGATCAGGTGGTACTTGTATGGCGTCTGCAGGAAGAAGGTCCCAAGAGTGGCATTGTCGTCCGTCGTCGAGACGTTGTTGTAGATGTACCGCGCCCGGAAGCTGTCCTTCTGCGAGATCGTCCAGTCGCCGCTGGTCGTCAGGACGCTTTCATTGGTGAACACCGGCGCTGCCACTAGATAATTTCCCAGTGCGATGTTGGTCGCCGTTCCTGAGCCATATGCCGTTGCACCAGTCCCTCCAGGCGGCGTGTTGCCCACATTTGCAGTGCCGCTATACATCGTCAGGAACTGTGGACCGGTTGCCTGGTTGCCGCAGGCCGCGTCGACAGATGCGTCGATCCCGGCTGACCCAGGAGACACTGGCGTGTACAGGAGGTATTGCGCCAGATTGGTTGCGCTCAACCCGGCGACGGCCTGCAGCGCAGTGATGCCGCCCGCCGTCGGTGTGCAGACGTAGTACTGAATGTTCTGCCCCGTGGTCTGCCGCTCAAAGTTGCCAAAGAAGAACAGTTTATTCGACTTGATCGGCCCGCCGAGCTGTGCGCCGTAGCGGTTGAAGTCGTAGCGCGCCTTGGGTTCCTGTACGCCCGCCGGCACGTTCAGTGCGTTCAGGTTGCGGTTCTGAAAGAACTCGTATGCAGTCCCGTGGTAGCTGTTGGTTCCGCTCTTGATGTTGGTGTTGAACTGGCCGCCCGAGGAGTGTCCGAACTCGGGAGAGAACTGGCCGGCGATCAACGAGAAGTCCCCGACCGCATCGTTGGGCACATAGACCAGCGGCCCGGTAGTGCCCTTGTCGTTGTTGTCGATGCCTTCAATCGTGAAGTTGTTGTTGCGCGGACGGTTCCCATCCACCGAAGGTCCAATGCCGATGCCGATGCCGCCGCTCGATGCCACGTTCGGGCTCAGTAGCGAGACGTTCAGCACCCCAAGACCCACCGTCGCGCTGGGAAGAATCGACAGTTGGTTCGGCAGAAAACTCTGCGTCAAGTTGGTCGATGTCGTGTCCAGCGTCGAGCCGGCCTCCGCCGAGACTTCAACCGTGGTCGTCGCACTGCCCACGCTCAGCCGCACAGGAACCGTCGATGTCTTGTTCAGGTCCACCGAAACCCCGCGCAGCGTGTAGGACTGGAACCCCTTGGCCACGACCGTCAAGTCGTAGGAGTCCGGAAGCAGGTTCAGAATGTGGAACTCGCCGGTTCCGTTCGTGGTCGCCGTAGCCGTGGCTCCGGTCACCTCGTTCATCACCGTGACGCTTGCGTTTGCGACCACCGCGCCGGTAGCATCCTTCACGATGCCGGAGATGTCGCCACTCGTTACCTGACTCCACGCCACGCTGCCGCAGAACAGCAACAACGCTACCAGAACTCCACCAATTGACAGCTTCTTCATCGAACTCTCCTTGAACAACAAATGACCCGTTCCGCCAATGGCGGAGCAACAGCCAGTCTAGCTACAACACACAGCTTTGGTATATGAATATATACCAGCAATTTGCCCTCCAAAGTAGGAGGGAATAAGGCAGCTCCGAATTGACTTTTTAACTCAATGTTTACAATCATCTGCGTGCCTCGCGCCCTGTCTGGCGACAGACTTGCCTTATGATTTGCGAAGCCATTCTCCCATAATTCATATTCCAGCGAATGCTTTTCTTTTACATCTTGCAGTACCCTCATAGGGTGAAGCTTATCCTTGCGGCCATCTCCCCATCCCGCTCGCGCGCCAAGTCCGGTGCTGCCGCTACTCTGGCGGCGGATTTCCTTGCCCGCGCCTCGCGCTTTCTTCCCTGCGAGGCCCAGGCGTTCGGCTCCGAGGCCGCGCTGCTCGCATGGCTGGATCGCCAATCCGCCCGCACTGCTCCCGTCCTCATCCTGCTCGACAGCCAGGGCAGGCAGCTCTCCTCGGAAGACTTCGCCGCAGCCATCGGCCGCCTCCGCGACTCCGGCACGCAGTCGCTGGTGCTCGCCATCGGCCCGGCCAACGGCTGGTCCACTGCAGCCCGCGCGCGTGCCGGCCTGCTGCTCTCGTTTGGAGCCATCACGCTGCCCCACGAGCTCGCCCGTGTCGTGCTGGCCGAGCAGATCTACCGCGCGCTCACCATTCTCGCCGGTCATCCCTACCACTCCGGACACTGACCCTCGTACCTCGTCCCTCCAACCTCGCTACACTAAACCTATGCCTGACTCCACACCCACCTCCGAAGCTGCTCGCCGCGGCCTCATCCTGATCAACACCGGCCCCGGCAAGGGCAAGACCACCGCCGCGCTCGGCACCGCACTGCGCGCCGCCGGCAACGGAATGCGCGTCCTCATCCTCCAGTTCCTCAAAGGCTCATGGCACTACGGCGAGCTGGATGCCGCCGCCGCGCTGAACAGTGCGCTGGGCTCTACGGAAAGCGGCACGGGCGAGGCCCTCAGCCCGGCGACTGGTAACGCGCCCGCGCAGAACTTCGTCATTCGGCAGCTTGGCCGCGGCTTCGTCAAGGTTGGCGGCGCCGAGACCGACCCGGAAGACATCCGCCTGGTTGAAGCTGCCTGGGCCGAGGCTGCCGCCGCCATCCTCTCCGGCGACTGGGACCTGGTCGTGCTGGACGAGATCAACTACGCCATCGGCTACAAGATGCTCTCCCCCGAAGCCGTCGCCGAGGTCCTCCGCCGCAAGCCGGAGATGGTCCACGTCATCCTCACCGGACGCAACGCGCACCCCCTGCTGGTGGAGCTCGCCGACACCGTCACCGAGATGCGCGAGGTCAAGCACGCCTACCAGCGCGGCATCCTGGCCCAGCGCGGCATCGAGTTCTAGGAACGCCCTAAATCAGTCCTCGTCTTGCAAGCGTGCAACTTGGTCCACGCGACTCCGCTCCGCAGGAGTGAAGTGAGCATTTGCGCCCCGTCACGAGTTGAGTGGCGACGGAGTGATGCCCGAAACGGGCGTAGTTGGGGCCATCGGCATGTCGCGCAGGCGCGCTCCCGTGGCCGCGAAGATGGCGTTGCCGACGGCGGGGGCGATGCCGACTATTCCGATCTCGCCTGCGCCGGCCGAAGGTAAATCTTTGCGGTCGAGGAGCACGATCTCAACCTGCGGCGCGTCCGTAAAGCGCGGCACGCGATAGCTCTCGAAGTGCGGATTGAGGATGCGGCCGCCGGCAAACTGGATGGCCTCGAAGAGCCCTCCGCCGATGCCCTGCACGATGGCGCCCACATTCTGGTTGCGCAGGCCGTCGGGATTGACGACCGCGCCCGATTCCCATGCCTGCACGACGCGCACGATCTTTACTGATTTGCTGGCGGCATCGATGGCGACCTCGGCGCAGGTGGCGACGTGGCCGCCCTTCTCCATTCCGCAGGCGATTCCAAATCCGCGGGTAGGCGTGGACTTCGCTGCGGCCCAGCCGAACTTCTCGACGGCAGCGTTGAGCACCGCCAGCAGGCGGGGCTCCGTGAGGTTCTTGCGGCGGAAGGTGAGCGGATCCATGCCGATCGAGTGGGCCAACTCGTCCATGAACGACTCGCGTGCAAAGTGGTTCGCGGTGGAGGCAAGCGCGCGATAGGAGGCCTGGCGCAAGGGCGGTCTCGACGCGTGGTATTGGGTGACCGGATTGGCTACGTTATAGGGCGTTTGAAGTCCCGCGTTTCCGGAGTTGTAGTTGCTGTGTTCCCATGCGACGAGGGTGCCGTCGCGTTCGACGGTCCCTTTGAGTTCCATCCGGCCGGCGGGGCGGAAGTAGGCCCAGGTGAACTCCTCTTCGCGTGTCCATACCAGCTTGACGGGCGCGCCTGCGGCTTTGGCCAGACGCGCGGCCTCGAGGGCTGCGTCGCCGGTGTGTTTGCCGCCGTAGCCGCTGCCCATGTCGGGCTGGATGACGCGCACCTGCGCGGGATCGAGGTGGAAGGCGGAGACCAGTTCGTCACGAACGCCGAATGGACGCTGGGTGCCCGTCCACACGGTCAGTTTGCCGTCCTTCCACTGAGCGACGGCGGCGCGCGGTTCCAGCGGGGCATGCGCAATGTACTGCACGGTGTACTGCTGCGCAAGCTGGATCGCGTTGTCCGGGGATGGGGCGGACGGCGCGACTGGCGCGGCGGCACGTTGCGGTCGTGCGTCCTGGGATCCAAATCCTCCACGCCCCGATTCCGCATTGTTCTTCAGGTACTCGAAGATGTTCTGGTTGGAGGGCTGCGCGGGGACGGTCCACTTCGCCTGGATGGCAGTGATGGCCTGCTCGGCGGTATACGCGTCGGGCGCAACCACGCCAATAAAGTCGCCGTCGCGCACCAGCTTGACGCCGGGCATCTTTTCCGCCGCCGTGGTGTCCAGCGAATCGAGGGTTGCGTTGAAGCCAGTGGGGCGGAGCACTTTGCCGAACATCATCCCGGGCAGCGCGATGTCAGACGGATATTTGTGACTTCCGGTTACAAACTCCCGCCCGTTGGCCTTGGGAACAGGCGTGCCGGCCACCTTCCACGCACTCGGTGGAATCAGAGGCGCAGAGCTGGAACCCGTGGCGACCAGCTTTTCGCCGCGCGTCAGTTGTCCATAGCTGAGCGATTGTTTGTTTGCCGGATTACTGACCTTGCCGTCTGCGATGGTGAGCGTTGCTGCATCGACACTCCACTGTCTGGCAGCCAGTTCGAGGAGCGCCTGGCGCGCCGTGGCGGCCATCGTGCGCAGGCGCGGGCCCATCTGCGGCGTGGTCTGGCTGCCGAAGGTTCCCGCGTCATAGGGAACCAGGTCGGTGTCTCCCATCACCATGGTGATGGCGTCGAAGGGCAGCATCAACTCTTCGGCCACCTGTTGCGCCAGCGATGTGCGAATGTTTTGCCCTATCTCGACCTTGCCGGTAAAGACGGAGACCTTGCCGTCGGCGGCGATGTGCAGCCAGGCGGAGACATCGGCGGGCACCTGCTGGCGACCGCCGAAGCCGCGGCCGGCCTCCTGCGCCCATGCCTGCTCGCCGGTGAGGCACACCAGCAGCCCTCCGCCGAAGACTTTCAGAAAGTCGCGCCGGTCGAGCTGGAAGCAGTGCAGCGGGTTGATGGGCTCGGGTGGGACGAGCAAGGCAGGTTCAGAGAGAAGAGTCTTCATCGCGCGCCGCCTTTCGCCAGGGAGTGCGCAGCTTGCCGCACCGCATCGACGATGCGTGGGTAGGTGCCGCAGCGGCAGATGTTGCCGTTCATGCGGGTCCTGATCTGCGCTTCGCTGGGATTGGGCAGCTCATGCAGCAGAGCGGTGGCGCGCATCACCATGCCCGCGGTGCAGTAGCCGCATTGCATGGCCCCCACATCGAGAAAGGCCTGTTGCACGGGCGTCAGCTTGCCACTTTGTTCCAGCCCTTCGATGGTCGTGATCTTCGCTCCGGCGGCGTCCGCAACCAGGATCTGGCAGGAGTGAACGGCCTGCCCGTCCATCAGAACGGTGCATGCGCCGCACTCGCCCTCGCCGCAACCGTACTTGGTTCCGGTCAGGTCCAGGCGATTGCGCAACACGGAGAGCAGCGTCTCGTCCGCGCGCGCGCTGACGCGCCTCTTTGCGCCGTTCACGTTCAGAACAAAATCGCTCATCTTGGACTCCTTGCGGGCTGGCAGCTTTTCATGGCCCCATAAGCTGGCCCGAGGAAGGTGTTGGACAGAAGAATACGCCAGCGCGTGAGCGATTTGCACCCGGAACAACTAGCTGAAGAGGAACTCCTTGCTGCGCAGGTCCTTGACGGTGTCGCGCAGTTTGACGGCCTTCTCGAACTCGAACTTCCTGGCTGCCTCGCGCATGTCGGACTCCAGCTTTTCGATGTAGCTTTCGAGTTCGCCCTGCGTGGCAAATTCGGGGATGCCTTCCGCCTCGTCGGTGAGGTCGACGTAGTCGGCCTTCATGATTCCGGCCAGGCCCATCTCCAGCGGGCGAACGATGGACATGGGAGTGATGCCGTTCTCCTCGTTGAAGGCGACCTGCTTCTCGCGCCGGCGGTCGGTCTCGTCAATGGCGCGCCGCATGGAGTCGGTCATCTTGTCGGCGTAGAGGATGGCGCGGCCTTCAACGTGGCGCGCGGCGCGTCCGATGGTCTGGATGAGCGATCCCTGCGAGCGCAGGAAGCCCTCCTTGTCGGCGTCGAGAATGGCAACCAGCGAGACCTCGGGCAGGTCAAGTCCTTCGCGCAGTAAGTTGATCCCAATTAATACGTCGAACTCTCCCTTGCGCAGGTCGCGGAGTAGTTTAATCCGTTCGATGGTCTCTATCTCGGAGTGCATGTAGCGGCAGCGCACGCCTACTTCGGTGTAGTAGTTGGCCAGGTCCTCGGCCATCCGTTTCGTCAGTGTAGTTACCAGGACGCGCTGGTTGATTTGCGCGCGCGAGCGAATCTCCGCCAATAAATCGTCAATCTGCCCTTTGACGGGGCGGACTTCCACCTGCGGATCGACAAGTCCAGTCGGGCGAATGATCTGTTCCACCACAACGCCGGAGGATTTAGTGAGTTCGTAAGGGCCGGGCGTGGCGGAGACGTAGATGATCTGCCCGGTGCGACCCTCGAACTCCTCGAACTTCAGCGGGCGGTTGTCCATTGCCGAGGGAAGGCGGAATCCGTAGTCCACAAGGTTCTGCTTGCGCGAGCGGTCGCCGTGCCACATGCCGTGAAGCTGCGGAATGGTGACGTGAGATTCATCGATGAAAAGGAGAAAGTCGCGGGGAAAATAGTCGATCAGGGTAGGTGGTG
>Ga0074045_10005683_pt1 | contig 10831 bp, 10 predicted proteins | sample BogForMeECP23OM2_FD_94442 | JGI IMG/M metagenome (GOLD analysis project Ga0074045, IMG submission 94442) | Bog forest soil microbial communities from Calvert Island, British Columbia, Canada - Bog Forest MetaG ECP23OM2 | ecosystem: Environmental > Terrestrial > Soil > Wetlands ... | reverse complement strand
AGTAGGGGCGGGCAGCCCCGAATTGAAGCCTGTGGAGACAGAGCAATAGCTCTTCGATGAAGCAGGAACCAACGGGAAAGCGTGAGCAAGTACCGTCCCAAAAGCATCTGGGAATCATTGCCCTTCAGGGCGGTGAGGATGTCAACAACAGGCCAAAATAATGTGATGCCCATTTCCGTATATCAACACTGAGAAAAGTAAGACAGTCCTGCTGGTTCAGCAGATGGACTTGAAATAACTACCGTGCGATTCCAATCAATTGAGTCGCTGAAAGACCATACTTCCGTTTACGTAATCTATAATCAATTTGTCCTCTCCGGTTGAAATTTCTATTTTTAATCAGCTAGAATATTGTCCATATATGTTACCTCCTCGAAACAGTCTTACCATAGATGAAATCAAAGAAAAATCCTCTCTCGAAACATCAGAGTGCGGGATAAGCCGCAGGAATTTTCTTACAGCAGGACTGGTAGCTACCGCCACGTGCTTTTTCCCATATAAGGCACTTGCTGCGGTGCCAAACGTATTTTGCGCTGAAAAAGAGCTTTCCTTTTATAACACTCATACGGGAGAGAGTATGAAGGCCGTTTACTGGAGTCAGGGTGCTTATTTGCCACAGGCTGTGCTTGACATGAACCACATACTGCGTGATTACCGCACAGGAGATGTGAAGGAGATCGATCCGAACCTATTTGACCTTCTCTTTGCTCTTCGTCAGAAACTGAAAAGCACAGGTCCCTTCCACATTATTTCGGGCTACCGTTCGGCAGAAACAAACGCACTTCTGAGGGTGAAAAGCAACGGAGTGGCAAACCACAGCCTGCACATAGACGGAAAGGCCATCGATATTCGCATCGCCGGTTATGATCTAAAAACCTTGCACAGAGCTGCCATCGATCTTCGAAGGGGAGGCGTAGGGTATTATCCGAGTTCCGATTTTGTTCACGTGGATGTGGGCAAGATACGATACTGGTAAAACTCGTGAATATGATCTCTGGGGTTCACTGCAGGAATCTTGGCCGGGTCATCGAACAGAAATCTTGGATCGAGACGACCCCCCATGCAAACTAATTCCTAAAGAACAGGTGCAGCCCGTGGCGCTGCCGGTCTCGCCGACTATCCCAACAATGTCACCCTCGTCGATCTTTTAACCACCGTCATCCTGATCTTCGACAGGTCAAAGTACATAAAGACGAGGCCCTCGTCGTGATTGGTATTCGTCTTTCCTTAATCACGCCGCTCGCTCCGTAAGGTTTCTGTGAGGATATGGCGGCAAATGAGGACAACTGTTTTTGCGGATTTGGAGAGGGACTTGTTAGTTATTAATAAACGAAACCGCTGCGGCTATAGGAAGTATTCGAAAAACTGGTCCAAGCCTGGCAGAAAAAAGAATGCCAGAAGAGTATGGGGCATGACACAGCAACTGGTATGCCGACATTGGCCACCATCAGACGTTTCCTGAACCCGGCCGCATTGGATCGAAGCAAAATATTGCAGACTATTACCGGAGATTGGTAACAAATAAACTCCAACTGCGGCGCGTCGTGTCGGCAGTCCGTTGCAGCGCCGTATTGGGCGGATTGTTTTGAGTTATTGGTTCTTTTTGTCCAAGCTCCATCTCACCGCGCCTCGACAGGCAATATAGAGGAAAACAAAGCAGTAGAGGACAGCCAGCTCGCCTTTGTTAATTGTCGGAAAGAACTGTGGTCCGCTTTGAAATTTCCAGTGAAATTGGAAATAAGCCACAGCCATTTCGCCGCTGCAGATAAAAGCCGCCGCGCGCGTTTTAAACCCCAGCATCACCGCCACCCCTCCCAAGAGTTCGATAATGCCGCCAAACCAGAGTTGCGACCCGGCTGCAGGCTGAAACTCGGAAAGCACCCCCAGAATTTTCTGGGCACCGTGGAACGAAAACATAAATCCCGCCATGATGCGCAACAGGGCGTAAGCAAGGTCCGCGTATTTTGTGAGCCATTTCATAATTCACTCTCCAATCATGGAATTTCGCGGCTTCTTTCAAGTCGCAATTTATAGCGTAACCCTTCTTCCTCTTTTCGTCAATTATAGGAGCAAAGAGTTGTTTGGTCAGTCAAAAAGTGCACAAGGGCGATCTTCTGCTTTTTTCCTGAGGCAAATAGCCTTTTGTCTGTTATAATTCTGCATATCAATTTGAAAGTGTGACTGGCTCTTGATACCGTATATTGACTACAGCTTATGTGTTGGATGTGGGGCTTGCGCAGAAGTGTATCCGTCATTCTTTTTACTGCGGGATGACAAAGCTTGGTTTATTAACTATGAACAGTTCATTTTAGAAGAAAATAATGGAATTGAATACGTCTGTCCTTTCGGCGCTATCAGAATCGAATAAATGAAGGAAAACTTCTTCCCGCACTCTGTGCTTTTCAAAATATTGAAAATAGTGTAGCTTATAATTTGGTAATCAACCATGGAGAAAGTCGAGCTTGATCTGACTAACATGCAACTTCCGATATTCTCAGGTCGATTTTCGTCTATCTAACAACTGCTCAGGCTGTGCGAACAGGAGAATTGTGAAGACCCTAGCCTTCGTCATGAGCCTGGTAATTATCGCCGTCGGCGCTCTCGGTATCTTCGCGCCCCCTGCTCTCGTATGGATCGCCAAATACTCTTTGGCTCCTTTAGAGCTGTATTCCATTGCCGCGATCCGAGTCGCCTTTGGACTTCTCCTGTTCTCGGTGGCATCGACTTCCCGTGCGCCCAAGACACTCCGTGTTGTCGCCTTCATCCCGCTTGTCGCCGGGATTGTAACGCCCTTTGTAGGAATCGAGCGCGCTCAGACAGTCATTGAATGGTGGGCGCAGCAGGGATCCGACTTCGTGCGGCTCACGGCCTTTCCTCTGCTGGCCTTGGGAGGCTTCATCGCTTACGCCTGCGCCCCCGGCTCGACGCGCTGAGTAACAAGCACTTGAAGCTGTCACGCTACAACAAAGGAACAATTGCGTTTGCTCGCTTGCCATTGTCATAAGTTGCCGAGAGCGCACGTCCTTGCGTCTGAACCTCTCGAGCTAACTGCTTCAAGGCAGATTAGGGGGGGGTCCTATGGTTGCTTTTTATTAAAACGCGCTCCCTCAGGTTCTTCCGATTGTTCTTGACAGAGGTCCGGTTGCCTGAAAGTCACAGCTCGTCGGTGAACCAATGAAGCCCGACACAGTATCCAACAGCCTATCGTATTGAATTACCTTTGCTATGTGATTTAACGATTAATTGTGTGCATGGCCGCAACAGGATAGCGCGTCCCGGCAGCAAATCCAAGTGGTGCAGCTTCATCAATGTGCAGAAGATCGTCCTTGCTCAATTCAATCTCAAGAGCTCGCAAATTCTCTTCTAGCCGTACCCTGCGTTTCGTTCCCGGAATCGGTATGATATCTTCGCCCTGCGCCACAAGCCATGCCAGAGCGAGTTGTGCCGGTGTGCAGTTTTTCTCTCTTGCAATCTCCTTGATTTTCTCGACGAGCCGCAAATTATGCTTAAAATTGCTGCCTTGGAATCTCGGCATGTAACGACGATAATCATCTGCTGCCACGTCTTCCGGTCTCTGAAAGTCTCCGGTCAAAAAGCCGCGTCCAAGCGGAGAATAAGCAACAAGAGAGATGCCGAGTTCGCGACATGTCCGCAAAACATCGGTTTCCGGCTCCCGAGTCCAGAGGCTGTATTCGGTTTGTAACATGGCAATCGAATGCACACTGGCTGCGCGGCGAAGCGTTGCCGAAGCGGCTTCGGAAAGCCCGACGTAACGTATCTTGCCTTCCTTCACGAGTTCCCCGAGTGTTCCTATCGTGTCCTCAATCGGAACGTTAGGGTCAATGCGTGACGGGTAATACAGATCCACGTAATCAACACGTAAACGTTGCAGGCTATGAGATAAGAAGTTTCGAATAGCAACGGGACGGCTGTCAAAGCCAATAAAATTTCCATCATGGTTGCGTAACGCGCCAAACTTGACTGAAATAAAGACCTTATCGCGCGGAAAGCCTTTGATCGCATCCCGGATAAGCTCCTCGTTGTGCCCTACTCCATAAAAGTCGCCTGTGTCGAGGAGATTTACACCAAGTTCAAGTGCTCGTTGAATTGTGGCGATACTTTCTGCATCGTTTGTTTTCCGTCCGTGGTAAAAATCCGACATCCCCATGCAGCCTAAGCCTAAAGCAGATACTCTCGCGTCAGTTTTTCCGAGTTTGCGATATTTCATCGTTAATGCTCCTTTCGTTCTCTGTTTAACTTTATGTCATAACGTTTATTGTAATCAAAATTTCACTTAAGACGAAAGTACAAAGATAGCAATTATACAGCCAGGCCAGAAACTATGGCTGGAAAAGGTTCCGTCTCCGGTGGGAATTGAGTAAGTTGCGCCAGAAAGTCCACAGTTGCAGTTACTTGTTACTACTTCGGACTTCCGGTTGTATCTTGCACCGATTCACGACTCCGCTGGTATGTGATGACCTCAAAGCTACCTTAAAAATACGACTTGACAATCCTCCGCAAATTTACTAAACTTTGTTCAGAAGATAAACAGAGGTTATATTTTATATCGTGGGCACTGTAGAAAGAAGAGAGCGCGAAAAGAGTAGGATGCGGGAGCATATTCTGAAAGCAGCGATGAAACTGTTTTTGGAAGAGGGCTTCGAGAAGGTCACGATACGACGAATCGCAGAGGACATCGAGTACAGTCCCGCAACGATCTATCTTTATTTCAAGGACAAGGACGAGATTCTTTATGCACTCCATGAAAAGGGGTTTGAAGAACTCTATGAACGTCAGCAACGTGTTATCTCAATAAAGGATCCTTTGCTTCGCCTGAAGAAGCACGGGCAGATCTATATCTCTTTTGCTCTGCAAATGCCGGAATACTATGACCTCATGTTCATCATGAGAGCTCCAACGCGGAAGATCAGGGAAAGCGCTGAATGGAGTGCCGGGAAACGCTCCTACGAATTTCTGAAGGAAAACATTCGGCAATGTATGGAAGCAGGATACCTTGCTAAAGATGACCCTGACGTTGTTGCATTTTCAGTATGGGCACATGTTCACGGTATGGCCTCACTTATTATTCGTGAGAGATGCACCATGTTCCCGGCTGAAAGGCTTAATGCTATCGTTGAAAGAGCACTGGACTACTCTACTAAGAATATGGCGATGAAGAAGAGCTAATTTTTTTACCCTATTTATGATCGCTGTTTATATAATGTTCTTTGTTCATCATCAAAACAGGAGAAAAGAAGGAAATGGAAAAGAAGACAATACTCGCGATTTCGGGTTCAATGAGGAGTCCCTCGTTTACCGAGAGGATGCTTGATCTTTGTCTGGAGGGAATGGGGGCAGGTTTTGAGGCAAAGAAGTTTTACCCGCACAGGATGAAGATAGGCCCATGCAGAGGATGCTGGGCGTGTTGGGAAAAGAAGAACCCCGGGGTTTGTGTACAAAGTGATGACTTTAGTGAAATTCTCGATGTTTATAGGAAGGCCGATTACTTCCTTATCGCTGCCCCGCTATATTTCTTCGGGTTTCCTGCAACAGTGAAGAACGTGCTGGATCGTTTTTTTGTTATTCTCGAGCCAGGGCAGTATAGATCCCCTTGTGGTGGCACTGAACACCCGAAACGCTTAAGCCGTCATCCTAAGGCGGCACTGATTTCATCGTGCGGGTTCCCCGAGGTAGAAAACTTTGACCTCCTGAGACAGCATTTCATAAAAATCTGCCAAGGACTAGACTGGATGTGGGCAGGGGAGATCCTGGTCCCGGCGGCCGGCGCTGCCAATGTCCCGAGACTTTTTGACTCGAAATACGCTCTGATCAGGAATGCCGGCGCTGAACTGGCCGCAGGGTCGATTAAGAGGGAAACTACCGAGCGGATAGCAGAAGCCGTCATGCCCTCCGGGGCCTATAGGAAAATGTGCACTGCCACCTTCAAGGGTGGCCTTGTGGGTAACCTAAGGCGTATCTCTATTGGTATAGAAAGCATGGCCAGACTTGCGCTAATAGGCAAGGGAGATTCTTATGAGCCTAAGAGATCTATTACGTGAAAGGGGAACACTGATGACAATGAATGGAAAAATTATCCTTATAACAGGCGCATCGAGTGGCATTGGAGCTGAAACAGCAAAGCAGTTTGCTACTTTAGGAGCCCATGTTCTGTTGCTTGCGAGGAATGCGGGCAGATTAAATCAAATGGCAAAGGGGATTGAAGACAATGGTGGCAAGGCGGATGTTTTTCCTGTCGATGTTGGCAATTGGAAGGCGGTGAAGGAACTTGCCAACCATATCGGGGCAGACATAGGTGTACCGGATATCATCATAAATAATGCTGGTGGAGGCAAGTGGAGCTTTATTGAAGAAACGGAGTATCAAGAAGCTTATGACATGATAGCTGTTCCTTATTTAGGTGCATTTTTCATCACCAAATCTTTTTTACCAGATTTCCTGAAAAGGAATTCCGGACATATAGTCAATATCACATCGTTCGCCGCAGTAATACCTTTTTCCGGAGCCACAGGTTATATCGCCGCGCGAAAAGCGATGATCGGATTCCATGAGGCGCTAACTGCTGATTTATATGGAACAAATATCAAAACATCACTGGTTTATTTCGCCAAGGTGGAGAGCTCATTCTGGGAGCATAACCTAGGAAGCGAAGAACGGCTGCCGTCGGCTCAAAAAATGATTCCAGCAATATCAACGGAGCGGGCAGCACAAACGATAGTTAATGGAGTGCTGAAAGGCAAGAAGAGGATTACAGCGCCAATAATGTTAGACGTAGTTGAGTCATTAAATCATTTTTTCCCACTTATTACTCGATTGATTATGAACAAGACAGGATACAAGCGAAGATAGGATACCGATCAAAATCAGCAGCACTCGTAACAACATCCTCATTTTCTACCAGCTAGGCTAATGACAAGCATCCATGAAGCGAAGGCATGTACTAGCCAAGGATTCCCGGGATGAACGCCCAGATAGCCCAGCGCCTCCTGCGCGAGGATTATGGTAAGCAAGTCGTTCTGCAATGAACATCCGATAATCGCTACTTGCGGTGACCTATAGCTGATGCTGATTTCATGGAATAATAACCATTTGAAAAACCTGGACTTTTGAAGGCCAAGGGGACATTTTATCTAAGTTTATGAAACGTCGGGCCTCTCAACTAGATCGCGATGTCTCTATCGCAATGCGAAGTCAGGGTCACGTATCATAACCGCGCTTGCACTTGTAAGCTTAACAGGCTTAGTCCGTAAAGACTCAATCTGAAAGTTTTTGTTAGTGCGGATTATCCTCCACTTTTTGTTAAGTTAGGCCCAATCTTCGATGGTCTTGACGAAATACTCGAGACAGGGAATATCTATGAACTGGTGCGAACACGAAGAAAAAAACAAATTAGCCAAATATGGGAAACTACTTGAAACCGAAACCCAAGAATATAGAAGCGGCAAATTCAATAATCTTACAATGACTCAACAGCAATATATCATTGAGGTGAATAGGATTATCTTGGAATCTTTGTACCCTACAATCTGTCCCAGACATGCATATTTCGCATTCTTTGGAGACACGTTAGTTAAGGGCTTAAGAAAAGAGCAAAGCAGAGATCCTAGAGCAAAAAATACTCAACTACCCAACCCTCACCTGCCTTCCTGAATTCCAGCCTTCATCCCGATAGCCTTCACGATTTCCTCGGTGGTCACCACCGTTGCCTGCATAGGAAAGATCTTCTCTGTTAACACACGCTGTACCTCTTCATTCTTGTCGGCGCAGGCATCGGAGACGACAATGAGTTTGTAGTCCATGTCAGCAGCCCGACGCACGGTGGAAAGGACTACGCCGCTTGAAGCAATACCGAATAATACGAGCGTATCGATATTTTTAGCGCGTAGGATCGTTTCTAAATCGGTCGAGGTGAAGGCTCCCACGCGGCGCTTGGTAACGACTATGTCGCCCGGCTGAGCTGCGACCTTGGGATGTATCTCGGCTCCTAGGGTCCCTTCACGCAAGAGTCCGGATTCTTTGAGTCTGGCAAAAAGCTTGTTCTGCGGGTTAATCTCGGGGTATCCGTCCCGAAAACGCACGACGACATAGATGACCGGGAGACCGTCTTGGCGCGCTTCCTTGAGGATGGCGCCAGCCTTCTCCAAAAGAGGTGCTTGTTCCTTCTCCGGAAGCATGCCAACAATGTCGTTTTGGTAGTCCATAATTAGAACGGCAGTCCTCGCAGTGTCAACGGCAAGCTTGTCCCGAGTTCGACTCTTCGTATCTTCTTGTTTGTCAGCAGCAAGAAGCGGTGTGACCGATGAAGTCAAAAACACAGACAATAGAGCTACCGTCAATGAGATCCTGATGATGTGCATGGATTTGTCCTCCTTTTACTTGAAACATCAAGAATACCTTCTGATTACTCCGCCTCTTCCCGGTTTATTTGGAACCTCAATCAAAATTAACTCGGGCATGAATGCAAGGGAAAAGAACAGCAACCGACACGCAAACAAATGGCGCATTTATTCGGAAAATGACTTTGCACATTGTGTCAATTCTGACTATGTCTGCATCACTCCAATTTTGAGATAGGTTCTAGCTCACAGTAATCCTCGCCGTCACACGGTCAATCAAGAATAAAGGTTTTTTTGGGAAATTAACGTCGTATCTTCGTTGTATTCGCCAAATCTTTTGCCAACAACAAGTCCAATTACTGTCCCAATAATGGCGCCAGCCACAAAATCTGAAAACCAGTGAATGCTTATAGAGACTCCTAATCCAATGTAAAACGCATAAAAAATTGCGAGATATCTTACAAGCTTTTTTTTTGGATATAGCATAAACAGCGATACAGACATGGCAAAGGCAATGACAGTGTGAGAAGATGGCCAGCCCCAAAAAACTCCACCACGCATAAATCCAAACTGAAATTTGTGACTGAGATCAACAGTAGCCTGTGTAAGAATTCTTGGTGGATGCACCCTCCCCGTAAATGCTTTGTAAAAGGAAGCAATGAGTAAGCCAATGAGAACTGATTGACATAGAGCAAAGGCTGCATTCACGGCTTTAAAATTCTTGCTGACTTTGCCGGCAACATAGAGAGTGAGAGGCACGATAATAGGCAGACGACCACCAAGCCTGACAGCCGGGAAAAGAAGTGATGTTAAAAGAGAGCTTCTGGTAGATTCAAAATAGAGCCAGTCAAAGTCCGAGGTTGCGATGATGTATGTAAGAATAATCGCCAGAAGATGCCAAATGAGATTATATCCACTAAAGCATTTGATGATATTTCTTGGAAGAATTTCAATCCTGAAAATCATTATTGAGCCAAGCTTGGATAGAGTCTGGAAGCAACGACATTTCTGAGGCTATCGCTCACGACGTATTCTACTGTTTACTCGTCTACAGCGTCAATTTGTCTTTTCTTGCATTTGCAATATCCGCTATAATTATCTGATTAGTGTTAGGCGTTAGTAAGAAGGATGAGTTTCGGAGGCTTCTAATCTCAGTGACGCAAAAATCGCTTAAAAAATCAGCAACACCGCAGGACCGTCCGACCGCACAGTCAGTTTTTTTGAAATACTGGCCACATATAGTCACTGTGTTCATTATTGTGTTCGTTGCGGCAATTCGCATCAGATTACTAGAAACCCCATTAGAGCGCGACGAAGGCGAATTCGCCTATATGGGTCAGCTAATGCTTCAGGGAATCCCTCCATATCTTATTTTTTACAGTATGAAACTTCCGGGCATTTATGCAGCGTATGCCTTGATGATGGCGGTCTTTGGCCAAACAATCGCCGGAGTCCATATAGGGCTGCTGGTTGTAAACGCGATTGCAATTATTCTTATATTTATTCTCGCACGCAGACTTTTTGATGATGTTGTGGCGGTTGTCGCTGTCTCAAGTTATGCCCTTCTCTCTGTGAGTCCTACGGTTCTTGGGACTTCAGCACATGCAACCCAATTCATAGTTCCTTTTGTTCTGGGTGGAACAATTGTCTTATTAAAGGCACTTGATTCCGGTAAATACTGGATGATATTTGTAAGCGGCTTAGCGTATGGAATGGCATTTATCATAAAACAGCATGCCGTCTTCTTTATCCCTTTTGCAGCGCTCTATTTTACATGGTACATCATACGGACTCGCCCCTTTGATTTGAAGAGACTCGCCAGCGGCATCTCTTTGCTCCTTATAGCTTCAGCAATTCCGTTTGTCATCACCTGTGTGTGGTTATATTTCGCCGGGACCCTACCAAAATTCTGGTTCTGGACGTTCACTTACGCACATCAATATGTATCAATGATCCCTCTTACTGACGCTGTACAGAATTTCAAAATATCGGCGTCAAACGTGGTCGAACCATGGGATTTGCTTTGGATAATAGCTGGAATTGGTTTGACATCAATTTTATGGTATGAGAAGGCTCGTTCGAACCGGTTTTTCTTAATAGTATTTACCTTGTTTTCATTTTTGACAATTTGTCCCGGTTTCTTTTTCCGGGAACACTATTTCGTTACGATACTCCCTTCAGTAGCTTTGTTGGCTGGTGTGGCAACGAGTGCGGCTATGCAATTTTTGTCCGACAAAAAAATGCCTCTTGTAGTACGACTACTTCCAATTATAGTAACAACGGCGGCACTAGTATACCCTATCACCCAATTCAGTGACTTTTTCTTCCGGATAACTCCGGTTCAGGCATGCCGTATGATGTACGGTGTAACGCCATTCCCTGAATCCATAGAAGTTGCGAAGTATATTAGAAACCATTCAACGAAGGAAGACACAATAGCTGTTATTGGTTCCGAACCTCAAATATACTTTTATGCT
>Ga0074045_10005681_pt1 | contig 10833 bp, 8 predicted proteins | sample BogForMeECP23OM2_FD_94442 | JGI IMG/M metagenome (GOLD analysis project Ga0074045, IMG submission 94442) | Bog forest soil microbial communities from Calvert Island, British Columbia, Canada - Bog Forest MetaG ECP23OM2 | ecosystem: Environmental > Terrestrial > Soil > Wetlands ... | reverse complement strand
TCACGTCGACTTCAGGGGAATCAAGAAGACCGCGTTCAGCTTCCCCACGATCGTGGGCAGGGACGGGGCCTCCCAGGTGCTGGACTACAGGCTTCCCCCCGACGAGGATGCGTGCCTCCTTGCATCTGCGAGGTTCGTGGCGGAGAATATCGCGAAAGCGGGATATTGAGGCCCGTTGAGGCTCGCGTCCGATAAAAAGAGTAATGGCGAAATTCATTCACGAAGATTTCCTGCTCACCACCCGGGCAGCGCGGCGCCTCTATCACGAGCATGCAGCGCGAATGCCCATCTTCGATTTCCACTGCCACCTTCCCGTGAAGGACATCGCGGAGAACAAGTCCTTCCGCAACCTCACTGAAGCGTGGCTGGGTGGAGACCATTACAAGTGGCGCGCCATGCGCGCCAGCGGCGTGGCGGAGAGACTGATCACGGGAGATGCCCCGGACAGGGAAAAGTTCATGGCGTGGGCGGCCATCGTGCCCTCCACCATCGGCAACCCGCTCTACCACTGGAGTCACCTGGAGCTGGCGCGCTACTTCCACGTGGGGGGGGCGCTCTTGGGCCCTGACACGGGCCCCGCAATCTACGACGCCTGCTCCGCGCTTCTCTCGAGCAAAGAGTACCGCGTGCGTTCCCTGCTCACCATGATGAACGTCAGGGTCCTTGCCACGACAGATGATCCCATCGATTCGCTGGAGCATCACGCCGCGCTCCAGGCCGATTCCTCTTTTCCCGTGACTGTCGTGCCCACGTTTCGCCCCGATGCGGCCATGGCCGTGGACAACCCACCCGCATTCAACGCATGGACAGAGAAACTCGGCCAGGCAGCCGGTGTGGCTATTCACGGATGGCAGGATTTTCTGGAAGCGCTCCGCAAACGCCACGACCATTTTCACGCACACGGATGTCGGGCCTCGGACCATGCATGGGAGGAGCCATACGCGGAAGAATGCACGGACGCGGAGGCCGACCGCATATTCAGGTTCGCCCGGTCAGGCGGAAGAGTCAGCCCGCTGGAGACCCGCGTGTTCAAGTCCGCGCTCATGGTCGAGCTGGCCCGGATGAATGCAGAAAAAAAATGGGTTCAACAGCTCCACATCGGTGCCCTGCGGGACATCAATACACGCGGCTTTCGGGCCCTGGGTCCCAATACCGGCTTCGACACGGTCGGAGACCTTCCGCTGGCCCGACCCCTGGCGCGATTCCTCGATCGTCTGGATGCCGTCGGACAGCTCCCGAAGACAATCCTCTACTGCCTGAATCCCGCGCACAACGTGGTGCTCGCGGCCATGGCCGGCGGATTCTCCGAGGACGCCGTCAGGGGCAAAGTGCAGTTCGGCCCTGCGTGGTGGTTCAACGATCAGCGCCACGGGATGGAAGAGCAGATGCGGGCCCTTGCCGACGCGGGTCTTCTTGCCCGGTTCGTGGGCATGGTCACCGATTCGCGGAGCTTTCTCTCGTTTCCCCGTCATGAATACTTCCGCCGAATCCTCTGCGAGATGCTGGGACTGGGTATGCAACGGGGCGAGATCCCCGCGGATTTCAGCCTTCTCGGGGGAATGGTGCGGGACATCTGCGGCAACAATGCAGAGGAGTTTTTCGCCCTGCCCCGGAAACCCTCCGCTGCCTCACCTTCCCTCACGGGCCCGTAAGGGACTGACGCATCAAGGCTTTCACGTCTCCATGCGCGGCAAGGTATTTCTCCGCTTTCATGAACCTGCTGAGGGAGCTGTCGCAGCGCAGCGCCCAGTACGCCCGGAAAAGCGGAATGTCGCTCGAGTAGAGTCGGTACAGGTCGAGGTAGGCGTTGTTCAGCGGAATCTTGCCGAGGTCCTTGTATGACGAAGAGTGAAAACGTGAAGCAAGATCCCCTGAAAGCCGCTTCCTGAACTCTCCAATGATTTCCGCCTTTCGCGCAAGCTTTTCCGCTCGCGTGCCTGTTGCGCTGTACAGGCCTTCCAGCTCGCCGGACAACGTCTGGAGAAGCGAGATGAAGGTCTGTGAGTCCTCATGCTCGGCAACCGCGGCCTGGTACTCCTCGGAGTCCTTTCCATATTTGGCGCTCAGCCATTCGAAGGCGCCTTCGTCCCCCACGAATACAGCGAGCTCCTCGTTGAACTGGGGCTGCCCGTTCAAGAAGAGCGTGGCGTGAGTCTGTTCGTGAATAATCATGGAAGCGAGCTCGAAGAGCGAGTATTTCTTCATGAAAGAATACAGCGGGTCTTTCGTGAAGCCCAGGGTGCTGAACGCATCCACCGGGCGGATGATCACATCGTACCCCTCCTTCTTCAGCAGCGCCGCCTCGGCGTCCGCGTCAGCCCGCTCGTAGAATCCCTTGTAGGGAAGCTTTCCCAGAAAAGGGTAGCTCCAGAAGTACGACGTGAAGGAAACAGCGTCGCAGGCAGAGACAACGTCCACAAGGTGATCGCGGTCGATGTCCCTGTAGCGCGTGTAGTTTTCATTGTTCCTGAGACCCACGCTTTCGACAGCGAAACTCTTGATCTCGCTCACGCGAAGCAGGAAATCCCGCGTGTCCGCGGGAGTGGCAGGAGACTGCAGGAGCCCTTGAACGGGCTGCGTGCCGGAGCTGTACTTCCAGAGATACTGCCCCTGCTTGCCCAGGTATCCCAGCTGGGTCACGCAACCGGAAAGAAGAATGACACATGCGGCGGCCAGGGCAGGCAGAGCGGTCATGACCCCAAGATACGCCCGGCACAGACCGCGCATCTACTCTTTGCCCAGGAATGCCTCGATGATGTCACGGTCAGCCAGGAGGCTCGCGCTGGGCCCTTCCCGAAACAGCCGGCCATGAGAGAGCACGAGGGCGTGGTGTGAAACGCGCAGAGCCTGGCGCGCGTTCTGTTCGACCAGCAGGATGGAAGTGCCGGCCCTGTTGATGGCCTCGATGGTCGTGAAAAGGGAGGCGACGAGCAGCGGCGCGAGTCCCATGCTCGGCTCGTCCAGCAAAAGCAGCCGGGGAGCGCTCATGAGCGCGCGGCCTATGGCCAGCATCTGCTGCTCGCCGCCGCTCAAGCGTCCCGCAGCCAGCTTTCGGCGCGCCGCCAGGCTCGGGAAAAGCTCGTACATGCGCGCGAGGTCCGCGCGGATCGAGGGCTCGCCGCGGCGCGTCCAGGCGCCCAGCTCGAGGTTCTCCTGCACGCTCAGCGGGGCGAGGATTGCGCGGCCCTCAGGCACCTGCACCAGGCCGGCGCGCACGATCCTGTCCGCGCGGCGCCCGATGAGCTCCTCGCCGCGGAACCGGATGCTTCCCCCTGACGCGCGCACCATTCCGCTCAAGGCGTGGAGGGTCGAGCTCTTGCCCGCGCCGTTCGCCCCGATGAGGGCAACGATCCGGCCTTCTTCCACCGTGAAGGAAAAGCCGCGCACCGCCTGGATGCCGCCATAGTGGACCTGCAGGTCCCTTACCTCGAGCAAGGCCATCGTCAGTCCTTCCCCAGGTATGCTTCGAGCACCTGGGGGTCCCGGGTGACCTCGGCGGGAGACCCTTGAGCGATCTTCCTGCCGAAGTTGAGCACGACGATCTGGTCGCAGACCTCCATGATCAGGTCCATGTGATGCTCGACGACGATCAGGGTGAGGCCCGCGGCTTTCAGCTCCAGGACGAGCTGCCCGAGCCGGGCGGTCTCCACCTCGTTCATGCCGGCCGCAGGCTCGTCCAGCAGGAGGAGACGCGGACGGAGGGCCAGGGCCCGGGCAATCTCCACACGGCGCTGGTCACCGTAGGACAGGGTGCCTGCGCTCTGCCCTGCAATGTCCGCAAGCCCGAGCCGTTCGAGCAGCGCCATCGACTCTTCACGTGATGCCTTTTCTTCCCGGGCTTCACGGGGAAGCCGCAGCCAGGTGCTGAGAAGGTCGGTCCTGATATGAGCGTGATGACCGACATGGATATTGTCCCGCACGCTCATCTCTGCAAAGAGCTGGACGTTCTGGTAGGTGCGCCCGATTCCCGCGCGCGCGACAAGGTGGGCAGGATGCCGCTGGATCTCCCTGCCCTGCCAGAGGATGCGCCCCGCACTGGGTGCATCGAGCCCGGAAACGAGGTTGACGAGCGTCGTCTTTCCTGAGCCATTGGGGCCGATGAGACCGTAGATCCGCCCTTCCTCCACGTCGAAGCTGACCCGGCTCAGAGCTTCCAGTCCCCCGAAAGAGCGTGTGACGCCGTCCAGAACAAGGGTGGGACCTCCCGCGTTCGAGCCTCGGGAAGCCAGGCCCGGGAATGCGGGGTGCCCGGGCACAGGCGCCGAAGCCGCGGTGCGCTTCGAACGGCGGTGTCCGGATGCCCGGCCGGAAGCCGGACCGAATGCCGCGGCCAGGCCACCGGGCATGAAGATGATGACCAGGAGAATGGCCAGTCCCGAAAGGATATTGGGAAGCTGGGCAAAGCCCCTGAGAAAACCGATTGAAGCGCCCACGACGTCACGGAGGAGAATCGGCAGCGCAGTCAGCAACCCCGCGCCCAACAGCGGCCCGAACCATTGGCCGGACCCGCCCAGGACGGCGAAGCTGAGGATGTCCACCGCGCGTGTGAACCGGAAGTCGCCATTGTCCAGCGAGCCCACGCTGTGCGCGTAGAACGCTCCCGCGGCGCCGGCGATCATTGCGCTCATGAGGAAGGCCAGATTCCGGTAGGCCACGATGTTGATGCCCAGCGTGGAGGCGGCCCGCGGATTCTCCCGGAGTGCCCGAAATGCGCGCCCGGTGCGTGATGAAGACATCGTCCAGAAAAGATAGGCCAGGAGAATCAGCAGCAGCAAGATCATCCACGTCTGCGCCTGGTGCATGACCTCGTAGGGAAAGCCCGTGGAGAGGTTTGCCCCGGTGGCACCGCCGGTCAGCCCGGGGAGGAGCACGATGAGGATGCGCACCACCTCACCGAAGCCGAGGGTGCAGATTGCAAGGTAGACGTCCGTGAGCCGCAGCACGGGCAGGCCGATGACCAGCGCAACCAGGCCGCAGGCAATCACCGCCGCGGGTATTGCGAGCGCCATGGGCAGCCCTGCCTTCACGGCGAGGATGGCCGAGGTGTACGCGCCGATCGCCATGAAGCCTGCGTTGGCAAGGGAGAGAAGCCGGGCGTGCAGCGTGACGAAGGCGCTCAGAGCAAGGATGGCGTTGATCAGGAGCCGGTCCAGGTCCCCCGGGTTGCGCACAACGAGCACGACGTCCAGGCACACGATGGCGGCCCCGATGAACCAGGGAATCAGGAGGCGCGGGAAATTCCGGCGGATCACGCCCGGTCCGCCGCGGCGCGGCCGAGGATGCCGTTGGGCCGCACCAGGAGAATGAGAAAGAGAATCACGAAGGCGATGGCGTCCTTGATGTCGCTTCCTCCCGGGAGATAGGCTATGGTGAAGGTTTCGATGAGCCCCAGGATCAGGCCGCCGGCCACCGCTCCCTCAATGTTGCCCATGCCGCCCAGGATGACCACGGCGAGCCCGCGCAGCTCGATCTGCGCGCCCATGCCGGGAACGATGTTGTTCGTGAGCAGTCCCACGAGGATGCCTGCCGCGCCGGCAAGCGCTCCTGCCACGAGGAATGTGACCGAAACCACCGCATTCACGTTGATCCCCAGGAGGCGTGAGGCATTCAGGTTTGCCGCGATGGCCCTGATCGCCTTGCCCATGCGCGTTCTGCGGATGAAAAAGCCGAGCGCGGCCGTGAGGACCACCGCGGCGGCGACGATGAGGATCTGCGCGCGGCTCACACGGACCCCGCCTGTTCCTCCGATGAAGAATGGGCGGGGGTCCAGCACCCGGTCGGGAAACCGGCGCGTGCTCACGCCGAACAGCGCTTCGGCGACGCTCACCATGATGAGGGAAGCGCCGATGCTGCTGATCATGCTGGACAGCCGGTCCGCGCCTTGCCGGCGCACCGGTCTGAAGGCCAGGAGCTCCAGCAGGAGGGCGAGGGCCGCGCCTGCGCACATCGAAGCAGCGAGCCCGAGCGGCAGGGGAAGGCCGAGCTCCGCCATGACGAACCAACCGGCAAAGGCGCACCACATGAAGGTGGCTGCATGCGCGAGGTTGATGATATCCAGGACCCCGAAGATCAGCGTGAAGCCCATTGCGTACACGGCGTAGAGGGCGCCGCGGGACACGCCGTCCACGAGGTTCTGGGCAAAGAAAACGGGGTCGGCGAGGAGGGTCAGGTCCACGCCGGTGCGGCGCTACTGGAACAGCACGAAATGGCCGTCCTTGACGGTGAGCGTGACGCTGGGGTGCACCGGGTCGCGGTTCTGGTCGAAGGAAAAGCTGCCCAGGGCCCCCTCCAGGTTGCGGATGCCCGCAAGGGCGTCACGGATGGCTGCCCTGTCAGCGGAGCCGGCGTTCCTGATGGCAGTTGCCATGATATAGAAGCCGTCGTAGGCCTGCGCCGCGAACTGGTCGGGATCCGAGCCGTACTTGTCCCGGTAGGCTGCCACGAACGACTTGCTCTTCGGCGCGGAACTGTCGATGAACCATGCGGATCCGACAATGAGACCCTCTGCGGCCGCGGCGGCGTTCTTCAGCACGTTGGGGCTGTTGAAGCCGTTGCCGCCGACGATGGGCTGGGTGATGCCGATCTCACGCGCCTGCTGGAGGATGGGGATGGCCTCCCCCACCAGGGAGCTCAGGACGAGGATATCCGGCTTGCGGGCATTCAGCTTGCTGAGCTGGGTGCGGAAGTCGGAATCACCCTTGCTGTAGCTCTCCGTGGCAACGAGCTGGATGCCGAGCTTGTTCAGCGCGGCCTTGAATACGTCCGCCTCGCTCTTGCTGTACTCGTTCGTGGCCTCGTAGAGAAGCGCCGCCTTCTGGGGATGGAACTTCGCTTTGACCGCAGCGAGCGTACCGGGGATGACCCCTGACTGCAGAAGGCTGTCACGGAACACGAAGTTGCCCATGGCAGTGATGCCGGTTGCCGTGTTGCTTGTTCCCAGCACGGGCACGCCTGCCTTCTGCGCCACGGGGTCCGCGGCAAAAGCGGTGCTGCTGAGCGTGGGTCCGATGATAGCGGAGACTTTCTCATCGTTGATCAGCCGGGTAAAAACGCTGATGCCTTCCTGCTTGTCAGCCTTGTCATCCATGACGACAAGGTTGATCCGGCTGCCTCCGAGAAACTGGGAGGCGTTCACCTCGGCAGCAGCCAGCTCCAGGGCGCTGCGTATGGAAAGCCCATAGGCTGCGTTGTCCCCCGTCAGGGTCTCCACGGCGCCGATCTTGATCTCCGGCGGAAGAGGAGCCGCGGACAGGGCGGTGACCACGGACACAAACACGCCGACCAGTGCTGCCAAAAGTATTCTTTTCATGACCTGGAATTTCGGTGCAGACGCGGGGTTTGTCAAGGTGGCGAATGCCGGGACGGAGCCGAACCGGCTGCCGACGATCAGGCCAGGAGACGAATCACGATCTTCCCGAACCTATCCCGTTCAGTGGCAGAATAGAGTCGAAATAGATTTGAAATTTGACCTTCTGGCAGATACGTCGGGCGTGGTATCGATAGCCGTCGATGGCACGTATGCGAACAACGCCGGCAACTTGACAATGACAGCGGCGGGCACTGCGACAAGCACCCTGGCGTTACAGAAAACCAGTCCCTACTCTCTCAACTGCTCTGGATACATGGGAAGCACGACGGGTTACGGTACCTACACTATCACCTTCTCCGTGTGGGGCACTACTGACTCGGGCACGTGGACGATCGTCAGGCAGTAGGACGGCTATTTGCGGCGGACCTCCCGGGATTCCGGGGGGTCTGGAGATTGCTCACGTATCTGCCCGTTGTCCGCCTTGGGGCTACAACTGATCAGGTTGTGCATATACTCCGTTGGCAAGATACTTCATTGGCCCTACTTGCTCCACTATTCTGACAGCCCTGTCTATTCTTTGTTTTGTTCCGAAAATCATCTCTCGAAGTAGTTCAAAGCCGCCTGCTATTTTCCGGAGCTCAATTCTGGCTTCCGTCAATTCTCGTTCCAGTCTCGTGATCTTCTGCTCCGGGGTTTCCGTTGATGCGTCGCTCATGGCTTCCCTCCGTGTCAAGGATCATACCACATGAAGCACGCCACACGTCGCTCCCGGAGTGACCGCGCCAGGTCAAACCAGCGATCAGGCCAGGAGCCTGATGCGGGAGAAAATGTACTCCAGCTTGTCCTGCTTGAGCACTGTTCGATAGTACTCCGTGGAGTCCAGGCGCTGGGCAGCCCGCTCTTCGCCGTCAAAACGGGGCTGGCCGCGTGCACGGTCGAACCAATGCACCAGGGAGATGGCCCCGTCTGCTATCTCGATTGCCGTTACTCCGCGTTTTCCGATGGCGCATCCGGAGTTGAACAGGCAGGGAATGCATATCTGCGCGTTGTACAGGCTGCTGCGAAGCCCGTCTTCCCGGTCCTTGTCCCATAGCCGCGCCAGCTCCCGGCGGTATTCCGAGATGACCGCCTCGATGAGGGCGCGAGCCCGCGGGGAGACCGCCGGGTAATCGCGGCAGAGCTGTTCAATCCTGTATCGTATCGTATCGATCTTGGAGAGGGACTCGAACAGGGGACGGTGGGTATGCCCGATGACCGAAACGATCTTGCGGCTGCTTGAAAAGTCGTAGACACGGTGCTCCGTCCGGTACTTCTTCCGGCTCTCGTACGTCACCGGGAGATTCGGGATCCGCAGGGTGTTGGCAAAATACCGCAGGAAGAAGCCCGAGACGTCGTTGAATCGCTCGAAAAAAACCGTTGCCTGGTGCCCATGGAAGAGAAAGAGCGTGTCGTTGTTGAATGTCAGCCTCACCGCGTCCAGAAGAGATGGATCGACCGGAGCGCCTTCGCACCGGAGCGCCTCGTCATGGTTGCCGACGATCTTGTACAGATCCGTCTTTCGCCGGAACTCCTCGAACAGGGAAAACATTTCCTGCCAGCGCGACTGGATGGCGCCCAGACGGAAGCGCTGCAGCTCCTCGATGTCGCCGTTCAGGACAAGGGAATACCCCGCGTTCAGATAGTAGCGGCGAAGCACTGCCTGCACCAGGTCCGCGTTGCGTCGGAAGTCGTCCTGGGGACCGCCATCGCCCATGTGGAGATCGCTCCAGACCACGAAGCGGCCGCCGGGGCCGAGAGCCACCCGCGGGGCTGCATCGAAAAGCTCCTGAAGCACGTTTGTCAGGTCACGACCCCTCGCGCGTTGTCGGCGCACACCTTCCTTGTCCCCTCCCTGCAAGAGTTGAAGCCTTGTCATTTAGCTTTGAGCGAGCATTTGGTTAGTTTTTGCTTAAGAAAAGGGTTGCCCTTTGGCCTGTCCCGTAGGCTAATTAGACATACGCATCTATGGAAGGCGGACTACCTTCACAACCAAAGAGGAGGATCGAAAGGTGACCACGAAACATTTCTCCGCGGGTGTCGTGCTCCTGCCCCTTGCGCTTGCTCTTGCAGCGCTTCTGTTGGCCGGGTGCCCGACGCTGAACAACCTGACCAGCGCGGTGGGCGGCGGTTCGACGCAGAACACCACCCCGCCCAAGCAGGCGGACAACCAGCCCACCTCGGACCAGGGACAGACGCAGGCACAGGTGCCCTCAGGTTCGGCACTCGCATATCAATATCAGTTCAGCGCCTTCTATGCCGGGTTCTGGAGCATGGGCTGGTTCGGGTACAAGGACGCCAACTACGCGCCCGGCCAGGGAACCATCTGGAAGTTCACGAGCACCGGCGGAAAGTCGAAGGACCCAGTGATACTCGAACGCGCCCTTTTGAAGGTCGTCCCGGGCAACTCCCAGTGGTGGCGTTTCAAGATGACCACCGGCAAATCGAACATCGTGTACGAGTTCCTTGTCGGACCGGACATGGTCGTCACCAAGGTGCGCTACCAGGACCCGGGCTCGGGCGCAATCGGGGAGTTCGTTCCCAGCCAGGATCAGATGAAGCCCCAGCCAGGCACAGGAGCCGCCAACGCGCCCAAGAGCCGCGCGGAGATGGCCAATTACCTCGTCGGCAGGGAGAACGTACAGGTGGCGGCGGGCAGCTTCATGGCCGACCACTATCTCTACACCGATGACGCGAGCAGTGGAACCGCGGAGAGCTGGGTGAACGAAAAGGTCCCCGGCTACATGGTGAAGTCCATCTACACGAACAAGAAGAACAACCAGACCTCGACAGGGGAGCTGACGCAGATCGAAAGCGGAGTCACCACGTCTCTCAATTCCTACTGACACGACCGCAGGCCGTGCGAGACAATCCGCGGTGTACCGCGATGCGTCCCGCACGGCCTCTTTCGGAGGCCTGTGTCCATGTGCCCGTGAGCGCTCGGTTCAGCCCCGTGTTTCCGCGACCGAGGTGGCCCGCCCCGTCGGGGCAGTCTTCCGTGAAAGCATCTCCGCTGCCTTGATGAGCTGAAGATCGCCGCCTGAAAGAAACGCGTCCCGCGTCATGTCCCGAAGAGATGAGGGGGTCGCTATTTCCGCACCCGGTTTCAGCCCGACCACGGTGCCCGGAGTGATCCCCTTGTGCCAGATCGTGCTGCCCTGGGGAGTGAGCCATTCCTCCACCGCAAGGAGAATCTGGGAGCCGTCGGACAGCCGGAACATCTGGAGCACGGTGCCGGTCCCGAAGCTCGTTTCTCCGGCCAGGGATGCCCGGTCCTGGCTCTGCAGGGCGCCGGCAACTATCTCTGCGGCGCTTGCCGTGCCCCCGTCGATCAACACAACCAGCGGAAGGGAGAGGGCGACGCCGCCAGGGGTGACGTGATCGGGACGGATGTCTCCCCTGGCGTCCCTCTCCATAAGGACCTCCCCTGAAGCAAGGAACTGGCTCGCCACCCCGATTGCCTCGCTCAACTGCCCGCCGGGGTTGTT
>Ga0074045_10005680_pt1 | contig 10833 bp, 9 predicted proteins | sample BogForMeECP23OM2_FD_94442 | JGI IMG/M metagenome (GOLD analysis project Ga0074045, IMG submission 94442) | Bog forest soil microbial communities from Calvert Island, British Columbia, Canada - Bog Forest MetaG ECP23OM2 | ecosystem: Environmental > Terrestrial > Soil > Wetlands ... | reverse complement strand
CCCATCGTCGCCACCGAAGCGACGACCATAAAAGCGGCGTTGATCACGTTGTTTGCCGCGATGGCCTGGGCGCGGCGTCTGCGCTCGCTCGCCACCTGCAGCAGCGCATAGAGCGGCACGACAAAGACCCCGCCCGAAACCGCTATCCCGAAGAGATCGGCGAGGATATGCCAATGGGCCGGGTCGCCGAGGAAGGGCCCCAGCCCGGCGAGCCCTTCGGTGCCGCCCGGAGCCGGGCTGGCACGCCACAAATCGATCGAGAACAGCCCGATGCCGAGCGCTCCCCAGGGCACGGTGTGCGCGCTGACCTTGCCGCCGAGGAGCCGGTTGCACAGCAGCGAGCCTGAGGCGATCCCGACCGAAAAGACGGTCAGGAACAAGGTGACGACGGCTTCTTCGCCGCCGAGCGTGAACCGGACATAGCCCGGAAATTGCGACAGATAGATCGCCCCGGCCAGCCAGAACCACGAGATCCCGAGCATCGAACGGAACGGCACGGGATCGCCGACCGCCTGCCGGATGACGCGCGCGGTCGCGTTGAAGAGATTCCAGCGCACGGCACTGTCGGGGTCGGCGGCACCGGTGCGCGGGATTGCCAGGCTCGCCGTCCAGGCGGCCAGCGCCACGATGACGATCAGCCCCGCGACGGCGCCGGCGCCGTGACGGGTGGCGATCAAGACGCCGGCGATCGTGCCGAGGAGGATCGCCAGAAAGGTGCCGGCCTCGACCAGCGCGTTGCCAAGCAGCAGCTCGTCGAGGGTAAGGAGATCGGGCAGGATCGCGTATTTGAGCGGACCAAAGAAAGCGGCCTGTACCCCCATCGCGAAGAGCAGCGCCAAGAGCACGGTCGCACTGCCGGCCAGCACTCCGCCGGCCGCAGCCAACATCACCGGGATCTCCATGAGCTTGATCAGACGGATCAGCCACGCCTTGTCCATCGCGTCGGCGAGCTGGCCGGCGGTCGCCGAGAACAGGAAAAACGGCAGCATGAAGAGCCCGGCGGCGAGCGGGATCAATACCTGGGCCAGAACCGCGTCCATGTCGCCGCCATAGGCGATCATCAGCACCAGCGCGTTGCGCAGCGCGTTGTCGTTGAAGGCAGACAGGAACTGTGTCGCAAACAGCGGACCGAAGCGCCGCGAGAAGAGGAGCGCGGCGGCACCTTTCGCTTCATCCGGGCCCGACCGAAGGGTCGTCATTAAATCGAGCGGGTCGGGAACGCCGCACAAGCGCGCAGTTCCGGGTCACCCCGCTGCGTTCTTGCCGCCGTAGCGGCGGACGCGCAGGTCGGCCTGCTCCTTGTGGCCCCAGAAGCGCTCGATGGCGCAGAGGCGGCTGCAATATTCGCCGACCATGGCGCTCGCCTCCGGGGTCCTGACCTCCTGGTAGGTGCAGGTCTTTAAGAACTTGCCGACCCAGAGGCCGCCGGTATAGCGCGCGGCACCCTTGGTCGGGAGGGTGTGGTTGGTGCCGATCACCTTGTCGCCGTACGAGACGTTGGTCTCCGGACCCAAGAAGAGAGCCCCGTAGTTTTTGAGCCTGCCGAGCCAGCGGCGCGGCTCTTGTGTCAGCACCTCGACATGCTCGGCGGCGATACGGTCGGCCTCGGCCGCCATCTGATCCTCGTCGGCGCAGAGGATGACTTCGCCATAGTCGCGCCAGGCAACGCCGGCGATATCGGCGGTGGGGAGCACTTCAAGCTGTCGATCCACCTCGGCGATCGTGTCCCGCGCCAATTTTTCCGACGTGGTCAGCAGGATCGCCGGCGAGGTCGGCCCGTGCTCGGCCTGGCCCAATAGATCGGTCGCGCACATCTCGGCATCGGCGGTCTCGTCGGCGATGACCAGAATCTCGGTCGGGCCGGCGAAGAGGTCGATGCCGACCCGGCCGTAGAGCTGGCGCTTGGCCTCGGCGACATAGGCGTTGCCGGGGCCGACCAGCATATCGACCGGGCGCATCGTCGCGGTGCCGAGCGCCATCGCCGCCACCGCCTGGACGCCGCCCAGCACATAAATCTCGTCGGCGCCGCCCAGATGCATCGCGGCGATCGTCTCCGGGTGCGGCCCGCCCTGGTTGGGCGGAGTGCAGGCCGTGATGCGGTCGACCCCAGCGACCCGCGCGGTGACGATCGACATGTGCGCCGAGGCCACCATCGGGTAGCGTCCGCCCGGCACATAGCAGCCGACACTGCCGACCGGGATGTGCCGGTGGCCGAGCACCACACCCGGCAATGTCTCGACCTCGACATCGCGCAGAGAGGCGCGCTGGATCTCGGCGAAATGGCGGATCTGGGCTTGGGCGAATTTGATGTCGTCGATGGTCTGGGGTGCCACCTTGGCGACCAGGCCGCGTATATCGGCATCGCCGAGGCGGAAGCTCGCCGGCGACCATTTGTCGAAACGCTCCGACAATTCGCGCACCGCCCCATCGCCGCGCTCGGCGACATCGGCGATGATCGCCTCGACCGTCGAGCGGATCTTGGCGTCGGCTTCTTCCTGCTGGCCGGCCAGCGCCGCCCTCTTGATGTGTCGGGACATGACTCTCCTCTTACAAGGGGGGTCGGCATCGGCGTGTGAAAATGTGACGGGCGACATATATGCGCCACGCCCGGCGATTGCGAGGTAGGCCATGGCTGGCGCCGGCGCTCGGCCACGACACAGATCCGCGGCGTCCCCGCTGAACGGCCGCGATGCCGGTTCTGTTCACCGGCGCGAGCTCCTTCCCCGGCTATTGATTTGTCCGCGAGCTGGTTGCCGCCGGGCACGAGGTTGTCGCCGCCTGTCGCGGTGACGGCCGGTACGAGGGTGTGCGCGCCGAAACGCGTGCGCATGGTGCGCGAGCTGTGCGAAACGCGGTATGGCTGCGCCTTTTGGCAATGACGACTTTCTGCGGCACCTCGCGTTCGGCGATGACATAAAAGGCGCGTAACCGGATCTTAACCATTTTATGCCTCTTTCCGGGAAGCCGCCCGGGATGCACACTCGTGGATATTTATCGGCTACCTGCTGAGCAGCGGGCGTGGCGCCCCGCTCGATTGCCTCGGTAGCCGAGTTGGGGGGGACCGCTAAGTCATGGCGCTCATGGTAAATCCGCGTCTCGTCCGCGTGGGTTTTAGTGAGCATTGCTCGGCATCCCGATATGCCTCTTGTCCGACAAGAAGCCCGCATGATCGCGCGTGTAGGGTCAAGCTCGTTCCGCGAGGCGCGGCGTTGCCGGAAAGAAAGCGATGACCGGTCAACAGCCTCCGCCCCCCGCTACCTTGCGGGATCGGGTCGCCCACTGGCTGAAGAGTGCTGCGATCCAGCGCACTCAAGGGGCCGGATTCGGCGGAATTGCCGGACACCTGGATGCCGCCGGCCGGCCCGGCTTCATCTATGGCGAGATTACCGGCTACTGGCTGCGCTGGGCCTCCCTCTATGCACCCAATCCAGAGCTGATGACGGCGGCCGTGGAGTTTATAGCCCGCCAATGGTCCGGTACGTCGCCGGCGCCGACGCGCGCCGGCGCGCCCGAGGACTGGCGCAATGGCGCGGTGTTCAGCTTCGACCTTGCAATGATTTTGCGGGGGCTCGCTGACGCCGCGCCGATAGTGGGAGAGGTCCGGTGCACTGAGGTGGCGGCCCGCCTCGTGCCGTGGCTGGAACGCATGATCAGCGCGAATGGAACTCTGTTGTCCCATCTGGCGCTGGGGACCGCGGAGCTTCCCGATCGATGGTCCACCCGTTGCGGGCCTTATCAAGCCAAGACCGCCTCGGCTATCCTGCGGGTACCCGATCATTGGCTACCCCCGGCGCTCGCAGGCTCAGCTCGCCGGACCCTTGCGGTCTGGAAAGGCAAAGCCGCCACACATCGCGAGCTGCACGCCCGCTTCTACGCTATCGAGGGAATGATCAGTGGCGGAAGATTGTCTGATGCAACCGCGATCCTTGGCGCGATGAACGGGGAAGGCCGCTTTCCCGAAGAGATCGGCAATCCCGACAGCCAGCTCAGAGCGGATATCCAAGCCCAGGCTCTGCGGCTGCTCTGCCTGGTGCCTGGCATGCCCAAATCCATTCTCGATGCCGTGTCGGCCCCGCTATGCCGCCATATACGGGCAGACGGGTCCGTCAGCTTCCGCATCGGAGAGCCTCACGCCAACGTCTGGTGCGCACAATTCACCCACCAGGCGCTTGACTGGTTGTGCTATCGCTGTCGCGATGACTGCGCCAGCCCGCCGCACGCCCACGCCCTCATCTGACCGTGGCGCTCGAGGCGGAGCGGCCGTGATGCATGCGAAGACCGGGTCGGGCATTGATGTGCGGGAACTTGGTTTCGAGCTGAAGCTAGTCGGGCTGCTGATCTATCCGGATTTGGCAGCCGCTTCCGGCCCAGGGCGCTGGGGATCCTGATCGCAAATTTCCACAGGTTTGGGAAAGACAACGGGGTCGGATGGACAACGGCGGTAAGGTGGACCTCGATAAGGCTGTGCTCTCTGGAACGGGAGAGCTGGCTCCGGCAACGCTGCGGTCGCTGCTGCGCGGCGCCATAGCCCTTGGAGACTGGGCACAAGCCTCCCCAAAGGGGCCCGTGCTCCGCGCCACCTGGGCTCCCGGCGTCAGCGTCGTGATCCCTGAATGCGGCACGCCCGAGCTGTTGAAGCGGGCGCTAGACCATCTTCGGGCCGCGGTGGCCGGCCTCACCGAGCCGTGGGAGATTATCGTCATCGTAAATGGCGCACCCGCCGGTGATTACCGGTGGTTGCAGGACGGCTACCCCGAGGTTCGTTGGCAGTTCCATCGGGCACCCTTGGGCTTCAGTGGAGCGATCGCTCCCGGACTGGCGGCGGCGCGCTTCGGCGGTATCTATCTCCACAACAGCGACATCGCACTGGAGCCACCGGCCTTGGCAGCACTGCTGTCCTGGCGGGCAGCCTCGGTCTTCGCTATCGCTTCGCAGATCTTCTTCGATGATCCCGAGAAGCGGCGGGAGGAGACTGGGTGGGGCGATCTGCGCCTGCATTCCGGTAGGTCTGAACTGATTGAGCGCTCGCCGGAGCCAGACGGGCTTGTCCGGGGCGGTCTCTATCCCAGTGGGGGGTCCTCGCTCTACGACGCGGGGCTGCTGCGGCAGTTCGCGGCCGACACCTGGAGCTATGCTCCATTTTATTTTGAGGATGCGGACTGGGGGCTGCAAGCTTGGCGTAACGGGCTCGAGGTGCTGTTTCATCCAGGCTCGGTCGCTTGGCACCGGCACCGGGCGACGGTCTCACGCCTTTACGCACCGGACGAAATCGAGCGGATCGTAGCCCGCAACTCCATCCTGTTCGACCTTCGCAATCAGGCGGATCCCGCCCGTGCCCTGTGCGACGCGGAAGCAAGTCTCCCGGCCACCCTCAAGGAGTTGACCAGCGGACGGTCTGTGACGGAGATCAGCCTGATCCGCGCGGCGCGGCGCCGGGCACCTTTCCCGGATATCGATCTGGAACGGACGACCCAGCGGGTCTATGCCCGGCCGGCGACCGCGGACGGGCGGCCCTTGGTGCTGGTCGCTACACCTTACTGCATCCTGCCGCCGCGCCACGGCGGGGCTTGGCGAACCTGGCGCCTATGTGACGCGCTGCGGGACCGCTGGCGGTTCATTCTGTTGACCGACGAGGCGACGGCCCACGATTCCAGCTCCTGGGCGCACGTTGGTCCGTTCGACAGCGTGCATTTGATCGGTGGTCGGCCGGATGGTCCCACGGATCGGATTGGACGCATCCTTAGCCATTCCCATCGGGCACTCCAGGCGGAGTTGGATCGTCTGGCGGCGGTGCATCAGCCAGACCTGGTCCAGATCGAGCATGCGGAGCTGGCGGGCCTGCGGCCGCCCTTGGATCTGCCCTGCCTGCTGGCGGCTCATGACGTGCTGCTGGATGGCCAGGACCGGGAGGCGGATCTGTTCGAGAGGGAGCGGCTATCCGCTTTCACGGCCCGGGTCGTCTGTTCCAAAGAGGATGCCCAACTGCTGGCGCCGTTATCGGTCACCGTCGTGCCCAACGGCGCCGTCATCACGGCGCCCAGGTGCTCCTCGGCCGGCAATCGTCTTGTGTTGTTCGCCGGTCCATTTCGGTATACCCCGAACTTGGAAGGGGTGCGGGAATTCCTGGCGATCGTGTTTCCCGCCCTGCGCCGGCGCTTTCCGGATGTGGAGCTCGCCATCCTTGGCGGGAGGGGCGCCCGGACCATAGCCGCGGCTGACCCGTTGCTCCTGCAGGCGGGCGTCACGGTCGAGGAGCACGTGGATGATGTCGGGCCGTGGCTCGACCGTAGTGCGCTGACCATCAACCCGTTGGTCGGCACCCGGGGTTCCAGCGTGAAGCTGATCGAGTCACTGGCGGCGGCGCGGGTCTGCGTCAGTACCGCCGACGGCGCCCGTGGGTTCCTCGATTCTGGTCTTCCTGGCCTGGTGGTGGCTTCGGATATTCCGGCAATGGGTGAGCCGATTGGACAGCTATTGGCCGACGAGCCCAGGCGGTTGGCACTGGAAAATGCGGAGAGAGAAAAGCTGAGAGCCTTTTCCTGGGGCGAAGCGGCGGTGACCCTTGAGCGTGTCTACCGCGAGCTGCTGAGGCGGGAAGCCGAGACACCGTGACTGCCTGGTCGTACGACGTGACGGCCGAGTTCTACGACCAGGACATGGGCCGCAACACGGACGGGCGCGATGTTGCCTGGTACGTGGCGGAGGCGGGACGCGCGGTCGCCGCTCTCGGCGGCTCGGTGGTGGAAATGGGCTGCGGTACCGGCCGGGTCACCCTGGCCTTGGCCGCGGAGGGTCTGCGGGTGATCGCTATGGATCGCTCGGTCCCGATGCTGAGGGTGCTGATCCGCAAGGCGGCCGCGGCCGGATTCCGCCGCCAAATCCAGCCCGTGGCGGCAAACAGGGCCCGCCGGGGGCGGCCCCGCCGTTTTGCCGCGATCCTCTGCCCCTATTCGGCCTTTGGCTACTTGACCGAGGCGGATGAGCGGGGCCGCATGCTCGCCGGTGTGCGCGACAGCCTGGCACCGGGCGGGGTTCTGCTGCTCGACATGTTCATCCCTGACCCCACGCTCGACGGGCTGCCAAACGGAGCCGAGATTCACGATTATCATCGAGCCTTGCCGCCGGGCCCCTGGGCTCCGGCAGTGATGCTGGCCCGGTCCAAGCGCCTGACCCGTTTGCGGCCGGGCGTGAACCGGATCGAGCGCCGCTACCGCTTCTTCGACGGGGCCGGCGGCCTAGTGCGAGAAGTGTGGACGCAAAGTGATGTGCGCCTCTACACCTCGGAAACATTGCAGGAGGTGTTAACCGAAGCCGGTTTCACCGATCAGCAGGTGTGCGGCGATTTCGACAGAGCGCTCCCCGGCGCCCCGCCTGCTCGCGTGACTGTCGTCACCGCCCGCCTGAAAAGATCGTTGGAGTGAGGGGATTTGAACCTCCAGCCCCTGGCGCTCACCGGCAGCGTCTTCGAGGCGGCCATCCTGCGCTTTCTGTCAGCTGGTGGCGAGAGCGCGCCGGGCGGCGGCAAGGCTGTCCTCCGACTGGCCGCCAGCGTCGATCCGGATCCAATCTATTGATCGGGGGTCGTGCCGCGCCTGTTCGGCGACAATCTCCGCAGTCGCGTCGGACGCGTCGTGGCGGCGCCTTCGAACGCGTTCTGCCATCGTGTGCGCTGGAGCCTCGAGCCAGAGTCCCGAAAATGGCACGGATGCGGAAAGCGCGACCTCGGCAAAAGAGCGCCACTCCCGCTGACGCAGCGCTACCGCGTCGATGATTACCGAATATCTAGCCTTTAGTCCCATTGCCGCCTTTCGACCGAGCTCATCGTACACCGGGCGCGACGTCTTGCGGGTATATGCGTCGTCCGGAAGCTTTGTTTCCCGGGCAATACCCGACAGCAGTCTACGCGTTATATCGCCGCGCAGCACGCATGCGCCCGGTCGCAAACCGAGTTCGGAAGCCAGTGCGGCAGCCAATGTCAACTTCCCGGTTCCTCCGCGGTGGAGAAATCGAGGTAGGGATATTTCACTGCGCGTTTGAGCTTGTAGGCGCGGTCGTGGGCCAGAACACAAGCGAGGCATGGGTTTTGATGATATCGACCCGCTCTGCCGCCGCTCCGTACGAAGATGGCGTCCTCAGAAAGTCGATGACATCGCGCTGATCATCGGTCATTGCTGAGTGGGATCGGCTCGTGTCTTGTTGCTTCAAATCGCCGGGAAGAGCGGCGCCAAGTAGCGCGGTCCCGAGATCGTATGATCTTCGATGCCGCAGACGCCGGGGATATTTTCGGCGACGACACGGAGCGCCGTTCTTTCCTCCTCCGATCCGACGGTCCCCCGAATGAGCGCTGCAAGTTGGGCTGATCGATGACGACGCCGGCTCTAGGATCTGCGATCGAACCGCATGCCGAGCTGTTTCCGCACGACGCCGACGTCGGTGTCCGCGGCATCGGCCCGACGCGCGATTCTGCCTTCGAGCAGGCGGCACTGGCACTGACCTCGGCCGTCACCGACCCGGCTGGCATCGCCTCGCAGGAAGCGATCGAGGTGACTTGCGAGGCGCCGGACGACGCCTATCTGCTAGTAGATTGGCTCAATGCCCTGATTTACGAGATGTCGGTGCGGCGGCTGGTCTTCGGCCGCTTCGCCGTGTCGATCGAGGGTAACCGCCTTTATGGTCGGGCCTGGGGCGAGCCGGTCGACCGCGCGCGCCACATGCCGACGGTCGAGCCCAAAGGCGCGACCTTGACGGCGCTTAAGGTCGTCGTTCGCGACGACGGCGCCTGGGTCGCGCAATGCATCGTCGACGTCTGAGCAGGCGGTAAAACCGATGGACCTTTCGCGATTGCACCGGATTTCGAATTGGCAATGGCGCGTCGATCCCGAGGGCAAGATGCGCGTACCCGCCGTGCTCTATGGGGACGAGGGGCTGATTGCCGAGATGGACGACAAGGTCCTCGAACAGATCGGCAATGTGGCGTGCCTGCCGGGTATCGTGGACGCTGCCTATACGATGCCGGACGCGCATTGGGGCTACGGCTTCCCGATCGGCGGTGTGGCCGCCTTCGACCCCGATGGGGGAGGAGTCGTCTCGGCCGGCGGCGTCGGGTTCGACATCTCCTGCGGGGTCCGCACCTTGTTGACGGGTCTCAAGCGGCAGGACTTGGAGTCCTGCAAAGAGGCATTGGCGGACAGCCTCTTCCGCACGATCCCCGCCGGTGTGGGCAGCACGGGAAAGATCGTGCTCGACGAGATCGAGATGGATCGCATGCTCGAAGGCGGCGCGCGTTGGGCGATCGGGCAAGGCTACGGCCGCGCCGAGGACCTCGACCGGATCGAGGAGCATGGCTGCATCCCGGGAGCCCGACCGGAGGCGGTATCGCATCGCGCGCGACAACGCCAACGCGAGGAGATGGGCACGCTCGGTTCGGGCAACCACTACCTCGAAGTGCAGGAGGTGACGGCGATCTCCGACGATGGCGCAGCCGCAGCGTTTGGTCTCGCGCGCGGGGACGTTGTCGTCAGTATCCATTGCGGGTCGCGTGGCCTTGGCCACCAGATCGGCACAGAGTTCCTGCGCGAGATGGCCTTGACCGCACCCGCTCATGGCATTTCGCTACCCGATCTCGAGCTCGCTTGCGCACCGATCCGCTCCGAGATCGGCCAACGCTTTCTCGGCGCCATGCGCTCCGGGATCAATTGCGCGCTCGCCAACCGCCAGATCCTCACCGATCTGACGCGCCGTGTCTTCGCGCATTTCTTTCCCGAAGCCGCACTTCCCGTGCTGTTCGACGTCTCGCACAACACCTGCAAGGAGGAAGATCACGAGACCGGCAGCGGGCGCCGGCGCCTCTTCGTTCACCGCAAGGGAGCGACCCGTGCTTTCGGCGCAGGTCGTCCGGACCTGCCCGCGGCTTTTGCCGCCACCGGCCAGCCGGTGTTCATCGGCGGCAGTATGGGCACGCCATCCGCGATCATGGTCGGAGCGGCGTTGCGACCGGAGCAGGCCTTCGCCTCGTCCTGCCACGGCGCCGGGCGGCGATTGAGCCGCCATCAGGCCTCGAAGCGGTGGCGTGGCCGCCAAGTGGTGGACGAGCTCCGCGAGCGCGGTATCATCATCAAGAGCCCGTCGATGCGCGGCATCGCCGAAGAAGCGCCCGGCGCCTACAAGGACAGCACCGCCGTCGTCGAGACAGCGCATCTGGCTGGCCTGTCGCGCAAGGTTGCCACGCTCGAACCCCTGATCTGCATCAAGGGCTGAGGCAGGTCGCTCGAAATGCTCCGGGTCACAGATTGCATCGCCATCGACGAAGACGAGATCGGGGAGGTCTTCGTTCGTGCCGGCGGCCCTGGCGGGCAGAACGTCAACAAGGTCGCCACCGCAGTTCAGCTCCGCTTCGATGCCGCACGCTCGACGAGCCTCGACGAGCGGACGCGCGAGCGATTGCGCCCGCTCGCCGGGCGGCGGATGACTGCGGACGGCGTGGTCGTCATCATGGCGCGGCGCTTTCGCACGCAGGAACGCAATCGCCAGGATGCTTACGACAGGTTGATCGATCTCATTCGGCGAGCGGCCGAGCCCGGGAAAAGGCGCGTTCCGACGCGCCCGACCGCGGCGTCGCGCGAACGACGCCACGAAGCGAAGCTCGGCCGCAGCCGCACCAAGCGCCTGCGCCAGCCGGTCGAGCACCAAGTGGAATGAACGGTTGTCGATAGACTAGGGCGTGTCGTCAATTATTTCGCGTTTGCACGTGAAACGAGTCACCGTTGAGCCGGTGCATAGTAAAAAGAGTCTATACCTACAGTAATTTATGTGATTCATGGAGAGTCGGCTTGG
>Ga0074045_10005679_pt1 | contig 10834 bp, 8 predicted proteins | sample BogForMeECP23OM2_FD_94442 | JGI IMG/M metagenome (GOLD analysis project Ga0074045, IMG submission 94442) | Bog forest soil microbial communities from Calvert Island, British Columbia, Canada - Bog Forest MetaG ECP23OM2 | ecosystem: Environmental > Terrestrial > Soil > Wetlands ... | reverse complement strand
TGACCGCGAAACAGACAAGTGTGATATGCGAAATACGCGATACATGACTTTTGTCAAGGGAAGACAGTAGTGTTTTGCTATTTTTATTTTTCATGGTACGGTCATTCTTAAAGCTGTTATCAGGAATCGGTTTATTATTGTTTTAAACAAGCCATATACCCGATAAAATATTGCGGAATGACAATAAAAAAGAAAGAAATGGTCAGAACTTACCTCATCCTCACGAACGGTAAATCACTGCCTGCGGAAAATCTTTGCGATGAGCTTCTTGTGATTTCTCCAAACCTACAGTGGAAAGTTTTATTCTGACGAGTGTGCAAACGAGAAATGCAGGAAGCAGTACGATAAATACTCCGACCCACCCCATCATATCCTCATTGATAAAGAAGGTAACCAAAAGGTTGAAAACAAGCACCCCGGCATAGAGTCCGGGGCCGATCAGATATCTCCAGGGATATCTGTAACCATAATAATCCGGTATGTTTCGCCGATGAAGCCATTGATCTATTTTTTGCAACGTAGCAATCATCAAGAATCCCACCACGAACCATCCGAAGAAATTTGATATGGGCACACCGAAATAAACACCGGGTTCCTGATAGCCGTAAATCTGGCCGAGAAACCACCGGCTACCCTGCAAGGCGACCGGGTCAATAATGATATCAAGGTAAACAAACAACAGGGTTGCTAACAGCGTTGTATACCAAGAGCTTCTGGTCTTTATGGTCTCCAGAACGTAAAACAACCCGTTTGAACGACAGACCGGTGAAACAATAAGGAGCGATAAGGAGTAGCTTGCATAGGCGAGGAATACGTAGCTTATGGAATCCATCAGCGGCACGCCCAAGACCCAAATCTCCTGGCCCCGTGTTTGCTCGAGATAGTAATAAATGCCGTAAGGAAAACTATTGTGGATCGAGGATAGTTCGGAGAGCCATGCGATGAAATAACCTGCAATACAGAAAAGAAGGGCCCTTTTGAGACCGAACTGCAGGGTGCAGCCGACGAGGTATACCAACAGGAAGAGGAAAACATAGGGTCGTAGAGCAATGGTGCTCAGAAGCAGCATATCGTTTGGTCCCCTTATGATTTGCGCAGGTTCCAGAGAAGCAGTCTCAAAAGATCCTTGGGATTGGAAAAAGCGATCCGCTGCACGGTAGCCTCAAATCCGCTGTGGACCATGCAATCCTTGCATCGCGGGTCGAGTCCCGCCTCGTACCTGTTCCAATCCGTCTTCTCCATCATTTCAGCATACGATGTATAGTAGGTGTCAGTTATGAGGTAACAGGGAGACTTCCATCCCAGGGGATTCCTGGTCGGGTTGCCCCACGGAGTGCAGCGCAGGTGTCTCTTGCCGGTTAGAAAGTCAAGGTACAGCGGTGAACTCATAAAGGGAAATTTTTTGAAATCCATCTTGTTGAATTTATCAGCCGCTTCTTGTTTGCTGAGAAAAATATCGTTTTCGACACGCTCATAACTGAATGCGGGGGAGATGAGTATTCCGTTCACGTGCAGGCTCTTCAGCAGCGTGAACAATTCGTCCAATTCTTTATCATCGGTATTTTTGAACACCGAGGTATTCGTGCTCACCCGGAAGCCTTTTTGCTTCGCCTTTTTAATCGTCGAAATAGCCTTTTTGAACGTCCCTGGCTTATTAGCGATGCGGTCGTGGGTCTCTTCCAATCCGTCAAGATGGATATTGAGCGTAAGCCTCGAACTGGGCTTGAAATCTTCGATAAAAGATTCCGTTAAAATGCCGTTCGAACAGAGGTAAATTTGTTTTTTCTGCCTGAGCAATTCCGAGACAAGGGGTTTCAGATCCTTGTATAATGTCGGTTCGCCGCCGGTAATGGTTACCACCGGGGCCCCTGCGTCTTTGACAGCAGCCAGGCACTCCTCGAGAGAAAGGTCCCTGGTATGTTCCTGATCGTACAATCTGATTCTATCACAGCCTACGCAGTCCAAATTACATCGGTGGGTAGGTTCCAGCATCAATACCAGAGGAAAATTTATTTTCCCCTGGCGGGCATTTTGAATGAACGCCTTAGCCAGAGATGTGTATAGACTGAAGGGAAAACGCATGCTTACCTCTCACACCTGGTAAAATCAACTCACTGATTACATAAAACAGTGTTACGACTCAAGCTGGGATTGGATTGTTATGTTATGATAACGTTCAGAGTGATCAATGTCAATAAATTCTATGTCGGAATCCTTTTCATGATGAAATCAATAACGGATCTGCCCCGGTTGGTGTCGGTTTGCTTTCAAACTGTCCGACAGGTTGGCTGGGTTGACAAATGTAACGGGTTATCACTTTAACAGATCGAGAAGCATGCCCGTTCCGTTAAAGGTTTAATCTTCATATCGTGACCGAACTTGTAAAATTATTTCAACAAGCAATTGGCAACACGTGACTTCACTGCTTGATGCCGTTGAACATCGACTTGAAAAGAAACTTTGCAAGAGCGATCAAGGGGAAACAATTCCGGTAATTGTGATAACGAATGAAAAAGTGCTTAGGAAAGCCAGTGCCTGTAAATGCCTCTTCATCCCAGGTGCCGTCTAGTTTCTGGTGCCTGAGAAGATAGGCAATGCCTTTTAATACCTCCTGCGAACCAACATCGCCCGTGGAAATCAAAGCCAGAACTGCCCAGGCCGTCTGGGAGGATGTACTCTCCACGCATCCCTGCGGCAGGTATGTTCCATAGGATGCGCAACTTTCACCCCATCCGCCATCAAGGTTTTGGGACGATTTGAGCCAGTTGACAGTTTTTCTTATATAAGGGCTTGACATGTCTTCGCCGATGGCATTCAAGCCGGCTAGAACCGTGCTGGTGCCATACAAATAGTTTACGCCCCATCTTCCCCACCAGGAGCCGTTCTCTTCCTGTTTTTTCTTAATAAATGCTATTGCACGCCGGACATGGGGATCAGACCGTTTGAATTTGAGCGTACCCAAGAGTTCGAGGACCCGCCCGGTGATGTCTGCAGTGCTAGGGTCTATCATGGCTTCCAGATCGCCAAATGGAATTTTATTCAGGAGCGAGAAATTGTTGTCCACATCAAAGGCGGCCCATCCGCCGTCCTTCCCCTGCATACCGAGTATCCAGTTCACGCCTTTTTCAAGATTCTCAGGTTTTACATGTTCCGTATCCACGAACTTATACAGGAGCAGGAGCACAATACCAGTATCATCCACATCAGGGTACCAGCTGTTGTCGAATTCAAAAGCCCATCCACCAGGTTCGAGGTTCGGTCTTTTTATGCTCCAGTCACCCTTCTGGAAAATCTGTTTCGAAGCTAGCCAGGTGCATGCTTTTACCAGGGCCGGATGTTCCCGCTCCATGCCCGAAGACAGTAATCCCTCCGCGGTCAGCGCAGTATCCCAAATGGGAGAAATGCAGGATTGAAGCGTCAGATCATCGTCCGATTCTATCGTAAAGCGTTTTAGCGCTTCGAGGCCTTTTTTTATCGGTTCAGAGTTTACATCGTACCCGAGCATCGCAAGCGCGAGGATCGAATTTACCATGGCCGGCTGAATGCCTCCCCAGTCACCGCTCTCATCCTGATGCTCAAGAATCCACGTTTCGGTTTTTTTCATGGCCCTCTTCATGAACGGCCGTATGGGGAGATTTTCCCAGATTTTCAGGATGCCGTCAACGCTCAAGCAGATCGTATAAATGCCTGAAGCATTCTGCGCCGGAAGGTTATCCCATGTTTTCAGGATACTATTCAAGACGAACGGCACTTTTTTCCATGAAAAGGGTGCAAGCTTTTCAGGTGCCGATTCAGGCACCCAGATAGGGTCTTTATAGATTTCCCGTATGAATGCGCTTTCAGGCACTTTTTCACCGGTTTGAAGGCGAGAATGACCGATAACGGTACTATGGTGGAGCGCGACCAGCTTGAGCACGTATAAATATTGATCGGGAACCACGACGGAAGCAGGTTTATCTCTACAGGAAGCGATGGAAGCGCTTTCCAGTCAAACTGTCCGAAAAGGGAAAGATTTACTTTGGTAAAAACCCTTGTAGCTTCCACTCCCCCTGCCCGCAGGATAAATTCCCTCGCCTTTTTCAACGGTTCACTGTCGACGGAAACACCGGCAAGCTTTAAGGCAAAATACGCTTCCACCGTTGTGCTGATATCTCCGGGACCGCCCCAGTACAGGGCCCATGTTCCGTCGGCGCGTTGGTGACGTAGTAAGTTGTTTGTGATTTTTCTGTCTGTTGCCTCATCCCGCAGTTCCAGAAAATGAAGAAGCATCAAATATTCCGCGGTTATGGTAACGTTAGATTCCAGCTCAGACCACCAGTATCCGGCCGGATTCTGTTGATCGAGATAATAGGATTGCGTTTTTCTTAATGATTCTGATATTTCTTTGAAGAGCGTCTCCCGATTCAAAAATGCGTACAGCTCTTCGTTTTGGATTTCCGGCAAAACATGAGCGTTTTCCAGGGAATCTATCCGCGTCATAAAATTTTTTACATACCGAAACATCGTTGTTGATCCTCCTCGTACTGCTAGCGAACTATGTCATTGCTTCACTCTATAAAAAAAATACCCAAAAGATAAAAAGCTTTATTAGAGCCAGTTGGCCATCTCGGTGTTCAATGGCAGGGTATCATGGGAAAGCTGCCGGTAACCGGTCACGCTTATCCCGAGTGCATCGAGTCTGTCCCGCACTGCGCTTGACGTAAGAGCCTCCAGTTCCTTTCGGCCGGATTCCGTAGCAATGTCAGGGTGCGAAAATATCTCCATGTGATCATCCGACTGTGGAAGCAAGTCAAATAGGTATTGCTCATCCAGCCGCCCCGTTCTTGAAAGTCCGTACGCACGAGGAAGGGCCTGCAATCCGTAGGCACCGATTTTTGACGAATTGCACATTCGGAGTATCCTTAACGCTGCCCACTCCACGAAGGGAAGAGCGCCACGTGAAGCATCGCGGCCATGAAAAACGAGCGCTAAGGGTTCGTTGGGAATCCGAATCCATTGAATGCCTCTCCGGGCCGCATGTCGGCAGATCATAGCAAAGAGCATGGGATGCATATGGAGATGATGATGACTGTCTACATGAGCGGGCTGTATTCCTGCTTCTTCCAGACGATCAAATTGCGCTCCAATCTCCGCATCAAGCTGTTTTTGAAGGATCCGTTTTCCGTATTTGATCCATGCCAACGACGGATTGCCCTCAAAACAACCCCCCACATCGACAAGGTTGGGAATCTCTGAATGTGGAAGAACACTCTTGCCGCTACAGAGCGTCACATGCAATCCCACGGAAAGTCTGCTCCGGTTCCGGGCTATACTTACCGCTTCTTCAAAGGCCTTCTCCCCTACCATGATGCTCGCAGCACTGAGGATGCCCCGGTCATGGGCTTCGGCAATAGCAAGATTCACCGAGGACGATCTGCCGAAATCATCGGCAACGATCACAGCATATCTTTCCGGGCGCCATTGCATTGACAACGTATGACCTCTTTACCGTATCGTATGTAAGCTATAACAGTAACGAATACTGATAAAACTGCTGAAAGTCTGATACGCATGAAGTTTGAGTTATCTTATATTTATAACGCATTACATCATAAAAATCAAGGAAATAATTGAGGAACACGTATTGGCTGAAAGATATTTAATCACACTCGTGGGCATTTTAATAAAAAAACGCAGTATTTATAGGGTATTCGCGGAGAGAATAGCGATTATCGTGAGCATAGCACATCTCAGGCAAAAAAATACAGCGGAGATGTTTTATAATGATCAAGCACGGTGTTCCACGGGGCGTATCAAGCCTGCCTTGACGATTTAATACGGTTTCCAAAGAGTTGAAACATGGCAGGCATCAGAATAAGGGTGCTTATGATCAGGAAACCGAAGCACAGGGTGAGCAATATGCCGATGCTTGCAATCCCCCGATGCGTCGAGAATGCAAGACTACCTGTGCATGTCATGGTTGTTAGCGAGCTGAAGAATATGGCGCGCGCCGTGCTCGTTTTTAGCATATTGCCGTTTGCCGGGGGTTCAGTCTGGTAACGAAGTGTAAATAGAATACCGTTGTGAACGCCGACGCCCAGTAACAGGGGAACTACTATCACATTTGCAAAATTCAGAGGGATATGAAACAGCACTGACGAAGCCGCTGTCAACAGCATAGCCAGCGCCAGCGGAACTAGTATCAATAGTGTCACTAAAAAACTTCTCATTGTCACAAGAAGAAATATAGATATGGCGACAAGAGCAAGCACGACAGCAAATCGGAACGAGGAAATGATTGCCACACCTGCCTCGTATACGGTTACAGGCGAGTCTGTTGCGTCCGGGGTCAGGCTATACACGGCATTCACAAATCGGACCAGAGCATCCCTGTCGACGATGTTTTCCTTGGGAAACACCTGTATGCGATACCGTCCGTCCGTTGATACATACTGTTCCACAAGGTCCTTTGGCACGTCAGATAGATGAACGGTTTTCGGTGACAGGGAAAGTCTGAGCTTCTTAAAAAGATCCGGCAAATCCGACAACATGCCCTGTTCGAGTTCGGCAAAAGCCTTGCATCCCTGTTCCGGATCTTTTTGAAGCACGGTAAATCGTTGAAGGTTTGTCTGCAGATTCAGCAGGACCGCCTGTGCGTCTCCTGTTGATGAGAGAAGCACCTTGTGCACGATTTTTCCGAAGGCATTCAGGGCTGCTGCGTCCTGACGGCACGCTGCCGGTTTCAGAGAAACATGGTCAAGCCGGGGCATGAAGAGACGAACGTCGGATAGAATAGATTGCTTTTGAGCCTGCAGTTCAGGAACAAAGTCGAACAGGGTAATGGCCATGTTAACTTCTTTGAGGCTGCTGAGTTTTTTGGCAAGTGCTTTTGTTTCTTTTTCGCCTTTTACGAGAACAGAAACCGTCCAAGGAGCTACATCAGGATCTTTGAAAAGATCTTGTATCGTCTGGAGCGCCTCGGATTTTTGATTATACAGGTTCAATGGATTATAGTCAAAATACACGCGTGGAAGAAAGGTGGCTGCCCCCACACCCAGTACCAGCGCAGTGATAATAATGGTTCTTGGATAGATATACGGGACTTTCACTAGGTTGCTTACAGGGAACGTAAACGATTTTTTGTTCTCTTTTACAGGAAAAAGCGTCAATAAAGCAGGAAGAAGCGTCATGTTAGCAAAGAAACTGATAAACATTCCGGTGCCCGCTATAAGACCGAGATCGGTAACGCCTGCATAGGCAGTAGGTGCGAACGAGTAAAAGCCGATTGCCGTGGTTATGCAGCTGAACAACAGCCCCCTGCCAACGCCTTTTGCCGTCGTGACATCGCTCTCTTGAAATCCCGATCCTGATGCGATCAATTCCCGGAACCTGAGACAGAACTGGATGCTGTAATCTATGCCTAGTCCGATAAAAAGAACGGCGAAGGTGATTGAAATCATATTCAGGCTGCCGATAAAAAAGACCGCAAAGCCCATTGTCCAGATGAGCCCAACAACCAGCGTCAGGAGGCTGGAAAAAATAAGACGCACTGATCTCCATAAACCGATATACAGAATAAAGGCAACCAGAATAAATGATGCCGCTGTGGCGATGCTGACACTATTCCTTACTTCATCCAGATTCTCGGCATCAAGAGCCATGTCTCCCGTAATACGTACGGTAATCCCGTCGACCTTTGAGAGGCCAAGGTCGCGTATCATGGCCCGCACGGCGTCAATCGGTTCCTGACCCGCGGTTATTTTCGTGAAGTCAAGAACAGGTTGAACAATGATAAACTGTCTTCGTTGACGTGCATTTTCCTTTTCACCAAGCATGAGTTCCTGCCACGCCATCAAGTAAGGCCGTCCTTCAGCAGCGTTTTCCAGCGCTCTGCTCATCTCGTTGAACAGCGTCAGAGTCCGCTTATCCTTCAACGGTCCTTCCTCCGGATGCTCGAGGATCGTCCCGAATACGGAAAACAAACCTGACAAACTCATTTTCTGCGCCAGAAGAGCGATAAATGGCTGGGCAGCAGCCATGTTATCGGCAAAATCTTGCAGTTCGTTTGTATTCAGGTAGAGCAGCCCATTCTGATCAAAAAATAGTCCGCCACCGGGCACGAACATGTTTGTAAACAGATCTGTTTTCTTCTTGAGGTCTGCAACCAGCCGGTCTCGCGTACTCACAGCCAGGTCCGCGCTTTTTGCATCGATGACTATGACAATGGTGTTAGTAAGATTAGGAAACGCCCTCACAAAATCATTCTCCACCTGGCGATAATGAAGCTTGGATGAGATCATGTTTGACGTATCAAGATTTATGTTGAAATGCTTTATCGAATAAAAAAGAACAAGGGTAGTGGCAAGAAGGACACCTATCACTATATTGCGCGCATGATGTTGCACGAAATCCACCCACCAGGCGAGAATCCGCTGAACATTTTCTTTCCGCTCTTTTGTCATATTCTTATATTCTTGTCGATGTCGCTAGATCGTCCTGCCTGAAAAATAATTTTGACAGACAAGATATCAATGTGGTATTAAACGAGAGGAAATTTATTATTGCTATAATATCAGAAATCATATATTTTGAATACTTAATAAAATGCTTATGATGAAAGGGGTAATGATACCATGTTGCACGCTGTACGAGGACGGATAGAACAATTTATTCTGCTGGTTACTTTTTTCATGATCTGTACAGGTATGTTCCCGATCATGGCAGAAGCAGTACAGCCCGGACCGACGGAAGGGATACAGGCTCTAAACGCTTGCCTTCTGGATGCGATGAAAAGGGCCGATGAGCTTGGATATGCCGGACGATATAAGCTGCTGGAACCAGTTCTCAAGGATACCTTTGATTTTTCTTTCATGGGGGCCAAATCCATTGGCCGGTTTTGGGAGACGTTGAACGACGAACAGCAGGCTCTTTTTATGAAAACATACACTGATTGGTCAATTGCAACCTATGCAGGACGTTTTGATGGTTATTCAGGCGAACGCTTTGAGCTGGTTTCTGAGTCAGCGCCGGTTCAGGGCATCGTAACCGTAATCAGCAAACTGATTCAGTTGAAAGAGGAGCCGATCACGTTTTATTATTTGATGCGGATGGTTGAAGACCGCTGGCGTGTAGTGGACATTCAGATATCAGGTGTCAGCCAGCTTGCCCTGACCCGGGCGCAGTTTACCGAGGTTATGAAAAGCAAGGGTCTTGATGGTTTGATAACGATGCTGAAAAACAAAACGGCAGGATTCGCGCAACCGAAAAAATAATTGGACCGGGCATGGAGTTTTTTTTTGAATAACCTATTTCATACAAGTGTCAAGCTGCAATTTATCCTGGCCTTTCTCTTGCTGCTTGCTGCCTGTTCCTCGAGTAAACATGTGCAAACGGATTTGCAGGAGCCGCCCAAGGTTGAGAATCCCTCAGGCGAGACAGCGCCTTCGACTGCGCTGCAATCCCCGGGGGAGACAATCCCCGGTTTCACTGAAGCGCAGGAAGAGAGTGTCGCCGATCCTCTTGAATCCTTTAACAGGGCCATGTTTATTTTTAATGATAAACTTTATTTCTGGGCCATGAAACCGGCAATAAGAGGCTACAACCAGGTCGTTCCCGAAGCTGCCCGGAAGTCCGTGCGGAATTTCTTTTTAAACTTAGAGATGCCTGTCCGGTTTGTAAGCTCTTTGTTACAAGCGCAAATAGTAGCCATGGGAATAGAACTTGCCCGCTTCACGATTAATTCCACCGCAGGCGTGGCAGGTTTCCTCGATGTGGCCAAGAGCTCATTTTATCTTGAACCGCAGGAAAAAGACATCGGCCAGACTCTGGGGAAGTACGGTATCGGCGAAGGGTTGTATTTTGTCTGGCCTTTTGTCGGACCTTCAACGGCGAGGGATACGGGCGGTTTGTTCGTCGAGCTGTTCCTTACACCCTGGAGGCTTGTGAACCCCGCAGGTGCCGCGGCGGGCATCGGCATGTATGACTATTTCAACCGGGCATCGTTAGACGCAATCGAGTATGAGGAATTAATAAACTCGGCCGTGGAACCGTACGCTGCATTAAAAAATGCTTACATTCAATATCGGAGAAACGTCGTAAAAAACAAGTAGCTGTTGTTTTGTCATTCACGCTATTGTGATCTTGAGCGAATTACCGGTGTACGTCCCCTTTCCTCTTTCAATCTTCTTCCATTGAGGGCTGCCCGCAATTTTCTCTTAAAAAACATGATGTACGCGTTTTTGTCGGTCTGATTGCAAACCGTATAAGAACGCCTTATAATTTAAAAAAGGAATTATTAATGGACGGAAAAAGAATAAAAGTGAGTTGGCTTGTTTGGACGGTAGGAAGTGTCCTCGTTCTGATGCTTTCACTATTATTATTCGCCGTTCACTATATAGATTCGGAGCAGGCCCAGACAAAGATTCATACCGTCGTTACGGAAAAACTCGGCAGTAGCGTTCAATTTCAGCGGGTGAGTCTGTCGATCTTTTTTCGTCCTCATCTTGTCTTCCATCAGGTGAGCATCGCCGTTCCCGGGTCGGATGCAGGTTCAATACAATCCGCAAACGTCTATTTTCAATTGTGGCCACTCTTAACCGGCTCATTTCGCATTGCGAAATTTAGCGCCGTGGCCCCGGATTTTACACTCGGACTTCCCAAAGAACCCGAACAAGCGCCGGAAGAACAGGAACAGGTCACGTTGACGGAGGTGAAAAAAGATATTGCTTCAATACTGTCCTCCATTCGTTCCATCTCGCCCGATCTGGTCATCGAGATAAATAAGGGTAGGCTGGTCTTGCGCAAGGTTGACCGCGACGCTTATATCGCACGCAACGTTCGGGGTCACGCCGCACTT
>Ga0074045_10005678_pt1 | contig 10834 bp, 4 predicted proteins | sample BogForMeECP23OM2_FD_94442 | JGI IMG/M metagenome (GOLD analysis project Ga0074045, IMG submission 94442) | Bog forest soil microbial communities from Calvert Island, British Columbia, Canada - Bog Forest MetaG ECP23OM2 | ecosystem: Environmental > Terrestrial > Soil > Wetlands ... | reverse complement strand
TGCGCCGCGGAGCGCACTCCGTGCAGAGTCCCCGGAAAATGAGTTCGCATTCGCGAAGCATCCGCTTACCGAGAGAGCGCGAGGCAGGCCTGGGCACGTCGTACCACTCGATGTCCTCAACATTGCCGCAGCGGTCGCAAATGAAGTGGTGATGCCGCATGCCTTTCGCATCGAATCGCGCGGCGCGGCCCTCGATGGCGACTTCACGCACCAAACCCGCCTGCACCAAGTCCCGCAAATTGTTATAAGTCGTAGCCCTCGAAGATCGCGGATCCACGTGATTCACAGCTTCGAAGATTTCCGCTGCAGTGGGATGACTGTTGTGTTCCATCAAGAATGCCATCACGGCATAGCGCTGCGGAGTGCACCGCAACCCGCTGCCGTCGAAGGACCGTTTAATCGCGTTGGCGTCCATTAGACGTTTAGACTATGTCTAATGTGAGATTTAGTCAAGACTTATGCTTTTGGTTGCTGCTGCGCGCAGAAAACTGCCGGATGCCATATTGGGTATCACCCACCTCTGGCCATGGTGGGTTCCTCCTGCGCGAAGCCTAGGCCCATACACGCCCAAGCTGGCCACAAACGGCGTTCGCGGAGATGAGGGCGCAGGCGATCCTCGCTGAGACCTCATTTGCCACATCGGGACTTCTTGCCCGGAATAACTTCCGCATAGCGCGAAGAACCAACAGCGGCATTAGCGCGGAAATCGGAAGAGCAAAGAGCGCCCTTGGGCTTTACGCTCCTTGGCGAAATCAATTCGTTTCGACGCTGTTGCGGTCAAACACATCCTGCATGGAAGTACCGTTCAATGACCATGCTCAAACATGTGAGGTTCGCTTCCGGGGCCGGAGGTTTGGCTCCTTTTCCATAATCCCAAATTCGGTATTCCGGTCAAGTGCCTCCGACTCACACTCCTTCGAAACGGGGTTCGAGGAGATCAGAGAACGCGTAAGTCACCCGGGCAGCCATTTCCAAGAGTTGGCGGAGTGCAAGCCCCCAAGACGAGAGTCGGGGCTAGTTTTTCTTTACGCGGCGGGTAGCGTGACCATGTATAGTCTAGTGCTTTGCCAGTACGATAAACCGACTCCTAGAAAACGAAGGGCTAACGTGATGAGACGCCAGATTGCAGTTGTAGCGCTACTGTGTACGTCTTTTGCCGGGAATGTCTTTGCGCAGGACCATCCTGTCGTTGCCGGAGGTATGAAGTGGCGGCAGATTGGGCCGTTCCGTGGAGGCCGTGTGCTTGCTGTCGTGGGCGTTCCCGGCGATCCCAACACCTATTATTTCGGCGCGGTTGCGGGAGGGATCTTCAAGAGCACCAACGGTGGCCTCTCTTGGACTCCGACCTTCGATCACCAGAGCATCTCGTCCATCGGCGCCCTTGCGGTGGCGGACTCGGATCCCAATATTCTTTATGCGGGCAGCGGCGAAGCCTGCCTACGAGGCAATATTTCTTATGGCGACGGCGTTTACAAATCGACCGACGCCGGTGGGACATGGAAGAACGTTGGGCTCAAAGATACCCGCCACATCGGTGCGGTCATCATCGATCCGCGTAATCCCGACATCGCACTGGTGGCTGCCCTCGGGCATGCGTGGGGTCCAAATTCAGAGCGCGGCGTCTTTCGCACCGCCGACGGCGGCAAAACCTGGCAGAAAGTTTTGTACAAGGATGACAACACCGGCGCGATTGATGTTGTCTTCGATCCCCGGAATTCCAGTGTGGTGTATGCGTCGCTGTGGCAGGTACGGCGTCAGCCTTGGTATTTCAACAGTGGCGGACCGGGCAGCGGTCTCTATAAATCTGTCGATGGCGGACTGACATGGAAACAACTGCAGGGCAATGGCCTGCCGGACGGCAACCTGGGACGCATCGGAATTGCGGTTTCGGGAGCGGACTCTAATCGCGTGTATGCGCTTATCGAGGCCAAGGAAGGCGGGTTGTTTCGCTCGAATGATGCGGGCAACTCATGGACACGCGTGAACGACGATGAGCGTTACCGGCAGCGTGCATGGTATTTCACTCACGTGTTCGCCGACCCCAAACAGGTGGACACGGTATACGTGCTGAACACCGGCGCGTTCCGCTCCAACGATGGTGGCAAGACCTTCGAGTTGCTGCCCGCGCCGCACGGCGATCATCACGGCTTGTGGATCGATCCCACCAACCCCCAGCGCCTGATCAACAGCAATGACGGCGGGGTTACGATATCGGTAGACGGAGCTAAGACGTGGACAGAGCAGAACAACCAGCCAACGGCGCAGTTCTACCACGTCGCCGTGGATAATCACTGGCCCTATCGCCTCTATGGTGCGCAACAGGACAACACGACGGTGGCTATCGCCAGCCAAAGTGACGAGGGAGTTATTGCCCGCCAGGATTGGTACGAAGTCGGCGGTGGCGAGAGCGGATATATCTCGCCCGATCCGCGCGATCCAGAAATTGTATACGCCGGATCGGACGGCGCGATTATCACTCGCTACGATCACCGCAGCAACCAGCTTCAGGATGTGTCTCCCTATCCGCTCGACACCTCGGGCAACGGCGCGGATGCACTCAAGTACCGTTTCCAGTGGACCGAACCAGTGTTTGTGTCAACGTTTGACTCCAACGTGATCTACACGGCGGCGCAGAATGTGCTCAAGAGCACTGACCAGGGCCACAGTTGGAGCGCGATCAGTCCCGACCTCACTCGCAACGATAAGAGCAAACAGAGACCTTCAGGCGGTGACATAACGCTCGATATCACGAGCGTCGAGTATTACGATACCGTTTTCGCACTGTCCGAGTCGCCCATGCAGAAGGGCTTGCTATGGGCTGGAACCGACGACGGTCTAATCCATCTCACTCGCGACGACGGCAAGAATTGGGAAAACGTCACTCCCAAAGACTTGCCGGAGTGGAGCATGGTCAGCCTGATCGAGGCCTCTCCCCACGATGCCAGCACCGCGTACGCGGCCATCGATCGCCACAAACTCGACGATTTTACTCCTCTTATCTACAAGACTCATGACTTCGGCAAGACATGGACACGTATCAACAGCGGCATTCCCGCCGGTGCTTATGTGCGGTCGGTGAGGGAAGATCCGAAGGTGAAAGGCTTGCTCTACGCAGGCACAGAGACCGGGGTCTATTACTCTGCCGACGATGGCGCGCACTGGCAGTCGCTGCAACTCAACCTGCCGACCACGCCGATCCACGACCTGGCCGTGAAGGACAACGACCTCGTGGCGGCCACGCATGGCCGCGCGTTCTGGATTCTCGACGACGTTAGCCCGTTGCGGCAGGCGAACTCGGTTATCGCGGCCGACGATTTCCACCTGTATCAGCCGGCCACTGCGACACGCCTGCACTTCCCCGATGCTGTTGACCGCAAGCGTCCCGTCGGAGATAACCCGCCGAAGGGCGCCGTCCTTTACTACTACCTGAGGTCCAAACCGGGGGAGAAAGAAGAGATCACGATGGAGATTTCCGACGCGCAGGGCAAGCTCGTGCGTCGGCTATCCAGCATCAAAGAAGGCGAAAAGGAGCAGCCGCCTGAGTGGCCCGACCAGGAGAAATCGGCAGTGCTGCTGCCTGCTGAAGCGGGCTTGAACCGCTTTGCCTGGGACTTCCGAACCGACTCCCCCGCGCAAATTCCCGGAGCGTTCTACGCGGGTGAGCCGCCGCGCGGTCCCCTGGTGGTTCCCGGCACCTATCAGGTCAAGCTCACTGTCAAGGGCAGGACCCAGAGCGCACCGCTAAATGTGACGATCGATCCCCGCATTCAGAACCATGTGACCGCCGCTGACTTGCAGATGCAGTTGGAGCTAGCTTACAAGGTATGGCAAGACATCGACGGGCTGCATCGCGCCGTCAACCAGATTCGCGTATTACGCAACAACTTGCAGACGCTCGAGAAGTGGACCGCAGTGGGCTCTCCGAATAGCGAAGTTCTTGATGCAGCAAAGGCCCTCGACCAGAAGATATCGCAGGTCGAAGAGAGCCTGATCCAAGTAAAGATGAAGAGTTCAGAAGGCAACCTGCGCTATCCCAACATGCTAAACGAGCAATATGCCAGCTTCAACGACCTGATCCAGGGCTTCGATCAATCACCCACTGCGCAGCAGTTGCTGGCCTATGACGATCTGCACGGGCGTCTGAGTTCGCAACTAGCGAAGTGGCAAGATATTCGGACCGCCGATGTACAAGCTCTGAACGACCTGATGCGCAAAAACGGAGTACCTACGCTTTCGGTTGGCAGCGGTCGGGATGAGTAGCGCGCAGGTTGGAAGTATTTTTATCCCCGCCGAAACGAAGCATCTGTGAGTTACGGGAGCAAACTTCTGGGCAGGTGAAACGGCAATCCGGAAATTATCCGGAAACGGGCTTCGGGGAGATGAGACCGCAAGCAACTGTTGAGGAACACTCACATCACACAACGGGACTATCCCGGAATAGCTTCCGGATAGCCGTCATCCGGCCCAATGGGCCGTCCATCGGACGGGATCGGGCAGAACATGAAGTGGTTTCCTCAATGTCGGTCATTGCCGCCACTCACACGGGCCGACGTACTCGTCGTCTCCGCTGGAATGACGGGCAAGACAATCCGAGAGGGGTGTCTCGTGTCCAGGTAAACGGTGTTCTCCGCGACCTGCAAGCGGCGGTTGTTGTTGAGTGGCTCACCTGTGTTTGGGTTGACGTCGAACCGAGGGAAGTTGCTGCTCGAGATGTCGAGGCGAATCTGATGGCCCTGCTTGAACACGAGCGACGTCGGATACATCTCGATCGTGAACTCGTAGGGCTGTCCGGGCTTCAGCAGTTCGGCCTTAGCCGAACCGTTGCGGTATCGAGCGCGCACGATGCTATCGGCAACATTGAGATCTACGCCAGCCGGGAAGTCGGTGCAGGAAGGGTACGCGTCAATCAGCTTGGCTGTGAAATCGGTATCGAGAGCGTTCGATGACGCCCACAGTTTCACGATGAGGCGACCCGTGACTTCTATGTCTTTTGTCAGCGGAGGCGTCTGAAAAACCAGTACATCATTTCGGGCGGAAAGGGGCTTTGTGTCAGAGCACAGCCAGAAGTCGAGCCGGCACCGCTGGTCGGCGGCTCCTTGGAACATGAGTGTTCCTTGCGAGGAAACGTTCCCACCCAACGTCGGCACCGGGTTCCGAGGGTCGAACTGATAGGTGATGGGCTGATCATCCGCCGGCATATCGGGCGAGAGGACCCCGTTCGCGTGCAAGTAGTACGGAGTTGGCGCCGTCCTGGCCAGCGGCCAGTCCTGTTCGTCGCGCCAGTGGCCTCCCACAAAAATGCGCCCTTCGGGTGTCTTGTGCGCATCGCCTCCACCCATCACGTAGATCCTCACGGGAGGCTCACGATCCACACTGTTGTCAATGCCCTTTAACCAGTGATCGAACCATCGCAGTTGAAACGCTGTGAGATCAAGTGCCGCGTCCTCGGTGAACTGGGCTTCCCCTGCGTAACTGAGGTTCTCACTGCTGTGGATCCATGGTCCGATGATCAGCCGCTGGAGGCTTTTCTTACTCCTGCGCAGTTCGACATAATTGATGTTGGCGACCTGCGTGCCCCAGGAGTCGTACCAGCCGGTTGTATGGTATTCGGGGACATCCTTATATTCGGCGAGGTGGTCGACGACGCTGGCGCCGGAATTCTTCCAGAAATCATCGTAATCGCCGTGGCTCATCGCTTCGATCAGCCAAGATTCATAATCGGGAGCAAATTTGAGCGGAGTTGTGCCGGGGCGCAAAGGCAGGGCACGAACGAAATCGCGGACTTGATTGCCCATGTCGACAAGGGCTTTCGCGGCGGCGGGATCGGTCGCAGCGCGTTTGGCCGCTGGAAGCGCGTTTGGAGTTCCGGTGGCGACGCCTAAGGTAAAGACCCAGTTGAAGAAGCGCAGCTCGAAGGCTCCGTTATGCCGGACGCCGTAGCGTCCATAGTCGGACATTGCATTGCGGGGAACCATCGCCTTGATGTAAGGGGCGTTGCCGATGGCGAGGGCATGCTGCGTTGCTCCGGAATACGACGAGCCGACGGTCCCGATGCCGCCATCGAACCAGGGTTGCGAGCCGATCCATTGCGCAGTGTCGAATCCGTCGTTCGGGTCATTCAAGTGCGCACGCCAGTGGCCTTCTGAATTGTAGCGACCACGCACGTCCTGCAGGACGACGATGTATCCGTGGGGAACGAAAGCGTTCGCGATCTGTGCGCTGTCTTCTTTGTTGTAGGGCGTGCGCAGGAGAATTACGGGAAACTTGCTGTCTACCACTTGATTGTTTTGCGTGGGGCGGTAGATGTCCGCGGCGAGTTTGACTCCGTCTCGCATGGCAACCATTACGTCTTTTGTTTCGGCGATGCCGTAGCGGACATCGGTCTGAGCGCGAAGCGGAATGCCAATGGCCAGCACAACCAGCAGGCCCACAATGCAGGTAAATCTGGCGACGAACTTGTCTCTAAGGTTGTGCATCACCTGAGTCTACACCGGAGAACCGCGCTCGACGAGTTCGGCAAGGAAAGCTCTGGCGCACGGCGACCGCCGTCACGGATTCTGCTCCACGGCGCGGCCGGCGGACGATTCCATTCAGCGGTCATGATTTCTGCACGGATGGTTGGACAATACGGGACGTAGTCCGGTCATGCCATCGCGAATTAGTACCGAGAAGTCCGCTTGCCGTCGGCGACTGTCGGTCGCTGCTGGCGCGTTTGTCGGTACCTATCCGGTGGAACTGTCGGGTAGGACCATATGGACGGTCGGTCGATCAGACAGTGCGTTTACCCGTCGTCTACGAGGAATTTCGTATCGCGCGGTTTGCCGACGGTTCTCACAATGTATTCACTTGCATTAAGCAATTATATTAAGTACGGTTAAGCATGCCAACAGGCACGACGAGCCAATTGCGGCCTGCACGCATGTTGCGTCCAATTCTTCCGATATTTGTCTTTCTCGTATCGCTCCATTGTCTCATGCCCGAAGCAACTTTCCCCCAAGGTGAAACTACCAGCGCGATCATCGGCCAAGTTAGCGATGCAACCGGCGCAGCGGTGCCGAATGCTACGGTGACGGTCACGAATAAGGACACTGGCCTGAGGCGAAGCGCGAGTACCGACGACTCCGGCCGCTTCAACTTTCCACAGCTGAAGCCGGGGATATACACGGTGAAGGTGGAGGCCGAGGGCTTCGAACCACAGCAGAACGACGCCGTATCCTCCGCCCTGGGCCAGAAGCAAACTATCGATTTTAGACTCAAGATCGCACATTCCAATCAGACCGTTGAGATCAGCAGCCAAGCTCCGATCCTTAATCCGGAGAATGCCAATACATCCACAACTCTGAATGCACCGGCGCTGGAGAACCTTCCCAATCCAGGCGGTGATTTGACCTACCCCCTTCAGTTTGCCGCCGGCGCGCTTATCAACACGGCAGGAAGTAGCAATGATTTCGTCGGGAGTTCGAATGGGTACGGCAACGTTGAGTTCAACGGTCTGCCCGCTCTCTCGAACGGTTATATCGTCGATGGCTTGGAAACGAATGATCCGCTAACGAATCTGAACAGCGGATTGTCGACAAATCTCGTCCTTGGCTTGAACTCGATATCGGAGGTTACGGTCAACACGCTCTCCTATTCCGTCGACCAGGGGCGGTACGGAGCTTCGCAGGTCAACTACGTCACGAAATCCGGTTCGAACCAGTTTCATGGAAATCTGTATGAGCTGTGGAATGGATCGGCGTTCAACGCAGCTAACTATTTCACCAATTCCACTGCAGGTAACCATAAACCGCGATCTACGGTAAACCACTTCGGGGGTAGCGTGGGCGGCCCGATTGCCCACGACAAGCTGTTTTTCTTCTTCGATAGCGAGTGGATTCGGATTGCATTGCCTATTGTTACAGCCACTACCGTCCCCACTCCGGCGTTCCAGAATTACGTCCTCCAACAACTCCCTCTGGGTGGAACCGATTCCCTCACGGGGAAGGTATACCTGCCATCACCACAGTCGGTTCCGTTCTATCAGAAGATGTTTTCGCTCTACGGAAACACCAACGGAACGCCTCTCACGGTACTTGGCTGTCCTTTCGATGTGGGTGGACTTGCTCCTGCAATGGCCAATGATGGAAACGGCTGCGCAAATCGCCAAAGCATCTCGCATTCGAGTGACGATCATGAACAGGTCCAGACGGTTCGTATCGACTACAACATCAATGAGAAAAACACCACCTGGTATCGCCTTCAGGCTGATACCGGGCTGCAAGCTGCCTGGACCGATCCCATCAACTCTTTGTTCAACGCTCTTTCCCCTCAGCCGCTCTACTCTTTTGCCGCGGGCTATACGCATGTCTTCTCGCAAAATCTTGTGAACTACTTCAACCCGGCATTTTCGTGGTACGAGAGCCTATTTGGGCCTGCGGATTTTCAAAAGACTCTATCCGCATTCCCCATCGTTCTCGAAGGCAGCGGTGCGAACGCCCCTTTCACAACGCTCGGTGGGCTCGACAACACATGGGTCCAGGGAAGACGCGCCTCCCGGCTCTTCATCAACGACAATCTCGCTTGGAGCCATGGTGCGCACGAACTCCGGTTCGGAATCAATGCCCGGATTTTTCGTCTGAACGACTATGATTTCGGCGAGGGATCGGTCCCCACGGTTACTTACACTACACTGCCGCAATTCATTTATGGAGTTGCGTCCACGGCAACAAAGACTTTCCCCATCTCCGCAAACGAACCCTTCAACTTTCTCAATCTCGATCTCTACGCGCAGGACACCTGGAAGGTGTCCAAGAAGCTCACGTGGACCTTCGGCTTGCGAGATACCTTGAATTCCAATCCATTGAATCCTCATCAGGAGATCGCTCGCCTGAGCGGCTCTTTCGATTCCATTTCCCATGATGTGAATCAGCCCTTGAACGCTACAATTCAAACCGGTCTCAGCCACGTATTTTCCTCGACGCCACTCGCGATCCTGCAACCCAGAACAGCCATCGCTTGGCAGTTTGAACCCAACACCGTCCTTCGCGTTGGCTTTGGGCTCTTCAGCGATATTTTGCCGGGTGCCATCGCCGATGTGGTTGGCGTCAATCCGCCCTACGTCCAAACTTTCCAGGGCGGACTTCTGGGAACCGTTGGTGGGACAACCATTGCGCCGGGAGTACCTAACAGCGCGGTAGCCGCAACCGTGGCCGCCTATCAATCCTTCAGTTCGGGATTTTTGCAGGGACAGCTTTCCTGCGCGTCTGCACAGTCGAGTCCCACAACATGTCTTCCTCCAGTCGCCATCACGGCGATGCCCAACGGAAAACTTCACGCGCCATACTTCATGGAGTGGAGTATGGGATTGGAACACCAATTCGGTTCCACAGCCAGCATCCACGCGCAATACGTTGGCACTCGTGCAGTGAACCAGCCGTATTTGACACAGGTGAACGGCTATCAGACCGTCTGCGATGGGTGCTTTGCGCCGTTTCTCTATGAACAGCCTGCCGATCCTCGATTCGGCGCAGTAACGCAATTTTCCACGGGCGCGAACAGTCACTACGACGGGTTGCAGATGACCGCAATGAAGCGCCTCGGACACGGCCTCATGGGACAACTGAACTACACCTGGAGCCGCTGCATGGACACGGTCTCAAACGGTGGTTTCTTGCAGTTTTCGGCCGGAGGTATTTTGTCCCCTCTCCCAGGAGACTTGGCGCGGGACTATGGTCCCTGCGACTACGACATCCGGAACAATCTCAATGCTCAATACGTCTATCAATTGCCGCTCAAAGTCGGAAACCGGCCTTTGGAATACGCGCTGAATGGCTGGCAGGTGTCCGGAACCGTATTCTGGCATAGTGGAGTCCCGTTCTCTGTCCTGAGCACACCATACTCTGCAAATGGAAATGGCATTGTAAACGGTGGCGGGCCACAATTCGCCAGCGTTGTTCCCGGCGAGCCGCTCTACGAACCCAAAGCAATTCCGGGGGTCACACAACCGGGCACAGTGCAATGGCTCAATCCCAATGCTTTTGTATCCACAGTGGACCCGAGCACGGGGGCGTGCAAAGGAGGCGACAGCCCTAAGAATTGTCAGTTCGGGAACATTGGCCGCAACGCACTGCGTGGTCCCAATTTTACCTGGAGTGACTTCTACCTCACGAAATGGTTTCCCTTGACCGAGCGTGCGAAAATGCGCTTCGACGTCCAATTCTTCAATGTATTCAACCATCCGAATTTCGCCCTTCCGAGCATGGTGCTGGCCGGCATTCCCGGAAAGCCCTCTACCCAGACTGGGTTTGGAGCACTTACTTCCACGACTTCTCCGCCGACTGGCCTCCTCGGCGTCGGGTTGGGCGGTGATAGCACTCCACGTATGATTGCGTTTCAATTGCGACTGGAGTTTTAGGCTCGCGATCGTTCAGAAAAATAGAATCAGGCTAACTTCAGGACTGGACCGCCACGTTCCCATGGGGAATGAAAAAACGGTAGTCTTTCATGTCAAATGAGCGTTGGCCACTGACCGCATAGCAGGGTAGCCGCGCAGCACGAGTGTCACAGCTTTCGGGTGGTGCGTGGCGCATGGCGCTGACGACGGTGAGTCCATCACGAGCATCCGGCATGTGCAGGTCCGAGAGCAGCACGTCGAAATTATCGGTAGAAATAGGGTACAGCGCTTCGTTCAAGCTGGCGGCGGGTATCACTTCAAACCCGTGGTATTCCAAGCCTTCCGGGAACGTGGCCCGGACGTTGTCGTTGTCGTCCACTAGGAGCTTGTCGGGGAGAAGTTCGCTCTGAAGTCCAAGGCATCGGGTTTATCGGCAAACATAGTGAGTTTGTTGGGGGAATG
>Ga0074045_10005677_pt1 | contig 10834 bp, 10 predicted proteins | sample BogForMeECP23OM2_FD_94442 | JGI IMG/M metagenome (GOLD analysis project Ga0074045, IMG submission 94442) | Bog forest soil microbial communities from Calvert Island, British Columbia, Canada - Bog Forest MetaG ECP23OM2 | ecosystem: Environmental > Terrestrial > Soil > Wetlands ... | reverse complement strand
CGCGCCCTGGCCCCGCATGAGCCGCGGCATCGACTGGGTCGTGCCGAGGGTGCCGGGGTTCGTGATCGTCACCGTCACGCCGGCGAAGTCCTCGACCGCGAGCTGCCCGGCCCGTGACCGGCCGACGAGTTCCTCGTAGGCGGCGTGGAACTTGGCGAAGCCCAACGTGTCGGCGTCCTTCACAACCGGCACGACGAGGGAGTGGGAACCGTCGCCGCGCTCGAGGTCGATGGCGAGCCCGAGACCGACGTGGGCATGGCGAGCGACCCCCGGGGTCCCGGTGCCGTCGGCGTCGTTATCCTCGTCATCTTCCTGGTGGCGGTCCTGCGAATCAGAGATTCGTGCACCGAAATGAGCCAAAGCCTCAAGGAAATCGCCGCGGCAATGAAGGCCGGCCCCCGTCCTTAGCCCCTGGTCCGAAGGGGCCCAGGCAGAGCTGCCTGAAGGCAGTGTTGACTAACGGTGCGTGTCGGGAGCCGCAGGCCCCGCTTTGCCCGCCGGCGGAGCGTCCAACGGCTCGGCGTGGATTCGCGTGGACATCTCGTTGAGGATCCGGCTGAACTTTTTCTGCTGCTCGGGGGTGAGGATCTTCATGATGCGCTCTTTGCCGTCCTGGCGGAAATCGTCCATCTGCCCCTGCAGATTGTCGTAATACTTGGCCAGGTCGTCGAGCAGTACCTCAATCTGCTGGGCCTGAGTGGGCGTCAGGTCGAGATCCCTCTTCAGATGCGCCATCGTGCTGGCGCGGCCGCTGGCCTTCCACGAAGCCGCGGAGTTCCGCGGCGCCAGGTGCGAGAAGGCGTAGCGCGTGGCGAAGATGCCGCACGCCAGGCCGCACACGAAGACCATCAGCAGCAGGGCCAGAATCCGCGGATTGTGCCACGTGGGCCGTGTGTCGGTGAGCGTGTCGTGGAGAGTCACGGGCGTTTTACGTGGCCGGCGTTACTCGGAGACATTGACCAGGTGAACGGAACGGTCCGACAGGACCTCTGCCATCACGGCGTCCTTGGCGGCGTCCGGATCCGTGACCGGCTGGGCATGCGGACCGTAGCCGGCGATCAGGCCCACCGGGTTGGCGTCGTTGGAAAGCACCTCGTGGTTCTCGCTGCTCCACAGCACCGACGAGCCGACAATCAGGAACAGGGCCAGGCTGGCGTACAGCAGGCCGCGGGCGAAAATCGGCTGTAGGAAAACCGACCACAGCGAGGCCGCGCGCTGCGCCTCGATCCGCTCCACGACGCGCGCATAGAAGCCGGCCCCAGGCGCCAGCTCTTCCTGGCAGGGGCGCAAACTGCGCAACAGAACCGACTGCGCTTCGAGCTGCGCCACCTGCTCGCGGCACGCGCCGCAGCCGGCCAGATGTCGGCGGAATTCAACCTCGCGGCCGCCCCCCAGGCGCCCGCCGAGGTAATCCTCAAGGTCGTTCCGAATCAGCTCATGCATAACTCTTCCCTCAAAAGACCATTTCCCCCTGCCGCCGCGTTTCGCTTCTGGACCGGTTCCCGACCGGTTCTCCCCGCGGAGTCCAAGCCCACTCCGCTCACGAACGCTTGACGCTGGCAGGCCAGCCCGCCGAGGGGCCGCGGCCCGGTCCCCAATTCACTCACCGTTGCAACACTTCCAGGGACGATCCCCGGAGCAGCCGCTGCGCCGCCTTCAACAGTTTCTGGCGCGCGCGAAACAACTTCACCTTGATTGTATTCTCGTTGAGGCCCGTCATTGCGGCCAGTTCTTCCACCGAATGACCCTCAACTTCCTTCAATAACATCAAATTGCGATCCTCGGCGCTGATTTTTGCAAGCAGCTTCACCACCAGGTCGCGATTCGCCAGCGACACTTCCACCGACTTGGTTCCGTCCGGTTCGGTACGCTCCATGCTCTGCGCCTCTTCGGCGCTGAAGTCGCTTTCATACACCAACTTGCGGACCTTCTTCTTACGCAGGTAGTCGTAGCATTCGTTGACCGAGATCTTGTAGATCCACGTCAGCAGCGTGCTGCGGAAGTCGAAGTTGTTGATAGAAAAGTAGATCTTGGAGAAAACCTGCTGCGCGATGTCCTCGGCGTCGTTCCGATTGCGCAGGATTCCATAGATGATATTGAAAACCTTGGACTGGTAACGGTCGACAATCTCTCGGAACGCCATCTCGTCGCGGTTCTGGACCCGGCGCACCAGTTCCGCTTCTTCGCTTGTCCGGTAATCCACGCGTGTCTTGCCCTGCCGGCGCTCAGCCGTCCCAACGCCGCTGGCCGGGTATGGAACTACGGTGACATATCCGCTCATACATGGGGTCTGACGGATGACCTCCTGGTACGGTTTCAAGGACCGCGAAACCCTTCGCCGATCCCCGCGCCCGGCGCTTCTGAGACTCACCATAGCAGATCGCAACGCCTGCTCCGCCGTTTGGATACTTTTCTCTGCCCCGCTGCATCTACCCTAACGAGAGTTGCCGGATGGTAAAATAGGCAATCAGGACTACTTGGTAGGAGGCCCCAAAACCAATATGATTACTCTGACCCCCGTCGCCGTGGGAAAAGTGAAGGAGATTCTCGACGCCCAGGAACCCAAGCCCAGCGGGCTGCGCATCGCCGTGGTGGGCGGCGGCTGCTCCGGTTTCAGCTATTCCATGGCGTTCGAGAACAGCCCCGGCCTGCTCGACAAGTCCTACGAGTTCGACGGCCTGAAGGTCTTCATCGACCAGGCCAGCATGCTCTACCTGGACGGCGCCGAGGTCGACTTCGTCGAGACGCTGGAAGGTTCCGGCTTCAAGTTCAATAACCCGCACGTGAAGTCCACCTGCGGCTGCGGGTCCAGCTTCAACGCCTGAGCGCGCCAGCGCCGGCCCATAGGGTCGACAATGGCCCTATGGATCGCCCTGCCGATTTTGGACAGCTGCTCACCGAGCAGGCCAACCCCGCCGCGGAAAACCTCGACGCCCTGCCCACGCTCGAAATGCTGGCCGTTTTCCAGCGCCAGGACCGGCGCGTTCTCGAAGCCGTCGAAAAGGCGCTGCCGCGCATTGCGGAGGCAGTCGACGCGATTGCCGGGCTGCTGCGCCTGGGCGGACGTCTGTTCTACATCGGCGCGGGCACCAGCGGCCGGCTGGGCGTGCTGGACGCCAGCGAATGTCCTCCTACTTTCAATGTTTCGCCGGAGCTCGTCACGGCCATCATCGCCGGCGGCGACCACGCCTTGCGCCACTCGGCCGAGGCGGTTGAGGATTCGCCCGCAGCCGGCGCCGCCGACCTGCTGGCCCAGGGCTTCAGTTCGCGCGATGCCCTGGTCGGCATCGCCGCCAGCGGGCGCACGCCCTATGTGCTCGGCGCCATCGACGCCGCGAGCGAACTGGGCGCGCTGACCGCCTGCATCGTCTGCTCGCCGGGCTCGCCCCTCGCCGCCCGGGTGCGGATTCCGATCGAGCTGCTGACCGGCCCCGAGGTGATCGCCGGCTCGACGCGCCTGAAGGCCGGTACGGCCACCAAGCTGGCCCTCAACATGCTTTCGAGCGGCGTCATGGTGCGGCTGGGGCATGTCTATTCGAACCTGATGGTCAACGTGCGGCCGCTCAATTCCAAGCTGGTGGACCGCGCCCGGCGCATCATCGCCGCCCTCGCCGGCGTGCCCGCCGGCGTTGCCGCGGACCTGCTCGAGGCCTCCGCTGGAAGCGTGCCCACGGCCATCGTCATGGGCAAACTGGGCCTCCCGCGGGACCAGGCCGAAGCGCGTCTGGCCGCCTGCCAGGGGCGCATCCGGGACGCGCTAAAGTAGTGGATTGGAACACACAGAATGAAGCACTCGCCCGCGTTTCTGGCCCTGGTCAACGACGCCAAATCACGCACCCGGCAGATCGACCTCGACGGCTATCGCGCCCTGCTCGCCGCCGCCACGCCGCACGTCCTGATCGACACGCGCGAGGAGAGCGAATGGGCCGCCGGCCGCGCCCGGGGCGCCATCCATCTGGGCAAAGGGATCATCGAGCGCGACATCGAGAGCCGCATTCCCGACAAGTCCACCACCCTGGTGCTGTACTGCGGCGGCGGCTTCCGCAGCGCCCTGGTCGCCGATAACCTCTTGAAAATGGGCTACCACAACCCCATTTCCCTCGATGGCGGCTGGCGCGCCTGGTGCGGCGCCGGCATGCCGGTGGAGCGCTAGCTTCCAGAGTTGGAAATCCGTTGACTGGATCGTCCCGCAATTGAGGCCGGGCCGTCACTAAATTGAGCCATCCAACGAACCATTTTCTGCGGCCTGCGCCATTGGAGCGGTCGCCAATCTCTCCAGCGTAGCCAGCCGCGCGCGCATCGGTCTCACTTCCTCTTCCGTCAATTCTCGGGCGCACCCATCGACGATCCGTATTCCAAGCGCATGCAGTTTCAGGCGGTACGCCGGGTCTTCCGTGGTCCCGGCAATGTCAACCAGTGCCCGCAGCAGCCGCAGGCTGACCGCCGTATCGGCTTGCGCGTACAGCCGTATCTGTTCAAACGCCGACCTCAACAACCCGCCGAAGTCGATCCACCCGATGCTGACCCGGACAATGCCCGGCGGATCGTACAGCAAAGGAGCCGGTTGCTCCCGGGAGGCGTATCGGATCAGGATTCTGCTCAATTGGTCCACGCAAGTGACGCCCGTGGTTGGATCGTTCACCGCCGGCGAGATGGCCTTCAGTGCGATATCGACAATCTGCAAGACTCCGAACTCGACGTCCTGCTCCAAAGTCCTGGATGGGCCGAGATCCACGGTTTCCAGCAGTTCCTCGCATTGCTCGGGCGAGAGCCGGCTCCCTTTGTACACCATGAAAAGCGTTGTCCCGGCCGGCACGAAATGCCCTACGCGGCGCTGCACGCTCACCTTCACGCGATACGACTTCGCCAGCGCCACCAATCGCCTGGTGTCGATGAACCGGATATAGCCTGACCTGGGACTCGTGAGCGGCGTCTCCCACGTCGCCGGCTCCAGCACTTGCGGATCGGCCGTGGCGTTCGGATTGTGTGGCCCGGGCATCATCTCATCGATCAGGACCTCGGTTTCCGAGGCGATCCGGTCGACGATGTGGCTGACACTGATGGCCTGTGAAATGTGGTGGATGAAGAACAGCAGCCAGGCCACGCAGGCCAGCGCCAGCAGCATCGCGCCCATCACCGTGGCGACCGGCGCGAAGGGCTGCGGCAGTTGGCGCGCCGCCGGCAGCGCGGCCATGCAATAGCAGAACGTGCCCAGGAAGATGCCCAGCGTCCATTGGGTCACCTTGTCCTTCGCAAAGCTGACGATGATGCGCGGCGAGAACTGCATCGAGGCCAGCGTCAGCGTCATCAGCAGGATCGCGAAAACGATCGACACCACCGTCATGATGGAACCCGCGATGTCGCCCAGAATGAGCTGCGCGATCTGCGGATCGGAATGCGATGGGAAGACCGCCCGCGGCACGATATCGCTGATCGCCGGGAAGGTCTCTTCCAGCCAGGACAGGGTTGCGCCGGCGCAGCCCAGCGCCAGCGCGATCGTCAGCGGACGCACCAGGAACCCGCCCCGCAGGTTGTACGTGGCCTGGCGCAGCAGCACTCGCAGACGCTTGTTCATTTCAGCTTGTCCCAGTCTAAGCGCACTCGCGGCTCCAGTGCGCTGCGCCACCCGGCGGGCGGAGCGGAGTGACAACTCCCCATGATAAACGCGTTGCCCTTCGCCTCGCCTTCCCTCTTCCCGCCGCCTCCTCCGGGCGTGCCAAGGTTGCAGCCAAGAGCAGAAAGGCACATCCCCCTTTAGGGTCTCGTGGGTCAATTCGTCACGCCCGACGCGGCTACGGTTGCACGCCCCGCACGGGGCGATCAGCCAGATGTCCGGTAATGCCGCTTTGCGACCACAACCCCCGGACGCGCTGACCGGAATCGCTCGAATCCCGAGTTACACGCCGCTGGACCCAATCGAGTGTGGCGTACCGCTCCTCCGCCACACCTAGGATTAAGTCCGCCAGAGTTCGGAATTCGTGACCATCGGATGCGACGGCCTCCCTCCGAGCCGGCCACGTGATCCGGAGGCGGACAGCATGCGGTTGCACACTACCGAAGTCCCGCCGGCAGAGCCAAGAGGCCGACTCGGAGGGGCGGAGGGAGCAAGCTATGGAATCTCGACAGCGCCGTTTTCGGCGGCCATCATATGAGCTTCGCTATCGCGCACGACGAGCCGGATGACATAGCTGCCTGGGTTGACGTCGAAGCTGGCGTGCACGGCCAGGCCGTGGCCGGAAGGCCCGGTGAGGTCGGCCAGGGTCTCGTCCTTGAAGCGCAGTTCGACTTCCTTCCGCATTGCGGCGATGTAGTTGCCGCCGCTGTCGAAGAGGGCGGCGACGACTGCCACGTTGTCGAGGTTGCGGTCCTCGACTTTGCGGAACCGGAGGCCGCGGAGGTCCAGCCGGGCCAGGACGGAGATGCGGGCGCGGCCGGCGGCGAGCCTGGAGAACTCGATGTGAAGCTCGACAGGCAGGTCCTTGACGACGTCACGCGTGAAGACCGCGTCCTCGAGATCCTGGCGAGTCTGCTCGGCGGGGCTGGTCTCGCGGCGTGGGGCGAAGTAGCCCTTGCGAGCCTGTAGGGTGAGACCCTTGGGATTGCGCAGGGTGACCTTGAGGTTGTGGTACTTGCCGTCGGACTTGAGATTGTCGGGCGAGAAGGCGAGGACGTAGTAGAAGTCGGGCGGCGTGGCGAGACGCCGGAACGCACCGGGGATGTCGTTGTTGTCATGGATCCAGAGGCCGCCGGTGCCCGCGGCCACCTCGCTCAGGACCTGGCCCTGGATCGAGGCTTCAAACATCCGGTACGTGGTGATCATAGTGATGACCATCGCGCCACCCTCGGGGGTGGAGTTGCTTGCATCGTAGCCGGGCGGCGTCCAGACGCCGCGCGCGTCGAGGCAGTTGACGATCACGCGGGCCGAGATGGCCCTGGAGATGATGTCGGCGATATCGGGATGATCGGAATCTTCGATCAGGAATCCCGGAGAGGTGAGGACAATCACGCGCTGGCCGGGCATGGCCGAAAGGCGCCGGACGGCGTCACTCAGCACGCGCGTGGCAATGCGGGTTTCCTGCGCGCCCTCGTTGAGGGCGGCCTGGGCCAACGCGCGCACCTCGGCGGGCAGGACCAAACTGTTGCCGCTGCAGGCGGCGTACTGCGTCAAGGCAACGCGCAGGGCCGTGCCGTCGTTCTTGTTCACGATCTGGTCGGCCATGAAGTAGCTGATATCGGGGCACTTGGGGCCGGAGCCGCCGGTGACGGGATTGGGGCGCAGGCGGGCCAAGGCGGTCTGAAGCGCCGCGCGATCGTCGGTGAATTCGAGCATGTTGCGCCCCGATGTGGTGTAAATGGCCACGCGGTCGGCCGGCTGGAGCGAGGAGGTCACCTGGTGCGCGGCGGCATCGCGGACGAAGGCGATGTCCTCGAACTTGAGGTGGATATCGTCGAACAGATAGGCGACGAAGCGGGTGGCGATCACGGGTTCGGGGCGCGCCGGGGTGGCGCCCGGCGCCTGGGGAGCGGGCGTCGCCTGCTTCTCCACGACCACGGGGGCGTCGGAGCGCTCGATGGAGAAGCGTGCGATGGCCTGCGGCTTGCCGTCGTCGGTCAATCGAAAATCGTCCTTGGTGAGGTTGCCCACGGCGCGGCCCTTGTCGTCGCGCACGACAACGGAGACGGGAACGAGATTCACGCGCGAGGTAAAGGTCGGGATGGTGTCCGTGGCAGCCACCTCGGAAGTGGGCTGCGATTGCGCTCGCTGTTCCGGCGGCGGGAGCGGCTGTTGGGCGGCAGCCAGGCCCGTGCTCAGGCAGAGTGCGAGGCGACAGGTGGCATCGAGTATCAAGCGAACGGAACGAGGGCGCTGCGGCGCCGGTCCCGGCGCGTTCATATCGATCCTCCTCTCCCCCGAGTTCGGCGCCACTCCGAGCGGCGAACGGTAATGCCGGGGGCGGAAAAACCTACTCTGATCCTAATCGATACTAGACCTGCAGGGCTGTTTCGGAGGTCCCCTCATTAGGACTATTCGCCTGTTTTGCTGCCGCGGGCGCAAGCAGTGAACCGGACGGTAGGAGTCCCACCGCGAGCGTGCGGCGATTTCTAGGCCGCGGGCCAACAGACGGCCCACGCATCCGGCGCGCGGGGAACGGAAACCGCCAACACCTCTATGCGGCCGGTCCTGACGGCTCCTCGAAAGAGCCATTTCTCATTCGCCGTTCGGATGACGGACGGAGGATGGTCTCGCAACAATCGACGTGGTGACTGCGCCGAATGCGGCGAACGCGGTCGGTAAACGGCGTCTCCGGAAACCGACCCCGCCGACCTATCCGCAATCAGCAGCCATTTCCGGCCGCCGCGCCACGTGCCCCGTGGCGTCCTCCAGCGCCGCGCCGATGCGCAACAGTTCCTGCTCGCCGAACGGCCGCCCGACCAGTTGCATCCCGATCGGCAGTCCGCCGCGCGTGAACCCCGCCGGAACGGCGAGCGCCGGCAGGCCCAGCGCATTGAAGCCCCGCACCAGGCGCGTCGAGGCCAGCCGCACATCCTCCGTCTGGCCGTCGATGGCCACTTCCGTCTGGCCGATCATCGGCGCCACGATCGGCGTGGTCGGGACCAGCAGACAGTCCACCTGCTTCAGGATCGACCGGTAGACGCCCTGCGCCCGCCGCCGCAAGCGCTGCGCCTGGACGTAGTCCACGCCCGGGATCAAACGGCCCATGTCGATCAGCGTCCGTACGTCCTCGCCGTACAGCTTGCGCCGCTTGCGGATGTAAGGCTCATGGATGGCCGCCGCCTCCACCAGCAGCGTCACCTGGGCGATGACGTTCAACTGCGTCCCGTCGGGCACGCGCAGCGCCACCAGCTCCGCGCCCAGGTCCTGCGCCCGGTAGGCCATGAAGTGCACGGCGTTGTCGACCTGCGGATCCAGGCGCTCGAAGAAGAAGTTCTCGGGTATCCCGATTTTGACGCCGGCGAGCGAGGCGACCGCCGGCGGCGGCAGCAGATCCTCGAGCAGCGGCGGAGCGTGGCCCCGGGCGCTCGAGGGGTCGCGCCGGTCGTAGCCCGCCATGCCGGCGAGCGCCACGGCCACGTCGCGCACCGTGCGTGCGATCGGCCCGGCGTGATCCAGGCTGAAGGCCAGCGGCAGCGCGCCGTATTTGCTCACCAGGCCGAAGGTCGGCTTGAGGCCCGTCACGCCGCAATAGGCCGCCGGCACGCGGATTGACCCGCCGGTGTCGCTGCCGGTCGCCAGCAGGCACAGCCCCGCCGCCACGGCCGCCGCCGAGCCGCCGCTGGACCCGCCCGGGATCCGCTCCCGGTCCCACGGGTTGCGCACCGCGCCGAAGTGCGGATTGGCGCACGTGATGCCATAGGCGTGCTCGTGCATGCCGGTCTTGCCCAGCATCACCGCGCCCGCCTCCCGCAGCCGCTCCACCACCGCGGCGTCGAAGTTGGGGACGTAGTGCTCGAAGACCTTCGAGCCCGACGTGGTGCGCACGCCGGCCGTGCAGAACAGGTCCTTGTGGGCGATGGGAATGCCGTGCAGCGGCCCGCGGTCCATCCCCCCGCGCCGTTCCTCGTCGGCCTGCCGCGCCTGGGCGCGCGCGATATCGGCCGTCACGGTGAGGAAGGCGTTCAACGCCGGATTGAGGCGCTCGATCCGGCTCAGGCACTGCTCGGTCAGCTCGGCCGACGAGACCTGGCCCGCCCGCAGCGCCCGCGCGGCGTCGATCAGGGTCATTTCAGCCGGGCTCATCCGGCGTCGTCCTCGGGCGGCAGGACGCTCGATTGGACAACCGGCTCCTCCTGCCAGTCGATCAGCCCGCGCAGGCCGAGCATCGTCTTGTCGAGCCCTTCGAGGGTCTGTTTCATGCGGTCATCGAGCTCGATTTTGAGCCCCGCCGCAATCGCCATCCAATCGCGCATGGTCTAATAATGGCATGTCCAAGGGGCTTTCCTGCACGGAGGGCCACGTGCGCCCTCTCACCATGTTCAGTGAGGAGGAGGAGCTGTTGCGCTCCACCGTCCGGCGCTTCGCGCGCGAGCGGATCGCGCCGCAAGCGCGCGCCATGGACGAGCAGGCGGCCTTCGATCAGGGCCTGCTCAGGGAGCTGTTCGAGCTGGGCCTGATGGGCATCGAAATCCCGGAGCAATTCGGCGGTCCGGGCGGCACGTTCTTCCAGGCCGTGCTGGCCGTCGAGGAGCTGGCCGCGGTCGACCCCGCCGCCGCCGTGATCGTCGATGTCCAGAACACGCTGGTCAACAACGCGCTGCTGCGCTGGGCCAGCGAGGAGCAGAAGCAGCGCTGGCTGCCGCGCCTGGCCGCTGATACCGTGGGCGCCTACGCCCTGTCCGAGGCCGGCTCCGGTTCCGACGCCTTTGCGCTGGCCACGCGCGCCGTCGAGGACGCCGAGAGCTACATTCTGAGCGGCCGCAAGCTGTGGATCTCCAACGCCGCCGAGGCCGGCCTGTTCCTGATCTTCGCCAACGCCAACCCGCCGGCCGGCTACAAGGGCATCACCTGTTTCGTGGTCGAACGCGACCGGCCTGGCTTGGCCGTCGGCAAGCGCGAGCACAAGCTCGGCATCCGCGCGTCCTCGACTTGCGAACTGCTGCTGGATGGCGTCCGCGTGCCCAAGAGCGACATCCTGGGCCAGGCCGGCCAGGGTTACAAGATCGCCATGGAGACGCTCAACGAGGGGCGCATCGCCATCGGCGCGCAGATGACGGGCCTGGCCGCCGGGGCTCTCGCGCACGCGCTGGCCTATGCCAAACAGCGCCGGCAGTTCGGCCAGGCGATCGCCGAATTCCAGGCCATCCGGTTCGAGCT
>Ga0074045_10005676_pt1 | contig 10835 bp, 10 predicted proteins | sample BogForMeECP23OM2_FD_94442 | JGI IMG/M metagenome (GOLD analysis project Ga0074045, IMG submission 94442) | Bog forest soil microbial communities from Calvert Island, British Columbia, Canada - Bog Forest MetaG ECP23OM2 | ecosystem: Environmental > Terrestrial > Soil > Wetlands ... | reverse complement strand
ATACCGACCAAACCAACATCTTCGCGAAATTCATCGCCGAACGTCAGGACACCAACAAGATGCAGACCTTCCACCTCGCCGCATGAACCGAAATTCTGAGCAAATCCCGGACTCTCAAGTTCCTTACAGACCACACCCCAATCGCCGCTTGCATGGCGCGTGAGGCATTCGAGGAGATAATCCTGCGAACAGGCTGAGAGCGCGCCGGGTGTGCTGACGATCCGCCCCAGCTCAAATTTCCGGTTCTTTAATGCAATAAAGATTTTCATGGCTTTCCCTTTCTCGTTGGTTTGGGTTGCATCGGCTGATGCAACCTTGGCCTTCGCCGAGAACGGGGGTGTGCAAACGGAAAGCAAAACCGGCGCAATTTTCTGGTCTTTCCTAGCGTGCGACGGAAAGCCGGAAAATCTTCGATCTGATTTGCTTGCAGTGCGCCGAGGGGAAGTCACCCATAAGCCGGGGCCGCGTCTGCGGCCCGTGTGATGATGCGTGAAGGATCGTCACCCAAATGGGCCGAGACGCCTTTTTTGCGGCTCAGGGCGAAGCCTAGAGCCTGACCCGACAGGGCACGCCCTAATCGAGCGTCAAATCATATCGTCATCTTGCAGGGCCGGGTCGGCAGTCCCTGAAAGTTGCCAGTTACGCTCGTCAAGCAGGTCGATTTCCGGGATCTGCAGCGAAGCGAGATCCGTCACGATAGCGCGGCCGTCACGGTAAACATGCGACAGCGTGTTCGTTGCAATGTCGTAGGTGACGCTTGGTGGGAAAAAGTCGGTCAGTCTGTCGGGGTGTTTGGTGCTCAAAGCGGGAAGTTTCTGTAGCTCGCGATAGACGGCATCCTTCAAAATCACGAATGCTGTTCTGTTGGCCGGTGGTGCACCTCCCGCATAAGGTCCGATGGTCGACAGCAGGACGCGCGATATGGCCGGATACCAGCCATCCATGTTGTTGCTGAGTTTGTCGATCAGCTTGATCGCCACTCGCTGCTGCAGCGGGTCCATGCCGCAGGCGATTGTCGATTCATATTGGGGATAAATGTCCATGATGACGCTGATGGCGTGCGTCCATGAGTTATCATCCGCGCCTCGAAAATCATTCGCGATGCGCGCTAGGCTCTCGTAAATAATCGAGGCGAGGGCATCCACGATGTCGTTCGTGAATTTCTTTTTGTCCCGAATGAACAGCGACTTTCTACGGTCCGGAGACAGACGGTCGAGCGCGTTGCCCATCATTTTGTATAGTTCTCTGATCCCCAGATGCAGGGTCACACGGAATTCGACGGAGAGCGGATTTTGGTTCGCGTAACTCGAATTTCGGATAACGTGCTCATACGCATCCTGCACGCCATATATATAATGTTCGCCCCAATAGCTGCCGCCTTTGATCGCCGTTGTGAACATCAGCTTGCCTGCTGTGTTCAGCCGGCCGACGAACCCTTCTGATGGGGCTTTCGGCGTCTTGAAACCGAGACCTTGCAGCGGTTCAAACCGGTTCAAAATGAACCAGTTGCCGAACAGCGCTTGAGATAGATAGGGGACCGTTCCAAAGCCGGTGTAGCCGGTTTCCTTAGCCAGCATGCTGTCGTCGTTCAGGATTGCCTGGTTGGCGATTTCCTGCACGAAGGATTTGGCCTGGTCGATATGAAGTTCATCTTTTGCCAGCATATCGAGCATTGCGGCGGTGAGCCATGAACATTTCCGGACAAGCACCGCGCAAAAGTCCGGATCGGAGATAATTTGTAAGAGCGCAATGGCATCTCTCCCCGCCGTGAGCTCTCGACGATGGGCGAACAGATAAAATGCGCTGGGTCTTGGCCGCCCGGCTATTGTCAGTGGGGTGCCGGGAGGCGCGGTTTCTCGTAATCGCTCGAATGCTACCGCTGAAGCTTGCCATTCGGCACGCGTCCATGCTGACGCATATGCGAATAGCCGCTTGAAATTTCCTCCCGTGAACAAATCGCGTGCAAAGCTCACCCGGTCATCGTCAGATGCCTCGGACAGCAAACTCGCAGCAGCACCGACGAAGGTATGAAGATTGAGCGCGTAGATGCGCGCGGGCTTTAGTGACACCCACGCAGTGGTTCCGTATGCACCGAAGATGAGGAGGCCACCAAAAAGCTCCCAGAAAATCGGGTATTCCAGAATGCCGGTGTGGTTGATCGGCATGTTTGGCAGGATCATCGCGACAATGCAGCAAAAGGCACCCGCGAAAACCGCAATGGAGAGTTTGGTGATCGACAGGCCGTATACACGCAAGCGGAACAAATAAATCGGTTTGAACAGCTGCTGAATAGCCAGCGTGAAAGCCAGCGCCGCGATTGCGTCCCCAACGGAGAAATAGCTGAAAGAAGGTTGGGCCGGGTTGTATGCGCACATACCCAGGCTCTGCAGCCCAAAGCAGGGGAAAACCTCGGCCGTCACGCGGCGCCTGCCAGGGGCTCGATAATGGTCGGATCATCGTCTCCCACACCAGTTCGATTGAGCCGTGGCGACACTTTCCATTCACGCAAGGCGTCTGCGGACGCCGGTTTGAGCACGTCGGGACCGAGCGAGCCGTCGAGCCAGCCGTCAAAATCCTTCGCTTCCAGCAGCACCGGCATACGGTCGTGATAGGGCTCCATCCATGCGCTGGCGCCAGACACGATGATCGTGCAGGACAGCACCCATTCGCCAGCGGGATCTTTCCAGCGGTCCCAGAGGCCGGCGAAGGCGAGCACGGGAGAGCCGTCGGCCGCAGTGAAAAGATGCGGCTGCTTCGCCCCTTTCTCGCCGGTCCATTCGAAAAATCCGCTCGCCGGCACGATGCAGCGCCGTTCCTTGAACGCGGTGCGGAACATCGGTTTGTCGGCAACGGATTCCGCCCGCGCGTTGAATGTCGCCGGCATTTCCTTGAGCGACTTCTTCCACCAGGCGGGGACGAGTCCCCAGCGCATCGGGACCAGCTCGCGCTTTCCTTCCTTGTCGAGACGGATCACATCGACAGTGTTGGTCGGCGCGATGTTGTAGTGCGGCTGCAGACTGCGCGGCGGGCCGAACACGCTGAGGAACGCATGCACCTCTTCCCATGTGTAGTTCTGCGTGAAGCGTCCGCACACGTCTTACGGCCCGGTCGACGGATAAGGAATGGGTTCGGCCCATAGCTGCGGCAGTAGCCGCTGCACGGCAGCGGCAAACGCCTTCCAATCCAACCGGCCGCCGATTTTGGTGCCCACGAGTGAGCTTGCGTCAGCCCCGCCTTCGACGGACTGATAATTCCAGCGGTCGCGCGCATGCCCCCGGCCTTGAAAGTATTCGACGACGTGCTCGCGCATGTTGCGAAGGTCTTTAACGTGCGAGGAAAGCGCGTCGATCTCGGTAAAATCAACTGCTGGGAGGAGACCGAAATTCCGCGCCCAGTCGCGATATTCGATGAGCATGTCGGCGGCAATCGCAAAGAAATGGCACTCAGTATGACGCGCCAAGGCCAGCTGGTGCCGCACCTTGAAATCCCGATGGGCGGATGCATTGGAATTATAGAGCGCTTCGAGCCGTTCGCTTTCTGTGACCACGGCCTCGGCCCACTGCAGCACACCTTCGAACGCCATGAAGCGTTCTCTTTCAGGGCTCATTATGGGTTGGACGGGTTTCGCCTGCGGAGCCATGGACAACCTGCTAATCGAGAACTTTCTCATACACGCCACGGAACCATTGCATCTTGAGCGGCGGCGATTCGCCCAGATGATCGGACACCAACTTTAGCCGATAGCGCCGCCCCTGGCAGCTGCGGCAAACGAAACGGATTTCGGCAAGCACCATGCGCCCGCCGAAGTGGTGAACGAGAAAACGGTGATTGAGGATGCCCGTGTTGGGGCAGTTGGTGCAGATGACCTGAAGCGTCGCGCGGTGGCGGATAAGGTCATAGACCGTTTTCATCCTTGGCTATTGTTCACTTTTTGTTCTAATTGTCAAGATTATGCTCAGGCCTTGAACTAAGGTAACGTTTGTGTTACCTTATGATGTGCTGAAGCTGCGCTACTACCTCACGGGTGACGGAAAAAGCCCGTTCGAAAGCTGGTTTTCCGACCTGGATGCGCCAGCGGCAGCCAAGGTGACGGTCGCGCTCGCGCGGCTCGGACAAGGCAACACCTCGAACACCAAAACGGTGGGGGAGGGGGTGCTGGAATACCGGATCGATTGGGGGCCGGGCTACCGGGTCTATTTCGGGCGCGACGGCGAGGTGCTGGTGATCCTGCTGACCGGCGGCACCAAGAAGCGCCAGCAGCGCGACATCGCCCAGGCGAAAGAGCTGTGGGCGGACTACAAGCAGCGGCGAAGGCCGCCGGCACGATGAACGGAGGCGGACCATGGCAGTGACGCGAGATTTCAAGGAGCTGGTGCAGAAGCGGATCGCGCGCGATCCCGCCTTCGGCGACGCGCTGCTGCGCGAAGGCATCGACACCATGCTGGCCGGCGATGTCGATACCGGGAAGGCGATCCTGCGCGACTACATCAAGGCGACGGTCGGCTTCGAAAAGCTCGGCGAGGCGACCGGCACCCCCCCGAAAAGCCTCATCCGCATGCTCGGCCCGCGCGGCAATCCACAGGCGCGTAACCTCTTTGGCATCATCGGCCACCTACAGAAGCAGGCTGGCGTCGAGCTGCATGTGGCGGCAGGGCCAGGATGAGCGGGAAATGATACCGGTCAAGCGTGCTTGCGCGTAAAGGGTTTCGCGCTAGGGTAGCGTTAATTCCGAAGTCGGATCGTATGTCGCCTCAAAAAGGCGCCAGCCGTCCAAATCGAAGGTCTGCTGCCGCGACGCGACGGGCTTTCTGAGAAACCAAAAACTGACGCGGATGGCGACGTGAAACGATTGTGGCTTGTGCGGCTGGGCAAGAACGGGGAATTCGAAGCGGAAGCGCTCGACAAATCCCTGCTGTCGATCGGCTTCAACATGACGACTGACCTGAGCGCCGCCAAAGACCGGGATGCAGTGCTGGCTGTGATGAAGACGGTTTTTCCGGATGCCAAACCGGGCCGGCAAGCGAATTTCGCTGCGCAGGTAAACCAGTTCATCAACACCATGGCGGTGGGCGACATCGTGGTCTCGCCGTTCAAGACGCTCTCGAAAATCGGCATCGGCGAGATCGCCGGTCCCTACAAACAGCTCGAAACCGGCTATCCGGCGCGGCCGGTGAAGTGGCTGACGACTGACATTCCACGCGATGCGTTCAAGCAGGATCTGCTCTACAGCTTCGGTGCCATTATGACCGTCTGCGAGGTGCGGCGGAACGATGCGCTGAAACGCGTCCTCGCCGTCGTCAAAGGCGGCAAGGACCCCGGCGACGGCGCGGCCCCGGATTTGCCGGGCAAGATCACACCCGCCGAGGTGAACGGCAGCGATGCAATCGACCAAGCCATCAATCTTGAGCTGATTGCCCGCGACCAGATCGAGCGGCGGATTTCGAGCGTCTTCACCGGGCATGAATTCACGAACCTCATCGCCGCAATCCTCACGGCGCAAGGCTACGAGACGAATGTATCGCCGCCGGGACCGGATTCCGGGATCGACATTGTGGCCGGTCGCGGCCCGCTTGGTTTCGAGGAGCCGCGTCTCGTGGTGCAGGTCAAATCCGGCGATATCAACGTCGATCATCCGACGCTGCAGAGCCTGATCGGCTGCGTGCAAGATACCCATGCCGATCACGGGCTGCTGGTGAGCTGGTCCGGCTTCAAGCCGACGGTCCGCAAACGCACAAACGAGCTCTTTTTCCGGGTTCGGCTGTGGGGGCGCGACGAGGTTATCAGCGCGCTGCTCAGCGTCTATGACAAGCTGCCGGAAGAAATTCGAGCTGAGCTACCGCTGCGCCGCACCTGGACCCTGGTGCCAGAGGATGAGGAGGGCGGCGCGTGAGCGAAGCCGACACCTGCCGCAAACTCGTTGTCCCCAAACTCCTGTCCGCGGGCTGGGACACCGATCCGCATTCGATCGCCGAACAGCGTTCGATCACTGACGGCCGCATCGTGCCGGTCGGAAAGGGTTTCATCCGCAAACCACCCAAGCGTGTGGACTTTCTTCTACGCTGCACGCGGGATTTTCCTATCGCCGTGGTCGAAGCAAAAGCGAGCTACAAGGCCGCAGCTGACGGAATGCAGCAGGCAAAGACTTACGCCGAAATGCTCGGACTGAAGTTTGCCTATGCGACAAACGGCCACGAGATCATCGAATTCGACTACCTCACCGGCACCGAAAGCATCGTCCGTTCCTATCCGACGCCGGCGCAGCTCTGGGAGCGCTACCGCAAAAGCAGCGGCCTCAATGACGACGCCAGCGCCGACCGGCTACTTACACCGTCCAATCATGTCGTCGGGAAGGGTGAGCGCTACTATCAGCAGATCGCGATCAACCGGACTCTGGAAGCCATTCTCAGAGGCGACCGGCGTCTGCTCCTCACGATGGCGACCGGCACGGGCAAAACTGCAGTCGCGTTCCAGCTTTGCTGGAAGCTCTGGAACGGGCGATGGAACCGCAGCGGTGATTACCGGCGCCCGCGCATTTTGTATCTCGCCGACCGCAACATCCTCGTCGACCAACCGAAGGACGGGATTTTCGCCGCGTTCGAGGACGCGCGGCACAAAATCGAAGGCGGAGAGGTAGTCAAAAGCCGCGAGATGTATTTCGCGATCTATCAAGCCATCGCCGAAGATGAGCGGCGGGTCGGCCTGTTCAAATCCTTCCCAACGGATTTCTTCGATCTGATTATCGTCGATGAATGCCATCGCGGCAGCGCGCGCGACGAAAGCTCTTGGCGTGCCATCCTCGAATATTTCGAACCGGCCTATCAGCTCGGCATGACGGCTACACCGCTTCGCGACGACAACCGCGACACCTACCGCTATTTCGGCAATCCAATTTACGAATATAGCTTACGGCAAGGCATCGAAGATGGCTTTCTCGCACCTTACCGGGTGCATCGCGTCATCACCGAGTGGGATGCTGCAGGGTGGCGGCCGAGCAAGACCGATCTCGACCGCTTCGGACGCCCGATCCCGGATGATGAATATGGAACGAAAGACTTTGAGCGTGTCGTCGCACTGCGCGCGCGCACCATGGCAATCGCAACGCACCTCACTGAGTTCCTGAAGAAGACAGACCGCTTCGCCAAGACGATCGTCTTTTGCGTTGATCAGGAGCATGCCAGCGAAATGCGGATTGCGCTCAACAACCTCAACAGCGATTTGGTGGCAGCGTATCCGGACTATGTGTGCCGGGTGACGGCCGACGAGGGCGATATCGGCCGGGGCCATCTGAGCCGATTTCAGGACATCGACACCACGGTGCCGACGATCCTCACGACATCGCAGCTGCTCACCACCGGCGTTGACGCTCCGACCTGCAAGAATGTCGTGCTGGCGCGGATCGTTGGTTCGATGAGCGAGTTCAAACAGATCATTGGCCGTGGCACCCGCGTGCGGGATGACTATGGCAAGCTCTGGTTCAACATCCTGGACTATACCGGCTCCGCCACACGGCTCTTTGCGGACCCCGCCTTCGACGGCGATCCGGTGCGTATCACCGAGGAGGAGGTCAACGAGGAGGGGCAAGTCACTGCCATCCGCGAAACCGAACCGGAGCCGGAAGCCGAACCGCCGGGCGACACCGGTCCCGAGGTCATTGAGCCGCCGGGGGAGGGTCGGCAGAAATTCTACTTTGACGGTGGTCAGGTCGAGATCGCGGCGCATCTGGTTTACGAGCTGGACCCGAACGGCAAGCAGCTCCGGGTGGTGCGCTATACTGACTATGCGGCGGAAGCGGTTCGGACCCTGTGTCCAACGGCGCCGGCGCTGCGCGCACAATGGGCGGATCCCATCAAGCGTGCGGAAATTATTCAAGGTCTGCAGGAGCGTGGCGTTGATTTCACCGAGCTGTCCGAAGCCGCGCATCAGCCGGAAGCCGATCCGTTCGACCTCCTCTGCCACTTGGCGTTCAACGCGCCGCTGCGCACCCGGCGCGAGCGCGCACAACAGCTCAAGGCCGCCAAGCCTGATTTTTTCACGCGCTATTCGCCGGAGGCCCGCCAGGTCCTCGAAGAGCTGCTTGAAAAATATGCCGAACATGGCGACGCACAATTCGTTCTGCCGGACGTGCTGAGGGTCCCGCCAATCTCAAACCATGGTCAGATTGGTGAAATCATCCGTCTCTTCGGCGGCCCCGATGAGCTGCGCAATGCCGTGACGGAACTGCAAGGACATCTCTATGCCGCCTAAGCTTGCCCGCGTCGCAGCACCAGCCCCCGAATTGACGACAGCCCAAGCCCTCGGGAGTGTGGTCAAGTCGGCACGCGATATCATGCGCAAGGATAAGGGCCTCAATGGCGATCTCGACCGGCTGCCGCTGCTCACCTGGATCATGTTCCTGAAATTTCTTGATGATCTGGAATTGCAGCGGGAGGACGCCGCTCAGCTGGCCGGAAAGAAATTCCGGCCGGCGATAGAGCCACCTTACCGGTGGCGCGATTGGGCCGCCAACCCGCAAGGGGTGACCGGCGACGAACTGCTTTCTTTCATCAATCAGGATGAATGCAGGCGCCCCGACGGAAAGCGCGGGCAGGGCCTGTTCGCATATCTGCGCCAGCTCACCAGCTCGAACGGTGACGACCGGCGCGATGTCGTCGCGACCGTCTTCAAGGGCGTCGATAATCGTATGAAGAGCGGTTATCTGCTCCGCGATGTCATCAACAAAGTCGGCGGTATCCACTTCACGTCGAGCGATGAGCTGCATACGCTCGGCGCCCTCTACGAATCGATGCTACGCGAAATGCGCGACGCCGCCGGCGATTCCGGCGAGTTCTACACACCTCGCCCGGTTGTGCGGTTCATGGTCCAGGTCACCGATCCGCAGCTTGGAGAGACGGTGCTCGACCCGGCCGCCGGCACGGGTGGCTTTCTGGTGGAGGCTTACAACCATCTCAGCGAACAGGTGAAAACCGTCGCACACCGCAGGATGTTACAAGAAGAATCGCTTTTCGGCTGTGAGCCGAAGTCGCTGCCGTATCTGCTTTGCCAGATGAACCTGTTGCTGCATGGCCTCGACGCTCCGGACATTGATCCCGGCAACGCTCTGCGCTTCAAGCTCGCGGAAATCGGGGAGAAGGACCGGGTTGATGTGATCCTCACAAACCCGCCATTTGGCGGCGAGGAAGAGAAAGGGATTCAGGGGAATTTTCCGGACGATCGACAAACTGCCGAGACCGCATTGCTGTTCCTCCAACTTATTATGCGCAAGCTGCATCGGAATTCCACGCGGGCTGGCCGTTCGGCGCGCGCCGCAGTCGTCGTGCCCAACGGCACACTCTTCGGTGACGGAGTATGCGCGCGCATCAAGGAAGAGTTGCTGAAAACATTCAATCTCCATTCCGTCGTCAGGCTACCGAACGGCGTGTTTGCGCCCTATACCGGAATCTCAACGAACATTCTCTTCTTCGATCGCTCAGGCCCCACCCGCGACGTGTGGTATTATGAACAACCTCTCCCCGAGGGCAGGAAAAACTACACCAAAACAGCCCCGATCCAATTCGAGGAATTCAGCGATTGTGTGAAGTGGTGGAGCAGACGGCAGCCATTTGCCCCCCGCCCAGCTCGCCGGTGACATCCTGCAGAAGGAACTGCGCATCGCCGAGATTATCGGAACAATTCAGGAGCTTTTGAAAAAGCCATGATCAGTTCGTGGTCCAAAGCAAATCTGGCGGAACTCCTTCGCCTGGAGCGGCGTCCTGTCAACGTTGATCCGACTGCTCACTATCAGGAAATAGGTATATATTGCTTTGGGCGTGGGATATTTCACAAAGAACCGCGATCCGGTCTCGAAGTCGGAGACAAAAACCTTTTCCTGCTCAAGGAAGGAGACTTCATCCTACAAGTCACGTTCGCTTGGGAGGGCGCGATCGCCGTGGTCTCGGCGGCCGAAGATGGGATGTATGGCTCCACTCGCTATCCGACGTTCCGTGTTGACGAAAGCCGGTGTGTGCCAAAGTTTTTGCTGAATTATTTTCAGACCCGTGAGGGACTTCAGCAGCTGGTCGGGATTTGTCCAGGCTCTGCCGGACGCAATCGAGTTTTGAACTTGAAGCGGCTATCGGAAGTGCACGTTCCACTTCCGTCGGTAACCGAACAACGCCGAATCGTGGAACGGGTTGAGGAACTTACAGCCCAAATCAACGAAGCCCGTATCCTTCGTCAGAAAGCCGACGAGGAATCCAGACTGATTATGGACCGAGCCACAGCAGCACATATCGACGCCCCGACATGGGGGCACAAGCCATTGGGCGAAATCCTCGCGGAGCCGCCACGCAATGGCTTGTCTCCGAAGCCCGAGACGGAAAGCGGGGGACGGCCGATGCTCCGCATCAATGCGGTATCCAGCTCCCCGACCAAGTTTGTCGACATAACTGCATCGAAGACCGTTGCGGTCACGGATAAGGAAGCTTCGCCATTTGAATTAAAAAACGACGACGTTTTTATCGTCCGCTATAACGGTGATATCAATCGCGTTGCCAAGCCCGCGATTTTTAAAGGTGACCAAACGTGTCGTGTTGTATTCCCAGATAAATTAATGCGCTTACGCGCTCGTCCGGAGATGATGACGCCGGACTTTTTGGTTTTTGCGTTGCGTGCACGTAGTGTGCGCGAGCAGATCGAACAGTTGGGAAAAACGACTGCTGGGAACATTGGTATCAGTGCTTGAGAGTCCGGGATTTGCTCAGAATTTCGGTTCATGCGGCGAGGTGGAAGGTCTGCATCTTGTTGGTGTCCTGACGTTCGGCGATGAATTTCGCGAAGATGTTGGTTTGGTCGGTATT
>Ga0074045_10005673_pt1 | contig 10840 bp, 11 predicted proteins | sample BogForMeECP23OM2_FD_94442 | JGI IMG/M metagenome (GOLD analysis project Ga0074045, IMG submission 94442) | Bog forest soil microbial communities from Calvert Island, British Columbia, Canada - Bog Forest MetaG ECP23OM2 | ecosystem: Environmental > Terrestrial > Soil > Wetlands ... | reverse complement strand
TCTGCCATCCCTATCCTCTCCGCCGCATGGGCGTCGTTACCTAAGGCAAGAGCCGGATGCGGTAGTGCCGCTTGTCCGGATCCGTGGAGGGGGTCATGAGCAATCGTGATCCCTACTCCGACTGTAATCCTCCCATGCGATCCTTCTAGCACGGGGTACGATGTCTCCTTGCCGGATCGCAAGGTTCGCATTCGTCATTGTTTTACCGACTAGTCGGCTGCTCTGTCCAATAAACGCCGAAGTACGTACGAGCCCGAACCTTTCCGATTTCCCGACGCACACTCATTCTTGCAGTTCGGCCGCCCGATAACTTGTCGGTACATACGTAAGCCTCGAATCTTTCCATCGGCCGCCTGGGCGATATCAATGAATAAGTCTTGCGCCGGCTGTGAAGTATTCTGCCACGCCTGCTTTCTGGATGGATCCAATTCTCAGGCCGAGAGGTTCCGATAATTCCGAGTGGTTGTCAGCGTCGATAATGAATCCGACGATTGAGGAGTTAACCGCAGCTGTCGAGCGGGAAGCCAAGAAGCGACCCGAGGCGCGCGACTTGATGACCCATCCTGGCGTGGGTCCGCTTACGGCACTCGCCTATGTGTTGATGATCGGAACTCCGACGCGCTTTCAACGCGGCAAGCAGATCGGCATGTACGGTGGGCTTGATTCCGTGTGAGGACCCCGTAGTGACAAAACAGCGATTGGGGCACATCAGCAAGCAAGGCAGTGGAAGCAGCCCAGTCGGCAGCACGAAACAACTCGGAATGGCGATGTCGGTACATACATCTGGCCATGCGTCGGCACAGGAACATAGCCAAGATAGCGATGCGACGGCGGAAGGCAGTTTGGTCGTGCTGGATGTGGCGGAATGGTTGTGAGTATTCGCAGTCTCTAGAGTTCGGTTCGTATGCGGGACAGCACGGAACCGTCCATGGCGCGAAGTAGAGTGTCGTCCACATGATAGGGAATCCCGCTCCCTGAAAAGGGAGTTTGAAGTAGGAATCATGGTCGAAGTCTTGATCGAAGAGATGGTTGGGTCGGACTGAAGTCGACGGAAAGATTACGAGCGAGCCGTGGTCGTCGAAGCAGAGGTCAAAGAAGGGACCAGGAATACGACTCTTTGTAGTGAACGGAGAGGTCTGTTCAAGTAGGATTCGATAGGGCCGACAATGGCCGTCAGGCAACAGGGGAGCCGCTTTATGCCAAACCTCAATCGCGTTGAATGGGTGAGCAATTGGACCCACTGGAAGGGGTGGCCGGTTTTAGTGCATTCCGTCAGGACGGCCGTCGCGGCGGTAGTCTCGGTGCTGGTAGCACGCTTATTCAGGCTACCCGAAGCGTACTGGGCGGCGATTACTACCCTAGTGATCACGCAGTCATCGCTGGGCGCGGCGCTCACTGTTTCGTGGCAACGATTCGTGGGAACCGCGTTTGGAGCGGCGGTGGGCGCGATTGTGGCCACGCGCTTCGGGTCGCAGGTTCTTGTGTTTGGAGGCTGCGTGTTCCTCCTAGGGTTAATCTGCGCCGCTGCAAATGTGGATCGAACCGCATACCGTTTCGGTGGTACTACGGTGGCCATTGTGCTGTTGATTCCTCGGGCGGCGGCTCCCGCATGGCAGGTCGCCTTTCATAGGTTCGCCGAGGTGTCCATCGGAATCGCGGTGGCGCTGATCTTGACATGGGTGTGGCCGGAGAGGGAAGCCACAGCATCCTAGGAGAGTTCGTTTTCCCAAGCTTGCCAAGACAAAAATAGTTGACTTAAGTGTCATCGGAGCTAGCGTCCAAATAAAAGAAGGCAGCCACGGCGAGCTGCCTCTGACTTTTATTTTCTTTCCTTTCCACTCTCACTTGCTCAATGATGCCCGCCACCACCCCCTCCCGACGTTCCTCCCCCGCCACCAGAATGTCCTCCTCCCGCACCTCCACCACTAGCTCCCCCTCCACCAGAATGCCCGCCACCACCGCCTCCCGACGTTCCTCCCCCTCCACCAGAATGCCCGCCACCACCGCCTCCACCCGATCCGCCATGCGCACTGCCGCCGCCTCCCCCTCCGACATGCCCTACACTCACCGCGTGCGATCCGCCTCCCGTACCCGACATCCCTACAAAATTTCCGGTCTTCATATCCAACCGGATCGCTATCACATTCTTCGTGCTCTCCGCATGTCCCGTACTCAGCACTCCCCGTGGCAGAATCGTCTCCGCCAACTTCGCCTCAATCACCGGTGCCGACACCCTCGATGCATTCGCCCCCAAGCCTCGTGTCAGTCCTCGCGGCTCGTTGGCCACCTCCACCACTCCCCGACTCGGCGTCTTTTCCACTCCGGCCACCAATTTCCCATTCTCTTTCGTCAGCACCAGCACTCCCGACTTCGCATTCACCGGAGGCTTTCCCTTCGCATCCAACGGATGTCTCGGCACAATCCCAACTCCATTTTTCGTTTTCACAAAGTGACACGGATGATGATGGTGGTGATACCGCCGCCCCACGACCCAGTATTGATAATTCTGGCAAATGTTGAGGTACCCCATCGTGGGGTCCCACGGATCCACGGGTCGCAAACACGGATCGTAGGTGTTGTACCAACTCCCCGTGAAGCACGTTCCATACTGCACCGGCACAGTCTGCGCTCCATTCTGTTGTCCGCGTGCCGTCGTTTGCCACACCTGCATCGGGCATCGCGTCATCATCGTTCGATTCACCAGAATTTGGCTGTTTCTCCCTCCCCCTGTACCGTAACCATGCCCGCTCGGTCCGCTGCTTGCAGCTTGCGCTGTCACATCTGCCAATCTCGGAGTAGCCGCGGTCTGCGTTATGCGCGCTCCCGTGCCTGTGTTATTCATGTGCCAGCATTTTCCATACGGTGCGCAATCCATAAATGTTCCGCTCGCCATCATCTCCGCCAACCCCGGTATCGGCTCTTCCATTCCGCTTTCTTTCAACCCTTCGGCCACCAGCGCCCGCCTCGTCGCCAGCCGTTCCGCCACCCACTGATCCCATTCGTCGCTCGCCTGCCTCTCCACCATCTCCGGTTTCCGGACGGTGTTCTCCGCCCACGCATTCAACTCTTCCACCACTCCTGTCACCTGCGCACCCTTCAGCGGAATCAGCCGCTCATCCACATATGCCGCCGACTCTCCAGCCTTAAGCGTCGTCACTCCTGCACTCGTGAAAATATTCTGTGTTCCCTCCATCGTCTCCATCACCACTCCATCCAACGCGCATTCCACGCGCGTCGTCTGCGCCCCTATGAATCTCATTCGCAACACCGGCGTATCCAGCTGCACTTCATCTCCTGCCGGATGAGCTACAGTCGCCGTCCCTGCCACCAGGTTCAACCGCGTCTCCATCACCGTCGCTCCCGCCCACAAGCGGTCGAACTCTAGCGCCGAATTCTCTGCCAGATACACCACCGTCCCGTTCTCAAACTCAATCTCTGTTCTCCCCTTTTCTGTCACCAGCGTGTAGCCGTCTTCCATCACTTGCCCACGGCTTGCCTCAATCCAATCTTTCCCCAATCTCGCTTGCCCTTTATGCCCAGGCGAAAACTTCACCTGACCCTCCGCATAGCTCAACCACACCATCTGTGGCTCGCCTTCTTCTTTCGCATTTGTCTGTGTGGGAATTACTGCAAGAGTTACCAAGAAAATCGCTGCCCAGGAATACAACCTCGGGGTCCGTTGCATGGGAAACCTCCCGCACGATCCATTAACCCCTAGCTAACTTTAGGACGTAACATGACTTCCGCCGGGTACACTTTTCCTCGCCCCGCCCTCCCGATCCAGCTCTTTAGCATGCCTTGAGGAACGAAGGGATCGCCCTGAGCATCGAACGGTCTGTGCGCTCGGGTAAGCAGCATCCAGCGACCTCTGCGGACTGCAAACTCTGTACTGCATCCACGAAGTCGAGCAGCACATCGTCGGGTGAGTAGGGAGCAAGTGATCAGTAAGTCCTTGCTTTCCTCACTCAAGCGAACATACGCCGATCCAGACTCTGGATTGTTCAAAGTGATTTCGTTCTGCTGTTCAAAAAACTGTATCTTGTTCCCCGCTCAAACATCCAAAGCGCATCGGCTAGGCTTCTCCGGAGCTCGACCAAGGACAAACCAAAGTTCGGCCCCTGGTTCGCAGCCAGGAGAAAGACGGCTGAAAAACAAAACGCGGGGGGCTTGATGTTCAAGAATAAATGGTTGCTCGGTCTGTTTCTAGTTGTTTCCGTTTGTTTTGCTGCTATGCACGACAGACGCAGCGCCGCCTCGGCTCAGCCACAGGCTGGTAATGTTTCCGCGGAGGACAAGTACAGTTTGCAAGTGCCCAACGGGCTCGCGTTTTCTGAGATAAAGGGATACGAACAATGGCAGGTAGTCGGCCCCAGCCTCACCGAAGCCGCAAACGTGATCCGAGTGATCCTCGCCAATCCGGTGATGATCGAAGCCTACCAGGAGGGCATTCCCGGCAATGGCAAGCCGTTCCCGGATGGCTCCAAGATTGTGAAGCTTGAGTGGAGGCCGAAAAAGTTAACAGATCCTCCCTTTTCCGCGAGCACCCCGGATACGGTGCCTGGCGACTTGACGGAAGTCGAGTTCATCGTGAAGGACAGCAAGAGATTCTCGGACACGCACGGATGGGGATATGCCATGTTCGACTATGACGCAGTATCCGGATCGTTCGCGCCAGCCACGTCGACCAGCAAGCCGCCGCAGGGGCACGACGCCAAATGCGGCGCCGCATGCCACACGCTAGCGGCGTCCAAGGACTACATTTTCACGGCATACCCCAAAAGGTGAACCGCTCCAAGTGTCGATTCGTCGGCAACCCGTAAACTATACGGCGGGACAGAACGTCTGGTTCTGGAAAATGCCACCGTGCTGGCTGCCCGCGAGTCGCGCTACCGGAAACATGGGTACTAGAATCCACATGTACGGTAACACCCAATACGATGTGTTGGACCCAGGTGGGACCTGCAGGGCTATGCAGACTCCGTGCGATGCTGCAAGGGCTGGTTTGTGGGAACGAGTGTGGATGTGGCTACATCCTCTGTGGCGCTGGCGACTTTGTGGAGCATAAAGTCCATAATTCGTTCTTCGCGGATACAGCCGACCGGTTCGGCATCGTCGAGGCTACGGACTACCGGCAACCATGTGATGCCATGCTGAAGCATGGTTCCGGCGGCGACGAAAGGCGAATCCTGGAGACTGACACAGAGTGGGTCCGGTAGCAGAAAGTCAGTCAGCTTGCGCTGGCTTAAGCCGTCGCGCTTGTCGAGCGGAATGACGGCGATGCGAGCGACCATTTGATAGAGGTCCTTGCGGTCCAGTTTTCCCCACAGATAGTTGTTTTCGCCAAGAACGATAAGCTCTCCGGCGCTGCTTTCCCGTAGGCACTTTATCGCATCGCCGAGGCTAATGTCCTTGCGAAGAGGGCTGCCGGGAAGCGGGTCAAGGAAGGAGGCAAGGGGCTCACGATCCAATAAAGGCTTGGCCAGAGGCAAGCGACGCCAGAGTTCCTCTGAGTTTCGAGTAACGGCGTTGGCCAGCAGTTCCCGCAGCGGCGCGAAAGAACCGGCCATTTCCGAAAAGAGGGCGCTGTTGGCTTGACGCAGACGAACGACGGTCCGCGCGCGAATACTGGTTTGATGCGGGCGGTTCTCGATCAGAGCGGCGTTGCCAAAAAAGTCGCCCTTGCCGAGGACGGCGACGACTCTTTCCGGGTCGTTCGGTGCGTCCGAGACCAAGACTTCGACCTGCCCTTCCTGGATGACGCTGAAGACCCGAGCCGGGTCTCCTTGCCGTTGAATGAAATCGCCCGGACGATAGTAGGCATGAGTGAACTGTTTCGCGCTGTCGCTGTTAAGGAAGCTGAGATCCCGAGGAAAGAGCAAATCCCAGGTCCAGTCCAAGGCGACCTTAAACCGGCGAGACCACGTCGGCACCTTGAAGAGGTAGACGCTTCGCCAGAGGAACCAGGCGAGAAAACCGGAGATATGCATTCCAAACATTTCCGCCACGGCTTGGTAACCGCCGATAGAACAGAGTTCGCCGAGAGCTTTGAAGCTAAACGGCCGAGTGGGCTTACCTTGGAGAACTCGTACCAGATTGAGAGCCGCTTGGCGGCCGTGACGCTCGGCGAACTGGCCGGTGGTCAATGAGGGCTTGTTATCGTACGCGTTGATAATTAGAGCGCAATCGCCTAGGGCCCAGGCGTTGGTATGGCCTTGGATTCGCATGTCCGGCTGGGTGAGAATGCGGCCGCGCTCCTTAGGCGCATCGAGGTATTGAACCAATGGAGAGGTAGCAGTGCCGATGGTGCAGACGATGGTCGCGCCGGTGAGCATTCGCCCATCGTTCAGTTCTACTCCTTCATGAGTTGCCGCGACGGCGCGCGTCTTCAATATAAGGGTGATGCCGGCCTTCTCCATTCTCTTCCTGGCGAATTCCGCCAGAGTGGGGGTGACTTCGGGCAAGATGTGGTCCTTGGGATGAATCAGCGAGACCACCACGTCGTCCTTGCGAAAGTTATGGTAAAAGCGCGTGCTGCTGCGAACCAATTCGTTGATTTCTCCCGCGACTTCAACGCCACTGAAGCCCGCTCCCACGATAATGAAGCTGAGATGCCAGCGCTGGCGCTGCGGATCGCGGGTGGCCTCGGCATGTTCCATCTGACTGACAATGTGCTGGCGCAGGTCTATGGCATCGCGCATAACCTTGAAGGCGAAGGCATGCTCGGTCATCCCCGGGATGATGCCCAAGTTGCTTTCAGCGCCGCAGGCAATTACCACGTGATCGTAGTGCAAGCGGTTGAGCACGCCGCTGCCGTCCTCAAAAGCTATCTCTGAAGAAGCAAGATCGATTTTCTGGACGCGCTCCGTGCGGCAGCCAACCCTGGGGAGCATCTGCCGGAGGGGAGTAGCCGCTGCGTCGACATTGATGGACGCCCCGGCCACGTCCGCCAGGAGAGGGTGGAAGACCATGTGGTTCTCCGAGTTGAAAAGGAGAATCTCACACTCGGACGGGGAAAGCTTGCTGCGCAAGGTCTTTGCGAACTGCACGGCGGCAAACCCGCCTCCGACGATGACGACTCTTGTAGGTGTCACTGCTTCTGTTCTCGGTTGAGGGACTTTGCCATGTCTTAATTTTTGATGCGCTCAAGAGTGCTGCGGATAAAAGAAAAATACGGCCTCGGCAGCAAAGCCAGATACTGTGCTTCCACCAGTCGCGTGCTCGGTGCGTCGGACAAGTCCCGGACCAAGGCCATTTAGTTTCGGCTTGCCGACAACCCGGGGACTATACCATGCAATCGACAAGCGCATTTATGAGGAGTGATCCGAATGGCGGATCGTTCTAGCGATCCGACGATTGGATGCTTTGCTGCTTCTAACTTATCTGGCCGCTCATCCCGGTAAGTGTCCGCGACGAAGCGTAACCTGGTAGAGCTCGTGCCTTCGGCGCACCGAACTGCTTCGCCACGCACCGGTCTTGGGCCGATCGTAAGGCCCACCGACGAATGACGCTCATACCGTATGACGGTTACCGGAGATATGGGTAGTGTCTCCACTTGTTCAATTATGTTACCTTCGTTGGCCGAAGGGTCGCGTGGTTAACTTTAATGCGTTGCGGGGGCTATCGCCCATGTCGGAACTCTGGACCAGCGCGCTCGAATCCGGTGGGTCGCATCTCAACGCAGGATGGTTCTATTAATCACGGCATTTCTAACGGTCGAATCTGCGGATGAGAACGCACACTCTTCAGCCACAGTATTGGTTCAAAGATAGACAGTCTTTCTTTTTCTTGATGCATAGCGTAAGGAAAGAGAGCGACGATCTGAATCCAAAGGAGGGAGAAAAAGTATGTTTCATTTGGTCTGGTATGTTCTTATTGGGCTAGTCTCGGGCTTCATCGCGAAATCGGTGATGCACGTGCACATAACGCTTTTGTGGACCGTCGTGCTCGGCATCATCGGATCGATCATCGGCGGCGGCGTTGCCCACATGTTTTCGCGCCCCACAAATGAGCGGTATCATCCGGCCGGCCTCATTTTATCCACACTCGGCGCGATTCTGGTTCTTTTCGTTTGCTATAAATTGAATATTCATTTTCCCGTTTTTAACCGGACATAAGCGACCCGTATATAGCATATGTTCTGGCACGACAAATCGGGAGTTGAGGTAGTGCTCTCTTCCTACATTCGTGTAGGATTCGAGAACGAAATTTTCACGGAGCAAGAGCTGACCGATTGGCTTGGATCTGGGAGATCTAAATAGCCGGTCTTCCTTATCTTGTGCTTCGAGCACGTCGATCCGTCCCATCTCTTAAACCGGTTAGAATTCATGCTCGCTGAGGCGCCGAGGTGATCGTAGGTTTTTTACTTTCAGGAAGCGCTACGACTATTTTCATGGCAGCTGACTAAAGCTGCCGAATCAACAGTAACGACTGGTCGTCAAATTGCGCTCCGTACCGGGCTAGGCTTTCTTGGAGTGACCGGCAAATCACATTCAACGGCTCCCTGCCATGTTTCTGCAATTCGGCTTGGAGCCTCATTATTCCAAACTCTTCTCCCGCTTTATTCATGGTTTCGAGAAACCCATCGGTGTAAAGCGCCAGGACGTCGCCACTTTGCGCCGGTAATTCAGCGGTAGCAAATTCTCCTGTCGGGAGAATTCCCAAGGGCAAGTTGGAGCATTCCAAGGGAATCACTTCACTGCTCTTAGCTGAAAAGTGGAGTATGGCCGGATGTCCGGCAAGCCCAAACTGCAACTTCTCTCCGTTCCATGCAACAAAACAAAACGTCACAAACATATCCGGCTTCTTCAACGGGTAAAGTACCTCGTTCAGCCGTGGCTGAATATGCCCGCTGTCCTCCGGCGAACTCAGTAGCATCCGCGCGGCGCTCTTCACCATTCCCATGACCACGCCCGGTGCCACGCCATGACCCGAAACATCCGCCACGTAGGCCACCCAGCGATCTTCCGATCCCGCAAGATCGATCAGGTCGCCCCCCACCTCGCCGCTTGGCAGGGACTGACCAAAGAACTCAAATTTACCCAGTCTTGTCTCAATAGCAGGGACAAGAACTCGGTGGATCTCGGTGGCCAGTTCCATCTCCGCATGCACCCGGAAATAGCGCCGGGCCTCGGTTATCGACGCATACAAGAAGCAAAGGTACCCCACTGCGACGGCTATCATTATGGCCAGCCCGTCAAAGGACAGCCTGCTGTGCAACCGTGCGATGTCGGCGGCAGCCATCTGCGCCGGCTTCGCAGGGGAGGGAAGCCAATTCTGAATTACGTTCAGCAGTACCACGTGGACCACGAACAGAGGCACCATCGCCTTCCAGAATTGCTTGCGGAGCACAAATCCCGAAACAGCGTAGAGCACGGGGAATAGACCCGAAATCAGGACGATCAGCGCAAAGCGGAGTTCTGGCTGGTTTCCCATCATCGTGATGTCACTTGCAAATCCGATGATGCTGAATATGAAAAACACTCCCACGAAAAAACTCACGAGCGACTTTCGAGGGACTGTCCTCCAGAAAGCTCTACTTTCGCTCATGCTTTAAGCACCCCCCGTGGCGCTCGATACTATACCAACCCACGGCCAACGAACTCTTCAGTCAACTCTCGATTGACGCGATAGCCGTCCAAGTGGGTACTGGAACGAACATGTCCCGTTTCCCGACTTCTATGATAGGCCCTTGTCAAAAGGCAAAAAGGTGAAGAGGCAAAAAGCCCTCCTGATGCGCTCGGGAGGAGCGCCAGTGTGGAGTCTTTGCCTTCCCAAGCGCGTGTTGGCCTCTCGGCCGTGGTTTCTATCCGAGGATAGAACCAGACTTGACCGGGAGTTAGCTTAATTTCGGGAGTCCTTTCATAAATATTTCCCCATCTTTTGCTCACTCGTGGCATCCAATGCCCGGAAGTCCTCCCTATGAGGGGGCGGTGGAGGTGTTCAATGGCGTGGAACGTAGCAGATCTAATGTGGGAAATGCTTCAAAAGGCTGGCGTGAAACGCTGCTATGGAATTGTGGGGGACGCTCTCAATCCTGTCATCGATGCGCTCCGCCGGAACGGAAATGTTGACTGTTCATGTGCGGAATGAAGAGTACGGCGTCTTTGCCGCGGTTGCAGAGGCCTACTGCACGGGAACCCCCGTTGCGGTGTGCGGCACGGCCGGCCCCGGCGTGACTCACCTATTTAACGGCCTGATGGACGCGAGGAAAGAAGGCGCCTCGGTTATCGCCATTGTGGGCGACGTTGAAACGAAGCTGATCGATACGGCTGCCCTTGAGGAGCTGAATCCTTATAAGTTTTTCGACGCTGCGGCACTCTTTATCGGGCGTCTCATCAACCCGGAGCAGGCGCGTGCAGTGATCAACACCGCCATCACAACCGCCGTCGCCGATCGCGGTCCCACGGTGATTTCGCTTCCCGGTGACGTCGCAGCATCGGAAGTGCGGGAGAAAATGCATGCCGTCGCGATTCCTGCCAAGCCCGTTTTGCGTCCTGCCGACGCGGAATTGGAAAAGCTCGCACGCTTGATCAACGATGCAAAGACGGTTGCTATCTTCGGCGGCGAAGGCTGCCGGGACGCGCGCAACGAAGTCCTGGCTCTCGCCGCCAAGTTGAAAGCTCCCGTCGGCTACTCCTTTCGCGGCAAGCAGTGGCTCGAGCACGATAATGCTTACGCCACGGGCATGACCGGTCTCCTCGGCTACGGCGGAACGTACAACGCGATTCAGGGCGCCGATCTTCTTCTGCTGCTCGGGACAGATTTTCCATTTTCCGAGTTTTTGCCGAACGGCAACGTGAAAAAGGTCCAAATTGACGTGAACCCGAAGCACCTCGGCCGC
>Ga0074045_10005671_pt1 | contig 10842 bp, 8 predicted proteins | sample BogForMeECP23OM2_FD_94442 | JGI IMG/M metagenome (GOLD analysis project Ga0074045, IMG submission 94442) | Bog forest soil microbial communities from Calvert Island, British Columbia, Canada - Bog Forest MetaG ECP23OM2 | ecosystem: Environmental > Terrestrial > Soil > Wetlands ... | reverse complement strand
GTGAAATAACTCCGGCGGGGAAACTTTTTAATCATAAGTTTTGGGCTTCATGGAAATAATGAAAATCCCTCTGTTGCGGCGGTGTTTTCGGATTGCGCTCACAATCAATTTCTGCGACAAAAGTTGACCCTGCTTCTAGAAAATCCACTTTAATAAAAAGGTAAGCCAGTGAGAAAGGATCATCGTCCATATTACGTTAAGCGCTTCTATAATAAGTTTCAGAAATGGTATGCGCAATATTTTCTGGCTCCTCAATTCGAATATTTTGGCAGGGGGTTGGTTTTTATGAAACCCTGGCAGGTGGAAGTATTCGGCGGACCGGTATTTTTAGGAGATTATTCAACTGTGATCGGCACTCCGGACAGAAAAGTAAGATTTACCGTCTGGCCTGTGTGGCAAGGTACGGGAAAAATTGAAATCGGCCGGTGCTGCCTGATTTGTCCTGGTACAAGAATAATGTCTGCTACCTCAATAACGATGGGTGAAGGCTGCATGACTGCCCAGAATGTCAGCATCAGTGATGCTGACTGGCATGATTTGTACGATCGCAGTGCGCCGGTAGGCAACACGCAGCCCGTTACAATCGGCAATAATGTCTGGATTGGAGACAGCGCTATTGTATGCAAAGGAGTGACTATCGGAGATAACGCCATAATCGGCGCAGGTTCCATAGTCGTAAAAAATATTCCGGCAAACGCGATTGCCGCAGGAAATCCGGCATCTGTTATAAAATATCTTGACCCGGACAAACCCTTAAAGACCAGAACCCAGTGGCTTTCTGATCCCGCCAAACTGGCTGCGGATTTTGAAATTATTGATCGCGAGATGATGAAAGGCAACACTCTGGCAGGTTGGTTCAGATCATTGCTTTCCCCTCATAGTGGAGATTAAAAAATGCGTATAGCTATGATTGCCCCGCCATATCCATTGGAGGAAATTCCTTCTCCGCCGCTCGGTGTGACTTATGTCGCCGCGGCATTTCAAGCCGCCGGCGCGGAAGTAAAAATACTGGATTATATTGTTTCTAATTACACTAAAGAAAATCTTCAAAAACAGTTGAAATCTTTTCGGCCTGACGCGGTGGGCGCCACTTCCGTAACGATGAATTTTTATGAAGCGCAGAAGATCCTTCGCGATGTTAAAAATTACGATCCGGAAATAATCACGATGATGGGCGGCCCCCATGTTTCTTTTACAGCAACCGATACTTTAATGAAGTACCCGGAAATAGATTTGATTGCCATAGGAGAAGGAGAGGATACGATTGCCGAACTTACTCCTGTATTAAAGCAGAAGAGCAAATGGCGCGATATACGCGGAATCGCATACAGGCATGATGATGAAATTATTATCACCGGCAAAAGAGATTTTATTACGGATATCGACAGAATCCCCTCACCGGCGCGTTATTTATTGCCCATCTCACGTTACAGGGCGCTGGGATTTCCGGTTAGCCTCATAACAGGCAGGGGTTGTCCCTATTCGTGCATTTTTTGTTTAGGGCGCAAGATGGTCGGTTCCAAGGTTCGTAAAAGAAAATCAAATCTTGTTTTGGATGAAATAGAAGAGATCATTGGTTATGGTTTTGAACGCATTAATATCGCTGATGACCTTTTCACCGCCGATAAAGAACGTGTTCGCGAAATTTGTACCGGTATCAAGGAGCGTTCTTTAAAATTCCCGTGGAGCGCCTTTGCCCGCGTGGATACAGTAAATCAGAAAATCTTTGATCTGATGGCCGAGGCAGGATGCGACAGTGTCAGCTTCGGAGTGGAAACGGGCAATCCGGAGATGCTTAAACGAATAAGAAAAGGAATAAAACTGGAACAGGTCGAGGCGGCAGTTAAAATGTGCCAGAAGGCGGGCATGATAGCTCATGAGTCTTTTATTATTGGTTTACCTGGAGAAACAAAAGATACTTTAGAGGAAACGGAAAAGTTCGCCAAAAGAACAAAAGCTATGTACGGCTACCATTATCTGGCGCCGTTTCCCGGCACAACAGTATGGGAAAAAATTAAGGATTATGATCTGGAAATCTTAACCGAAGATTGGGATCGTTATGATGCCAACGATGCCATTGTTAAGACTTCATCATTAGTCCAGCAGGATATGCGCGAATTTGGCGCCCGTTATGATAAAGAAATGGCAGCAGATTGGAATAAAATGTTCAAAAGATACCAGGACGGCACAGGTTCAACAGCAGATAATATGCATATTGAAGGTCACTGGCGCATGAATCTGACCTATCAGATATTAAAAGACAACCTCATCGAAAAATGCGGATTTATTGAATCTGCTTCATTTAAGGGAACTAAAGACAGCGCCCTTGCGGAACTATGCCGGAAAATAATAGATTACACCAGCGCGGATTCAAAAGTGGTAACCGACACCATCACTGATTTCGCGGGCCGCGGTTATCTTAGCGCGGATATTTCCGATAAGGGGTGTGTCTGGTTCTGGGCGTGATCCCGCTTTAAACTTTAAGCGCTATCTTCGTCGGCGCAGCCTGCCCCGGCGCAGGCCGGGGTCGTCAGCTTCCTCGACGTATTGTCATATACGCCTGCCCAAGCCTCATCCTTGCCGTCTCGATATCATCTTAAATTTTAAACCGGTATATTTTTGTAAAAAATAATTTAAAACTTATATTTCAAGACCTGTTATTCTTTATTTAATTCGTCGATATAAAATTTAGAAATATGAAAATTGTATTGTAGGTGGAGAAAACTTTTTTCTTTTATTATGTTAATAATAAAAGAAAAGTGGTTAAGTTTGCTCTTGACTTATTATCGATATGACGATGCTTACTTTCTAATTAGTATTCCCAATGATTCAAACATAGGCATCACTTCGTAGAGCCCCGATTCCACCGCTTTTTGATAAACAAGATAAGGCGCTTGCCCGCCCTTTGCCGGATCGGGAAAAATATCGTGGAATAAAAGATAACCGCCGGGAATCAGATTATTTGCCCAGATATTGTAGTCGTTCAAAACGGATTCGTAAGCGTGACTGCCGTCAATAAAAATCAGGCTAAGTGGCGTTTTCCATACGCTTCCTATTAGCGCCGAACGGCCGATAACGGGAATTACCACATCTTCCAGATCAAAATCGGCTATTGTTTTCCGGAATTGTTTGAGGGTATCTACTTTGCCTGTTTCTTCATCAAATAAATCGGGATCAAAATAGGCTTCTCCCGGCTGCTGTTCTTCCGAACCGGTGTGATGATCGATAGAAAAAAGAACAGTGGAGTTTTCCCTACAGGCCGTTCCAATATAAACGGATGACTTACCGCAGTAACTGCCGATTTCCAGACAGGGACCATTTTTGCCGGCTTTTAAGGCCAGTTTGTAAAGACAGTCCGCCTCACGTTCATCAAGAAATCCCTTAACCTTGTTTATGTTTTCTTTATTTATTTCCATGAAGAAATCCCTATGAAATATTTTTGTCGTTTAAATAGCCCCACCTTAAATAAAAAGCAAGTATTGAAATTTAACAAAAGTTAAGCAAGCCAGGCCGAAAAAGACTTGGCTAAACCTGTTAAAAAAACGGCAATTGATTCTCGGAAACAATTGCCGTTTTGGAAAAATCTTATTTGTGCTTATCGTTGCGATAGCTACATAAATTCTTTATATATTTTCCATTCGTCTCCTATTTTTTTCAGTTCCAATGTCTTTTTACCTTTATATTTAAATATCGATGATTGGTAGTTTTGAGTAAATACTGCCTTTGCAGTATTTACGTCCGCCGAAATTTGCAAATGATCAATATTGATTTTTATATTTTTACTTTTTTTGTACACATCGGCTTTGGAGGATATCCAGGCGTCTAAGTTCATTCCTTTTGATTGGAAATTTGTTTCATCATAACAACTGCGGTAAGTTTTCATATCGCCGGATCTCCAGCTTGCCAACCATTTTGTTATCAGAATCCGGACATCATTTTCAGAAATTGATTTGGTCTTATCCTGTTTGTCGTTTGTTTGAGCTAAATTCGAGCCGGTGGCAGGCGCGTCAACAGCTTCCGAAACAGCAACATCGGCAACAGCTGCCGAAGCAGCAGCAGGAGTAGCGGCGGCAGAAGCAACAGGTGCGGTAGCATCGGCAACAGGCGCAGGCGCGGCAACGTCCACAGGAGCAGCAACAGGCGCAGGAGCGCCAATGGGTGCAGCAGAAGCAACAGGCGCTGCCATTTTCTTGCCTATTTTTTCTTCGAAGGCCTGTATGATTTCATTCCTGATATTGCCTGTGTCGGATTCTTTCTTCGCGGGGAAATATTTAATAAAATGTTCATAAGCATCCTTACGGGGATCTTTACTTATAGCCGTGGCATAGTCCGCTAAAGATTTTCCGTATTGTTCTATATCGTAATAAGCAAGGCCCCGGTTATACAAAGCTAAAATGTCATTCGGATTTTTTTCTAAAGCCTTATTATAATCGGCGATAGCTTTCGGAAGATTGCCTTGAAGATGATAGATATACCCTCTATTGGAATAGAATCCGCCAAATTCAGGTTTTATTTCTATAGCTTTATTATAATCGGCAAGAGCCTGCAGAACGTCGCCCTGAGTTTGATAGGCACTTCCTCTATTGGAATAGGCTCCGGCAAAGGAGGGATTTATTTCTATCGCCTTATTGTAATCAGCTATAGCTTTCTGAAGATTGCCCTGTGCTTGATAGGCATTCCCGCGGTTGCAATAGGCTGCCGAATATTGAGGATTGATTCCAATGGCTTTGGTATAGCTTACGATGGCTTGAGAGAGATTTCCCTGTTTTTCATAGGCATTTCCAAGGTTATAATAAGCTTCTATAAATTCGGGATTAATTTCAACAGCTTTGTTATAGTCAGCAATGGCTTCAGAGAAGTTGCCCTGTTTTCCATAAGCTTTCCCGCGGTTGTAATAGGCTTTAACATACTTTGAATATATTCTGATGGCGTTGGTATAATCAGAGATGGCTTGAGCAAGGTTTCCCTGTTTTTCAAAAGAGTTGCCGCGATTGTAATATTCTTCTGCCGTCCCTGCGGGAATGTCGGGAACAGTTTCAGCGAAAATTGATGGCGCGAATAATAAAAATATTAATGATAAGGTAAATAATGATTTTTTCATAATTATTGCCTTTCTTTAAATTTTATTGATATTCTTTCAGTAGTTGAAGATAGAACAAAGATTATTTCTATTGTCAAGATAATTATTGCCGGATTTGCATGGTGTTGACGGGGGATTTTATTTGTCCTGTATATAATGTTCACTAATATGTAAAACTGAACAAATACCGTAAAAAGGATGTTAAAAATATAATTGCCAATGTGATTATTCCGTTCACATAATCTCTATATATATTTTCCATTCGTCGCCTGTTTTTCTTAATTTCAATATCTTCCTGCCTTTACTTTTAAGTTTTGAAGAACTGTAATGTTGAGTAAATACTACCTTCGCGATATTTTCATCTGCGGATATTTGCAAATTATCAATGCGAATACTTATATTTTTATCGTTTTGGTGGACATCGGATTTATGAGATATCCATGCATCTAAATTCATTTCTTTCGACTGGAAGTCTGACGCATAACAATCGCGATAAGTTTTCATATCGCCCGATTCCCAACTGGTTAGCCATTTAGTTATCAAATTCCGAATATCTTTTGAGGCGGTATTTTTTGTTCCTTTTTGTTCGCTGTTCACCACAGCAAGGTTCCTACCGGTGAAATGGGGTGGTGTCGCGTCATCAACGACATACCATTTGTTGTTAACTTTTTCTAAAATCAGTTTATTATAAAATCCCTGAAAATTATTGTCATTGACTGCAAAGATTTGATCAAAAATAATAACGGCATTATTATCTTCCTGTAAAATGGATATATCCCGTGGCTGTAAAACAAAATGATTATTTATAAATCTCAATTGCTTGATTTTATTATAGAGTTCTTCGCGTCTCTTGCCCTTAATTTCCGAGCCTTGCATATATAAGGAATCAATCTTTTTAATGTCCTTTTCGGTAAAAGCCTTATTCCATGATATTAAAATTTTTTCTAATTCATTTTTTGAAGGAAGAACATAATTTTGGGGAACCCATTTTATAGACTCGGAAATAATGACAGGTGTTCTGTTTAAATAGATAAAATTGGCAAGTCGCTTCAGATCGCTGTCATGTAAAACTACACAGCCGCTTGAATGTTTAGGCAATAGCGGCTTTGTCGTGCCATGAATCCAGATGTTATTACCGTCCCGTCCCGCTCTCTTGTCCGAGATAGTCGGATAATCCAAAGGAAAGGCCATTGAACCATAAATTTCAGTCGGACCTGGGTTGTGCAGAATTTTCGTCGTAAAGAAAATTCCATTGGGAGTTTTTGCGTCTCCGGCAACTCGTTTAGATCCGGAATTTTTTCCTGTGGAACAAGAAGCCTCAAATACTTTAGAAAAAGTTTCCTCTTTATGAAAAACGTATATCTTTTGATATTTCTTATCAACGACGATAATGTAACCGGAAGATAGAGAAACTATCGAATCCGGTATTTTTCTGGAACCGGAAGAAACTGCCGGATTCGATAGTTTACTGGAAGCAGGGGCTGCTGTCGAATCGGATATTCCCTCGGAATCAGGGGATGCTATTGAATCCGGTATTTTCTCGGAATATGGGGAAATTGTTGAATCGGATATATTCTCGGAATCGGTAGAAACCATTGACGGAGCTTCAACGGGATATAAGAAAAAAATAAATGATAACAAAATGATACAATAAGCAGTGATTTTTATTTTAATCATCATGACAATTAATAACCTCAGGTTTCTTAATGAAAAAGTAAAGATCACATAGCAAAAACTTAATAATCATTCAAGCACTTTAATTGAAAAATCCACAAGTTCTTTAAACTTATACATAGGTTCTAAATAAGAGTTTTTGAAAAAAATATTAAAAAAAATGATTTACAAATGGGTAAATTGATATATTATAAGAAAAATTAACCAGTACATTTAATGGCAATAATAAAAATATTTATTGCAATAAATCAAAAACATTGATAAATTTAACAGCAGATTCTTGACTAACTCCGTAAAAATTACATAAAAGATACATCAATAAAAAATGAGGGAAGTTTATTGTCAGACCTTAAGAATGATGTAAACTCAACTGAAAAGCTTCTTAATGTCATACGCGGGAAAAATGAAGAATCTTTCAGCGCGCCGGACAAACCGGAAGTTTCTGTGTCCGCAAAAAAGCGGGTAAAAAATATCAATATCATCTCGCCTAAACGTTTTTTCGATAAAAAATTTTTTACAGTAGGCGTTGATGTCGGCCAGGAATTTATTTGTCTGGTTAAGACGGCTAACAATTCCGGCGATAAGCCGATTTTAGTTGACAAAAAAATTATCAAATATAGTCCCAGAATATCCAGCGATTCGCCGGAATTCAACACATTTTTAAAATCTTCCATTATTTCCTTTTGCGGCTCAATGGCCAATTGTAATATCTGGACGAAGATATCAACAAGCGATGTTAATGTCCATTTCCTGAAAGTTCCCCGCGTGCCTAAAAATAAACTGGATAATGTTATTTATTGGACGGCGAAAAAAGAAGGTTTTATTGATGAAGAAAAATTAATTTTTGATTTTGAACTGCAGGGCGAAATTGTTGATCAGGGCAATTCTAAATATTCCGTTATGGTTTACACAGCCCCTAAAGCGGAAATTGAAAGAATTAAAGCCTTGTTTTTTGACATGGGAATAACTCTTGCCGGAATTACAACAGTTCCTTTTGCTGTTCAGAATATTTTCCGGTCAGAATGGATGCCGGTAACTGAAGAAATTTTTGCCAGTTTGTTTATCGGCAATAATTTTTCCCGAATTGATGTTTATGATAAAGATAATCTGGTTATGAGCCGGGGCATCAAAACGGGCAGCGGCAATAGCATGGCGGAAGCAATTATCGCATCTGTTTTTGAGAAAACAGGTAATGTAAGACTGAATCTTGATGAGGCAGTAAAAATTCTTTTGAGTCTTAGTCCTGATTCGGAAAAATTAAGTAATACGGACGCCGGTTACGATTTAACAAAAGAAGAAATTCTGGAGATGATTTCTCCCGTATGGGAAAGATTAGCCCGTCAGGTGGACTTAACTTTAAAAACATCTTCTATCGGATACCAGAGGGTTGAGAAGATATATATTAGAAGTTCAGTGAATGTTGATAATTCCATTCTGGCTTACATGAGTGATCAATTAGGAATAAAAACCGAATTCTTTGATCCTTTTAAACAGCAGGCATCTTATCTCTCCATGGAATCTTTAAGCGTTCAAGAAGGAGTTTTGCTGTCTCCCGGTTTGGGTTTTGCATTGTCGAACAACAGTTGGACACCCAATGTTATTTTTACTTATATCGAAAAAAATAGAGAAATAAAAACAAAACGAATTGATAGATTGGTTTTTATGTCCTTTCTGGCAGCTTTAATTGTTTGCCTCATTACGTTAATTTATCAAGGTTCAGAATTGAATATCCTTAAAGAAAAGCGGGTAAAATTAGAAAATGAATTAGCTCTCTATAATCCCTTGTTATCTGTGGAAACAATAAATAATGCATCCAGCAAAGCAAAGATACAGAAAATGATTGCCCATCAATATGCGCAGAGATATTTGGATCTCGCGGCAATTGGAGAAGTTTCCGATCTTACGCCGTCAAATGTACGCCTGCTCGGTTTCAAAATAACGCAGGGAAGCGTCGCGACGAAAAACGAAGCCGCAAGCGATGGTGTCGCGATAGAGGGAATTATTTTTGATAAACAGGACAAGCTTGATTCGGATTTGTCGCAATATGTGATAAAACTGGAAAATTCGCCAATGTTCAGTAAGGTGTCGGTACAGAAAAACAGTATTATTACTTTTAAAAAAGATGAAGTTCTTAATTTTATTTTGAGCGCTAAAACAGGTAAACAGTAATGAATAAAAGTAATGCTAATGTAAACCAAAATAGTTTTTTGTATTTATTTATTTACGGCGGAATTATTTTTATTATTATTTTAGTAGGGATACTTCCTTTATATCTCAAGACTTCCGCCAACATCAAGGAAAATGAAAAATTAACATATCAAATTAAAGAGCAAAATGATTTGAAGCCTGTTTACTCATCCTTGTTAAATGCTATGAAGGATAAGGATTTGCTTGTTTTACCCAATCCCGAGAAGAAGCCACTGCCCCGTTTAGAAGCAGGAAAATTCCGGGATGATTTCCATGCGATGGCGAAGAAATCCGGAGTAGCGATTGTTTCCTTTGTGCCGGATTCAAGCACATCGACGGGTGCTTCAACATCCCTTTTGCACAATATTGTGCTGAAGGGGGAATTTGCCGATTTCCGAAAAATGCTTATCGAATTGGGAGCCGTTCCTTATTTGGATAAGATTGAGGAAATTAGTTATATGCAAGGCACTGCTTCCATGGAATTTAAAATGAAAGTCTGGATAGCGCTTAAATAGTCAATCAAAAGGTATTTATGGCTAAGTTAAAAACAAGGGAAATTATCATTTTAGTGATCGCCGCCTTATTTATTTTATACGCGGGTATTGATTACTTCATTATCGCTCCGGCGGGAAAAAAAGTTAAATCCAGCGCCGATTCCGTGAAAATTGAAACATTTACAAGCGAAATAACCGGTGATTTAAATAAAAACAAATTATCTAATTTTGATAAATATGTTATCATGCGGGCAGGAATTGATAGTGGGAACAATCCTTTTTTGAAAAGAGATGCATATAAGGCCTGGGCGGCAAGAGATAATAAAGGCATTGCGTCTAAAATAATTTATTCAGGCTTCGTAGAATCAGGAAGGAATAGAATGGCTGTGCTTAACGGCCTGGAATATAGAGCAGGGGAGCAAATGGTAGAGGAAGGCTATGTATTAAAACAGATAACGCCTTCGAAAGTTTTTATTTTTGATAAACGTACGGGAAATAGTCTCGAAATTCCCATACAAGAATAAAATTGCAATTGGAGGTTGTCGATTTGAAATACTCTAAAAATATCATAATGACAGGCCTAAGTTTTTTAGTGCTGATGTTTTTCTTCGGCTGTGCCGATGAATTTAAGAGTGAGAAAAAAGATCCTTTTTTTGAAAAATGGACAACTCTTGCCGAAAATTCTGAGGGGCACTCTCCTAAAGCCAAAGAAATTAATGAGTCAGCAATTTTAGCGAAGAAACAAGCGTCATCTTCCCCTTTAGGTGAAACAACCGTGAGAAAATTACCTAATGGACCTATCAATTTAACAATGCGTCAGGCGGATCTCAAATCCGTGCTCAGAGCAATGGCCAAGGCGGTTGGTTTAAATCTTCTGGTTAAAAACGAACTCCAGGGTAATATCAGCGTAGATTTCAAGGGGGTTCCCTGGGATAAAGCATTTACTGGGTTATTGCGCACATATGGTTTGTCCTATGTTTGGGAGGGCAATATCATCAGAGTTATGACTATTGATGATTTCGCACAGGATTTAAAACAAAAAGTGCAATTGCGGGATATTCAATCGGTTGAACCGCTGTTGGAGCCTGTGGTGATAGGCATTGATTACGCCGATCCGACGAAACTGGCGGAGACACTTCAGAATTTCATCACTAAAGATAAGGATGGAAAAGTTCGCGGTTCGGTTAAAGTTGACGAACACAGCAATTCTCTGGTTATTTCCGCTATACATGATGATCTGAAGAAAATGCTGCCGATTATTGAAAAGTTGGATAAGCCTACGCCTCAGATTTTAATTAAAGCCAATATAGTGGAAACAACGAAAACCGTCGCCAGAGATTTGGGAATTATGTGGGGAGGATCGGCTTCTACTTCTCTCCACGGCAGCGAAAGTCTTTCAGTGACTGG
>Ga0074045_10005670_pt1 | contig 10842 bp, 8 predicted proteins | sample BogForMeECP23OM2_FD_94442 | JGI IMG/M metagenome (GOLD analysis project Ga0074045, IMG submission 94442) | Bog forest soil microbial communities from Calvert Island, British Columbia, Canada - Bog Forest MetaG ECP23OM2 | ecosystem: Environmental > Terrestrial > Soil > Wetlands ... | reverse complement strand
GTTTTGCAATGCGTTCAGTCATATGCTCGTCATAAAGTTGTACTGCCTCGGTGGCAATAAAACCCGGGCAGACCGTATTAACCGTGATGCCATAGCGTCCTGCTTCAATAGCCAGCGACTTGCTCAATCCGATTAAACCAGCCTTGGTTGCACCATACGAAGGTTGCAGTGAAGCCCCCATGAGGCCTGCCACGGATGAGATGTTGATGATCCGTCCCCAGCTTTTTTTCACCATGCCCGGCCAGACCGCCTTGCTGCAATTGTAAGCACCAGTAAGGTTGACGTTGAGATCGCGCTGCCAGCGCTCCGGCTGCTGCTCTTCGAATTTCCCCAGATTATCCATGACCGCGGCGTTATTAACGAGGATATCAATCGGGCCCAATTGGGCTTCAACCGCTTGCACTATCCTTTTGATATCTTCGAGATCAGTTACATCAAGCTTCATAGCACAGCTCCTTGCCCCCATTGCCTGAATCTCACGAGCTGTTTGCAATGTCTTAACTTCACCGGTCTGCGAAAAATGTCCGGCTAGCGGACTGTATTCACTCAGCGACTTGGTATCATATTTGGCGTACTCGACAAGGAGATCCGTTACCGCAACTGACGCTCCGGTCATACCAAGTGCAAGGGCAATGGCACGGCCGAGACCGCGTGATGCACCGGTCACGAGTGCAGTTTTTCCCTCAAGTAATCTTGGTTGGATAGATTTTTGTTCCAGCAAACGTTTCTCTCCTGTCAATGCCGCCCTTAAAAAAAAGATCTTGAACGATAAATATTCCCCTCCTGATAAAAGTCGTAAAAGTCTGATTAGACCCGATCTTTGAAGCTACTCAAATAGACAGTTTTTTTATTTGGTTTTAATTCTCCTCTTTGTCGTATCGATGCCCAGGAGTCGTCCGAGGTTGCCGCCAAACATCTTGGCCTTGTCCTCGTCCGTTATGGGTGGATAGCCATAGCCTTCCTGCATGTCCTCGGGTATCTGGAAATTTCGCAATCCCTCCACGGCACCTTTGATCTGTACGCCGTAGCCTGCATAGTCCGTTCCCCAGATGATCTTGTCAGGCCCTACCCACCGCAAGGCTTCGCCGATGATGGTCGCGAATTTTTTAGGAGCCGTAATAGCCCAGGGAACAAGGAGGCTCAGGCAGGCATACAGATTCGCATGCCCCATGGCCACCATGTTCAGCTGATCGCAATAGGGGTATCCCATATGAAACGCCACGATCTTCAGCTCCGGGAAATCACGACACACATCGTCGAGGAAAACGGGGTTCGCGTATTTGCTCGCCTGTGGCGGACACCATGACATGCCCGTATGGATATCCAGCACGATGCCGAGATCCTCGCATTTCTCATAAAAAGGCCACAGCTCCGGATCATTGATATAGGTATCCTCGGTACATAGATATTTGAATATCTTGGCCTTCTTTTCCTTTACCCAGTACTCCAATTCCCTGATAGTGTTCTTTATGCCCTTGAACTTGATGGGAGACATATTGGGCTGATACATGAAGCGCTCAGGATTCGATTCCACGATTTCGGCCATTTCCCCGTTCGTGCAGAACCGGCCTGAATAGCCGCAGGTATCCATGCACGACTCGGGCAAGAGGCAGGCAATGTCCACACCGTACTTGTCCATGGCGCGCAGGATGTTCGAAGGGTCCGGGTTCTTCTGGGTCTCCCACTCCTCCAAGCCTTCCGCTGCCTTCATCAGAATATTGGGATGCGTGCCGGTGAAGAGCGGCCTTGAAATATTTTCGATCGCCTTCCACCACATCCGGTATCCGGCGAAATATTCATAGTAGGAACCATTTCGCCCAATAAGATGGGGCTCGGGATCGATCTTAAAATAACCATCATCAATCTTATTTGTCATAATGAACTCCTCATTATCTTACCGATGCATGATTTGCTCGAGTTCCCCTTCAGCATATTCCCAGGTCTTGGATAGATCCTTGCGAGCCCAATCACTGGCCGTCTGCCACACGCGATTCTTCAGCGGCACGATGGGGCGCCTGGCATATTCCTCGATATGCTCTTCCTGTCCTGTTCGCGGGTTTTTGATGCACCGCACCGGAAGCATTGCAATAAAGCGGAAGATGCAGCCCAGGTTGCAGCGGGTGCATTTGATGATCTCCTTCTCTCTGCCTTCCCTCACCTTGTTTACCCAGTCGGGATCAGCAATCTGCTGTCTCCCCTGTGAAACCATGCTTGCTTTACCGTTCTTCAGCACAGCCACGACATTTTCCGGGTTATGCACGGACGGGCAGATGGCCGGGATCTTTATCGCAGCTTGGATGATGGCGGACTTGTCCACGACCTGCCCCTCGGAGTTGGGCAGAAAATCGCTCATGGCCTCGTAGGAGCCGTCGGACAGATTGATGAAGTCCGCCCCTTCTTCTTCCGCCCGCTTCGCTATCATGGCGGCAACGTGTGGATCATACCCGCCGGACAGATCGTCGGAGGACGAGAATCGCACCCCCACCGGATAATCAGGCCCGACATACCGACGCACCGACCGGATCAGATCCAGCAGAAAACGAATACGGTTCTCAAAACTGCCGCCGTATTCATCCTTCCGGTAGTTGGACCGTTCGACAAGGAAGGAATGCACCAGATAGCCGTGGCAGGCATGGATCTCAACGCCGTCATATCCCGCCAATCTCGCAATCCTGGCACCATTGCTTTCATCGATGACAAGCTGCTTGATCTCTTCTCGCGTGATTTCCCTGGGCTGCTGCCCCATCATATGCATCACGGGGATCTTATCCACCAGGGCGAGGAAGGCTTCAGGATCTTTCTCCATATCAGGGATCACACCATTGTATCCCGCCATCCTGATCCCCCCCCTTAAGAGCTTCATATCCATTGAACCGTTGATGCCCTTATGGAACTGCCAGCGCCAGGGAATAGCCGAGGCCGAGACCGGTTCGGCCGCACCGAGATCGCTTGTTCCTTGTCTGCCGGGTCCGGTGAAAAGCTGGGCGAAGATCCTGGCGCCAAAGGAATGCACATGTTCCACCAGCTCGGATTGCAACGGCACATAGCGATAATCGGTCAAATACGGATTGTTATACTTGCGGTAGGTGTCCGCACAGGGCAGAGTGGATACTGCCTGCGCCTCAGTGATGATGAGACCGGTCCCACCTTTTGCCCTTGCGGCGTAATATGCCATCTGCTGCTTGCTGATGTAGTGATCCGGCGCCGTGTAGTTGCAATTCATGGGTGCCATGACGATGCGGTTCTTGATCTCGCACCCATTGATGGTAATCGGCTCGAATATCGGTGCATATTCTTTATTAACCAAGCCTTCTTTCATTGTTACCTCCTCTTTATATGATTTATTTAAGTTTACTCTCTATTTAAGAGAGACTGGCGCACTATCCTCTGCATTATCCTCTAAATGTTCATGCCATCTGGTTACTTCGATATCGAGATACGCCTTTTCGATGTGTCGATCCCCAGGAGTCGTCCGAGGTTGCCGCCGAACATCTTTGCCTTGTCCTCGTCCGTGATGGGCTGATACCCATACTGCATCTGCAGGTCCTCGGGGATCTGAAAATCAATGAACCCTTTTACGGCGCCGCATATCTGAGCGCCATACCCCGCATAGTCCGTGCCCCACGTGATTTTGTCCGGACCGACCCACCGCATCGCCTCGCCCAGCAATTTGGCAAATTTACGTGGCGCCGTTGCAGCCCAAGGTACTAGCAAACTCATGCAAATATAGACATTGGGATGCGCCATGGCGACCATGTTGAGGTCATCACTATAGGGGTACCCCATATGGAAGGCATTGATGATAAGCTCGGGAAAATCGCGTGCCACGTCATCAAGCTGCACGGGCAGGGCGTACTTACTCTTGCCCGGCGGCACCCAGCAGAAACCAGTATGGATATCGAGCACGATGCCCAGTTCCTGTGCCTTTTCATAGAACGGCCATATTTCAGGATCGTTCATATAGGTGTCTTCCGGCGGGTAGAACTTGAAGATCTTGGCGCCTTTCTCCTTGACCCAGTAGGTCATTTCCTTAATGGTGTTCTGTACGCCCTTGTGTTTGATTGGTGAAACATTAGGCTGATACATGAAACGCTCCGGGTTGGTCTCCACGATTTTGGCCATCTGGCCATTGGTCACCCAGCGCGTCGTATAGCCTGTGGAGTCCATCATGGATTCAGGCAACAGGCAGGCGATATCGACCCCATACTTGTCCATGGTCCAGATGATGTTCTCAGCGGTTGCGTTTTTGAGCATCTCGCGTTCTTCAACGTCCTCGATGTACTTTGCAAGCAAGGACATCGGCGCCCCGGTAAAGAGCGGGCGCTTGATATTGTCGATGGCCCGCCACCACATCTGCACCCCGGGGAAATAGTTCAGGTGCTCCATGTCGCCGACCAGGTGGCATTCCGGGTCGATCTTGAAATAGTTGTCTGTTCTCTTGGCAACATTTGTCATAGATAATCTCTCCTTTTCTCTATGTTTTCTTAATGAATGCATCAACAGGGCATGACTATTCCGGCTTCCTAGCGTGGTGTACGTCCCTGTAATGGTCTCCAGCTCTTTTCGATATAGCCTAATTCGTTCCTCCACCACGGACGATCAAGTGACGGCATAGGCGCTCTCATCACGCCCTCGGGGATAAGAGACTCATGTTTCTGCCACGGGCCGATCTTGTATTCATCCAGGACGTATTCCCTACCCAAATTCGGATTTTGCGTGCATGCGGGAGTAAGGGCAGCAAGGAAGCGCATGACGCATGTATTGCATCGCGAGCACCGGACGATCTCTTTTGCTTTTCCGGCTTCAAGCTTGTTCACGTATTCCGGGTCGCAGTAAAGCTGCCTTCCCATGGCCTGGAGATCGTACTTGCCGTCGGCGATGTTTTTCTCGATCTTTACGGGGTCATGCTGCGATGCCACGATTACGGGGATCTTCAGCGCCTTCTTGAATGCCTCTCCATGCTCGGGAATGTGTTTGGAACGGTCCATGTCCGTGAGGAGATGGCCGGACTCCTCGTAGCCGGCGCCGTCGGACAGACTGATATAGTCGAGACCTAGAGCCTGCAAGTCCTTGGCCACATCGATCATCTCTTCCTCGGTCAGGCCGCCCTGCATATGCTCTTCCGCGCTGATCCGGCACCCGACGGCAACACCCGGGCAGGCATAGCGGATCTGTTCGGCGACCTCCATGAGGAAACGCTTGCGGTTGCGCCATTCTCCGCCGTACATGTCCGTGCGTTTATTGGAGAAAGGAGACAAGAACTGGTGTTCGAGATACCCGTGCGGGCCGTGAATCTCTATGGCATCGAACCCGCAGGTAACTGCAAGCTGACAGCTATTGGCAAATTCCTTCTGTTCGCTGCGGATTTCTTCTATGGACATCTCCCGCGTCATTTGCCCTGTCATATAATATCTAGTATATTCAATAACAGCATAAAGATCCGCGAGACGGTTGGGCGATTTTTCAGCTGCTATCTCATAGGGCAGACCGGCTGTCGCAGCCGGGGCCAGCTTATGGTGATCATAGGAATGACCCTGCCTGCCGAAACCAATCGTCATCTGAGCCGCTATCCTGGATCCGAAATAGTGAATCCTGTCGGTCAGGTTGTTCATTCCAAGCATGTGTCCCTGATGGTAGAGATGTGGATTCCTGCCGGCCGGGAACTCTGCCGCCAGCTTGGTGCCCATGATCGCACCTGTCGTGATGAGTCCGGTGCCGCCCTTTGCCCGGGCTCCAAAATAGGCAACATACTGCTCGCCAACTTCACCATGCGCCCCTGACAATGCCTCGTTCATCGGCGCCATTACGATCCTATTCTTCAGTTCAATTGGCCCGATTTTGATAGGTGATAAAATATGCGCAAATTCTTTTTTCCCTGACATAATACAACCTCCTCTTTATTATTTTTTATGGTTACTGAATAATATCAGCTGATCATCCTGTCCTTGCCTTCCCAGAACTTCTTTTTGACGTCTTTCTTAACGATCTTACCGACTATAGTTTTGGGGATATCTGCCCAGAAGGCCACCGCCTTGGGACATTTGTATCCGGCCAGGTTGTTCTTCTTGCAGTGCTCGATGATCTCCTCTGCCGTCGCCTGCTTACCGGAACGAAGCACGACGACAGCCTGAACCACTTCGCCCCATTTCGCATCGGGCGCTGAAACGACGGTGCATTCCTTTACGGCCGGATGCTGGTAAATGATATCTTCCACTTCCTTGGGATAAACGTTCTCGCCGCCGGAAATAATCATGTCGGCCTTGCGGTCGGTCATGAAGATATAGCCGCCCTCATCCATGGAACCCATATCGCCTGTGTGATACCAGCCGCCTTTCAGGACGGCTTCGGTCAGCTTCGGATTCTTCCAGTACCCCTGCATGATATGCTTCCCTTTCGCGCATATTTCGCCATATTCACCAGGACCCAAAGTCTGATCGTCTTCATCCACGATTTTGACTCGTGAATTGGGCATCGGTTTGCCGGCACTGGTCAGATACTTCGCCAGTGGACCATCCAGATGATGATCTTTCCATGACAATCCGGATATGCCTGCTCCTGCCGTTTCCGTGGCACCATATCCCTGGGCAAATTTATTCCCGAATTTTCGAATGCATTTTTTTAGAACTTCTGTGGGGAAGGGGCTTCCGGCATATGTTAGAAACTTTAGGCTGGAGAGATCGTAATTCGCGACGCTCGGCCAATCGACCATCCAGCCGTAAATCGTGGGAACAAGATTCATGTGGGTGCATTTTTCGTCCTCGATCAGTTTAAAGATCGTGTCCAGGCTGGGTTTGCGATTGATGCATACCTTGCCCCCGACGAGTAATATCGCCAGAATCGGCCACCAGGACACATGAAAGATAGGAAGAACAAAACAGGTGGAATCGTCTTCTGTAAATCCGTTAGCCAAGGCAGACGTTATTCCGGCTAAAACGGCGCTGCGGTGGGAAAGCATCACGCCTTTTGGCAGTCCGGTGGTTCCGCCCGTGTACATCAAAATGGCCAGATCGTTTTCATGGATATCATATTGATCCAAATCCGGTTCCAAAGCGGGCGATATGTCCAACACCTTATCGTAATCAAGGAATCCGCCGACAGGATTATCCATGCTCACCCACGCTTTAATATTCTTGAAGCCATTTTTCATTTGTTTGACTTTTTCTTCATACCCGTCGCCGACAACAAAGAAAGTCGTTTCGCTGTCGTTGATGATAAATGCAATCTCGTCGTCGCCCAGACGAACATTGACCGGCGTAACGCGCACCCCTATCTTGGCCGCGGCAAAATAGACTTCCAGATATTTGGAGCAATTATCGGCCATGACGGCAAGTCCGTCTCCCTTCCTGCAGCCTGCTTTGATGAGAAAGTTGGCAAACCTATTGATCCGTTCGTTAAACTGTTTGTAGGTATAACGTTTGCCTTCAAAAACCACGGCAATATTGTCCGGCCATAATACGGCGCCGCAACGAGGGATATCTCCTAATGTGTACATGTCATATCTCCTTTGTTTTCGTTTACGGCCACGACTTGGGCAGGCCCTGGAACTGCATCAACATGTTCCGGCTCATCTCGTTGGAGATGGGAGAAAACTGGATCTGATAGGAATCGCGCAGGAACATGGATACCGGGTACTCGTTGCAGATACCGTACCCTCCGAAGATCTCGGCTCCGAAGGTCCCGGCGTGACGCGCACCCTCGGCCGCCACCAGCTTGGCCATGGTCGCCTCCAGATGATATGGTTTGCCGTTATCGCACAGCCATGCGGACTTGTAGGTCAGGTTGCGGGAATTCTCGAGATTGATGTACATGTCCGCCAGATAGTTCTGCAGGATCTGGAATCGGCTGATAGGCCCGCCGAAGGCGTTTCGTTCCTGGACATACTTGAAGCAGAGATCATAGATGGCGGCGATGATGCCGACACCCATCATCGCCACGCCGATGCGCTCGGGATTCAGAACCGTCATAATCTCATAGAAGGCATTGCCGCGCGTGCCCAACATGTTTTCCTTGGGAACCTCCACATCCTCGTAGAATATTTCCACGCTTTCACAATGATGACAACTGATCTTCCCGATCTTGCGAATCGTAACACCGGGAGTCTGGCGAGGGACCATTATTGTGGTCCATAATTTGCTTTTTTTGGCATCTCTTTCCGTCTTACAGACGGTAATCAGGGAATCCGCCACATGAGCCCCGGTGATAAATATTTTTTGCCCATTGATGACCCATCGGTCGCCCTTGTCTTCGGCAAAAGTAGATAGAGCCCCCAAGATATCTGTGCCGCCGCCAGGTTCGGTCAGCGCCATGCAGGTTTTGAATTTGCCTTCGGCAATAAGCGGCAGATATTTTTCCTTCTGCTCCTTTGTGCCCAATTCTCCAATGAAACGAACACCAAATCCCGCTGTAGTGCCTACCGCCAATGCCACCGACATGGACGCCTTGCAGATTTGCTCAAAGCCCACCATGACGTCGATCATCCCCAGGCCTTGCCCTCCGTATTCAACCGGCACCGCGGCGGAAAACATTCCCAGATCAACAAATTTTTGCCAGAGATCGTCGGGTGGAAAATCCACATGTTCATCCATCCACCTCACATATTCATAATTCAGCTCCTTCTCGCAGAACTTCTGCATGGTCTGCTGCATGAGAAGCTGATCTTCATTGAAACTGAAATCCATAGTACTCCTCCTATTTTTGTTTGCCTAAGGCATGTTTCTCACAATGCCCCGCTCGATCATATACCAAAGACGCTCCGGCATTATCTTCGCCGCCACATACGCAATTTTATTCCCCATACCAGGAATACATAACACGCTGTTCTTTTTCTTCAGCTCACGCAATGAAGCGCTAACGACTTCTTCGGGTCGCATCCATTTTCTCGTCGGCTTATCCTCAATAATATTCATATCCACACCGATTCCTCTGCCGAGGTCAGTCCTCGTGAAGCCGGGAAGCACGCACTGAATCTTTATTCCATGGGCTCTTAGCTCACAATGGAGGCACATGGAGAAATTTTTCATAAATGCTTTGGCAGAACTGTATGTCGTGCTCAGCGACATGGGAGTAACGGCTTGAAGAGACGCCACGTTGATAATTGTACCCGCTTTTCTTTCTATCATGCCGGGGAGAACCGCATGGGTCAATTTCATCATGGCGATCACATGCACAAGTACCATCTTTTCCTGCTCAATAATGTCTTCCTGGTGGTAGAAACCCTTTGTAGTGAATCCGGCGTTGTTTACAAGGACATCGACGGGACAGTCTTTCTTGATTTGTTCAGTGAGCAGATCAACATCCCTTTCATCGGACAATTCAGTGATAGCTACATTAACTCTCACCCCAAACTTTTTTTCGATCTCACATGCGACGCTTTCAATGATATTTCTTCTCCGGCCGGTGATGATAAGATCGTAACCCATTTCTGCAAAACCTTGGGCATATGCGGCACCGATGCCACTTGTTGCACCGGTGATCACAGCTTTTTTTCTTCCATTTGGTGTGAGCATCAATCGTTCACCTTACTCCTCAATAACCTCGATTCGATCATATCGAGGCAATCCCATCATCCTTTGGGGTCTCCTTACTTTTTCTTGTCCGAGGCGACATTCGCCTGTTTCTGAGCGGCCACCAGAACCTCGGGCTTTTCGCGTAAGGTGTCCATCACCGCCTGGATATCAGGGGCATAGATCAGCCACTGGATGGCATTGCGTTCCAGTGCCAGGGCAGCATCCAGGCTGCCGCACTCCAGCGAGCGCCCCATGACTTCCTTTGCCATGCGCAGAGCGATGACCTTTTTCGAGCTGATATTTGCTACGACTTCGCTGAACTTTGCTTCAAACTCATCGTCCTTAAACACGCGGGTCAGGAAACCCATTTCGTACATGTCGCACGCCAGAAAATCTTTGCGTCCGCTATAGATGATCTCACGCGCACGGTAGATAGGCATGGCACGAGCAATGCGCACTGTACCGCCCCATCCGGGCAGGATACCCATGTTGATTTCGGTGGTGCCAAACTTCGCTGTCTCCTTGGCATAAATCAAGTCGCACATCAGGGCGAGTTCCAGGCCACCGGCGAGGCAATGGCCGGTAACCTTGGCAATGACCACTTTTTCACAAAGCTCAATGGCCTTGCCGATGCCATAGCCGTCGTGAGCCAGCCAGTTCATTGATTCCGAATGCTCCGCCAGAGATGGAAAGACGCTCAGGTCGCCACCAGTGCAAAAAGCCTTCCCATTTCCGCCGAGAACGACCACTGCCACTTCGGGAACATCTCTGACCTTCCTGAAAGCATCGAGCAGTTCGGCAGCCATTTCTCTGTTGATGGCGTTGTACTTGTCCGACCTGTTCAGAGTAATGTTGCATACCGATCCCTTGATTTCATAAATGATGGTTGTGTATTCTGACATAGATCAGCTCCTTTACTTTTTGCCGGCAGGACGGAAGTAGGGTAGAAAATAGCCGTTACGTTCATGGAAGACGACTTCCACCTTCATATCGAAACTGATATCCTCCGGTTTACAGTCCACGATCCTAGTCATCATGCGTATCCCCTCTTCAAGATCAACATAGGCAATCGTATAGGGAAGCTCATCCATAAACTTGGGCTCCACCATGCTGTAGGCCGTGGAGAATGTTAAAACTGTGGCCTTGCCACTTGCCTCGATCCAGTCCAGGTTGCCGGACCAGCACTCAGGACAGAATTTCCTCGGATAGAATATTTTTGATTTACAGTCCTTGCAGATCTGGATAAGGAGTTTGCCCTGTTTTGTTCCCTCCCAAAATCTTTCCGACCACGGTTGTGTCTCCGGAATGGGTTTTGTCATATCGAATTCCATTATTT
>Ga0074045_10005669_pt1 | contig 10845 bp, 8 predicted proteins | sample BogForMeECP23OM2_FD_94442 | JGI IMG/M metagenome (GOLD analysis project Ga0074045, IMG submission 94442) | Bog forest soil microbial communities from Calvert Island, British Columbia, Canada - Bog Forest MetaG ECP23OM2 | ecosystem: Environmental > Terrestrial > Soil > Wetlands ... | reverse complement strand
CTGTGCCGGACTGGAATTGTTTTTCATGCACACAGGCCCGACGTTCAAGGCGATGGCCCAGCTGATCCAGCAAGGCCGCGCACCCGCCGAGATGATGGCGCAAATCGCCGCCGATGATGCGCGGCGCGGCCCGTATCGGCCATGCCCCTGCGGCAGCGGCGAGAAATTCCGATTTTGTCACGGCAACCCCGCGGCGCGAGAACAACGGAGCACAACTGCGCGCTCGAGCGCAGGGCATGCGAGTGAATTTGACGTAACCAACCGCTGAAAGGAACCAATCATGGCTGCAAAGAAACCCAATATCCTGATCCTCTGGGGCGATGACATCGGTTGGTGGAACATCAGCTTCAACAGCCGCGGCCAGATGGGCTACAGGACGCCGAACATCGACCGCGTTGCCAATGAAGGGGTGTGCTTCACCGATTACTACGCCCAGCAGAGCTGCACCGCGGGGCGCGCGAGCTTCATCACCGGCCAAAATCCGATCCGTACCGGCCTGACCAAGGTTGGCATGCCCGGCGCAACGGTCGGACTGCAAAAGGAGGACCCGACCATCGCGGAGATGCTCAAACCCTTGGGCTATGCCACCGGGCAGTTCGGCAAAAACCACTTGGGCGACCGCGATGAATTTCTGCCGACCATGCATGGCTTCGACGAATTCTTCGGCAATCTCTACCATTTGAACGCCGAGGAGGAGCCGGAGCTGCCCGACTACCCCAAAGATCCGGCTTTCAAGAAGGCGTTTGGACCCCGTGGCGTGCTTCACTGCGTGGCTGACGGCAAAGGCGGGCAGGAGATCAAGGATACGGGGCCGCTGACCAAGAAGCGGATGGAAACCATCGATGAGGAGGTCACGGACCGAGCTCTTGCATGGATGGAGAAGCAGGCCAAGGCCGACAAGCCGTTTTTTCTCTGGTACAACTCGACGGCGATGCACTTTCGCACCCACGTCGCCGCGAAAAATCTCGGCAAGAGCGGGCAGGACCCATACAGCGACCGAATGGTCGTGCACGACGAGCAAATTGGGCAAATGCTCGACAAGCTCGATGAGCTCGGCATTGCGGACAACACCATCGTCATGTATTCGACCGACAACGGCCCGGAGAACGACACCTGGCCGGACGGCGCCAACACGCCGTTCCGCAGCCAGAAGGACACCAACTGGGAGGGCGGCTGGCGCGTGCCGTCATTCATCCGCTGGCCGGGCAAAATCAAAGCCGGCTCGGTCCTTAACGGCCTCTTCTCGCACGTCGATATGTTGCCGACGCTGCTGGCCGCCGCCGGTGATCCGGACGTCAAGGAAAAGCTCCTGAAAGGCTACACGGTCGGGGACAAGACCTACAAGGTGCATCTCGACGGCTACAACATGGTTCCGTACCTCACCGGCGAAGTGAAACAAAGCCCGAGACCCGCCGTCTTCTACTTCAGCGACGATGGCGAACTCATGGCGGTCCGGCACGGCGACTGGAAGCTGGTGTTCGCGATGCAGACAGGGTTTCAGATGAACGTATGGGCGCAACCGCTCGTCAAGCTTCGGGTGCCGCACATATTCAACCTGCGCCGCGATCCGTTCGAGCGTGCCGACTTCAACTCGAATACCTACTGGGACTGGATGGTCGATCACGTGCCCCAGCTGTATGCGGTGCAGGCCTTGGTGGCGCAGCAGATCGCGGGGTTCGTCGCGTTCCCGCCACGCCAGAAGCCGGCGTCGTTCAACCTGGACGAGGTGATGGCGCAGGTGTCGAAGCCCCACCATTAAGGTACCGCGTTTTACGGCGATCCATACGAAGGGCGCGCGGTCGGCGCGCGCCCGACGTCGCCGCTACTTCGGCGGCGGATCGTCGAGTTTCTGCGCCGGCGTCGGCGATCGAGTCATCAGCGCATTAGCGATACGCGTGACGAACCCGCGCACGATCACGTAGGGCACGACTGCAAGAACGAAGGCGACGATGAGCGCCGCGCGCAGATGAATGGAGGACTGGACAAAAAACTGGTAAACGAGATCAAGACCGCCGGAGAGGATGACCACCCTCCCTACGCTTTCCCAACCGTCTTTGATCAAATCGAAACGATGGCCTCGACCGAAGAGGAAGGACCAAAAGTAAGGGTCTGCACCGGATCTGGAATCTCTTAATCCCGACCGAATCGCGAAATACGTCGCCATGATGGGTTGCAAGACAATTCGAAACTTCATCGGTCCGCTGACCCGGTCGTGCAGTTGGACCGCGCACAGTTGCCAAAAATCGTCCATTGTTGAGACCTCCTGACGCGTTACAAAATCAAGTGTCGCAGCGCGAGATCCGGCACGCTGTGCCAACCTTAGGCTATTGGAGCTGCCGCGTATAGTTTCGATGCCCGCACGCAATATGGGAGGCGCGCGCGTGGACGTGGAATGGGACGTTGGTCCAACGGCAGCGGCGCAGCGGATCGAGGTATAAGCGTATCGAGACGACACGTTGGAGGCTAAAGTGAAAAAGAAACTCCTTATCATGGTCGGCCTGCTCGTTGTGGCGGGCTTGGCTATTGGGGGAATTCTGTATGTCACTTTCCCGGTGCAGATAACCACCTACGGGGGTATGGGGCTCAACTATCTAAAAACGTTGTCTACGCCAGCCGGCACGCTCAGCACGGAGATGAATCCGGCTTACCAGGGCGTTGCCGCTGCCAGCACTTCGCCTCCTCCAACCGACCCGGCATGGCCGGACGCAGCGGCCGGAGACTGGCCGAGCTACAACAGGACACCATCGTCGCAGCGTTACTCGCCGCTAAACCAGATCAATACGAAGAACGTTGGGCAGCTGAAAGTTTTATGCACTTACGACATCCACGAGTACGCCGCCTTTGAGTCCGGCTTGATCGTGGTGAATGGCGCTCTGATTGGCACCACCGAGTTCGATATTTTCTCACTCAATCCGGCCACCTGCGCCGAGAATTGGCGCACGCACTTAGACTACGCCGGCGCCCTTTTGCCGGCCAACCGCGGTGCCGCCTACATGGACGGCATGCTGTTTCGCGGCACCCAGGACGGTCGCGTGCTGGCTTTTGATTTCAAGACCGGTAAGCAACTGTGGGATACGAGAATCGCGGATCCGAAACATGGCGAGTCGGTGCCCTCGGCGCCGATTGCCTGGGACGGCCTCGTCTACATCGGTAATGCGGGCGGAGACTACAAGGGCGGCAAGGGGCATATGTTCGCGCTCGAGGGGAAGACCGGCAAAATCGTCTGGGAATTCTTTCTGGCGCCTCAAGTTCCAGGCGATGAGGTGCGCGGACCCTTGAGCAAGACGCCGCTCGACCTATCGACATGGAACATGGCGCCCGGCTTGCCCGTCAGCGGCGCGGGTATCTGGACCTCGTACACTCTCGACGTAAAAAACGGGCTGCTGTACGTGCCGGGGGGCAATCCCGCTCCGGACTTCGCCTCAGGAGCGCGGGAGGGGATCAATCTCTATAGCGATTCGGTCGTGGTACTCGACGCCAAAACCGGGGACTTCAAGAATAATTTCAAGGTGGTGCGCAAGGACTGGCACGACTATGACGTCTCCAACCCGCCCATCCTGCTGCAGACCATGGGTGGCAAGCAGATCATGTCGGTGGCGCCGAAAGATGGCCACCTCTATGGCTACGATCTCGCCGACAACGACAAGCTGCTCTACCGCGTGCCCGTGACCACGATCGAGAATGATGCCGAACAATTCGCGATCGGCCAGAACGTGCATTTCTGCCCAGGTCCGGTGGGAGGCGATGAATGGAACACCCCGGGCTACGATCCGACCACCAACCTCATCCTCAGCGGTACGGTCGACTGGTGCGACACAGTGATGATCGAGGATGAAAAGAGACTGCAGGGGGTGGCGCTCGGGCAGCCGTGGACCGGGATAGGGTATCGCAACCCGCTCAACGTGTTCGGCAAGGAATCCAAGACGGACGGGCACTGGGCCGGATGGGTCTACGCCACCGACGCCGACACGGGGGTCTGGAAGTGGCGCGTGAAATCCAACTACCCCATCGTCGGCGCTATCACCCCGACGGCCGGTGGCGTCGTGTTCTTTGGCGATCTGGGCGGCAACTTCTATGCGCTCGATGCTTCCACTGGCCAAAAACTGTGGGGCCAGGTGCTCGGCGTCCCCGGCGGCGGGATCGGCGGCGGGATCATCACGTACACGGTGGACGGCGTGCAAAAAATTGCCGTTGCGGCCGGATTTACCATGGTCGCTTGGCCAACGAAGCCCGAAACCGCCGAGGTCGTCATCCTGGGTGTCGACGGCGCCTCCGCGACCCAATGACACGTGACTATCCTCTCGATCACGTCTTGCGCCGAAGGACCCAGGCACCAAGGGCCAGCGAGGCGTCGAGGAGCGCAAACGCCAGCAGCGCATGAGGAAAGACGCCGGCGATCGCGATGGGAACGAGCACCCCAGGAACGAGGATCCATCGGTCGAGCACAGAAGCCGCGACAACTTGTCGGGATCCGGAACGACCGCCGAACAAGTAGAGCCAACCAATGACCATCACCGTCATGCCAATCACCCGGAACAGCGCCTCCTCGTGTCCGGCGAAAGGTTCATCCATGAAGATCGTCTGCACCGCGCCGGGCCAGACAACGAACAAAGCTCCCAGCGCGAGGTAGATGAGGCCATTCATCGCCGTCCACTTCGAAGCGGGCGACAGACAGTGGGGCGTCTCTAGAAGATCGCTGCTAAAGGACATCTGGGTTTCACTTCACCGATACCTATCGTGAGATTTCCCGCGGAACACGCGGTAGACGCCAAATGTGTAGATGACGATCACCGGCAGGACCACGATCCCGCAGTAGAACAGGAACTGCAGTGACGCATCAGGCGACGCTGCGTTGGCAACCGTGACTGTGTAGGGAATCATGTAGGGCCAGAACATCACGCCGAGCGTGAGGTAAGCGGCGACGAAGAATAGTGTCGTCAGCGCTACCGGCACGCCGTCGCGCCGCGCACGCGCACCGGCAACAGCGCCGAGCAACGCGATGATGCCAAGGATCGGAAAGGCGAGTCCCCAACTGCGTGCCCGCAGATTGCTCTGGGCGATGGCGCCTGCGTCGAACGTCAGCGATACGGTGAAAGCCAAGCCCAACACGACGATGACGGCGACCACCAGCCACGGGATGCGCGCATAGGCCCAGTCCCGGAGCGCCCCCTGACCCTTGAAAACGATCCACCCCGCGCCGAGCAGCGCGTAACCGAGCACCATGCCGATACCCGTGAAGATTGGAAATGGGTGCACCCAGCCGAACGCCGTGCCGGCGTACTGTCCGTCGACGACCGGAATCCCCCGCATCAGCGCGCCCACCGCGGCGCCTTGCACGAAGCCGATCACGGTGGATCCCAAGAAGAAGCCCCTGTCCCACAACCAGAGCATCTGCTTGGCCCGCCCGCGAAACTCGAAGGCGATGCCGCGAAAAATCAGGCCGACGAGCAGCAGCAGCACCGGAATGTAGAACGCGCCGAGAAATACTGAGTAGACCACCGGGAACGCTGCAAACAGGCTTGCGCCGATGATCACCAGCCACGTCTGGTTGCCATCCCAGAACGGTGCGATGGTGTTGAGCATCTCCTGGCGAAGCTCCTCGTGGGGCGTGGTTCCGAAAAGGATGCCCACGCCGATGTCGAATCCATCCAGAATGACGTAGATGAGGATCGAGGCGGCGATGACGCCGGCCCAGAACACGGAGAGGCTGGTGGGCTCCATGGCTCAGAGCTTGGTCGGCAGTTGGCTGCCTGTCGCGCTGGCAGCGTCGTCGGCGAAGGCCATGGGACGGTTGGGAGTCGCGCCCGGGATCGCTGTTGCCGCGACGGTGGGGCCGGTGCGCAGCAGCTTGTAAATGTAGTAAAAGCCAAACGAGACGAACAGGGCATACACCACGATGTACCCCACCAGCGAAAGCAGCACATCACCGGTGACGAGCGAGGGAGTTACCGCGTCCTTGGTGCGCAAGAGGCCGTAAACGACCCATGGCTGCCGCCCGACCTCGGCCGTAAACCAGCCGGTCAAGATGGCGATGAAGCCGGTCGGGAACGACAGAAAAACGACCCAAAGAAACCAGCGCGTCGCCTCGAGCCGGCCGCGCAATCGCAAGAGGTTTCCGAACCAGGAAACCGCCAGCATGAGCATTCCCATTCCGGCCATCAGCCGGAAGCCGAAGAAGGGAATGACGACGGGCGGCCGGTCTTCCGGCGGGAACGACTCCAACCCGACCTCGGGCGCGGTCCAGCTGCCCGAGGCAATCATGCTGCCGAGTTTGGGCACCGAGATCGCGAACAGATTGCGCTCGTGCTGCGGATCGGGAATTGCGATCAGCGTTTCGGAGGCGGGCTGCTCGTTCTTCCAACGCGCCTCGATCGCGGCAAATTTTGCCGGCTGATGCTTGAGCACGTATTCGCCCGTCAGATGACCGAAAAAGAGCTGCACAGGAATGATCACTGCGACCAGTCCCAGCCCCCAATTCAACATCACCCGTGCCTCCGTGGGATGGATGTTGCGCAGGGTGTACCACGCACCGCTGGCGGCCACACACATGCCGGTCGTCAGAAACGCGGCGAGCAGCATATGCGGCCATCGCACCATCATGATCGGGCCGGTCGTAATGACCCACCAGTCGGCGGGGATGATCTTGCCGTCAACGATGGAGTGACCGAGAGGAACCTGCATCCAGCTGTTATTGACGAGGATCCAGAACGAGGAGAACATCGTCCCCAGCGCGACCATGCAGCAGGCAAAGAAGTAGAAGCGAGGGGATACTCGGTCGCGCCCAAGGAGCATCACGCCGAAGAACGTGGATTCCAGCATGAACGCCGTGAACGCTTCATAGCCCAGGAGCGGCCCTTGGATCGGGCCCGTCTTCTCCGCGAGCACCCCCCAATTCGTACCGAACTGAAACGCCATCACGACGCCGGTGACCACCCCCATGCCGAACGACAGCGCGAATATCTTCAGCCAGAAATCGAATACGCGCCGGTAGAGCTCGTTACCGGTAACCAGGCGCGCGCCCTCGATCGTCGCCAGCCACGCCGCCAAGCCCAAAGTAAAGGCCGGAAAGATGATGTGGAAGCTCACGACGAACGCGAACTGGATGCGCGACAGGATGAGAGGGTCGAGTTCCATTTAAATTCGCATCCCGATTTCTCCGTTTGCCGCCGCACCTCGAAGGTCGCGATCGTCGCGAGGAAAAAAGTCTAGGCCGCCGCCGTGCGATTCTGCCATTGGACTTTGATCCATCAAGCCGACGATTCACTGGAGCCGCGCTTCGCGTCTCCCCCAAACTGCCTTCAAGTTAGGACTAGAGTCCAATAGCTAGGCCGCCTGGGACCAATAGACTGGCGAACGGCTTCGGTATGGCCGATCGCCGCATGCAGCGCGCCAATCAGATGGCTCACTGGGCGGAACCGCTGGCGACGCTGCGGGTGCCGCACATCGTCAGTCTCTTTAATTCGAACACCTACGGGTCATGGGACATGAGCCATGAAAGGCCACGAATCATCAGGCGCAAATGTCGCCCACATCAGCGAGGAGGTGCGCGCCTTCTACGAGCAGCATCCCTATCCGCCGCCGGCCGAGAGCCTCGACAAGTACCGGCGGCTCTGGCAGGACCCCCAGCGGCGCCGCGCCGACTTTCATCTATTCTGGCCCGACCGGCCGTATTCGCAGGACTACTCGATCCTGATCGCCGGCTGCGGGACCTCGCAGGCGGCCAAGCATGCCTTGCGCTGGCCGGCCGCGCGGGTGACCGGCATCGATTTCAGCGCGAGCAGCGTGCGAAGTACGCTGGAACTTAAGCGCAAGTACCGCCTGGACAATCTGACGGTGCGAGAGCTGCCGATCGAGCGCGCGGAGGAATTAGGTGCGAGTTTCGATCAAATCGTGTGCACCGGGGTTCTGCATCATCTCGCGGACCCGCAAGCGGGGCTGCGTGCGCTGCGTGGGGTGCTCGATCGCGAGGGCGCGATGCAGCTCATGGTCTACGCGCCGTACGGGCGCACCGGCATCTACATGCTCCAGGAATTCTGTGCACTGCTGGGCGTCAAGGCCAGCGACGGGGAGATTCGTGATCTGATGAGTGCGCTGCAGGCGCTGCCCGCCGGGCATCCGCTGGAGGCCGTGCTGCGCGAGGCCCCGGACTTCCGGGATGAGGCGGCGCTCGCCGATGCGCTGCTGCACCCGCAGGACCGCGCCTATTCAGTCCCGCAATTCCTGGATTTTCTGGCGAACGGTGCGCTCGCGTTCGGCCGCTGGGTCAGACAGGCGCCGTATTTGCCGCAAGCCGGGGTGATGGCGCGAATTCCGCAGGCGTCCCGCATGGCAGACCTGTCTCCCGCGGAGCAATACCGGGCGGCCGAGCTGTTCCGCGGCACGATGCTTCGCCACAGTGCGATCGTCTACCGGGACGATGGCCCCGAAGCGGGGCAGCGCATGGATTTTGCCGGCGACGCCTGGCTCAAGTGCATACCCATCCGCATGCCCGATACCCTGTGTCTGCAGGAGCGGCTGCCCGCCGGTGCGGCGGCTGTCCTGATCAATCAGACCCATACCTACCGCGATCTTTTTTTGCCGATCGATGCGACCGAAAAGCGCCTGTTCGATGCGATCAACGGGGACCGCAGTGTCGGGGATATCGTGGCGCGCGCGGCGCGCACCGCGCCCGCAACCTCCGTGCTCGAGGTGGCGCGCGGGCTTTTTGAACGGCTCTGGCGCTATGACCAGGTGGTATTCGACCGGTCTGCCGGCGCGCGCGCCATCCATGAGACTTAGGGCACATAGACGCTCTCGCGGGCGGCGGCTAAGGTTCACGACATCGCGCGGCGCAGGCGGAGCACCCATGAAAAATTGCATGACCCGAGTTCTGATTCTGTGCTTGCTGGCGGTTGCGACGCTCAGCGGCGGCGGCAATTCAGGCTTGGCGATTTCAGCCGCCCAGGCCCAGGCGCCCTCGACGCCTCCCACGCTCGATCCGCTCGAGCAGCTGCTCGCGCCCGTTGCCCTCTATCCCGATGCGCTGCTCGCGCAAGTGCTGACCGCCTCGACCAGTCCGCAGCAGGCGACGGAGGTGAACACCTGGGTGCAGCAGAACAACCAGTTGCAGGGCGCTCCCTTGCAGGAGGCCGCCAACCAAAAGGGCTTTGACGCGAGCTTCGTGGCGCTGGTGCTGTTTCCCGATGTGCTCAACATGATGGCCAGCAACATCGACTGGACCACCCAGCTCGGCACGGCATTCTTGAGCGACCCGAAGGGCGTGATGAACACGGTGCAGAAACTGCGCGCGCAGGCGCAGGCGGCCGGCAACCTGAAAAGCACGGCGGAGCAACAGGTCGTCACCGAACGCCAGGACGGGCAGCCGGTGATCGTGATCCAGCCCGCCAATCCGCAGGTGGTGTACGTGCCCGTGTACAACCCCGCGGTGGTGTATTACCCGCCGCCGCCTTCCGCGGCGGTCATCATCGGATTCGGCGTCGGCATCGCGATCGGCGCGGCGATGGTCAGCAACTCCTACTATGCACCCTGGGGCTGGGGCGCCTGGGGGATGGGCTGGCATTCTCATAGCGTCGTGGTGGTCGGCCGGCCCTGGGTGGTGCCGCCGGCTGCGCGCTACCCGTATGTGCGGCCCGTGCCGGTTCCCTACGGCGGGTATTACCGCCCGCGCCCGTATTCGTACACGAACGTCAACATCAACAACGTCAACGTGAACCGCAACGTCAACGTGAACAGCAACAACGTCAATGTGAACCGCGGGACAGTGACCCCGCGACCCACGCCCTACGCACCGGTGGCGCGGCCCGCGACGCCGCCGGCCGCGCGGCCGGGTGGGGCGGCGACACCGCCCGCGACGCGCCCGGCGAACCCGCCCAGTGCGGCGAACCCGCCCAACCGGCAAAACCCGGGCGGCGCGCAGCGTCCCGCCACGGGAGCGAGTTACGGCGCACGCGGCTATAACCCGGGCGCCGCGCAGCCGGCGCCCAAATCCGCGGCGAGCGAGCGCGTGAACACCAATTCCGGCGCCTTCACGGGTTACCAGAACGGCAGCGCGCAGCGTGCCGCCAGCGAGCGGGGGCAGGGCAGCGTCGCCGCCAGCCAAAAACGCGCGGCGCCCGCCAACCCGGGACGTTCGGCTCCCAACCCGCGGCGCTAAGGAGCACCACTCATGAATATTCTTATCCTCATGTCCAGATTCGCGGGTGTGGCGCTGCTGTGCGGGGGATCTGCCGTGCTGGCGGCGGAGTCACCGCAAAGGACGTTCGCGACTGCGGAAGACGCCGTCGTTGCCATGGTCGATGCCACGCGCGCCGGCGACACGAAGGAACTCGTCGCGCTCCTCGGCCCCGACGCAAAAAAGGTGATCTTCTCGGGCGATCCGGTGATGGACAAGCGCAATCGCGAGGTGTTCCTCGTGGCCTACTCGGAGCGCGCTGCCCTGATGAGCGTCAGTCCGACGCAAAGCGTTCTGTACGTCGGCTACGAAGACTGGCCGATGCCCATTCCCATCGTGAAGGACGGCGCCACGTGGCGCTTCGACACCGCCGCGGGCGCTCAGGAAATCCTCTTCCGGCGCATCGGGCGCAATGAGCTCGATACCATCGAGGTTTGCCAGGTCTATGTCGATGCGCAGCAGGAGTACGCCGCGACGGGTCATGACGGGAAACCCGCCGGCATCTATGCGCAGAAGATCGCCAGCGCGCCCGGCAAGCACGATGGCCTGTACTGGAAAGCCGAAGATCCCGAGCAGTTGAGCCCGCTGGGCGAATTCGCCGCCGCGGCCGCCCTCGAGGGATACCGGCGCGGTGCCGGGCAGGCGACGCCGTTTCACGGGTACGTCTTTCGGAT
>Ga0074045_10005667_pt1 | contig 10849 bp, 7 predicted proteins | sample BogForMeECP23OM2_FD_94442 | JGI IMG/M metagenome (GOLD analysis project Ga0074045, IMG submission 94442) | Bog forest soil microbial communities from Calvert Island, British Columbia, Canada - Bog Forest MetaG ECP23OM2 | ecosystem: Environmental > Terrestrial > Soil > Wetlands ... | reverse complement strand
CGGCGTAACGGGTCAGGCCAAGATCGAGCAGCGCGTTGAGAAGACAGCCGACAGCAATCGCCGTGCTATATACCCCAACGTTGGCGGGGCCGAGATACCCCAGCAGGATGACCCCCGCCAGCATCGCCCCGACCTTCAGGCCGGCGCGATCCAGCAAGAGCCACAGCGTGTTCCGCCCAAAGACGCGCATCACCTCGCTGCCACTCTCGGGCAGACACCGCCCGTCGGCCGGCGCCAACCTGCGGACTTCACGAGTTGGCTGAAGCGCACACGGACTTTCGCTGTGCGTTGATTCCCCCTGCATTGTGGACTAGCTTGGAGCCTCCTCAAGACGCGAGGCTCTGAATAGGTACGGCAGACTCAGAGCCGTCCAAAGCTGACGATTGTCGTTCAGGTTGCCGGTGTTCAGCATGCTGATCGTGACAATTACGATGAAGCAGAACATCAGGTTTCGATTTGTTCTTGAGCCCTCGCTTGTCGTGACGAACTCTCTAAACGCAGTCATCACCGAGAGGAACAGAAAGCAACAGAACGATAGTGCCGCAAGCAACCCTAATTCGGATCCAATCTCCAGTGGAATATTATGTGGCCAATTTCCAACGCCCCTGTATAAGACTGGGAACCCACCTATCCCTACCCCCTGAAGGGGATGTTCCAACATGAGTCGCCAGCCCAACTGCATTAATCCCGCCCTTGGCCCAAGGAACGCGCCGGAGTTCTCGACGGAGGCCAACCGTGCTAAATAGTTCAGCGACTCTGCCGGAAATGGCACAAACGGTAAAAGCAGTACACCTGCCAGGATCAGGGCGCCAAAGTCGAAGATCAGTTGCGCCACGGTGAATCCCACACGCCTGCGCTGCCAGACGCTGATCAGAAAGGCTGCTCCAAGCCCGACGATCGGCCCGCGGCTGCCTGATCCAATCATCGCGACCGCCAACAATCCGATGCAGGCGTACAGCAATGCTCTGATGATCAGTCTCTGGCCAGGCATTAAGCCAAACCACACAACGGCGATTCCAACTGCGGTCAAGTGCCCGAGTTGAATTGTGTCTCCTCCGGGCGTCGTGAGCCTCTCCCGCCCCCCGAGCATGTGGATCGACAGCAAGCTCGCGACCAGACCGGCCACTAACAATGTCAAAAAAAATCTCTTCAGCTTGCCTGAATCTGTCAGGACTATGAAAGGGCCTATGATCGCCATCCCGCAAATGATACAGAATCGCGCAGCTTTTTCGATTCCGTCGTCCAGATTCGGTGTATAAATGAGGCTAAAAAGCATCATCAGGACGATGGGAGCGTAGAATATAAACTCCTTGGGGGGCGCAATCGCGCATCCTCTCCAAAACTCGAGCCACATCGACAACGCCAGGACCAGCAGTAGCAAAATGGTCAGATCGATGGGCACGTTATCGAGTTGTGGCGCTCCTTTGAACGTCCCAATAACCATCAAGCTCCCCAGTGCAATTTCCGGATACCTCGTTAGTAGGAACAAACAACCGACGCCTGACAAAACTAATAAGGATTTAAGACCATAGTATGGGATGATTAGTGTAAGAGCGACACATGATATTATTATACTAATAATGACACTCCATGTTATAAAACACTCCAATTTCTCGCCGGGAGCCGAAAAATGTGAGCGGTCTAACTGGAGAAACATAAACTACTTGCGGAAGAGTCAGACATCCCAGTTTTCCACTCAGGCTTTTCATCGACGGACGCCGAAAGCGCAGGTGAACCGTCCAGGCCGGGGAGTGCGACTCTAATGAGACGTCTCCTGCTGCCCGAAAAAACGCAGAGGCGGCGCGTGGCGTGCGGTAAGTTCTCAGCCTTTGCCGGAGTGTGTATCAGGGGTACAAGATCCACGATGTTTGGCCTGTATGCCCTATGTGCCGTATGTGGCAGCTATGCCCGAAACAAGCCCAACGTAGGACGTTAAGCCAATTCTGAACGTCGCGAGCAGTTCCTTGAATCGGGGTGCTGTCAGCAAATTCAAGTCATTGATACGCTTGTCGTGAATACGGTCTGTGTGTCGCCTTGCGGGATCCTCAAGTCCCGGGTGACAGACGAGTTCCAACACTCCATCGACATTCAGGTTCTGGAACGCCTCGGTCCAGACCTTCACCATGGAGTCGAGACTTGATGAGACAGTGCCACGCCGCGTCTCGATACGACAAATAGGGGCGTAAAATGGTCGTAGTGGACCGGCAGCCAGAAACTCCATGTAGGCCAGAACCCCCAGCCTACGCAGCATGTTCCCACTGTGGGGTCCGCCAATCCTTCTCGGAGAAGGCCATTGGCGGATGCGACATGCTCGGATCGAGCGAATTCCTTCTACCTCTAGCGCCTTTCGAAACGGAATCACTGCGGCGAAAAATAAGTGCATGTGGTGGTGGGAATCTGCATGTGTGGGATTTACCCCCAATGCTCGCGCAAGCCTGATTTGAGCCCTGTATTCCGCCTCAACTTCTTTCCCGCACACATTCCATCGCATCAATCTTGATTGCATCTCATCGGGGGACAGAAAATCACCTCCGCTCCCAACAAGGCTCGGGACCGCCTGCCCGGACAGCACTGGCTTTCCCCGTGACAGGTTCAGGTGAATACCCACTCCAAGCGCGGGGTACCTGGAAAGCTGCCCCACTGCATATTCCGTTGCAGGCTGATTAACGATGAGTGAAGCACTGGTGAGCACGCCATCCTCATGTGCCTGGAAGATACCGTCTGTGACTGCCTCTGTCAAACCCAAATCGTCGCCATTAATAATTAGTGACCTGGACATAAAGTTTGTTCTCTTATAACGAGCGGTGTCTTCCCTCCGCGGGTTACTATTGGTTCAGAGGCTAACTCACTTTCTACAGTCGTACCGTCCCCAAGCAGCGACAGAATACCTTGCCGAACTTCAGCTAATTCCTGCTCTGCGCGCGCGCCCGAACCGACTGCACGTATCAACACCTGATTGTTCTTCTGCTGAACGAACTGGCAAAAGCGGAATGAGGTCGCGCCCTTCAGCACTTGGTTGACTGCCCGCGGCGAAAAAATTCTTCCATCAGCCGCATAAAGTAGGTCGCTCTCCCTGCTCACTCCTGGATCCACCAATGCTGATTTTCTACCGCACGGGCAATCTTGCGACTCCAGCCAGCAACCCCGGTCCCCGATTTTGTAACGCAATAGCGGCATGCTGTCATTTATAAAACCCGTCCACACAAAATATCCCGTCTCTCCACATTTAACTGGCACGCCGTCCTCGTCTACAATTTCCAAAAAGCCATAGTCCGGACTAACGTGCATCTTTTGATGCTCGCACTGTTGAATCAGACCACAGAGCTCGGTATTACCGTAAGTGTTGACAACTCGAGTGCAGAACGCTGACTCAATGCGACTCCTCAAAGTCACGCTAAGCGGTTCTCCATCGGTGAACACCGCCCGCATTGGAATTCGGTCGCCCCTAGCAAGCACAAAGTCAGCAAGCAGTCCAACCGCAGATGGAAACCCCTCCAAGACCCTGTTTGCATGCCCCTTCAGGAACTTGACATAATCGGCTCCATGAGCAATCGACAGATGGAAAATACTCACGAATATTTGATTTTCAACGATATTATGCATCCAGAAAGGCGTTGACTTCTGCCCCGATGGAATGATTTGATTGCCAAACGCAGTAATCCGAGGGCTTCGGGGCGGAACACCTGCCCACAAAAACTGCTGCATTCGGAATGCCCAATTCCTCCTCATAATGGCAGGGCTGTAGCACACCTTAAGACTCGCCCCCGTCGTCCCTGTGGTCGATACCCATATCTGATCGCCTTTGGGAACGGCCCTATTCCTCATGCGTATCCCCTGCACTCTGACAACCTCTCTCGATAGTATTGGTAATTGCGACAATTGCGAAAGGGCCGTAAGCCTAATAGGTAAGTATTCGTTGTAAAATTCTGTTTGCGCACGTGCTACATCATAAATATGCTGCAGCTTGGCAATCTGGCGTTGTTCGATTTCACCTCCACTGGCTTTCTCATGTTTTGTCAATTCATCCAACATCCTATAAGTTTCTCTACAGTAACGCTCTCGTGCCAATGAAATGCCTCGCAATCCCACTAAGCCCGTCCGGACAGACGATGGCATGCGATCGTACACGACCTTAAACTCCCCAAATCGGGATCTAAACAATTTCTCGAGACCCAATCGAACCCCCGTCTCACTGCCAACTAACTACAACACAGTTATCCTCTAAAACAACAAACAGTCAGATTTATTTCATGATGACAAGTCTTGCAACAGTTGCCCTCCCCTCTCACCTTGCATCTTCCTCTCGACCACCGATTGTCGAATACAAACGTGCCAGCTTCCTCAGCTCGTGCTCCCCATGCATTCGCCGTTGCACGGCGTCCCTCGCCCTAGCACCCAAGGCTTCAGCCTTCCTCGTATTCACAAGTAAACCGCCAATACATCGCGCAAATCCCCGCGCATCCATGGGATCAACAAGGTGCCCCAATTCCCCTTCGCGAAAAAACAATCGGATTGGCGGCAAATCGCTGGCTACGACAGGAAGACCGCACGCCCAATACTCAAACATTTTCGTAGGTATGTTATTGAGAAACTTCGGAACAGCCTGCAAAGGAACCACACCGACGCGCGCCTGGCTTACCAAAAGTGGCACCTCAAAAGGTGAAACACGCCCAAGGATCTCAAAACAATCGCCTACACCCCTCCTTGCCGCTTCTATTAAATACTTGCGTACAAACATACCATCATCAGCATACCCAAACATCAGCACCTTTGGCCTGAGGCCAGCCTGCGCCATTAATTCAACCGCCTCTAACAACACCACAAGCCCTGTTCGCCCCGACAGTCCTCCAGAGAACACTACATCATACTTTTTAGTGCACCGCTCACGCTGAAGCTCACAACTTTTCAAAAACCACGCTGCTGGAAAATTATAAAACACCCTTCGTTTTGCCCTACCAATCACCTTCTTTTTACTAGAGTAAATACTGATAACAGCGGGATCGGCCGTAACAACTCCGTCAACCGTCGAGCAAGCGAGTTTTTCAAGCAGATATATAACGTGACGAATGAATTTTCTAAAACACCTCGGAACCGAATTATTCGTCAAAACCATAGACCCAAAATCTTCAAACATATCGTACACAACGCGCTTCCGAAATACTACTTTTAACACTACCGCGCACAACACAAGCTGTATGCTGTGAATATGATAAATATCTGCTCTAACTTTTAAGGCCGACCAAAGCACAACTGGCGCACTGAAAAACCTTCCAAGCGCGCCAGGCCAACTACACACACCGCGTACTTCAACGCTAGATAAATTACGCGGCAAAACCCACGGGGCAATTAAAATAACGCGAGCACCATTATTTGCAATGCCACAACATTGGCGGGCAAACAAACGCGATGTTTCAAATGGGATAGTTGACAAAAAGCAAATTGTCACTGCTCTCAGTCCTTCAATAAGGAACAATTATCACAACGACCTTAGCAGTCAGCAAACGAAGCCTATTTTTTAATAATAGCCGTATACAGAGCGACGACTCCTGACACCATTCAGCGCAACACCGACAATCGGCACAGACAGCTCGCACAATACTGCCGCAGCGCTTTCCACCGATTTCCTTCGCGTATGACCCTCAAAACATACCAATATAGCGAAATCAGCCATTGCCGCCAAAACTCTTGCGTCAGCGTATGCAAGCAGCGGCGGTGAGTCGATCACCACAAACCTATAAGCCTTACGAATCGTGGCAACCAAATTCTGAAACTTATCAGAAACCAGCACGTCAATCGGGTTTTCATCACCTCTGCCAGAATTGACATACGTGAGGTTTAGCGCCCCTTCGCATTGTATTTGAATCTCCTCGGCACTTGCCGCGTCCTTGTAATACGTGAATATTCCGCTTACGTCATTGGCTTCCGCCTTACGCAAGTCCGCATTAATAAGGCAAGTGGCACCTTTTTGACTTAACGCCGCGGCAAGATTAAACGCTATGGTCGTCTTACCCTCTTTCGGAATTGAGGAGGTAACTAATAGCACCCCTGCCAGTCTTTTTTGCTCATTAAGTAACATCAAACTCATCAAAGATCGAATACTCTCAGATGCGACGCAAGCTGGTTGCCCCAAAATAAATTTATCAATCGTATGTGAATCAGGGCGGTCTTTTGTTATGTAGCCCTGATAAGAAGATTTACGGGTATTCGTATGTTTTGACGTCGTATTTATGGGTATTAATACAACATTTTCTGGCCTAATCACACCTTTCAGGTCACTCTGGCTCCGTACACTGCTGTCTAAACCATTCCTGGCGAGACCAGCCGCGACTCCACCTACACACGCTGCCGCTAATCCAATTGGCAACACTAACAAGAAAGTCGGCCACACCGGCTTACTTGGTATTATTGCCATGTCCACAAGTTTTATATTCGCCGATTTTGAGCCCGCCGAAACGACTGCCTGTCTAAAACTTGCATAAAGGGTATAGTACGAGTTTTCATCGGCTTCAGCCTGACGACGCAAGGCAGCATATTCTGAGATGCTACTTAAAACAGGATCTTCTCGTTGAATTTCAAAACCAAGACTTTTTGACCGTGCTTCCGCCGCTTGATAGGACGCGCTCAGCTGTTCAACGTAACGGTTTCGATGCTCGCTCAATTTTGCCTTTAAGTCAGACAACTCGGTTTTCAATTTGACAATGTTGGGGTGATTGTCATCGTAGTAAACCGAGGCCTGTGTCAATTGCGTAGAAATGTCTGTTATCTTATTTAATATTCCTTGCGTCATGTTGTTATCTAAAAACTGAGGTACCGAAGTAATATTGTCAGTACTTACCGAAGAAAGAATTGCCTTAAGGTTAATACTTTCTGATTCCGAAAGTGTTTTGTAATGAATTAATTCTTTCATGTTTCCAGAAAGCAAATCCATTTTGTCATCAGGATCTATTATATGATGATTCGTGCGAAATTTTATCAACGCGGCTCGAGACTTTGCAGCTCGTTGCTCAATTTCCGTGAGCTCCTTTTGCAGGCATTTAGAGGATGTCGTTACATCGGCATATCGCGCCAAATAGGAATTCTCAATAAATTCCCTTATGAGTTCGTTCCCTATTGCTGCCGAAAGCCGCCGATCCGACGATCGAACCTTCATTTCGATTACTCTGCTGTTCCTTAATGCCAAAACTGTCATGTGTTTGTTGATATACTCTACCCCGCGGAGTTCCTCGGGCTTTACTTGGATGGCGTCCGGCTCCAAACTCGAGCTGTCATTTGTTTGTTGTAATAGTCGAAGGAGTACGTCAGCATGTATCGTTTGGATTAGTTTTTCAAGATAGTCCTTTTTTAAAATCACCGGGTGGCGATCTAAGCGCAGTTTCCGAACAACCTCCAACGCTAAGCCCGCGCTCCTTAGCACCTCCGCTTGGGTTTCGATGTCATCAGGCTCGCTTTGTTTCTGCGGCGTCACCACCAACGAGAACGTCTCTGATCCTGGCGGGTTGACGATGATTTTGCTAGTCGCTTCATATATTGCAGGCATCGCCCATACAAATACCAGCATTGCAATATAGATAAGTATTGCGACAATAGCGATAAAAGCAGCCTGCCTTATTATTGCCTCCTGAAACGCCAAAAAGGGTTCCTTATTTATTATTGGATTGATCGGTTGGTTTTTACAATTGGAGTTGATTGAATGTGTGAAAAAATGGTTAGTCAGGTTTTTTTCTGAGACACTTCGTTTGTATGGGTTCAACGCGTCATTAGATAAGTGCGGACCATTCATCATTTCACCGTCAAGTACTTCGATTGTGCATTAGATGGTTGCATTACCATTTACTAGTGCTGGCTATATATGATAACGCCACTAGTGGTTTGAATAACGGTGTCCAACGTTCGACGTATAGCGCTTTTAGCAGCACTTTGTGGAATATAGACGATATCCTCTGGTTCCAGCGAGATGTCGGGCTGTTTATTATGTATAATTTGTTTTAATCGTATGAATGTTGTTTCGCGGCCATTTGGAGTATTGCGAATCAACATCGTACTATCGAGTGCGGCGGTTGCCTTCGTTCCTTCTGCTAACGCCAACGCCTGGAGAGCGCTAAGTCGGCCCTGATTGTCCATCACAAAGCCCCCGGGTTTGTTGACGTCTCCCGTTACGTAAACTACACCCGAGCGCTCAACTACTACCTCGTCCCCACGCGATATCATTACCTTCCCAAAGCCATCTGCCCCCCCTCGCAGGGTCTTCGAGTCCTCGCTGTGTTCAGAGGGACCTTGATGCAGAATAACCACCCGGCGCCCCGCACGCGCCGTTGTCCCACCAGCTAATGCCAGAGCGTCACTTAAGCGCATCGGACCGGCCGCAGGGTACAGTCCTGGCTTTTGTACCTCACCTCTAATAAGTACTGAATGCGCAATCCCATATTCAACGATATAGATGTTTACAATGACGAGTTTATAAAGTTTGCGATCTTGATAGAGTTTCGTGATTAGTACTTGTGCGTCCTCTGCGGTTAGGCCGGCAACGCGAATTTCTCCTAGCAATGGAAGGTAAACCGCCCCGGTGGCTTCAATTCGCTCTTTTTGCTGATATTCAGGTTGGGCCGACTGCGTTGTGGCGATGCTGATTTCAATTGCGTCCCCCACGGCCAGTCCGTCGTATGCAGCAACACCTCTCTTATCGACTTCGTCACGAATTTCATTTTTTGAATCAGTTGCAACACTTTTTAAGTTATCCGGCGTCGCCTGCGCGAAACTGTACATTGTGATTGCTACGAGCATTAAGAGTTTAAACATATTGTGTTTTAATCTCCCGTCGTTTTGGTAGGCATGTTCTTATTGGACAGCGTCGCAAATCACACTTGTGGTCGTCATTAAGACGTTTTGATAAAAATATCCAAATTGCAAAAACGCCGCTGATCAAAGTAGCTATTCCATAGGTAAAGTGGTAGGTGCCAATCAGAGGGGGTGCTAGCAGGGCGTGTCGCCAGTCATTGTACAGGGCGATTTGAATCCCGGCGCGTAGCAATGCAATAATATATAAGAAGCCGCATATTATCCCGGCCAACTGCGCAGACCGGTTGTGGGTGGATATGCCGATCAAAAATGCCGTTGATATAACAAGTAGCATTGGTGCGGCGTGTCGCCAACAAAAGCTTTGTGGATTCAGCAGCCAGCAGCGCACTGCGAACCAACCGTTTTTGCTGGCCTGCCGCATAAAATCGATAATATGTGTTGAATTGTAGTAGGTCGTTTGTATATAGGCTGAGAGATATATGTGGAATCCCGCCGCTCGGATGCGTGCGTTCAACTCGTAGTCTTGATTTCTCGGGAGATCTTCGTGATAAACACCTACAGTTTCAAATATTTCTCGCCGATACGCACCGAAGGGAACTGTGTCCACATACTGACCGCCTTTCCCGAGTCTGAAGGCCCCATTGCCCACGCCCACAGGATGCTTAGACACCGACGCAATGCACCGAGACACCCAACTGCTGCCGCCTGGCATCGTCTCTAACCAGCCACCGACGTTTGCCGCGCGGGTGCGCTTCAGCTCCTGGAGACACATTTTGAAGTAATCTTTCGAGTACTCGCAGTGGGCGTCCATTCGAAACACGAACTCGCCGTGCGCCTGTCGAATGGCTATGTTTAGTCCTGACGACACTTGTTGCTTTGGGTTGGACAAGAGATGTGCATACGGAATATGCATTATTTTGTGCAGCAGAATTTCGCGTGAGTGGTCCTTTGATGCTCCATCAACCGCGAGGATCTCGCAATTGGCTAGCGGGTATGTACCCTCGACTATGCTTTTCAGGCACTGTCCAATGCGTCGTTCTTCATTTCGTATTGGGATGATGACTGTGACTGTTGGCAACATGTCCTGCCTTATACATGTTAGGCGTGCGCGCCGACAGAAATTGTGGCGTTCGCGAGTACCTTTTTTATTGCAATGTATGTATCATTCATTTCTTCAGCATGCAATGTGGGATGCACAAGAAACATCAAACTTGTTTTCCCAAGTTTGCGGCATACCGGCAGGGGTCGGGGTGGTCTTAAGGTTCGGGGGAATGCCTTTTCTAAATACACTTCGCTACAACTTCCTGAAAAGCATGGTATTCCCTCAGCCTTGATTGCGGTCAGAACGTCGTCGCGACTCCAAGTTTTTCGAAGTAACTCGGATCGAATGAAGGCATAGTATTTGTAGTACGAGTGATGAACATGGGAGGGTGGTATTGTGAGTCGAATTGCTGGTACTGTTTTCAGTAAACTGCTAAGAAAGGCGGCATTTTTACTACGTTTGACAATTTGCTTTTGAAGCCTCGCCAAAAGTCGTCGCCCAATCGCAGACTGCATTTCCGTCATACGCCAGTTTGTCCCGATTGAGTCGTGAACCCACTGGAATTTCTGACCGCGCGGCTGAACCAGCTGTGGCTCGAATCTCCTGCCGTGATCCTTATACGACCACGCTTTGTTCCAAACTTTTCTGTCGCTGGTCACGAGCATGCCGCCTTCACCGCCTGTGCTCATGATTTTGTCTTGGCAAAAGGAAAATGCGGCAGCATCGCCGAAGGAACCTACCGGCCGGCCGCGGTAGCGTGCGCCCTGGGCTTGTGCGCAGTCCTCAATCACTTTCACACAGTGTCTGTTCGCCAGGGTCAAAATATCGTCCATTTCGCAGGGCCACCCCGCCAAATGGACGACAATAATTGCTTTTGTCCTTCTTCCAATCGCTCGCTCGATTGTCTCCGCTGTTACCGTCCCGCTTTCCTCGCTGACATCTGCAAAAACAGGTGTAGCCCCACGCATCGCGACACAACTCGCGCTCGCGATAAACGTTCGGCCCGGTACT
>Ga0074045_10005666_pt1 | contig 10850 bp, 8 predicted proteins | sample BogForMeECP23OM2_FD_94442 | JGI IMG/M metagenome (GOLD analysis project Ga0074045, IMG submission 94442) | Bog forest soil microbial communities from Calvert Island, British Columbia, Canada - Bog Forest MetaG ECP23OM2 | ecosystem: Environmental > Terrestrial > Soil > Wetlands ... | reverse complement strand
TCGGGAGCAGCGCTAATTCGCGCCGAGGTGTCACGACGCACAAGGAAGGTCGTCCCGTCGGCAACCGCACGATAAACATCATCGCTTTTGGAGCGGACATCGAAGAAGACCACACCGCGCACCACTTCGATTTCGTTCACCTTCACCCCGGAGTCGGTCATCGAGAGCTGGCGGAACTTCACTTCCGAATTCTCGGCCAAGCGCAGAGCACTTTGATCCTCGAACTCGACCTCGGCCAGCCCGTTGCTTCGGGTTACAAGGCGCGTCCCGTCGACAATCGGCGTATTCAAGATGGCGCGGTCCAGTCCCTGCTCCACATGCTCCATCTGAACCTGTCCATCGACATAGCTGAGACGAACAATACGGGCGTGCGACTCTGCCTGCGCGATGACTGTTCCTGCAGTCAGTACGAAGGCAGTTATTGCCGACAATGCAAACCCCAAGCGCGCTGTCATATGGGTACTCCCTTAAGCTAATGCCTGCCCCGTAAACCTTGAACCTTAAGAGATGGAATGGGCGGGTCTCGGGGGCATGGCTCGTCCAGGCCCTCTCTACTGACACCTATTAGAACACTAGTTGGAGGTCAAGTTGTCGAAATCGCGTGCCAAATTTGTAAATTCGTAAGGGGAGGACCTTCCAGATGCTGCATCAACCGGCTAACGCCCGGCTGCCGATCACGGCTGAGCAGCGCCTTGGTTTGCAGCCCCAGGAACACCGATCGCTTTCAGCAGATGTCTCGCGCTTTGCTGCGTAATGTGCATCAAGTCGGGATCGTTCGCAATTTTGCTCAGCATGGGTTCTATGGCGCTCAGTTCCTCTACCTGGTGCGTGGCTTGCAGATCTTCCAGTTCGCGCAGTAACTGGTTCATGCCCAGCTTATCGAAGCGGTACTGCCATGCCAGTTTGCGGCCGTAATCGAGCGCAGCTGCAAGGCCCAGAAATAGCTGCGTCAACTGCTGCACCTCGGGACTCTGAGAGTAGTTATAGGTGCTCGAACCCTGGACCTGGGCTGACTTGTACACCAGCGTCTTGGCGCCGGTCTGTGCAATGTGCTTGAGATGCGAATCCAAGTCGCCCCGAAAGTAATTCAGCCTCTGGGCCGAGTCGAAAATTTTCTGCCGGTTTGCTTCCGACATGGTGAAGTCCTGCTGCACAGGATCGTTGTCTCCGTCCTGCGAAGGATTGGGAATTCCTTCGAAATGCGTTTTGCCATCGACCCGCACCTGGATCGAATAGCTCTGCCAGGGAATTCCCTCGTTCCACATGAAGGTGAAGCATACCGACGCTGGATCGGACGCGGAGGGCGCCGGCGTTGCACCTTGTTGCGCCAGAGCTGACAAGGAGAACAAGAGCGCGGCCAAGGCAAAGCGGAGTTTCATTCTGGCCAGAAATTCTATCCGATCTGTAGTCGGTTCAGCGGGTGCCCGCCTGCTGCCGCCGCAAAGTTCCGGCGGTGTGCAGATGGCAGATGGCAATCGCCAGTGCATCGGCTACGTCAGGAGGCTCCGGCGGCTCTGGCAACTCCAGCAGGCGCGCCACCATCACCTGCACCTGCGACTTCTCGGCTTTGCCGTATCCCACGACCGCCGACTTGATTGATAGCGGCGAGTACGCGACCACGTCGAGACCGGCTTGTGCCGCCACCAGCATCGCCACTCCGCGAACATGTCCTAGCTTTAGTGCCGACTTGACGTTCACGGCGTAAAATACGTCTTCGATAGCTACTTCTTCCGGCGAGTACGCGCGAATGATCTCGGCGAGGGCTTCGGCGATCTTCTTCAGCCGGAGTTCCAGCGGTTCACGCGACAAAAGCCGGATCGCGCCGCTGCAAAGGTGACGCAGCGAGCCAGTGCCGTCCTGCTCGACCACTCCGTAGCCGGTGTATTCGCCGCCGCAATCGATCCCCAGGATCCGCATTGCCGCGAGTGTAGCAGGAGAAGTTCACTGGTCGCTAATCGCCTCGCTGAAAGTCTTCCGTCGGCGGCACAAGGTCAGCCGCATTAGGTGTTGCTTCCTAGTTCCGCGTGGGCCTGCGGCGCACCCATAGGCATCAGAATCCGTGGCGTTCAGAATGACACATATGCTCGGCTGACAACAAGCCTGGCGCGTGATTTTCGACGGAATGACAAATCGCCAGGTCGGCGGCTTCAAGCTTCTTGATGAGACAATCAATCTCTTGGGGGATTCGCTCTGCTACATGGTTTGGTCCATGCCGGACGCCTATGACTTCCGGATGCTGGAACACCCCCGTGCGGTTTCTAATGCGTCGCTACCAAGCTCACCCAGAAACCGCTGTCCCCGGACGGGGAGCCTGCGGTGCTCGTGGCAATCAGCCCGAAGATTTGTCAATGCTCAGCATTCGCTGCACAACCAGCGGGGACAATGTGGCAAGCCTCGATTATTCACACTCCTGGACAAATGACTTGAACGGCATCAATTATCAGAATGGCTTGTAGTTCACTGCTGGTTTAATCCTGTGAGCGGCTTTTGCGCGCCAGTGGCCGCTGTTTTCTCCCGCGGACCAAAAGGCGCGGTCTTTGACAATCCCCCAACCTGAATCGCCCGGCTGAAGTGCTGCCCTTGACTCCGATCTCTGCTGCGGCTACTTTGCCAGTGCATGCCCGAGAACCCTGTTGTCACCTTCACCACCGACTTTGGCCTCTACGATCCCTTTGTAGGCATCATGCACGGCGTGGTGCTCAGCATCCATCCTGAGACCACCATCGTTGACATCTGTCATGCAGTGTCGTCCTACAGCGTCCTGGATGGCGTGTGGACGATTGCGCAAGCGTATCGTTTCTTTCCGCCGCACACCGTACATGTCGTGGTGGTTGATCCCGGTGTGGGCAGCAGGCGACGCCCGATCATCGTCGAGACCGACGACTACCTCTTCGTGGCGCCGGACAACGGCGTGCTCTCGCTGGTGAAAGCACGAGAGCCGAAATTCTGCGTCCGCCACATCACGGCTGAGCGCTATTTTCTCCAGCCGGTAAGCCAGACCTTCCACGGTCGCGACATCTTTGCGCCAGTCGCGGGATGGCTGAGCAAGGGCATCGCTCCGAGGGAGTTTGGCCCAGAGATTTCTGATTATGTCTGCGTGCCGCTGCCAGCGGTAGAGCGCGTCGGCGACAACAGCTTGCGCGGCGTGGTCCTCAAGGTGGACAAGTTCGGTAACCTGATCACCAACATCAGCGAACAAGACGCGCCGGCGCTGTTCGCGGCATCGCCTCCGCCGTTCAGCCTGTTGATTGCAGGGCAGACGATCAGGCGCATACGCCATTCGTACGCAGAAGGCGGGAACGAGGGGCTCTTCGCGATCATCGGCAGTTCAGGATATCTGGAAATTGCGGACAGGCAAGCATCGGCTGCGGAGAAGCTCGCCGCAGGAGTTGGGACACCGGTGGGAATTGTGATTGAAGAGTAAGCCGGCGAAGTGGAAACTCAGATCCTTCGAGTCAGACTAAGAGTCTTCGCCCGGGATGACAAACATAAGAAATAAGAAAAAGAAGGGTGGAACTCGTTCACGGGTTCTTCGGCTTCACGCGCGCATAGCGCTCCATCTCGCCTGTCCATTTGAGGAAGCGCAACAACTCACCCCGTTCGCGCCACATGAATCCCAAAAATTCGAGGAAGCCGATGCTCTGCATCTTGATGCCGGTGTAAGTTTCGATCCTCCAGCGCAAGTAGGGGCTGCGCCAGGGCGTAAGGTGATGGCCGCGGGTGGCGTTAAAGAGAAAGCGCAGGATGTAGCGCATGGTCGCAACCAGTATATCGGCAGCAGTTTCGCGTTTAGGAGGAGTACTTCGCACACATAGGCGCGAACCTGTCCCGAGCAAGTCGAGGGAATCGAGCAGCCGTCACGCATGCTAAACTCTGCCCGGAACCGCACAAAACAGCGTGCCGAACGAACAGGTACAGCGAACCGCCAGGAGCTTTACTATGCGGCGCTCGAATTGTATAGAAGGGGCATGATGAGGAGGCGTTCGGCGAATACGAGGCGGACATCGCCTTCGATACTTCTTGTCTCCACGCAATGCCAAGGACTGGCGCGCGTGTGCCACGACAAGGTGATTGGGGTGCCGGCAACATCGCAGAGATCGCTCCTGACGATGTTCTGGCATATCAGTCCAGAGAATTCGCACTCTACGCGTAGCTTTGTAACGGGGGTCACAGCGACGCTCGTGCTGCAACTGTCATGAATAGGGTCAGCAAGGGGCTCGCGCGTTTCACCGGGTGAGAGTCTACTTTTCTAGCTGGTTAGTGGAATAAGGCCATCCGCGAAATTTCATCACTGTAGTAAGCTATGCAGAGAAGTAATGCCCTCGGAAAAAGTCTTAATAGTCGACGACGAGAAGCTCGTTCGTTGGTCTCTCCGGCAAAAGTGCGAAGAGTGGGGTTATCACGTACTAGAGGCTGACAACGGCTCGGCTGCGCTGCGCGTGGCCCAACACGAGACTCCCGACCTCGTGCTGCTTGACGTGCGCCTGCCCGATTCTAGTGGCATTGAGATCCTCGAACAGCTGAAGAAGACTGGCGACGCGCGCGCCATCATCATGATCACGGCTGACCCGCAGCTTGAAGACGTGAAGACCGCGCTAAAGCTTGGCGCCTACGATTTCGTGGGCAAGCCGCTGGACTTCGACGAACTGTCTGTAACAGTCAAGAACGCACTGGAGACCACGCGCCTGCGCTCGGAGGTCGAGTCGCTTCGTGGCGAGATGCGCCGCCGCACCGGATACCACAACGTGGTTGGGATCTCGCAGAAAATGTCCGAACTGCTGGGCTTTGTGAGCAAAATCGCTGTTAGTGAGGCGACGACGATTCTGGTACAGGGCGAAAGCGGCACGGGCAAAGACCTCATCGCCAAAGCCATCCATCACCAAAGCCGGCGACAGGACAAGCCTTTCGTTGCCATCAACTGCTCGGCCATTCCTGAGACACTGATGGAGGCCGAACTCTTCGGCCACGAGAAAGGCGCTTTCACCGACGCCAAGGCCATGAAGAAGGGCTTGTTTGAGATGGCCGACGGCGGCACGCTTTTCCTCGACGAGATTGGTGAGCTCTCGCCGCTGCTGCAGGCAAAGCTACTGCGCGTGCTGGAAGACCAGGTGATCCGCCGCGTGGGTGGCGTCCGCGATATGCAGGTGGACGTGCGCGTGATCGCCGCGTCCAACCGCGACCTGGAGCGCGCGGTGCGCGAGAACCAGTTCCGGCAGGATCTCTACTACCGGCTGGCAATCATCTCGATTTTTCTGCCGCCTCTGCGCGAACGCAAGGAAGACGTTCTGCCCCTGGTGGATTACTTCATTGGGCGCTACAACCGTAAGTTCCGCAAGAACGTAAGGGGAATTACCGACGACACCCGCAAGCTGATGCTCAAGTACGACTGGCCTGGCAATGTGCGCGAATTGAAGAATGCGGTCGAGCGCGCCATGATCCTGGAGGAAGCCGAGGAGCTCAATCCTGAGTACCTGCCATTCGCGGTCGCTCAGCAGCAGTCCGCCTTCACTGCCTTTGAGCTTTCCTCGGGGAACAACGGCAGCGCCCCCGGGAAGCAGTTGCCAGATGGCCGCAGCCTGCCCCAGCTCCATATTCCGGAAGGCGGCACCTCTCTGGAGGAAGTTGAGCGCGAGTTGGTGGATATCGCTATGGCGCAGGCCAACGGAAACCAGACCCAAGCCGCGCGCTTGCTCGACATCAGCCGTGACGCGCTTCGTTATAAGCTAAAGAAGTTTGGGCTCATTCACGCCGAAGAAGACGAGCCCTCGACCGCCACGTCGTAGAAAATGGTGCACTGGCACTTCCAACGGGCTTCTATCTAGAGCAGGCGGATTTCAATGAATCCAGCCAAAGCGTCCACTGTGGACATAGGAACAGTCAATGCGAAAGCTTGCAATCGTTGTTGTCGTTGTCGTCTTGATCGGATTCGCCTTTGTCCTGACACTCCCTCACCTGATTGACGTGAACCAATACCGCAGTCAAATACAGGCCGAGTTGCAGAAGCGGCTCAACCGACCTGTGCAACTGGGAGAGATGTCCCTAGGCGTTTTCCCCCTGAAGGTAGAAGTGAACAACGTCACCATCGGAGACGATCCAAGTTTCGGGAGCAACGTTCCCTTCGCTCAGGTCGGACAACTGAACGTCAGCATCAAGCTACTGCCCCTCCTGAGCAAGAACATTGAAGTGGAGAGCCTGGAGCTGAAGCGTGCGAAGATCGAGTTGATCCGCAACGGGCAGGGCGTGTGGAACTTCTCGACGGCGGGAAGCAACGCAGCTACTCCGCTGGCGCAGCCTAATCAACTGCAACAGCCAGCGGAGCAGCCGCCGGCGCAGGCAGCCCCTTCGACGTCCAGCAGCTTCGCGCTGAACGAACTGACGATCACCGACGGCCAAATTGCGATCACCGATTATCAGAAGCACCAGGCCCGCGCTGTGTACGACCACCTTGACGTAAGGCTCAAGGATTACGCGCCAGGCATGCCGTTCTCCATTGACGCCACAGCGCACCTGCCGGGTACGGGTTCACAAACGTTCCAACTGACCGGAGCGGGCGGCCCTGTCAACAATGCCGACCTGTCGAGTACGCCTTTCAAAGGAAAGGTGAAGCTGAATGAAGTCTCGCTTTCAAGTGCGCAGAAGTTCCTGAATGCCGCCGCGTTGCAGGGCACGGACGCGGTGATCTCAGGCTCGACTGACCTGGCGAACTCCAACGGAACGATGGCGGCCCGCGGTTCGTTGAAGCTCGATAACGCCGTGATTCGCGGAGTGCAGGTCGGCTATCCTATCTCTGCCGATTTCGACCTCACCGATGACCTCACCAACGGTGTCCTGCAGATCAAGCAAGGCTCGCTCCAACTTGGCGCAACCCCGCTATCAATCAACGGGTTGATCAACACGCAGCCAAATCCGTCCGTGGTCGACGTCAAACTAAACGCGTCCAATGCCTCGATTCAAGAGGTGGCGCGGCTGGCGGCGGCATTCGGAGTGGCCTTCAGCCCGAACACCAAGATCTCCGGCCAGGTGACGGCCAACGTTCACGCGCAGGGCCCGACCGACCATTTGTCGCTGAACGGCAATGTCAATGGACGAAACCTGGAAGTGACTGGTAGCGAGATCCCGCAACCGGTGCGCGTGCCTGCGATCGACCTGGCCATGACTCCGCAGCAGATTCAATCGAACAACTTTATCGCTAGTTCTGGTGCAACAACACTGGCAGCTCAGGTGACACTCTCGCAGTACTCCGGAAATTCTCCCAGTGTGGATGCAACACTAAAGACCATCAATGGCAAAGTTGAAGAACTGCTGGGCATTGCCAAGGCCTACGGCGTCAGCGCGGCGGAAGGTGTGGGCGGCACTGGCAACATCACCCTCGATGTGCACGCCACCGGGCCGGTCAAGAATGCTGATGCCATGAACTTCAGTGGCACGGGCAATCTGCAGAATGCTTCGCTACAGATACCTTCATTCACCCATCCGTTGAATGTTCGCGGCGTGAACATGCAGTTTACTCAGAATTCCGTCAACTTGACGAACCTGGCCGCATCCCTGGGATCGACGAATGCCAACGGAAATCTCAGCATCGCGAACTTTCAGGCGCCCAGGCTGACCTTTGCGCTGACCGCCGACAAAATCAACGTGGCCGAACTGGAGCAGATCACCGGCGGCTCCCCAGCCCAGAAGGCCCCGGCGAAGAAGAAAGCTGAGGCGTCGTGGAGCCTGATCCCGAGTGCAGACGCTTCGCCGGCGTCGTCTCCACCCAGCCTGCTACAAACCGCAACCGGCACTGGATCCATCGCCGTCGGCAGCATCCTCTACCAGCAGACGGAACTCACGAATGTCCATTCGACCGTTCAGCTTAACCACGGCGTGATTCAACTCAATCCTCTGACGTCGCAGATTTACGGCGGACAGGAGAACGGCAGCGTCACGGTTGATACACGCCCGAACCCGATGACGTATGCGGTAAACGCAAAGCTCACCGGTGTGGACGCGAACAAGCTGCTGTCTTCGATTTCTTCGGTGAAAGACACGGTGTACGGCACCCTCGCCACGAACGCGAATGTGACCTTCGCCACGCCTCCATCGGGAGACATTGTCCAGACACTGAACGGAACGCTTGGGCTGAATCTGGCAAACGGCAAAATCACCAAGCTCGATCTTCTGAACGAACTGTCGAAGATCGGCAAGTTCAGCGGGGCAGGAACAGCGGCAAAGGGATACACCAGCATCTCCCAGATGACCGGGACATTTAACGTGCACACTGGCGTCGCCCAGACCAACGACTTGAAGGCCGCGTTGGATGTCGGTACCGTGGCCGGAACCGGAACAATAAATCTTGTGAACCAGGACCTCAATATGCATGTGACCGCAGTGCTGAACAAGGGATTCAGCCAGTCGGTTGGCGGTGCAGGCATCGGCGGCTACCTCAACACGGCACTCGCCAATAAGAACGGCGAGTTGGTTCTGCCCATTCTCCTCACAGGGAGCCTGAACCACCCCATTGTCGCTCCCGATGTGGAGCAGATCGCACGTATGAAGCTGAACAATCTCCTGCCGACCGCTGGTGGTCTGTTGAATGGGAAAGGCGGAAATGATCTCGGGGGCATCGTAGGTGGACTGCTTGGCGGCCAGCAGCCGGCCGCAAAACCCGGCCAACCGCAGCAGCAGAACCAGCAAGCTAATCCGCTAGGCGATGCGCTGAATCAGTTAATGGGAGGAAAAAAGAAGAAACAATAGGCGCGCGCATGGTGTAAGCAATGGCCAATCTCACTCGGGCGGCTTTCTTTTCAACACGCGTGATCGCTGGTATTACGTGCTGGAGTGCTCCAGCAACCCGCTTTCGAGTTTCTCCTGGCATGCAATGCAATGCCGCGTCCAAGGTACTGCTTCCAGCCGCTTGGGGTTGATCTCTTCTCCACACGAGATGCATTGTCCGAATGTCCCTTCGCGAATACGGTTGAGCGCGGCGTCTACCATCTGAAGGAGCTGGCGCTCGTTGTTGCTCTGGGAAAACAGGAATTCCTTGTTATAGGAATTTGCGGCCCGATCGGCGATGTCTTGCGCTGATTCCAGATCGGCGTCTCGCCCGTCCTGAGCCGTGCGATTCATAGTATGCCGCAGTTCTCGCTGACGGTCTTCCAGGCGCTTCTTGAAAACCTCGAGCTTCTTTTTCTCCATGGTCCGTACCCTGCCGATGACTCACGCTGGGGCGCCACGCCTCTGAGCGGAAATCGCGATGTGCGAAACCGGAATCATATGCGCGTAGAGCACGCACGTCAACTGCCCCCGCTCCGCCCACACGACTTGCAGTCTTGCGGGACACCGCAAATGCTCGCCTGGAGTCCCACCACCCAGCTTTCAGCTATGAGCAAAAAAGCGGCCCGCCTGGGCCGCTCAAAGAGGCGAGAAAGGTAGGGATCTTCAGGAAAGGCTATGCAAGGAGCTGTCTCGCTGAACGAGACAGTCATGGAGATGTCGAGATCGACGGAAGAGGGTTGGACTCAAGGTTATTGCGCCTCTTTGGTTGCCTTAACGATAGCACTTGTAACCCTACAATCCGTCTCAAACCTGCGCCAATTTTTTGGAAACAGACCGCCTCTTGGAGAGCTAACTGGAGCTTTCTGAACAACTGGCAGGCACGTCGAAAGGCGACCCTCTGGGCCGCCTTTCATTGATCGCCAAAATAGATCCTTTAGTCCCGGCTGCCACACGGCCACAGAATAACCGCGAAGCTGGCCACGTCAGTTTCCGCCAGAGACCGTCCGCAGCTTGCCTGGCATGAAGTGATACGGCGGCCACGGTCCCGTGATGCTGATCTGGCAGTCCTTGAAATGCCGCGTCGCCGCACTATAGCGGTTCTGGTACTTGGCGACGGAAGTGGAGTCGATGAGGTGGGCGAAATCGATAAGCATCCCACCCGAGTCAGTGCGCTTGCAGATCACGTCTTCCTCGAGCGGTGAAAACAACTTGTGGACCTGCATCGAGAGGGCGCGTGCCTTGGTCTGCCTTTCTCTCGATCGGGTCGCCTGCTCCCGCAGCTTACGAAGATACTCTCCTCCCACACCATTCGGCGGCTCGACTATTGCTTCTTGCAGCGTGCCATCTTTGACGACAAGCTTGAAGTGCATCTCAGCTTTCCCCCGCAGACGGGCGACGCTTTCGAGAAATGTCTTGCGATTGGCTTTCACCGCCCGGCGGAGCGCTTCGTCGGAGTCAAAGATGGTCCCGAAGCGGAACGGAAGCACGGTGAGCCTGCGGAAGCATTCGCTGACCACGCGAGCATGGTCAACAATGGCCTGCTGGGTAAGGGTTTGGGCTGCGGAGTAGTCGCTGACGATGACCGCGAAGTCTCCGCTCGGACATGCGAACACCGAAGCGCCGTTCACGCCTCGGAGGTTCTCGATCGCAAAAGGACGTCGGGCCCGGGTACCGCTTAGAAGGCCCTGCTGTTCGGTAATGCAGTACGCGTACCACGCCATCTCAGTCTCTCCTGGGAGTACTCGCACACAGATTGTAGGACACTGTGCATGAGGGAATGCTGACTTGCGAACGTGGGACTTAAGAAACAGGCTTCTTAATCAGGGATGGACGAGGTACCAGCCCCAACTGCTCTATCCTAAGCCTTTTACCCGAGAATCCGCAACCGGCAAGTCACTAATGGGCAGTTTTTCTTGAGATTAGCGGAAACGCCATATCGCCCAGCGCGGGTTCAGAGTGGGCGGACCCGCCCCGGCATGGGCGAAGCAGCGTACTCAGAACGGTTTGCGATTAGCCTAACTTCCACGGTATTTTGCGGGTTTTGTCGTGTCCCGAGAGAGAAGTTCTTTATTTTCAATTACGGTTTGGCGGCG
>Ga0074045_10005665_pt1 | contig 10850 bp, 9 predicted proteins | sample BogForMeECP23OM2_FD_94442 | JGI IMG/M metagenome (GOLD analysis project Ga0074045, IMG submission 94442) | Bog forest soil microbial communities from Calvert Island, British Columbia, Canada - Bog Forest MetaG ECP23OM2 | ecosystem: Environmental > Terrestrial > Soil > Wetlands ... | reverse complement strand
CCGCAGGTTTTGAATTGTTGCTGACTGCGGACAAAAACCTTCGCTACCAGCAGAACCTGACGGGAAGGAAAATCGCTATCGTTGTTCTTGGCAACGCCCAATGGCCCATTTTGCGCCACCACGTTGGAGGAGTTGTGGCCGCTGTCGATGCAGCCACACCCGGCAGCTACACGGAGGTGGACATCCCGTTCCAGTAACCGCCCCCAGGATATCCAAAAAGGAATAAAGGCGAAAATCGCCTCACTGACTAGCAGTCAAAACGTGTAATCGCAAGATTGCAACAGTTGAAACGCGCAGAGTGATACTCGTGTCGGGTGAATTCAGGGACCGACAGAGGCGAAGATGAAGGCATCGGCCTTTACACCCAAGAGCAGAAGAAGTACACCACTCCGCTCCAATATTTTGCTCAGATTGTTGTAGGAGCGCTGGTTCTTTCTTGCGGCGTTGGTGTCCATGCGCGTTCGACTCCTGCAAGCATCTCCGACTTCACTTCCCCTGGAATTCGTAAGCCCCTATATCGATAGTCCCGCCGACGATTCTGGGATGACCAGCGAGGTCTTTCTTAGGAAGGTCGGGGGCAGAGTTGGTTCCTGCGTTGATAGCGCGAGAACCGGATCGGAGTTGGTAGTTTCGCTTGGCCGGGCTGACGAACTTTGGATTCTTCGAGATGTTGCCGTTCTGATTGCCTTGGCTGGCACAGGTGCCCTGCAAACCTGTCCCCTGAGGACTGTAAGCATCGTTATTCGTGAATGTGGGCGGTTGTTGGCTGTAGGTTCCGTCACAATAAACCGCATTCTCACCAGATAGGCCAATCATCAAGTTATTGAAGAATTGTACTTGATCGTCGAATCCGCCAGCGAAAACGGCTGAGCCCTCAGAAATACCGGTAGCCCCGACAATGGTGTTGTTCACAAGGGTCGGGCCAACCTGCCCCTCAACGACCCCAAACCAGATGCCTCCGCCTTGCGATGCGGTGTTGTCGTAGATGAGATTTTGCACGATCAACGGGTTCGAGTCGTTGATAATCCAGATGCCACCGCCCTGGCCAGATACAGAATTTCCGCGGATCACGTTGTTGCGCAGAGTAGGCGTGCCGGCGGCGTCCATCGCGATTCCGCCGCCACCGCTACCAATAGGCGAGGAGTTGTTCTCGATAAGGTTTCCGATGATCTGAGCCGATCCTGCTCCCCCGATGGAGATTCCGGCACCAAATCCGCCATCGCACCCCTCTTGGGAGTTGTCCCTTATCACATTGGCCTGAATCAAGGGAGAGGCGGATTCAATGTAAACGCCGTTAGCGCAATTGGGCGCGCTCTTCTGTATGATGTTTTGCCGAACCGTAGGGGAGGAGCTCCCGATGGAAACCCCGCCTTCTCCATTCTGGAGAGTGAAACCGCTAAGGATCGAGTTCAACCCCTCACCACTGTCAAATGTCGCCACAGTGCCTTGTTGGTTGCCATCAATCGTGGTTACCGCTGCGCCGCCCGAGCTCTTAACAGTGATGGCTTTGCCCAAGAAGTTGATGTTCTCCATGTATTTTCCGGGAGCCACCAGCACCGTATCACCCGGATTTGCGGCGTTGATTCCGGCTTGGATCGTCGGCTGATCCTTGGGAACTTTGATCGTAGAGCCAAGGGCGAACCAGGACAGCAGCACGAGACAGGGCGCGGCTAACGACAGTTTCATGGTTATATCCCAGAACTTGAGTCGGATCGAACCAGCTATTCTCGTTCGTGCGAACTCTCCGGTCAATATGAAAAAGTTTGCCGATTCCCTGCAATCGGACGGTGAACACTGATCTGATTGAAGCCGGGGGCGGGCCCGCCCTTTCCCCCGCTCCTTAGCTCTCTATCTTGCTCCGTGTTTGTCGCGTCTTCTGCGACAGGGCGGGGAATTTGATCTCTTTCAGAGGGGATGGAATCGAGGTCGAAATCCGCGCCCTGACCGGGGGCTGGCCCAGCCTTTCCCCCTTATTCTTAACTCTGTAGGGTGCCCCGTCCTTGTCGCGTCTTCTGCGACAGGGCGGGGAATTTGATCTCCTCTAGGCAGGATGGAACCGAGGTCGAAAACCCCGCCCTGTCCCCGCAAAGAACGCAGGGACAAGGACGGGGCACCCGCCCGAACAACTTGCGACGAAAGGATCGGCCGGCCAGCCCACGTTGAGCGCGACGCCCAATTTTTCCCCTTGACTCTGCCGCGGAATGTCGGCTAACATAGCTAACACAGACATTAGCTGTTTGAGAACAGCAATGGCCCTTTCGGTTCTTTGACAATTTAGCAGGCTACAGAAAAATGCCCACTCGTAGCGGGCATCGCTCACAATGCCGCAGGCTCGAAACGCTTCCCGCGCTAAGTCATTTAGAAGGGATATTTTACGTGGAGAAGAGATACCCTGAGATACTTCCTCTCTTGCCGGTGCAGTGGATTCATACACTTACAAGAGGAGCGCGCAATTCAAGGCGCTCCAGGAGGCGGATATCCCTCCGCTAACTCCTTTAGAAGGGATATTTTACGTTGGTATCTCGTTTTCTCCCTCAAGCAAATCATGGATTTAGGCGGAAAACGCATTTTTCTAGGTATATACCCGACCCACCCCCAGCGTTATCAATGACTTGCGACCACGCCGCCAAGCGCGTTCCAGAGCTAAGTCCTTTAGAGGATATATTTTACAGGGACTTGCCTCTACTTCGCCGCCGCTTCCTTCGACAACAGCGCCACCCGCGCCGTCACCTTCTGCCCCTTTTCCATGCCCCCGATAAGAACCAGCCCCTCATGCGTCACCAGCAATCCGCGATGATCCATGGTTGGGTTCGGAGTGTTCTCGTTGATGGTTTCCCATTTCCCGGTGCGCAGGTTGAAGTCAAAGGTCACAGGCGACGGCTCGGAGGGCTTGCCATCGTATCCGATGCCGTTGTAGTCGTAAGGGTTATCGGTCCCGCCGGCGAAATAGATCTTCTCGTCCTTCTCCGAACCACCGCCGGCGATGCGGTACCGCGCCGTCCCCGGATGATTAGGCAGCTTGGTCCAATGAATCTTAGTCCGGTCGTGGTGGTCGATCTTCCCCATCCAGCATTCGTCCGAGGCCACATATTTCGGCGTGTTGCCCGACGGATTCTTGCGCGCCCCGTCCACATAAATAATGGTGTCGCCCACCAAAGCCCCGGCATGACCGAAGACCGGCGTCCCCGGAATCGGCGTCGCCTGCTCCCATTTATTTTTCTCCGTGTCATACACTTGAACGTCACTTACCACGTCCCGGTTCGACCGGCCGCTGACCAGATAAATGTAGCGGTCGCGATAAACCCCAATCACCGAATCCCCCACGGCCACCGGAATATCAGCCTCACGGAACCAGCGGTCACTCGCCGGAAGGTAAACCCCCACATCCGGCACAGCCATGCCTCCTTGCGCATCCGCCACATAACCGCCGAGTACGAACAGGTCGCCGTTGACGCCGGCTGCCACAGCCCCGATGCGCCCAACCGTCCCCGGAACGGCATGAGCCGCCGACCACTTTCCTTCCTTCGCGTCCAGCGAAAAAGCCGTATTCGTGATGTCAGCCGGCGTCTTCTTCGCACCGATTCCCATAAAAGAAAACAGCAAAACCTCTCCCCGAACCTTCACCATGGCGACGGCATTGTTGGAGACGGGATCCGGCAGCGGTTCAACCTCGGATTCGGTAGCGGCCATCAACCACCCGCTGATAAGAACCAACAAAAGGAATGCAGAAAGCTTTTTCATGGTTCCAGTGATTTTACTCCGGCTGGTGGAGAATGTGACTGTCGCACCCGCGCTCCTTGCCGAACTGAAGCTCCACCGTCAGCACGACAATCAAGAACACAATCACTGGAAAAACCATATAGATTCGGCTGTTCCACCAATAGTGCCCGCCGAGGGCCACGAGCAACACCGGCCACAAGAACTGGGACGCGCAGGCCACGGCGATCAACACCGCGCGAATGCTTCCAATTCCCGTGTCGCCCAGCCGGTTCAGAGCTAGCAGGACGGGGAGCAGCAGTAGTGTCATATCGGGGAAGTGCGCGTAGGGCGCCGCGGTCAGAGCGACCGCAACATACACAGCAAAGACCAAGCCATTTTCTTGGGTGACCGGAGCAGCCCGCGCACATACTACCGCCAATCCGAGAAGCAGTACGGCCCCTGCCGCAGCATAAACCAACGAATGCGGGGCCCATCCTGTTCCCGCCAGGAATCCCCGCACATTGATCATCAGGGCCGGGTTCGGCGCTCCGGCTCCTCCCATCACGTCTACCGAGTGTACGAACCTGAAGTAGTCCGAGAACCCACGCCAGCCAATCACAAGGGCGGAAACGGAAGCCAGCGCCGCGCAACCCAGGCCCAAACCCGCAACCACCTTCCACTTTCGCGACATCAGCAGCAAAGGGATCAGAACGATCGGATACTGAAACTTGATGCTCGCCAGCGCAAGAGCCAGTCCTGCTCCCACATCCATTTTCTTGTGCATCAACAGATACGACAGGCTGACGACAAACAACAGCAATATGGAATCCTGTCCCAGGGTGAGCGCGATCAGCGCCGGAAGAAAGAAGAATCCGAGCAAGCCCAGGTATGGCCTTCGGGCAACCAATGGAATGCACGGCACTAAGACCAGCGGCAACAACGCCAGCACGGCAACATTGATCGTCGTCCACACAACAAAGGCGCGCTCGATACTCAGAGACGCTAGGGGAGCCAATGCAGCCGCTTCAAACGGGGGATGCAAAAAGTATTGGATTGACTCGCGCCCCAGAACCGACCGCAACATTGCACGCTGGGTATCCTGCTGGTAAAGCTTCGCGCCATCTCCACTGCGCACGATCGACGCGCCCACGTAGAAGTTTACAAAATCACTGTTCTCAATCTGAGCCCGCTTGATAAATGGCGCCAGAGCTATTCCTACCGCACTGGCGAGAAACAAGGCACCCGCAATAACCATCGGCTTCCGCATACGCGAGAAATCGAATCGTACCGCCGCACACCGGAGGTTGTATACACTTTCCCGCTCGTACCTGCCGTCCAAGCACGGAAATAGGCGCTGAATTACCATGCAGATGGTCATTGCACAGGAGTCGCGCGCGCAGTCCATGAAGACTTCGGGCAAACATCTCGGCACCGTACTGGCTTTCGCCTTGGCCCTCGCGATGTGGGGATATTACGGCCATGCCCGCCAACTCATCGAACAGCGCCTGACCGCAAGCGGATTTCCCGAACGGAACTTCTCCGATTTATTCCCGCGTTGGCTAGGCACCCGGGAACTGCTGCTCCATGGCCGCGATCCTTATTCTCCGGAGATCACCAGGGACATTCAGCAAGGCTATTATGGGCGGCCGATAGACAACCGCCGAGCGACTGATCCCATCGATGAACAGCGCTTTGCCTACCCGCTGTTCGTAGTCTTCCTGCTGGCTCCCACCATCACCCTGCCTTTCAGCGTGGTCAAAGCACTGTTCACAGTGATTCTGTTTGCGGCCGCAGTTTCGACCGTGCTCCTCTGGATTCAAGTCATCGGACTGAAAGCCACAAGAGAAAGAACATTCTCATACATTCTCCTCACGCTCGCCACCATCCCGTATGCTCAGGGAATCCAACTCCAGCAGCTTAGCGTACTGGTCGCTTTTTTCCTGGCCGCCACAGTCTATGCCCTGGCAACCGAAAAATTCAGCGCCGCAGGAGTGTCGCTGGCCCTTGCCACCATTAAGCCGCAACTCTCCATCTGCTTTATCGGTTGCTTGTTGCTTTGGTCGGCGTGGCAGTGGCGGGCTCGAAAGTCTGTCGCCATCAGCTTCTGCACACTCATGGTCTTGCTCCTGCTAGCCTCAGAGTGGTTGCTACCCGGATGGCCCCAGCAATTTCTCGCTGGCATCCCGCCATATCTTCGCTATACCCAGGCGACTACAGGCATCCATGCACTCTTTGGCGCGGTTGGGGGAACGATTGTCTTCTCTTTCCTCGCCATGGCGACTGCGCTGGCAGCCTGGCGCGCGAAATCCAAGCCCGTCGATTCCGATGATTTCAAACTGGCAATTTCTTTTGTCCTCGTCTTTACCTGCATGAGTGTTCCCAGCTTGGCGCCGCACAATCAAGTCTTATTGGTGCCCGCTTACCTGCTGCTGGGAAAGGAGCGAATGCGGGTAAGCATGGGCGGACCTATCGCCCGGTCGCTCTGGTGTGCAGCTTGGCTCACACTCGCGTGGCCCTGGATGGGAGGAACGTTGCTGGTCGCATCCCTTGGATTCCATCGCGCAAGTCCTCGCCTGTGGGACCTGCCTCTGGCCACGAACCCGCTGATCCCGATCACTGTGTTTGCCGCTCTGCTGCCCCTGCTCGCCCGGCAGGCGGGTGATAAAGGTCAGAAACCGCTGCCTGCTGTGCCTATTCCACAAATCCCTGCCGCACCGCATGAATGAAATCGGTGTAAGCCGGACTGAACCCCGCCCCCCGCATCTCGGCCGCAATCTGGCCTCGATGATAGGCAGAATGCGTGATCACGTGCAGCAGAACATCTTCCTTCTGGCTGGTAAAGATTTCTCCCTTGCTATTCTTGTAGCGCACCGGAACCGACAGCTCGGCCTCGTTCGCCGGGCTTAGAAACTCTTTCCAAAGCTGGGCCAGCTCATCGGCTTGCGCCGCGCATTGTTGCCAGCTGAAATCGGGCCAGACCGCAAGCGTTTGCCCCACTCCCTGCATGCGCTCCAGCCACAATCGCTCGGCAGACAGAATATGACTCATCAGTTTCAGCGGACGCCCCGCAGAACCAGCCGCCCGGATCGCGCCCAGCACCTCCCGGTTAGCCCAGTCGTCATAAACAAAAAGCCGCCGAATGTGCGCAGGCATAGTCATGACCCAGTCCCACTGAGAACCGAGAACCAAGAACCGGCAACTGAAAACCTTCCCACACCAGGCCAAGAAATACAAGCAAACACACCACCTGGGTGGCCCTCATCGCCGATCCAACGCTCTCCGTCCCACAGGTTACCACCCAGATTCTTACCCGTCGATGTACTCCAGCGCATTCTTCCTGAAGCGTACGGCAACATCGGCAGCCGAGGAGTGCAATGAGAAATCCAGCGGCGCTCGAAACTAACCGAATCCCCTCGATGACAACTTCCCCCCATTCTCAGGGTTCATTATCCTTAACATAGTGCAGGAAAATAGTGCAGGAAAATAGCGCAGGAGGATTTCATGCCCGGAATGCGAACCCGTGCTTTACCCGTTTTAATGTTGATTCTAGCCGCCCTGTTACTAGCGGGATGCCCTCCGCGCGAGAGCATAGCCAGGATTAACCGGGACCCAGGCCGCTTCGCCGGCAAAGAGATCAGCATCGCCGGCCGCGTCACCGATTCCTTCGGAGCGCTCGGAACCGGGGCTTTTCAAATCGACGATGGCACCGGCACCATGTGGGTCTTCAGCGAAAAATTCGGTATCCCCGGCAACGGCTGCCCGCCTCGCGGTCATCGGACAAATTCAGCAAGGCTTCTCCATCGGAGGCCGCAATTTCGCCACCATCCTTCGCGAAACCCAGCGCCGCCACTGACCCCGCCCGTTTCGCGCGCGATTCCGGACCATAGCTGGTATGCCGTCCCACAAATTCGCAAAATAACTCTGTCATCCCGACCGGAGCGAAAGCGGAGTGGAGGGACCTTGCGTTTTCAGCGGCCCTTGAAAATGTGTAAGCGCTTCAGCGCCGGGAAAGCACGCGCAACCAAATTCCGAACCGACGACGGCAGAGTTCACCCCCGCCCTCACCGCTTCCGAAATACTTCGAAAATCAAATTAAACAGCTGCACCAGCGTGATCCCGATGGTGACATAAACCGCAATCTCCAGCCGCCGCCCCGCCTCTTTCGTGCCCGCGAGCAGATCCATCACTTCCTTGGTGCTCTCATGCAGGGTCTCCGCCAACTGCTCGAAATGCTGCGTCGATCCTCGCAGTTTTTCCAGCACATGCGATGTCGCCGAAAGCGCTGCCGCCATCTGTTCCCCATTGCGAATATCGAGCTCGGTCTTGCAGGCCGACCACCACAGACTCCCCGGAGGGTTGTCATACATCCGCTGCCGAATCTCCTCATAGGACCGGCTGCGCAAAAGTTGCACCAGCCCCTGAACCTTATCTGCCCCCGCCGCCGGCGTTTCCTCGAGAGTCACCGCCATAACTCGCGAGTGTACCAGCCACTTCCCAACTCCCCGAGATACCTGAAGGCCAATTCCGTGCGTGGCCCAAAACCTATTTCCGCCCAGGTCAAATCAAGTTACCCCTCCCGATAGCAAGTAACTCGATGGAGGACGGGCGTCCCGTCTAAGCCGACAACCGCGCCCAGCCGGCCCAATGAGATGAAAATGTTTGCATGTTGTTGGCGGCAGAATCGTGTTGACACTGTTGCAACTATGGAGGATAGTAATCAGTCCCAGCTTGGGGCCGCCGTCCCCCATCGGCGGTCGATGGCGGGTTAGATTGGTCGAGCTTCGCCCCAATTGGCGTGCGGAACAATCAAGTCCAGGCTGCGGACTCGCGTTTCGACTACAGCGTCTCAGATAACCACTTCATTCCCAGGAGGATTTATGAAATTTGATCGTGCGGCGAGCTTCGCTAGCTTGCTGCTGGCAGTATCGCTATTAATGATCGTTCCGGCGTTCGCCGCAAACCAGGCACACCAACCATTCGTAACCCAGCCCGACAAAGTCGGGGTCTCGCTGTCGCTCAGCGAGCTTGCCAAGATCACTCCGCCGCCCGCGTTCCACGGCTGGTTAGTCATGAGAGAGCAGGAAACTCGGAACCACATGACCAAAATCTACAACCGCCCCGATCCGGCCATTCAAGACAGCTCCGAGCCCCTGCCGCAGCTCGGTGTCACCATCGGCTTCAATTTTGACGGTATGAACGGCGAGCAGTCTGGAGGCGTAATTCCGCCTGACACCAATGGGGCGGTGGGCGACAAGCAGTTCTTCTTGATCACCAACTTCGCCTTTAATATCTATGACAAGACCACCGGCAAAAAGCAGGTGGGACCGCTCCTCATTAACACCATCTTCAAGGGATTTGGCGGCCAGTGCGAGAACGACAACGGCGGCGATCCAGTCGTCCTTTACGACAAGCTGGCCAACCGCTGGCTGTTGGAGCAACTGGAGTACTTCGGCACCGATCAGATCTGCATTGCGGTTTCTCAGACCGACGATGCCACCGGCAAGTACAACCTGTATTCCTATACCTTCAGCGGTTTGCCCGATTATCCAAAACTAGCGGTTTGGCCCGATGCCTACTACCTGGCCTTCAACTACTTCGGCCCCGGCGACGGCGAGCCTTGTGCCATGGATCGCACTGCCATGCTGGCCGGCAAGAAGAGCGCGGCTCTGATCTGCTTCAACCCCAACACCTCGGATATGGGATTCTTGCCTTCCGACATTGACGGCAGCACTCTGCCCCCCAACGGCGCTCCCAACCATTATGTCGAGCTGGGAAACTCCAACACCACCATCAAAGAGTATGACTTCCACGTGGACTTCGCCCACCCCAAGAAGTCCACCTTCAAGGGTCCGCATACTCTCACCGTTCCCGCCTACACGCAACTGTGCGGCGGCGGCGGCGGGGCGTGCATCCCGGAGCCTAAAGGCGGAGGCACACTGGACGCGATCGGCGATCGCATGATGTTCCGCAATGCCTATCGCAACTTCGGCGATCACGAGGCCATGGTATTCTCTCACTCCGTGGCTCCCGGAAAAGGCTCTACCGCTGTCTCAGCCGAACGCTGGTATGAACTGCGGGCAACCCCCGTCGGCAGCAGCTACAAGGTCTACCAGGCTGGAACCTACCAGAACAAGACCGACAATTTCTGGATGGGTAGCGTTGCCATGGATAAGAACGGAGATATGGCGTTGGGCTTCAGTGTCGACAACAGCACGAAACTGGATCCCAGCATCTGGTTCACTGGCCGCGTACCCACGGATCCCTTGAACAAGCTGGAAGGCACCAAGCTGGTTCATAAGGGAACCGAGGTACAGGGAGCCGTCAACCGCTGGGGCGACTACAGCTCGATGAGCGTCGACCCCACCGATGACTGCACTATGTGGTACACCCAGGAGTACAGCGACGGCGGGAGCAACTGGCAATCTCACGTCGTGTCCTTCAAGTTCAACAGCTGCCAGTAGTACACCCGAATAAAAAGGCTGCCCCACCCTTGCGCGGTTTGCAAGGGTGGGAGCCCAAATCCGAATCAGCCGTTCTCCTGATCACGACTAAACTCCCCACACGATTGATCGCAGCGCCCGCCTTTAGGAAGTGCGCGACTTCAGAGGCTGCGGAAAAACTCTGACTCAGGCAGTTTTTGGGGAGGGCCCGACTTCAGTCGGGCCGCTAAATACGCAGACGCGTTTCGGGCCCCGCAGGGAACCAACCATCTCAGTAGTAGAACGTCACGAAGGGCCCTCCCCGCACGGGAAGTCACGCGTGGCCCATCCCGCATCAGCCAGGAGATTTGCGATTTCCTCCCCGCCCTCTACAATCTCAACGAGCATGGACACCGCCCGCATCGCCGAACTGCTCCAGCCCTTCCTCGGACCGGCCGAAGACCAACGACTAACGGCCAACGACCTGTTCAATATATCGATCTACATCGATCTACTCCTCCGCTGGAATGCCCGCATCAACCTGACTGCGATCCGCCAACCGGAAGAAATCGTAACCCGCCACTTCGGCGAGTCTCTTTTCGCCGCCCGGCAGCTCTTCCCGCAACGTGGGAGCGAGCGTCCCCGCTCGTGCACCCAGGCCGAAGCAGTGATCGACATCGGCTCTGGCTCCGGATTCCCCGGCCTCCCCATAAAAGTGTGGGCCACCGATAT
>Ga0074045_10005664_pt1 | contig 10851 bp, 9 predicted proteins | sample BogForMeECP23OM2_FD_94442 | JGI IMG/M metagenome (GOLD analysis project Ga0074045, IMG submission 94442) | Bog forest soil microbial communities from Calvert Island, British Columbia, Canada - Bog Forest MetaG ECP23OM2 | ecosystem: Environmental > Terrestrial > Soil > Wetlands ... | reverse complement strand
CTATCAACTGTCACTTCTTTTCGACAGTGGGGGCAGAGGGTTCTGGCCAATCTCTGGGCGACAACTCCCAGCAGGGTGGCCCTTAATAGATAGTGCGGAACCCCGATATCCATTAGCCTGATAATGGCTGACGGAGCGTCATTTGTGTGGAGCGTCGAAAAAACAAGATGCCCGGTCAAGGCTGCCTGAATGGCCATTTCCGCCGTCTCGAGGTCACGTATCTCACCGACCATTATTATGTCGGGGTCCTGCCGAAGAAAGGTTCGGAGGCCGCTGGCAAAATCCAGTCCGATCGCGCTGTGCACCTGCATCTGGTTGAACCTGGGCTCAACCATCTCGATCGGATCTTCGACCGTGCACACGTTTACTTCCGGGTTGGCAAGGTATTTCAAGGTTGAGTAAAGGGTGGTCGTCTTCCCGGATCCGGTCGGCCCGGTAACGAGCGCAATACTGTACGGAGAACTCACCATCTTTTTCCATTGCCCAAGTTCGCGCTCTGAAAATCCCAGTTCCTCGAAGCTCCTCACCGTTACTTCCGGGTCGAAAACCCGCATTACCAGTTTTTCACCAAAAACTGAGGGCATGGTGGAAAGGCGCAGTTCGATCTCTCCTGCTGAGTGCCCTCTTGTCTTGAGCCGGCCGTCCTGCGGACGCCGTTTCTCCGCAAGGTCCATTCTGCCGAGCACTTTCAAACGGCTCATTACAGCGCTCATTACGACCGTTGGCAACTGGTAGACCGGGTGAAGGACCCCATCGATCCGGAAACGCACATCACTGTTGTCCCGGCGCGGTTCGAGATGAATATCGCTGGCCCTCTGGTCGAACGCATACTGAAGCAGCCAATCAACGATGTTGACCACATAACGGTCATTTGCGTCCAGTTTTCCCGCCCGTCCGAGTTCTAACATCTGTTCGAGATTCATGCCCGCACCCAGCCGAGCGCCTTCCGCCTTTCCGAAAGCCCTCCGTACAGAGTCGCTAAGGGCGTAGAATTCAATAAGGTATCTGCATATGTCATTCGGGTTGGCAAGGACTATGCGAATCTTTTTCCGAAGAATACGCTCCAGTTCCTCTTTCCACTCGCTGTCAAAAGGATCGGCTGTGGCAATAACGATCTTATCGGCCGTCACTTCAACGGGCAGGATTTTATAGCGCGATGCGTAGGCGTATGAGACAAGACTCGTAACGGCCCTAACATCAACTTTCAGTGGATCGATTCTCAAGTAATTCAGGCCGCTTTTTCTAGCCAGCCAGGCCACGAGAAATTCAATTGAAACCGGTTCGTGGGGAGGTGTGGCTCTGCTGAGTCCAGCCTCAGCTATGGCTTCCAGCGGATGCTCGGTTAAAGCGGTTTCTTTCGGCCTCGGTCTGTCTAGAATTTTTTTTGCGTCCTTTTGAGTAAGGACTCCGTCGAGAACCAAATTGTGTAGAATGTTCTCGAGATTCAATTCAGTAAGTCACCGAGCGCTCCGCTTCGCCTCTGCCTGTGTTGTCACCGCATCTCTCCCCACACCCTCGTATGATAGACTATAATGAGTGAAAAATGGAAAGAGACCAAAAAAAAATTCCCAGTGAGGAATTCTAGGCAGAGCCGGAGCCATCCGGCACGGGCCTAGCGTAAGCGGGTTCGTTTGAAGGCAAGCCCGATGAACTCGCAGATCATGAAATGACGCGCGCCCGGCGTCAAGTGCACGCTGCGCGGCGCGGCGCGGCACTTTAAAACATGAATTGCCGCTTTGCTCGGCACCCTTTGAGGGCCGTCCCTATGTGTGGGCTATGCCTGCCTTTACCAGGCCGTACAAGGCGGGGCACCTCGCGGAGCGCGGCAGGCACCCGCAGTAGAGTCTATCGGTCGCCTTGGGCGTGAGCGGGGTGCCTGCTCGACTTCGAAGAAATATAGCGCCCCGAAGGGCATAATCCTCATTTTCTCTTGCTTGTTAATCGGCAAATCCGAGAAAAACTCACCCGTTTTTCTCTCAAGCGCAGGACATAAGGGGGAGAAAATCCTGAGGACCGACCCGAGAAAAGGCGCCCCGCAACAGCCCACCGTAAATGATAGACCCCACCCAGGATTTGCGCCACACCTAAAATCACACATTACAGCTCCTTTCTCACTTGTGCTTTTTATCTGGATCGCTCGCCTCAATTTATTGGACGTCTTGGACGTGATTTGGGAATTGAACGCCCTGACCGGCGCTGGCGAGGGCTGCGGAATTGAGCGGGTGCGCTTTGGGTCGGCCCCGTGTTTCACCCGCTCGTTCTTAGGTAACCCTTCACGCAGTAATCATCTCTTTTCGGGAATCCTAAACCATAAAAACTCAGCGCTCTGTGCGGTAAAGACTTTTGGGTTGCAGTCCCGAGCGGGGCTGCAACTTTGACGGAAGGTGACGAGAGGGGTCTATCCTTAATTGTTGAAGCCGAACCGGTTTATCAGCTTCTCATAGAGATTTTTGCCCAGAAAAGTCCGGAGCTTTCGGCTCTGCTCGTACCTGGATTCATATTCCAGCCAAAACTCATCAAATCCATCCAGTCTTGCATCCGGACCGGAAAAAATCTCGTTGAATTCATCCTGCCTGGCGTAATATTCCTTTAGCATCTCGCAGCCGGAGGCATCCAGAATAAGCATGAACAGCACATCGGAGGGCGTGAGGGCGTCTTCTTCGGGAGGGACCGCGACATAGACGTTTATTTCTTTCCCGGGCCGGCTAATCTGGCATCTGTAGCGGTCCATATACGTCTTCGGAGGAGCTTGGCCGGATTTGGCCGGATTCACCTTCATCAACCGCATCGAGATGCTATACTGGTTCATAAAAGTCCGAATCAAGACGCTTTGCATATTTTCCCTCCGGAAAGCAACGATTTCGGAATATACACTCGCCCGTTATTTCAAAGTTAATGAGACGAACAGTATTCATATGGACGAATATAACGTTCAAAAGAGAATATATATGGGGTGAACAAAGTATTTACTCAAATAAAAGATGTATTTTTATGGTGGGAATAGAGTAGTCTCGCTCCCGCAACTCCCGGCGCGCAGACGGTCTGTTTAGAAGCCCTGGTCCTTCTCTACGCCATTTACTCTGGACTCAGTGAACCATCGGAAAAATACCTTGTCGCTGGTATCGTGCCAATAAATCTCAGGGGCACGGCTTTTGGCAACTATCACTTTGTCTCGGGTCTTGGGGCCTTACCGGCCGGCCTTCTGTTCGGCTTCCTGTGGCATACTTGCAGCGCAGGGGCAGCCTTTCTCACCGGCGCAGCGCTGGCAATCCTGGCGGGAATTCTTCTACAGATGTCAGGCAGCGGGTATCGGATATCTGAGGGGGACAGCAGAGCCGGCAAATCAGACAAGAATTCCACGATTCGCAAGGCGTTCCGACCTCCGGCTTCCGATCTCCGCTCCCGACCAGCGTCAAAAGGCCTGCCCGATACTGAAATGAAACTGATAGGGCGAAAACATGCGTGGCTCCGGGGGGTTTAGCTCGTACCCCACATCGAACCTGAGCGGACCCACTATCGTAAGATAGCGCAGTCCGGCTCCGGCTGTGTATCGCGTGTCCGCCCAGGAAAGGCCGCCTATCATAGGCGCAATATTCCCAAAATCGGAAAAAACGGCTCCTTCCAGAGGCGACCTTATCGGGAATCTCCATTCAAGGCTGCCTTCCAGTTGCTCCATGCCTCCGATCGGATTTCCACCGGGGTCAAGCGGCCCGAGCTTCTGATAAGGATAGCCTCTTACGTCGTCAGTGCCCCCTGCGAAAAACCGCTTAAAAATCGGGACCTCCGAAGTAGTTTCGAGGGGCTCAATTGCGCCGTATTTCAGCTTTGCGGCCATGGAGCCGAAGTTCAATACGGGCAAATATCCCCTGCCCTCCAGAGTGAACTTAAAATAATCCACCTGCGAGCCGAGCATTGAACTGGCCCATTCCATATTCTGCAGAACGCGCCAACCCTTTCTGGGATCCAGCACGGAATCGACCATATCCCAGGTGTTCCCCGCTATAAGCGAGGATACATAGTATGCCTGGTGCTCCTGGTCCGTCGGACTTGGTGGGATCACTACATTGAGCAGGTAATTGGCCTCGAAATTGTACCCCGCATAGGACACCAGTCCCTCGAACCATTTGTACTCGTACTTCGGCCGAATGTACTCTTTGAGGTTTTCAAAGGATACCTGACTCTCCCGCATGATGCCGCTATCTACAATCAGAGCGCCCTTCGTGTCCATAAAATAGGGCTGTATGAATCTACCTTCCAGCATTTGCACGATGGCGCTTGCCTTGAGGTTGATCTGAACACGCCTGCCATCGCCCAGAAAATCCCTGATCTCATACTGCGCCTGTCCTCGGAGCTGGTCTTCGGTGCCATAGCCAACCCCAAATCGAACGGTCTGCTTTTTTCCTTCTTTGACGAGGATCCGGACCGGCAGCACCGTTGTTTCATTTTCCAGGTCCTCCACCGAGATATCTACAAACTGGAAAAGCTCCAAAGCAAACAGACGCTGCCGGGCTGCTTGGATTTTGGCGGCATCGAATCGCTCGCCCTGGTGAAATCTGACTTCTCGCATAATTACGTGGCTGGAAACCGATTCATTGCCTTCCACACGAATGGCACCGAAGGTACAAACAGGACCAACCTCAATCTCGACCATGACCGTCCCAAGGTTCGATACTTTATCCAGCCGTGCGCGCATATCTACCTTTGCCTTCGGATAACCACGCTCGGCCATATAAACCCTGGCAACTTTTTCGATGTCCTTATATCCGGGCGTTGTAAATCTTTTTCCTGCCTCAATGGGAAGAACTTTGACGATTGGCTTGCGCCACTTTTCGGGAGATGGGCCGTCGATTTTCAGATTGAGTTCTGAAACCATCATCGGAGGCCCTTCCTCCAGCCGGATGATTATCCTCACATTGTTCCCAACCAGGGGTTCGATCTCATGAGATATAAGCTGCATATGATAGAACCCCTGGCTAACGTAGAACAGCGGAATTCTTTCCAGGTCCTCAGAAAAAACCTTCTCGTCGAATGGGGCCTTGAAAAACCAACGGAATTTCCTCTCTTTTGTGCTGAGGATTTTTTTTAACTCTGATGCGGGGATAATTTTATTTCCTTCGAAACGGATCTCTCGCACCTGGAGTTGAGGTTTTTGTTTATTTTCAGGTGCTTGCGCTTGATCGCCTTCAGAGGCAAGCGTACAGCATGCCCAAAGCAGTGGGATGATAATCAATAAAAATGCCCTGGCTCGAAACTTGTGATCCAAAACTCTTCCTGGCTGAACCTGCGCTTGGAAGAAGAAAAACACCGGGGCTCAGGTACGGATCGGAATATCGCCTAAAGATTTCAATTCGAAATTCCGACTTCAAATCACTGTCCACCCCAGGCAAGGCGCGAAGCAAGCGAGCTTCGCGCTCTCTACATCTGCTGCAATTTCTTCTCAGCGGCCTGAGCCTGGGCTGTGCCGGGAAATTTTTCCACAATCCGCGTGTAGATGATACGAGCCATTGTGGCTTCGCCCATCTGCTGCCATCCCATTGCCTGCTTGAGAAGGGCGCTGGCGGTTTTACCCCCTTTCGGGTATTTGTCTACCACCTGCTGGAAAGCTTTAATCGCTTCCTCATAGTGCTTTTCCAAAAAGTAGCACTCACCGATGTTATACAAAGCACTTTCTTCCAGGCCGGATTTCGGAAACTTCGAGACGAATCCTTGAAACTCTTTTCTGGCAGCTTCATATTTCTTTTGCTGCATCAGGTGGACACCTCCGTCAAATTCCGCCTGTTCGGCGTTTTTTCCCTGAGCGTCCGGGGAAGGCGACGCGGCTCCGGTTCGGGAAGAAGTCTCGGCAGCAGGCGGTGCCAACGGTACGGCGGCCTGCGGTTGCGGCCGGGACGGCTGCGTGGATGGCGGCGCTTCTTCCGTCACAACGGTTCCGGAAGGAGCCATCGAGGGTTGCGGCGCCTGCGCCTGGGCAGCGGAAGCCTGGGCGCGCTGGAGCTGATCGAGTTTGTGCTCCAGTTGTTCGATCCTGCCGTTCAGTGCCCTCATCTGCATTTGCATCTCTTCCATCCGCGCGTACAGGTCCCCGCTTTTTCGAGATGCTCCTTCGGTGCTTTGAAGGCGCGCCTCAATTGCGGCCTGCCGCTGGTTCAGAATAGACAGGTTTTCCTGAATGGTTGTGGTTTCCGACGTCGAGGCGCACCCCGCAAGCAGTCCTGCAAAGAAAACCACCACGCAATACCGCAACGACCTGTTCTCGATTCCACCCAACATAGATTCCCTTTCCTTCGAAGCCATTCATCCGGCCCGTCCGGGAATGGCCGCGCCGGCCATAGCCCGGACATATCTCTTCGGACATTTGTTTTAATGATGTACGGAAAACAGGATTTGGTCTTTAAAAAACCAAAAAACCGGCCCTCATGATACATCATGAAGACCGGTCTTTTAAATACCCAACGAAAGGGAAAAGGAATTTTTAATAATTCAAAACAAAGTGAGCGCGCCTGTTCTTTGCCCAGGAGGCCTCATCATGGCCAACCGCGGCAGGACGTTCCTTACCGTAGCTCACAGTGGTAAGCTTCAGGTTCGAAGAGTTCGAACTCAGTATGTATTGTTGTGCCGCATGCGCGCGCCTTTCCCCCAGCGCAATATTGTACTCGGTTGTTCCCCGCTCGTCGCAATGGCCTTCGATGGTCACCGCCACCCTGGGGAATCTTTTCAGGAAGGCGATTTTTTCATCAAGGACCTTTTTTGCGGGTTCTGTAAGAGTATAAGAGTCGTAGTCGAAGTAGACATCCTGGTTTTCGAAGGCTTTAGCTCTATCCAGAAACTCTCTTTTTTCAGCTTCCGAGTTGATGCCCAACTCCCGCCACCTGGCTTCATCCATCGGCCCCCCTGCCGGAGCCCCGTACTCCTGCCCTGGAGCGCCGTAGCCGGGTGGAGGAGGAACGTTTTTCTTCGCACATGCACTCATTGCGGCTATAAACGCGAAAATCATCAAAACGAAAAAAATACTTTGTTTGCTTTTCATGCCATTTCCCTCCTGGCGATTCGGCTTACTGGCGATTCCTTCTGGGTGACCAGTCAGGCAACTCCTGCGCCCCGTTCTGCCGCGTTAGCTGCCAGTCCCCAGTCCCATTCGAATACATTATCCGAATTGAGGCCCCCCCCTGCTTATTAGAGCTGTAGGCAATCATGCGCCCATCAGGCGACCAGCGTGGACATTCATTCCTGCCTCCCTGTGTGAGCGCACGATTATCACTGCCGTCCGGCTTAAGGATGAAGATGTTGTATTCGCCTCCCTCCCTTCCGCTGTACGCGATCCAGTCGCCTTTGGGTGACCAGGCTGGAGACACATTATAATTTCCGCTGAATGTAAGACGTTTGTTTTGGCCGGTCGTAACATCGAAAATGTAAATCTGTGGGTTCCCGGATTCATTGGAAACGTAGGCGAACTTTTGGCCATCCGGCGACCAGGAAGGCGATACACTTATCGAAGACGCAAAACCTACCCCGAATTTCCGTATGACCTGGCCTGTCGGGCTTACCAGATAAATGTCCTGGCCTCCATCTTTGCTCAAAGCAACAGCCAGCTCATTTCTTCCCGGTCTCCACGCAGGAGTGATGTTCATCCCCGGAAAACCGCTGATCAGGTATCTGGAGTTGCTCAACACATTTTCACCATAGACTTTGGGCGAGCCCTCCTTATAGCTGACAAAGGCGATCTGGCTCTGGTCGGGGCTCCATGACGGAGAAAGCGCGATGCTGTTGTCCCTGGTTACCTGCACCGGATTGTTGCCGTCAAAATCGCAGTAGAAAATCTCCTTGGCGCTTCCGACGCTCTGAACGTAGGCAATCTTTGTATCGAATACCCCACGCTCACCTGTCACCATCATCATGATATCGTCTGCAAAGGCATGCACCATCTGGCGCCAGGCCCGCGATTCCCCGGTATAGCTCTTGGACGTTCCTGCCATTTTTCTGCCCGCAATATCGAAGAGCCGGCCGTCCAATCTCATTGAATTCCCCTGGACCTGATAAGAACAGCGAGCCAGAAAAGCCGCCCCCTGACGCCTCCAATCCTCGAATTTGATCTGGGAAGCTTCAAGCCCCATCGCCTGAGGATCTTCGAGAAACCCCTTCCGGTCAAGCGACCGAAAAACGCCTGAGATATTTAGATCGTTTGAGAGAACGTCGCTCATCTCCCGGGCCAGTTGAGTCTGCTCCGGCGACATGTATTTGAAATCCGGGACGGCAATTGGAATCCTCTGGATAGCTGACGGGCTGATCTCTAATTCAACCAGGGCTGAGGAGGTTTGAGCGAAACCGAGTAAAATGAAAGCCAGGAACAGTACAGAAAGAATTCTGACAGTTTTAAAAATGAACTGTTGACTCATGGCTTTTGAACAAAAACCTTTCTTCTAGGACACACCCCGAGAGTTGAATTTGAGCAGGAAGTCCTGTTTCGGACGCTCCATAACCGGAGGCATCGCGGGTATATTTGCATTTTGAATTGCTCGAACCGCTGCGGCATCGAGCAGACTGTTTCCCGAAGGCTTCTCGATTTGCAAACTGATGACCTCTCCATTCCTGCTCACCACTATTAAGGCACTCGTCTCCAGGCTTCCAACATTCTGATCGGGGAGTTTGAATTCCTGTCTTATCGCGTTTCTAACCTTTTCATAATAAAGCTGCGCAGCGGCAGAAATAGCCCCGCTTCCGTCAGGAGACCCGAAGACACTGCCCTGCGTCGCACCTTTGGCCCCCCCCTCGGCCGCGCCGGTCGGAGTTCCGTGAGTTACTTTTTCACTCCCCGGCTGGTTCTTTGCCAAGGCCTGGGCCGGGGCCGAAGCTTTGGGCTGAGGCTCTTCCTGCTGCGCCGATGCCGACGAGGTGTGCGGAGTTGCTTTCGGTTTGGCAATCAGCTTATCCAGGTTCTTTTCAATATCTTCAAGGCTATGCGGCTTTTCAGGCGCAATGGGAACCTCTTTGGGTTCGATCTTCTTGATCTGCGCTTCCGGTTTTATCACCGTCTCATCGATTGCCAGGCGCTTTATCGGCACCGCCGGCTCGGCTTTTCGGCTCGCCTTGCCCGAAGTCGCCTCATTCTCGGAAACCACCGCCTCAGCCGCCTTGGGGTTGCCCTTGAGCTCCTGCGAACCAATTCCCAGATCTTTCAGGGACACCAGGTTAACCGTGCAGTAGGGAGGCTTCAAAGGTTTGTGCGGCATCACCAGGGTCCATATAAAAGCGGAGCTGAAAACCATCACATGGACTAGAAGCGAGGCCCCGATCCCGGTCACCAGGTCCTTTTTGGGAATTCTTTTATCAGCTAATGCCAGGGATTCCATTCATCTCCCCTTTCACCAGCAGCCATACGGCAACCGACTGTGAAGGGAAATCAAATCCTACCCTTGCCTTTTTGTCGAGAACCGTTGACAGGACTCTTCGCAGGCTCGGTCACCATACCTATCTGATCGATTCCAGCCCCTCTTATCAGTCCCATAACCTCCATTACATACCCATATGGAATTTTCTCGTCGGCTCGCAGAAAAACTCCCTTCCGATCCTGCCGGTTCTGAGTAATGCCGGCAAGCTTGGATTCCAGTTCGCCCGACTCCACCAGATTGTCGTTGATATAGATTTTGCGGTCCTGAGTAATCGTGACGACCAGCCGTTCATCATCAGACGGGATGGCCGGCGCTGAACTCTCAGGCAGCTTTACATCAACTCCCTGCGTCATCATTGGCGCAGTTACCATGAATATGATGAGCAGAACGAGCATTACGTCGACAAGCGGCGTAACGTTAATTTCAGAAACCATTCCTTTGGAGTTTCCGTTGGCTTGCATCAGCCTCTATCCTTTAAGTTCAATCCTGCAAAGCAAACCTCTGTTCCGGGGCCTGGCTCGGCGCACTTTCTTCCTGCCTGCCCTTCCGCATCAGGTCGCGTTTGAGCATATTAAGATAATCGGAGGAAAAATGGCTCATCTCGTTTTCGATTCCCCTGATTTTAGTGGAAAAGTGATTGTAGGCGACAACCGCAGGAATCGCCGCTCCCAGACCAATGGCAGTGGCAACAAGCGCCTCCGAAATTCCCGGGGCCACGACGGCCAGGTTGGCGGCGCCCTTGATACCGATTTCCTGAAAACTCGTCATGATGCCCCAAACAGTTCCAAACAAGCCGATAAACGGGGCGGTGCTGCCGGTCGTGGCGAGCAGAGGCAGAAAGCGCTCCAATCTTTGCCGCTCCGAACTCATTCCGCCCTGAATCGCCCGCTCCACGTTCTCCAGCAGGATTTCGGGGTTTGCAGACAGCTCCAGCAGGTTCCTTGTTTCCAGCGATTTTCCGAGCCTGCTCAGCTCCGCATAGCCTACCCGGAAAATCTGTGCGAGATGGCTGTTCACCAGCTTTTCGCTGTCCCGGTATAGCACAGAGTAGTTCTTGCGCTGTCTGAAAAGAGATATGAATTCACCCGACTCCCGGTTTGCCCGACGGATCAGGCGGTATTTGAGCACTATGACACACCAGCACGCAACGGAAAGCGCCGTAAGGATCAGCAGCACGAATTTTACCATCGGGCCTGCATTGAAGATCATATCCATCACGTTGTCTGCCGATCTCTGATAAGGCGCGGAGAAATCGGGAGCGGCATATGCTATTGCCGGCAAAAATTGAATAAACATCAATTTGTATCCCCTTCATGCATCGATCTGACAATTTTCATAATATTCCTGAGAGCCGATGCGGCGGACTCCATAACGTGTAATTCCGTTATCCACTCGGATAGTTCGGAGGCAACCGGATTTATTTCCAGAACATGCGCCCCCCTCCTCTTGGCAATCAGTGGAAGCT
>Ga0074045_10005662_pt1 | contig 10852 bp, 7 predicted proteins | sample BogForMeECP23OM2_FD_94442 | JGI IMG/M metagenome (GOLD analysis project Ga0074045, IMG submission 94442) | Bog forest soil microbial communities from Calvert Island, British Columbia, Canada - Bog Forest MetaG ECP23OM2 | ecosystem: Environmental > Terrestrial > Soil > Wetlands ... | reverse complement strand
TCTGAAACAGAAGGCCAAGCACGAGCTGAGGGAAATGCTTGAGCTTTCCCTCTACCTGGCTTTCTTTTTCTGCGCTCTTGCGGCCTACGACATGCTCCTGCTGAACGAGTATCACGTCGAGAGTTGGAACTTCGCCTTTGCGCTCATCAATGCACTGGTGATCACCAAAGTCATCATGATCGGAGAGTATGCGAAGCTCGGCAGGAAGCATGAAAACAAGCCATTGTTGGTTTCCGCCGTTTGGAAGGCTTTTGTATTTGGGCTGCTCGTGTATGCCTTCCACATTATCGAGGAAGGGATCAAGCGGCTGATCCATGGAGCCGACCTGGCCAGAGCTCCCCGCGAGATACGCTTCGATCAACTGGCCGGTCGCGCGATTGTGGTGTTCTGCATCTTCATTCCTCTGTTTGCCTTCCGGGAGCTCCGGCGGGTGATGGGCGAAGAAGAGTTCCGAACTTTGGTTTTTGGGTCGAGGGGCACGAAGAAATCAACCGTCTCGTAGGACGATCAGAGGCGTCAACTGCAGTTAGACTAGTGGCACCGAGGAGGGGGACCCATGATCAGCGGTTTGGGAAAATGCAGAACTGCGCTCTGCCTGGCGACGTGTCTGGCCGTATCCCTTCTGATGGGATGTGGCAAGAAGGAGACTATGCCTCCGGCCAGTACGGAGCAGGCAAAGCAGGCGGCACCGGCGACGACAGTATCTTCACCCGACGAACCGCCTGCGCCGTCGAGCGGCATCGTGTTCCCGAAGGCCTTCGGACGTCAGACCGGCGACCTCGATGAGATGGCGAAGAGGCGCAACATCCGCGCGCTGGTCCTGCTCAACCCTATCGGTTTTTTCTACGACAAGGGGCAGCCCAGGGGCGTGATGTACGAGGCGCTGGAGGAGTTCCAGAAGTTCGCCAACCAGAAGCTGAAGACCGGCAAGCTGGATGTGAAAATCACATTCATTCCTATGCGAGTGGACCAGGTTGAAGCGGCCCTCACGGAAGGCGTGGGAGACGTCATCGCCCACGGAATCGTGGTTACGCCCGACCGTGAAAAGCGAGTTGCCTTCTCGACGCCGATACAGACAGACGTGACCCAGATCATCGTAACGGGATCGGGTTTTGGCCCGGTCTCCAGCCTCGCGGACCTTGGCGGAAAAGAGGTGTACGTCAATCCCCTTACCACCTATTACGAAAACCTGCAGAAGGTGAACCAGACGCTGCAACAGGCCGGCAAGGCGCCGATCGTAATCAAATCGGCAGACAAGAACTTGATGGACGACGACCTGGTGCAGATGGTTAACGCTGGATTGCTGCCGGCAACGGTCACGACGAAGCAACGGGCCGACCTTTGGTCGAAAGTGCTGGATCACATTCAGCCGCATCCTGACCTGGTGATCGCGAGTGGCGGGCAACTGGCGTGGGTCATGCGCAAGAACAACCCGCAATTGAAGCAATTGGCCGACGAATTTATCGCGTCGCACGCGGTGGGAACGTCCTTCGGCAACACTTTGCTGCGGCGCTATCTGCAAAACACCAAGTGGGTGAAGAACTCAACCTCGGCGGAGGAGATGAAGAAGTTCCAGACGAACCTTGGGCTTTTCCAGAAGTACGCTGGGGAGTACGACTTCGATTACCTGATGATTGCGGCCCAAGGCTATCAGGAATCTCTGCTGGACCAGAGCAAGAAGAACCCAAGCGGCGCAGTGGGCATCATGCAGGTCATCCCCAAGTACGCGGCGGCCAATCCCATCAACGTTCCGAACGTGGGGACGGCTGACGCCAATATTCATGCCGGGGTCAAGATGCTGCGCAACATCGATGATAAGTACTTCAATGACCCCAAGATCGACGCTCTGAACAAGACCCTGTTCGTCTTTGCCAGCTACAATGCCGGACCGAATCGCATCGCCAGGCTGCGTAAAGAAGCGACCGATATGGGCCTTGACCCGAATGTCTGGTTCGGCAATGTGGAACTGGTCGCGGCCAAAGACATCGGGCAGGAGACTGTCACCTACGTGGCCAACATCTATAAATACTATGTCGCTTATAAGCTGGCGGTGGAGCAGCGGGATATCCGGCAGAAGGCGAAGGGACTGCCGGCGAGTTAAGGAGGCGAAGAGGTACGGCCCCAGTATCGCAGGCTGGCACCCACTTTTGAATCCCAGTCGTTGCGCATGTAGACTCAGACTCTTGGATTAACTGGCCTCACGAGTCATTGCGCAACGATTTCATGCGTACAAGAAACAAAGCTGTGAAGTTTGTCCCTATGCGCGCTGTCGCCGGGGGCGCTATCGTGGTCGCGGTTCTCGGCGTTGTCCTCTGGCGCTGGTCTGGGAGAACGCGCGCGCAGGAAGCGAAACCGGCTGCGGCCGCGACCTACGTCGGCCAGGAGCGCTGCGCTCAGTGCCATGCCGAACAGGTGCAGGCCTGGCGTACTTCCCATCACGCCCAGGCGATGCAGGTGGCCAGCGATTCCACCGTGCTGGGAAATTTCAACGACGCACACTTTACCAGCGACGGCGAAGCGTCCAGCTTCTTCAAAAAAGACGGCAAGTTCTATGTTCGCACCGACGGCCCCGATGGCAAGCCGCAGGATTACAACTTGCCCTATACCTTCGGTGTCTCTCCTCTGCAGCAGTATCTTGTCCCGTTTCCTAATGGTCGAATGCAGGCTTTCGTTCTGGCTTGGGATTCGCGAAACAAGGAGCACGACGGCCAGCGCTGGTTCCATCTCTATCCCGGCCAGAAGATAACACGTGCCGATCCGCTGCATTGGACGGGGCGCAACCAGACCTGGAACTACATGTGCGCCGATTGCCACTCCACCAATTTGCGCAAGAATTACGACCTTGCCAAGGACAGCTACGCGACGACGTGGTCGGAGATCGATGTCTCCTGCGAATCCTGCCACGGGCCCGGTTCGAACCATGTCGCATGGGCACAAACTCACAAGAAAGGCTCTTACAATGCAAGCGGCGGGCCGCATGGTCTTACCGTTGACCTGAAGCCGGCCAGCGGGTCGTGGGCGACCTCGGAGCCGGACACTGGAACGATGCACTGGAAGGGGCAGGCCCGGTCGCACAACGAAATCAATACCTGTGCCCCGTGCCATTCACGGCGGCATCCGATCACCAGCGACTACCAGCCCGGACAACCGTTCCTCGACGCCTATGTGCCGAGCCTGTTGGAAGAAGGCGTCTATTACGCGGACGGCCAGATTCTTGAGGAAGACTATGAGTGGGGCTCGTTCATCCAGAGCAAGATGTACCGCGAGGGTGTGACCTGCTCCGACTGCCACGATCCTCACAGCGGCAAGCTGCCGCAGGTGAGCATGAACTCGGTCTGCGGCAAGTGCCATTCGCTCCAGAAGTTTGGCAGCGAGCAGCACCATCATCACAAGGTCGAGAGCGCGGGCGCGTTGTGCGTCAACTGCCACATGCCGACGAAAACCTACATGGTGGTGGATGTGAGGCGCGACCACAGTTTCCGCGTGCCGGGTCCGGATTTTTCCGTTACCTATGGCACTCCGAACGCCTGCAATCAGTGCCACAAGGACAAGTCGAACAGTTGGGCCGCCGATACGGTGGTGCAGTGGTATGGTCCCAACCGCCGGCAGGAGCCGCACTTCGTAGAAGCGATTGATGCCGGCCGTCGTGGCCTGCCGAACGCAGAGAAAGCGCTGACGGCGTTGATCGCGGACGCCACAAAGCCCGATATTGCGCGCGCGACGGCCCTGAGCTTGCTCCCCGACTACCTCACTCCATCTTCGGTTCCCACCGTGCAAGCCGCGCTCGGGGACAGCGATGCCCTGGTACGCAGGGAGGCCGTCCAGGCGCTGGAACCGCTTCCCCCGAAGGATCGGGTTCGACTGGCTGCGCCACTGCTGACGGACCCCATCCGGTCGGTTCGCAACGCGGCTGGACGCTTGCTTGCCGGGACTCCGACCGAGCTTATGCAAGACGCGCAGAAGACGGCGCTCGAGCGAGCGACCTCGGAGCTAATCGCCAGCGAGATGGCATCCGGTGAACGTCCGGAGAGTCATATGAACCTGGCGCTGCTGTATGCCCAGATGGGACGCAGCAACGACGCGGAAACCGAGCTCAAAACTGCCTTGCGCCTCGATCTGGATTTTGTCCCAGCCATGGTCAACCTGGCCGACCTCTACCGCGCAGAGAACCGCGATGACGAAGGTCAGAGATGGCTGGAAAAGGCGATCGCGGTGGCGCCCAATGCGGGGGAACCGGTTTACGCTCTCGGCCTGCTCAAGATCAGGCAGAAACAGTATCCGGAAGCATTGAGCCTGCTGGCCAAAGCAGCGAGGCTTCAGCCGACCAACGTTCGCTATAGCTACGTTTACGCTGTGGCGCTAAACTCCAGCGGACAGGCGGACCAGGCGATCGCAATTTTGCAAGAAGCTCACCAGCTCCGTCCTGCGGACCGCCAAGTCCTGGAAGGTTTGATCGCCTTCGAGCGCGACAAGGGAAATTTGCCGTCAGCCATCATCTACGCGCAACAGTTGGTGCAACTGGTTCCCAATGATCCCAGCGCGAAGGCGACGTTGGCTGAATTGCAGGGACGGGGACGCTGAGCGTGGCGTCCGGGAGAGCAGATTCTGGGTTGGTGTATCCGGGTGGAGCAATTGGTGGGACTATTGGACAGGCGTGTCCTTGAGGCGGCGGCGTGAGTGAGGTTATTTACAACAGAAAAGCTGGCATTAGAAACGCCGTCCTGTACGGCATTTTTCTTGTCGCTGCGATTTGGGGACTGCTTACTCGGAACAGCGTGGCCGGATATATCCTGATGGGACTGGCCGTTGTGTGGGCGATTGGCGGTCTGGCAGCTAACGTCCGCGCCATTCGGCACGGCTTTCGCGCCGACGACTGAAATTCGAACTGCACAACTACCGATTTCTTGCTACCTATTGCCGAACGTCCAGCCCAGCCCCGAGCTGGTGCCGTAGTCGCTCCCGGAGAAGCCGGACGGCGGCCGGTTGTCCCAGTTGCCATAGAACGAGACATTCCATGTCAGGTCGCTGAAGATCTTCACATAGTACGTAGCGTTCATATTGAAATGGACGCGGCCGGGCTGGGAGATGGCCGGCAAGAAAACTCCGGTGACATCCAGGGTAGTCTTGTTGAACTTGAAAAACTTCGCCTGCCCGGCGATCAAACCCGTTGCCACGCTTTGCGTACCCTGCGGGATGACGGAACGCTGATAGTTCGTGTCCTGCCAGGCGAAACCTCCGGTCAAGGAGATGGTGGCGTGGTTGGTGTTCTTCAAGAAACGTCCAATACCACCGCCGAGTGTGGCTTGCAGTCTGATGTCCTGCTCGGAGCTTTGCAGGAAGTCACCGAGACCAGCGTAGTACCAATTGTTCCAGCGCAGGAGGTGGAACCCATTGAGATTCAGTTGGTTTCGGGTGGCCGCGCTTGTGCCGGTACTGGAAGACAGAGTGGAGTCGTACGCTGCCCCAGCGGCCCAGCGTTCCCGCGGGTATTCGACTTCTGAGCTTAAGCTGTATTGGGTCGATTGATTGCCCTTGGAATAGATGATCCCGGTGTTTATCTCGCCGTTGAACCGCTGCCAGAACTTGTCGGAGGTCTCACCCATCTTGATGATTTGGGGCTGTTCGAGCACCACTTTGCGCTCCGAGCTCTCGGCGACCTCAATCTTCATGGGCCGGGCGTCGGCGGTCTCCGCAGTAGAAAGCGTTCCGGTATACACCGAGCCGTCCTGCGTCTTGACCAGGAACAACTGCTTGCTTTCCAAGTGGTCCACCTTCGACCATTGGACCGAGCTGGTGCCGAGGATGTAATCCATGTTGACGTAGAGCACGCCGGAGTCGAGCCCTTTTATCTCGCCCGTCAGGCGGTCGCCGTTTTTCATGACAATCACGTCGGTCTTGTCTCGCGCCAAAAGCGGAGCAGCGAGAAGCAGCACGGAACAGAACACGGCAGCGCGGATGTTCATTGGCAGAGCCTACCTTATGTACCGTTGTTACTGTCCCGGATTTAATCACGTACATGGCATCAGCCGGAAGTGCAGCGGAGATTCACGTGGGAAGAATATGCTCGGGGCTGGCGGGCGCGAACTGCGCCTTTGGTCATTCGTCACAGACGTCATTCGGAACCAGACGCTACGATTATCTTGGGTAGTGCGGATTGCCGCTCAATGCGAGCGTTCAGGAGAGATGCTATGAGCTATGTGGTACGAATCACTTTGATTGAATCCAACGGAGCCGGAAGCGAAGCCTCCAAATCTGGCACGATTCACGCCGACGGACAGTACGAGTACAACACGCTGGAACTGGCCCGGGAAGCGGCGCAAGTCGCCTGCAACGCGGCCACTGGGATGAAGCCGCGGCGATCGAAGGCAACCAGCGACGAGAGCTGGACCGACCACCCTGATCGCTCCGACGCTGCTGACGTGTAGCCCAAAATCTCTTTTGTGCCCCGGCCGTGTGCGGTTGCTGGCGTGCGGCCCTCGATGAGCGCGATGCCCGTTCACGCTTCGTCACAATTGCGTAGTGCTATCCACTTTCAAAACTGTTCCCGTGCACTTGCTGGCGGCAGTTGCCACCTTGCGCGCTCTTGTAGTGAAATATCAGAGGATTAATGATCGTGTTGTTGCAAAAGGGGTTACGCAAATGAATGTGATGCCTGCTAAACAAGTCTTGTCGGTAGCGCTGTGCTTCGCGCTTATCGCGTTCACCATGCCGATCGAGGCCGACGCTGTGATGCTCTATCAGTCGGCGCCGCCCGCGTCTGAACCCTCAACGGGCTCGTCCGGCTATCCGGGACAAGGCGCGCCACAGACTGCCGAAGAACTGCAGAGCCTGGTAGCGCCCATCGCGCTCTATCCGGACGCGTTGGTGGCCCAGATTCTCAGCGCAGCAACGTTTCCGGACCAGGTTGCGGTGGCCAACTATTGGGTGGAGCAAAACAAGAGCCTGACCGGCAACGCCCTGATGCAGGCGGTGAACAAGCAGACCTGGGACCCGAGCGTCAAAGCGCTCACGCAGTTCCCGTCAGTGCTGAACAACATGGCCCAGAACCTTACATGGACGTCGCAATTGGGCGAGGCTTACCACAACCAGCAGGCGGACGTTATGACTGCCATCCAGACCTTGCGCGCCCAGGCCAAGGCTGCCGGCCATCTCAAGTCCGGTTCGCAGATCACGGTGGTGCAGCAGACGCCGCAGACCATCGTTATACAACCGACCAATCCCCAGGTGGTGTATGTCCCGCAATACAACCCCACGGTCATTTACGGCACACCTTATGTGGTTCCTGCCTATGTGGCTCCTACCTACAGTACTGCCGACGTGGTGGCGACCGGCCTGCTTTCGTTTGGAGCCGGAATGGCGGTCGGCGCGATGATGGGAGGAGGTTGCTGCGGTTGGGGGTACAGCAGTTGGAACTGCGACTGGCACGGCGGCGGGGCGTACTACGGTGGCCACCCTTACTACGGAAACAGCGCGTGGCACGGGGGCTACTACGGCAACGGCTACGACAATGCCAACCACTATAACAACGGCTACAACAGCAGCGGCTACCACGCCAACAACAACTACAACCACGGGTACAACAGCAGCGGCTATCACGCCAACAACTACAGTCACAATACGAATGTGAGCGGCAACACGGTCAACGTGAACAACGCGGACCGGCAGAACGCCAGCGCAGACCGTAGCAGCGCCTCCAATTCCTCCCGCGGATGGGGACAGAGTGGAAGCGGCCGCGGCTCGACGGCCTTCAGCGGCTTTGGAGATCACGGATCGGGTGGCGGCGGTGGCTGGGGAGATCGCTCGGCCAGCTCTCGCGGCTGGGGAAGCCGCGGCGGTGGCGGCGGCTGGGGCGGTGGCGGTCGCAGCTTCGGCGGCGGTGGGTTCCGCGGCGGCGGTGGGCGGAGGTAACTCCGGCGACGTGTTTTGGATGTCTGCCGATGCGCAGAAAGAAATTTAGCCGTCAACGATGCAATACAACGTTTGGAGGATGGGAATGTCGCACGTCAAGGTCATGATTTTAAGGTGTTGCGTGGTTTTTGCACTCCTCGCCCTGGTGATTTCTGTCGCCTCGTGCAACAAATCACCGGAGAAACCCGCCACCACGGAAGTTGTGCAAAAGGTATATGCGTCTCCCGATGACGCCGCCAAAGCGCTGGCGGAGGCGGCAAAAGCGGGTAGCCATGACGCGTTGGTCTCGATCTTCGGTCCAGGATCGCAGGACGTTATTTTTTCCGGCGATACCGCGCAGGACAAGACAAATTTCGAAAATTTCATGGCCGCCTATGCAACCATGAATCGCTGGCGCAAAATGCCCGATGGCAGCGAAGTGCTCTACCTCGGGGCCGACAATAATCCTTTCCCCATCCCGCTTAAGAAGAACGGCGCCGGGCAATGGTACTTCGACACTGCGGCAGGAAAAGACGAGATTCTCTCGCGGCGCGTCGGCGATAACGAACTGGCCGCGATGGAAGTAGTTGCCGCGATGGCCGCCGCCCAGGCTGAATACTTTTCGCAACACCACGACGGCGTAAAGCAGTACGCGCAGAAGTTCGTCAGCGACGAAGGCAAGCAGGACGGATTGTATTGGAAGTCGCCGGAAGGTCAGCCTAAGAGTCCGCTGGGACCGCTGGCCGCGTATGCTGCCGCTACGGAGGGATTCACCCCAGAGGCAGGCAAGCAGCAGCCATTTCACGGGTACTTCTATCGCATCCTCACCAAGCAGGGCGCGGATGCCAAAGGCGGCGCGAAGGATTACGTCGTAAACGGGAGGATGACCGGAGGGTACGCCTTCGTCGCCTATCCCGAGAAGTATGGCGATACCGGCATCACGACCTTCATCATCAACCAGAACGGAATCGTGTACGAGAAGAACCTCGGCACGGACACCATTGGGGTCGCGAAAGCGATGACCGAGTTCAATCCCGACAAAACCTGGAGTCCGGTGCCCGAATAGCCATCACGGCATGGTTGCGCGTTACAGACGCGAAGAACCTTATCCCTACAGCAACGAATTATTCGTCGTCTGTGACGAAGTTGATCTTGCTTGCTTTAACACGACTGTAATAATGGAAGGCCCATAAGCGGCGGTATAATCAAGAGTTATCCACACCGCAAGCACGACAGCCTAGTTCCCGCCGGCCGCCAAGTCCCTTGAGGCGACTCGACTAAACACGAGGAGGAACAAAGTGTCACAAAATCCGGAATCCGCCAGACTTGCAGAAGCAGGCACTCTCGCATCGGTTCGGCAAGGTCATTTAACCACCGGCAAGAAGCCCTGGAGGAAGTGGGGACCCTACCTGAGCGAGCGGCAATGGGGGACGGTCCGCGAGGACTACAGCCAGGATGGAAACGCCTGGGACTACTTCACTCACGACCAGGCGCGATCCCGTGCCTACCACTGGGGCGAGGATGGCCTTGCCGGCATCAGCGATATGGACCAGTTGCTGTGCTTCAGCGTGGCAGTGTGGAACGGCAAAGACCCCATCCTCAAAGAACGCATGTTCGGGCTGACGAACAGCGAAGCCAACCACGGCGAAGACGTCAAGGAATATTACTTCTACCTCGACAGCACGCCCACGCATTCCTACATGAAGCACCTCTACAAGTATCCGCAGGCGGCATATCCCTACGGCGATCTGATCGAGACCAACAAGCGGCGTAATCGTGGCGACATGGAGTACGAGCTGCTGGATACGGGTGTCTTCAACGAGGACCGCTACTTCGATGTCTTTACGGAGTATGGCAAGCAGTCGCCGGAAGACATCCTCATCCAGATCAGCGTGAGTAATCGCGGGCCTGAAGCCGCAAGAATAGATGTCCTGCCGACCCTATGGTTTCGCAACATCTGGACATGGTGGCCCGGTACGCCCAAGCCGTCTTTGAAGCAGGTCCCTGGCCAGAAAGGCGCGCAGGCAGTTGCCGCCTCGCACGCCGATCTCGGGGAGCGCTATCTGTATTGCGAGGGTGATGTCCCGCTGCTGTTCACGGAAAATGAGACCAATAACGAGCGGATCTTCGGCACGCCCAATACCAGTCCGTACGTGAAAGATGGCATCAACAACTACGTGGTTCAAGGAAATCACAGCGCGGTCAACCCCGAGAAAACGGGAACGAAATCTTCGGCGCATTATCAGTTGAATGTGGGCGCAGGACAGACGGCCACCATCCGTCTGCGGCTAAGCGATCTGGCGCCGGCGGCCATGGGCGATCCCTTCAAGAGCTTTGCAGGAATCATGCAGGCTCGTAAGAACGAGGCCGACGAGTTCTACAAATCCATAACTCCGGAACGTGTCGGCGAAGATGAGGCCCTGGTCATGCGCCAGGCGCTGGCCGGGATGCTCTGGAGCAAGCAGTTTTTCTACTTCGACGTGGACAAATGGCTCGAAGAACACGGTATCGATCCGATAAGGCCGCACGGACGCTTCATGCGGAATAGCGAATGGTTTCACATGGTGAACCAGCACATCATCTCGATGCCCGACAAGTGGGAGTATCCGTGGTACGCGGCGTGGGACTTGGCGTTCCACACCATCGCGCTCTCCACGGTCGATGTGGAGTTCGCCAAACAACAACTCGACCTGATGCTGCAGGAGTATTTCATCCATCCGACCGGTCAAATGCCGGCTTACGAGTGGAACTTCAGCGATGTCAACCCGCCGGTACACGCCTGGGCGACGATTTTCCTATACCGCACGGAGCAGGCCCTTAAAGGGGAAGGCGACCTCGACTTCCTCAAGCGGTCGTTTGCCAAGCTGATGCTGAACTTCAGTTGGTGGATAAACCGCAAAGACCGCTTTGGCAAGAACCTGTTTGAAGGCGGCTTCCTCGGGCTGGACAACATCGGCGTCTTCGA
>Ga0074045_10005661_pt1 | contig 10853 bp, 12 predicted proteins | sample BogForMeECP23OM2_FD_94442 | JGI IMG/M metagenome (GOLD analysis project Ga0074045, IMG submission 94442) | Bog forest soil microbial communities from Calvert Island, British Columbia, Canada - Bog Forest MetaG ECP23OM2 | ecosystem: Environmental > Terrestrial > Soil > Wetlands ... | reverse complement strand
GTCCAGGCCCTTGAGCGTACGCAGCCTCTGCTGCCCATGGGCTTGGGTTATGTGGAGGGAGTCACCCACGACTACGTGCGCCACGGTACGACCACGCTGTTTGCTGCTCTCGATATCGCCAATGGCAGCGTCTTCACCCAATGCAAGCCGCGCCACCGGCATCAAGAATTCCTGTCGTTTCTGCGCCATATCGAGGCGAGCGTGCCACCCACGCTCGAGGTGCATCTGATTTGTGACAACTACGCCACTCACAAGCACCCTCGGGTGCGTTCGTGGCTGGCACGTCGGCCCCGCTTTCATCTGCACTTCACGCCGACCTATAGCTCTTGGCTCAACCAGGTCGAACGCTGGTTCGCTCTGATCACCAACCAGGCAATCCGCCGTGGCTCGTTTCAATCGGTGACCGACTTGAAGCGCCAGATCACCGCCTTCGTCGACCACTACAACCAACATCCAAAGCCCTTCATGTGGACTGCTACCGCGGAGTCAATTCTTGCCAAGCTCGAACGACTCTGCAAGGTTATTAACGGAACGCAACACTAGTTGAATACATCCTTAGGCAGCTGCGCGGCGGGCACTGGCACTGCGATCACGCTTCACGCGTGGCTCCGGTTTGGCGGGGCAGCATGAGGAGCGGAAAGACATGAGGACGGTTGCGGATCAGCATGCGACCAGACTGGCGTTCGCTGGCGCCAAGCGCTTCCACGACACCGTAGACGCCAGCTTGAACGAAAAAGACCGCCATTCGGGCCTGGGATCCAACGGGCCAACGGGGAAAAGCCCGCGCAAGGAACGCGAGCACCACGTAGTGTGGAGGCCAACATGACCCGTCTCAACCCGCTTGCCAAGCATCGATATAGAGGTCTAGCGAATCGCTCGATACGAGCGATCAGATCCCAGCAACTCTTCTCAATTTGGAGCTCAAGAATGGACAAGGTACGCAGAAAGAATGCTGCAACTTTCGCAATCGCCGCCACAGCATGTGCGCTGCTCTCCGCACCCGCAGTCAGCGTGGCGGCCCCCGACGCGGCCCCGCTGGCGGCCAAATACAACTGCACGGCATGCCATGCGGCGGACAAGAAGATCGTCGGACCGTCCTACAAGGAGGTCGCCGCGAAGTACGCCGGCGACTCTGGCGCTGCCGCGAAGCTCGAGCAAAAAGTCAAGAATGGCGGCGGTGGGGTTTGGGGCGCGATTCCTATGCCTCCCAACAATGTTCCCGACGCGGACATTAAGGCGTTGGTCGCGTGGATCCTTTCGACCAAGTAAGTGCGTGAGCTCGTCCCGAAGCTCTATGCCGCGCCGCTCAACGACCAGGACATAGCGGCGGTGGCCGCATACGGCGAGAGGCTCAAGTAACCACGGTGAACCCATGAAACTCACTTTGCAGGTCAACGGCAACGCTGCGGAGCTTACGGTTGACGATCCGGACATGCCGCTCCTCTACGCCCTGCGCGACGGACTGGGCTTGCGAGGCCCGCGCTTCGGCTGCGGCCTCGCGCAGTGCGGCGCATGCACTGTCCACGTCAACGGCCAGGCGGTGCGCTCGTGCCTCTACCCGGTCGGCAGCGTCGGCAACGCGAAGGTCACCACGCTTGAGGGCCTCGGCAGCAGCGCGCATCCGCACCCGCTGCAGCAGGCCTTCATTGACGAGCAGGCGGCGCAGTGCGGCTACTGCATCAACGGCATGATCATGCAGGCGAAGTCGCTGCTCGACCAGAACCCACATCCGAGCGATGCAGAGATCAAGCAGGCGCTGGCCATGAACCTGTGCCGCTGCGGCACGCACCTGCGCATCGTGCGGGCGGTCAAGCGCGCCGCCGGGAGCGCGTCATGAACGGCGCGCTCATTTCCCGTCGTGAATTTCTCAAGACCGGCGGCTCGCTCGTGGTGGGCTTCTCCCTGATGCCGCTCCTGCCGGTTAACGCGGCCGCCGTTGCTAGGGAGACCAAGCCGGTTTCACTCGATCGCGTCGAGAGCTTCCTCGCCATCGGAGCGGATGGCAGCGTGACCTGCTACTCCGGCAAGGTCGACCTCGGCACGGGCGTGCGCACCGCGCTCGCGCAGATCGTGGCCGAGGAGCTGACGGTGCCGTTCGGGAAGGTCCACCTCGTCATGGGCGACACGCTGCTCACGCCGGACCAAGGCGTGACGTTCGGCAGCCTCTCGATCCAGAACGGCGGGGTGCAGATTCGCCAGGCCGCGGCGAGCGCGCGCCTGGCGCTCACGGCCGAGGCGGCAGAGTTGTGGCGCGTAGACGCGGGCGATCTCATCACCGTCGATGGCGCCGTGCGTACGGCCTCCGGCTTGCGGCAGATCTCGTATGCTGAACTCGTGCGCAGCAAAGAGCTCGCGCTGCCGATGGACGCGAAGGCGCCGCTGCTCGATCCTGCGAAATACCGCATCGTCGGGCGCTCCGTGCCGCGCGTCGACATCCCAGGGAAGGTCACCGGGGAGTTCATCTTCATGCAGGATGTCCGCGTGCCCGGCATGGTCCACGCGCGCGTGGTGCGGCCGCCGGCGATCGGGGCGAGCCTTATCTCGGTCGACGAAACCTCGGTGTCCGGCATCCCCGGCCTGATTCGGGTCGTACGCCAGGGCAATTTCCTGGCCGTCGTGGCCGCAAGCGAGTGGAGCGCGATCAAGGCGGCGCGCGCGCTCAAGGCGACGTGGTCCGAGTGGGCGGGCCTGCCGGACGAGACGAAGCTCTGGGAGCATGTGCGGGCTACGAAGGTCGTCAAGGACGACGTAACGAGCAACACCGGCGACGCCCGGGGCGAGCTGCAGGGTGCGACTAAACGTTTATCGGCAACCTACGACTTCGCCATTCACACGCACGGCTCGATCGGACCCTCGTGCGCCGTGGCCGATTTTAAGGACGGGATGCTCACCTGCTGGTCGGCGAGCCAGGCGACGCACAATCTGCGCAAGCAACTCGCCGCGATGCTCTCGCTACCCGAGGAGAAAGTGCGCGCGCTCTACATCGACGGCGCCGGCTGCTATGGGCGCAACGGCCACGAGGATGCCGCCGCGGACGCGGCGCTCCTTGCGCGAACTCTCGGCCGGCCCGTACGCGTGCAGTGGATGCGCGCCGACGAGCACGGCTGGGATCCGAAGGGGCCGCCGACGCTCATCGACGTGCAGGGCGGCCTCGATGCCGACGGGAACGTGGTGGCGTGGCACTCGCAGTTCTACGTTCCCGACGGGGCTGCCGGCAATGTGCCGCTCGTCGCGGCCGAGCTCGCCGACCTGCCGAGGGAGCACATCATGAGCCCGGGCGGCATTCTCAACGACTCCGCGATCCCGTACGAATTTGCCAACGTGCTCACGGTTGCCCATCAGCTGGCTGACACGCCGCTGCGGCCGAGTTGGATCCGCTCGCCCGGGCGCCTGCAGAACACCTTCGCCAACGAGGCGTTTCTCGACGAGCTCGCCGTGGCCGCCAACGCCGATCCGTTCGACTTCCGCCTGCGTTATCACAAGGATCCACGAGGCGCAGAGGTACTCCAGCGCTTGCATAAGCTGGCCAAGTGGCAAGGACGCTCGGTATCGAAGGCGGCCGGCGATACCGTCACCGGCCGCGGCGTCGCCTATGTGAAGTACGAGCTGTATCGAACCTACGTCGGCGTGGTCGCGACGGTCGAAGTCGAGCGCAACACCGGCGTAATCCGTGCCAAGCACTTCGCGGTGGTACAGGACTGCGGGCAGATCATCAATCCCGATGGCGTGCGCAACCAGGTCGAGGGCAACATCCTGCAGACGGTAAGCCGCACATTGAAGGAACGGGTCACCTTCGACCGCTCGCGCGTCACGAGCGTCGACTGGGCGAGCTACCCGATCCTCACGTTCCCGGAAATCCCCGAGGTCGAGATCGACTTGATCGACCGGCCACACGAAAAGCCCTGGGGCGTCGGAGAGCCGGCAGCAGCCGTGGTGCCCGCCGCGATCGCAAACGCGGTGTGGGATGCGGCCGGCGTGCGGCTGCGCTCGGTTCCATTCACGCCGGAGAAGGTGCTCGCCGCGCTGCCGGGCGCGCAGGTCGAGACCCGCACATAGGCTTCGGACGAAACCGCAGGCGAACCCCTGGTGGCGGACATTCATATCGTCCCAACCCACTACCCATCGAAAGGAGCGTGACATGACAATCGATACAGTTCAGAAGACACCATCGGAGCAAACCTCGGAATTCGAGCGCAAAGTGCAGAAGCTGAGGGAGATCTACGCCGACGCTGGACCGATCTCGAAAACTGCGCTGGAGAACGTGATCCGTGGGCTGAACGCGGGCGGACCCGAGGCCGCCTCCGAGGCACCAAAGGAAAGCGCCGGCCGGATCGGTGCACGCCAAGGCAGGGTTTCCGAGCTGACGGTGATCGCGCCGCTGAAACCGGGCGGTGCAAAACGCATGCGTGCTTTCTTCGAAACATTGCATGGAAACGTCGGTAACGAAGCCGTGGACCGCGTGGGCACTGTCCACGACATGCGGTGGGTCTTCCTGGACAACGACACGAAGCTGCTGTTCGCCAGCACCTACGACGGCGACTGGGACCCCTACATCGACGACTTCGCAACCAAGATTCCCGACATCCTCGATCTTCAGTTTGGCGAACTCGAAGGGTGGCCAGGGGTACGCAACCCGGCGGTGAAGGACTTCATCGTCAAGTATCAGGTTCAATCGTATTTCTGGTACGTCGCGAGTCCGAATCTGACCGCGGTGGAGACAAAGCGTCTCGAGCGCGTCGGCAAAGCGCTCGATGAATTCCTGGACAAAGTCGGCGAGTAAGGCGGCAATGCCTGCGCTCGATCTCAACGAGATCCAGGCGACGGTCCTGCGCCACCGGCCGGAGCCGTATTTCGGCACGCACATCATGCTGCGCATCGACGATGCGCGCGCCGGCCGACTCTTCCTGCGCAGACTCGCGCCGCACGTCGCTTCGGCCGCCAACTGGTGGACCGCCGGCGACGCGTGGATCGCAGTTGCAATCAGCTATCCGGGCCTCGTGGCACTGGGCGTGCCAGAAGACTCGCTGCGCAGCTTTCCGGAAGCGTTCCGCATGGGAATGGCTGCGCGCGCGGAGAAGCTATGTGACATCGGCCTGAACGATCCCAACAACTGGGATCTGCCTTTCGGCAAAGGACACGTCCACATCCTGCTGAGTGCATTCAGCGATACCGAAGAGAAGTGGCGGCGCGCCATCACCACGGCTCGAAGCCAGGTTGAGGGTCATGGCGGAGTGAGCATTGTGCTCATTCAGGACTTCGGTGCGCAGCCCGGTAGCCTGAACCCATTTGGCTACAAGGATGGGATAGGTCAACCGAATATCGAGGACAGCGGGGCCGAGCCGCTACCAGGTCAAGGACAGGCAATCAATGCGGGAGAGTTCGTCCTGGGCTATCCCGCGAACGCGGGGGTGCCGTTGCCGATGCCGCAGCCGGAAGTGCTCGGTCGAAATGGCACATTTGTTGGCTTGCGCAAGTATCAGTCGCGGGTCGGCGCATTCAACCGTTTCCTTCACGAGAACACGAAGAACGATGGCGAACGTGAGTTGCTGGCGGCCAAGCTCGTCGGCCGCTGGCGCAGCGGCGCCCCATTGACGCTGGCGCCGACCAGGGACGACCCCGCGCTTGGCCAGGATCCCCAGCGAAACAATGATTTCAACTACACCGGCGATCCCGACGGTAAACAGGTGCCGCTCGGCTGCCATATGCGGCGAATGAATCCGCGGGATTCCAGGATGCCGCTGCTCACGGACGTCAATAGCCATCGCATCATTCGACGCAGCACAACCTATGGAGCCCCCTACGATCCGAACGCGCTTTCGGAGGCCGATGACGAGATCGAGCGCGGCCTCTACTTCCTGTTCATCAGTGCCAAGGCAATGGACACGTTGGAATTTCTGCAGCGTGACTGGATCAACGACGGCAATTTCATGGGTCTGTCCAATGAACGCGATCCCCTTCTGGGCCTGCATCAGGAAGGCGATACCTTCACGATTCCTAAAGATCCGGTAAGGCGGCGGATCCATGGCGTCCAGACGTTTAACGTGCTGCGTGGCGGCGAGTACATGTTCATGCCAAGCCTGTCGGCGCTGAAGTGGTTGGCAGATCTCAAGGAGTGATGCGCGATGGACAAGCTTCTCTACGAGCGCGGTCTGGTTCGACGTCAACAGGTGCTGGGCGATGCCTACGTGGATCAGGCGCTTACGCACATCAACGACTTCAACCGCGAATTTCAGCGGCTGGTGACCGAGTATTGCTGGGGCGAAGTGTGGGGCGAAGAAACCCTGTCGCTTCGCGAGCGCAGCATTCTGACGCTCGGTACGGTCGCCGCGCTCGGCAAGATGGGCGAGTTTGCCAACCACGTGCGCGGCGCGCGCGCAAATGGCCTGACGCCAAACGAAATAAGCGCCGTGCTGATCCAGGTCGCCATTTATTGCGGGATACCGGTCGCCGCCGACTGCTTTCAAGTTGCAGCGAACGTTCTGAGCGAGAGCACGGATTTCTCAGCAACCACCACGCCATCCCGCTAGCGAGATTTCATCATGTCCGACCACATTTCCGGACCTCGCGCCATTGCTGATCCAGTTATCGATATCACGGACGTCTACGCGTTCCCGTGTCCGGAGAGCGCGCGTCATCTCATCCTGGTCATGAACGTGTTCCCGTACGCCGGGCCGTCCGCTACGTTCTCCGATGCGGTCATCTACCGGTTGCGTGTGCGATCCGTATCGATCGCGCCTGGAGATCGCGCGTTTGCTGTTGCAGCCGAAGAAGACGTCTTCGAGTGTACGTTCAATGGCGTGCCACCGGCGCAAGAGGGCCGATGCAGGCTGCCCAACGGCGAAGTCCTCGCATTTCGGGTGAGTGACGAGCGACGCGGCAGCACGGGTGGCGTGCAGCTTTTCGCGGGTCAGCGGTCCGATCCATTCTTCCTCGATGGCCCGATGGCCGAACGAACCATCGTGACCAGGCAGCTCGCCTTCAAGGAAGTCGGCTCGGACCGGCTGTACGGCAAGAATGTTCTCAGCATCGTCCTCAGGATCGAGTGGGCGTCCATGTTAAAAGGAGGACCGATGTTCGCAGTGGTTGGCGAGACTCTCAGCGCTGGTAAACGGCCCGTGCGGCTGGAACGGGTCGGGCGTCCGGAAATAAAGAACGTCACCCTCAGCGCAAAGATGTTCGATCCCGTGAACCGCGATCTGGAGATCCGGGATATCTACAATGAGGAAGACGCCTTCAATCTTTCTAAGCACTACGTCGGCGCTTACCGCGCACGGCTGAACGCCAATCTTGCGTTTTACGACGGCCTCGACGGCAAAGTCGACTGGCCGCTCGACCAGCATGGCAACCATCCGCTGACCGAGCTCCTGCTTGCGGATTTCCTGGTGGTGGACGCGTCCAAGCCGTTTAGCGAGACGAGCTACTTCGAGATCGAGCAGGCGCTGCTCGAAGGCCGTGGGCACGCAACCTGCGGCGGACGGTGGCTCAACCAGGATCTGGTCGATTGTCTTCTCACGCTGTACGTCAACGCGGGAAAGGGTCCGCGCATCCGGGACGGTGTCGATGCGCCGATCGCCTGGTCTTCAAAGGTGTTTCCTTACATGGCGCCACCGAATCGGCCTGACGCCTCCGCGCCATGATGCTCGACCGGCCGCTCACCGACGGCGCGATTGCCCTGTTGAATCTCGACGCTCAAATCGATGCCCTCGAGCTCGAGGGCAGGTTTACGCACGCCACGGTCGAGGCGCGAGCGGGTCTCGTCGAACTCATCGTGCTGCGTGGCCTCGTTCTCGGCCAAATTGCCGACTACGACAGGGCAGAGGAAATCGCGGAACAGCTCGTGCGCGATGCGCCCACGGACGCAACAGCCTGGGTCGCCCGCGCGCGCACGCGAGCCGTCTTCCATCGCTTCAACGATGCTCTGGCCGACCTCAATCGTGCCGAGCGGCTCTCGCTCGATGTCGAAACGGCCAATGGCGAGCGGGCGGCGATCTTCCAGGCCCTCGGACGCTACGATGAAGCGCTTGCTCTCCGCTACGACGCAGTAGTCCGGCGCGAGAGCTTCGAAAATGTCGCGGCACTCGTCGGCCTGCATGCAGAGCGAAGCGAGATGGACGCTGCAGAGCGGCGATACGCGCAAAGCCTGAACCTTCACCGTGGTGTCTCGCCGTTTCCCCTCGCACTGCTCGACTTCCAGCTGGGACTCATGTGGATGGACGAGGGCCGCCCGGAGGACGCGCGTCGGTCATTCGAAGCCGCACAGCGCCGTGTGCCCGCTTATGCGCCGGCGCAAGGCCATCTTGCTGAGGTGGAGGCGGAATTGGGAGAAACCAATTCCGCTCTCGTCCGCCTGTACTCGCTGGCGGCGTCCTCAGATGACCCTGATTACGCTGCGCAGCTCGCGCACATTCTCGGGGAAGCCGGCTGGGGCGACGAATCCCGACACTGGGGCCGGCTCGCCGCGGCGCGTTATGAGGAACTGCTTGCGAGTCGCCCCGAAGCCTTTGCCGACCATGCAGCGGAATTCTGGCTTGCTGCGGGTGCCGATCCCGACAAGGCGCTCCGATGGGCAAAAATGAACCTGGACGTGCGCGATACGCCACGGTCGCGCAGCTTGCTGGCGCAGGCCGTTGCAAAATGCGGTACGCAACAGCCCAGCAGGAAAGGGCCGGCTCCTTGTTCTTCTGCACGCTGGTCGACGTCCTGATGCTTGTTTCGCGCAACGGTGCGCTTCGATGCGGTGTTGGCCAAGGGCCAGCGACCGCACGCAAGGGCGGCGCACCACGCCGTCGGTCACATTTGCGACGCAGTAGCCGATGGCTGTGACGGTGCTGCGATGCGATTTAGTTTGAATATCTTCGCCAGCGCGACTATCGCCCGATCGGGCTCGCGCAACTCTCAATTTGCACCTCGAGTATGAACAGGATACGCAGAATAGGTGGCGCGACGTTCCTCATCACCGCCACCGCATGCGCGCTGCTCTCCGTACCCGTAGTCAGTGTCGCTGCCACCGATGGCGCCGCGCTGGCGGCCAAATACAACTGCAGCGCATGCCATGCGGCGGACAAAAAGATCGTCGGGCCGTCCTATAAGGAGGTCGCCGCGAAGTACGCCGGTGACTCTGGCGCTGCCGCGAAGCTCGAGCAAAAAGTTAAGAATGGCGGCGGCGGCGTCTGGGGCGCGATTCCTATGCCTCCGAACAATGTTCCGGACGCAGACCTGAAGGCGCTGGTCGCGTGGATCCTGGCGACCAAGTAAGCGCATCTGCAAGCGTCGTAGGCGACGATCTCACGAGTTACACCGAGCGACCGCGGAGGTTCGAGTGGACCCGCAAACGGAAGACCAACGGCTTGCGCAGATCATTGCGCAGGGGCCCAAAGGCTCGATAGCGGTTGCCGTCACGGCAGTCGCGATCGTGATCGCTATCTGGTTTGCGTTCTATTTCTTCGCTTTCCTGCCGAGGGGTCCAATTGGCTGAAACCTTGAATGCGGCCCAGCAGCCTCCGCAGGGCCCCGCCGGCGAGCGGGCCGAACGGCTGTGGACGCGCTCGATGATCGCTCTCATGGTGGTGCTGCTCGGAGTGATTGTGTTCACCAGCGCGCACTGGGGTCTGCATCCGCCCTCTCGGGTCGAGACGATCGATTCGACTTCCCTGCACCAAGGCGGCGAGTTCTCCGAGGCTAACCTGGGCACATCGATCGCGCCCGACGGTTCCGCTGTCGTGCGAGTCGTCGCACAACAGTATGCGTTCGTGCCGAGCTGTGTGCTCGTGCCCGCCGGCGTACCGGTCACGATGCGCCTGGCGAGTGCCGACGTGGTGCACGGGTTTCTGGTTCAGGGCACCAACGTCAACGCGATGGTCCTCCCGGGATATGTGACCACGGTGCGCACGACCTTTGCCGAGCCTGGCGAACGTCTTATGCCCTGCCACGAGTTTTGCGGCGTCGGACACCAGGCGATGTGGGCACACGTTCGCATCGTGGACGCCAAGCAATTTCCTTCTGACGAAGCCAAAGCCAAGGCGGTGAGCTGTGCTGGCTAGCCGACGCCTCGTGCTCGCGCACTTCTGGCTGGCGTTTGTCACGTTCGCCGGCTCGGTCGTGCTCGGCGCCTGGCAGATGTGGGCGCGCAGCCCGTTGCACCCGGGCCCGGCGGATCCCGAGCTCTACTACCGCTCAGTGACCGCGCATGGCACCGCGCTCGCCTACGTGTTTCCGACGCTCATCGCGATGGGCTTCGGCTATGCGGTATGCGTTTCCGCGCTGGATCGAACGCTGCGCGGCGAGAGGTTTGCCTGGGCGGGTTTCGCTCTGGTGCTCGTGGGCGCGTTGATGAGCCTCCTTGCCGTGGCGGCCGGCAACAGCTCGGTGCTCTACACCTTCTATCCGCCCCTGACCGCAAGTCCGTTCTATTACCTGGGCATCGTGCTTACAGTCGTCGGCTCATGGTTCTGGGCGGGGCTCATGGTCTGCAACATGCGCGCGTGGAAGCAGGAGCATCCCGGAGAGCGCGTTCCGCTCGCGGTATTCGGGACCGTAGCGAATGCGCTGCTTTGGGTGTGGACATCGTTCGGGGCTGCCCTGGAGATCCTCTTTCTCATCCTGCCTCTGGCACTCGGGTGGACTACGACCATCGACGCCGGGCTCGCGCGGACGCTCTTCTCCTGGACGCTGCACGCGATCGTCTACTTCTGGCTGCTGCCTGCGTACGTGGCCTTCTACACGCTCGTGCCGCAGGCCGCCGGCGGACGTCTCTATAGCGACCGGATGGGGCGAGTAGCCTTCGTGCTCTTCCTGGTGCTGGCGATGCCGATCGGCATCCACCATCTGTTTGCAGACCCACACATCGGCACAGG
>Ga0074045_10005660_pt1 | contig 10854 bp, 11 predicted proteins | sample BogForMeECP23OM2_FD_94442 | JGI IMG/M metagenome (GOLD analysis project Ga0074045, IMG submission 94442) | Bog forest soil microbial communities from Calvert Island, British Columbia, Canada - Bog Forest MetaG ECP23OM2 | ecosystem: Environmental > Terrestrial > Soil > Wetlands ... | reverse complement strand
GATCCAAAAGGAGTTTAACGGGTCAGAGTCCGGAGGAAAGTCCAGCAAGAAAAAGGTCTCGCTTGCCGACCTGATCGTTCTGGGCGGCTGTGCAGCGATTGAGGAAGCGGCGAAAAAAGCTGGCCACAAGGTGAAAGTTTCCTTCACGCCGGGGCGCATGGACGCGTCGCAAGAACAAACCGACGTCGAATCCTTCGAACCGCTCGAACCGAAAGCGGATGGGTTCCGCAACTATATCCGCGGCAAGCAGCGCCTGCCGGCTGAGGAGCTATTGGTAGATAAAGCGCAACTGCTGAGGTTGACGGCGCCGGAGATGACGGTTCTCGTCGGGGGCCTGCGCGTGCTGGGCGCAAATGCCGGGAAGTCCAAGCACGGCGTCTTCACCAAACGGCCCGAGACGCTGACGAACGACTTCTTCGTCAACCTGCTCGACATGAGCACGCAATGGCAGCCGTCTACGGAGTCCAATGGCTCGGGAACCGTGTACGAAGGACGCGATCGCAAGACGAACAAGGTCAAGTGGACCGGCACCCGTGTTGACCTGATCTTCGGTTCGCACTCGCAACTGCGTGCCCTCGCGGAAGTTTATGCGTGCGCCGATTCGAAGGAGAAGTTCGTGAAAGATTTCGTGGCGGCGTGGACCAAGGTGATGGACCACGATCGCTTCGACGCGGCCTGACCTCCGCGGAAAAAAGAGTAACTGTCGCCAACACGGTCGCCAACACGGACTACGACCTGCCAGCTCCGGAGTTTCGCTCCGGGGCTGGCTTCTTTTTTGGTGGCATCGCAACTCGGGTGTCTCGCGGTCCGAGTTGTATCGACATCAGCTGCCGATTGAGTGCACAATGGCTGGCGGCAAGTCGGGTACGAATCCAGAGACATTGAATTTGCGGAGTAAAGCGAATGAGCGACAAGAATCACGATCGTGAATTGGGTATGGGGCGCGAGATTACTCGTCGCGATTTCCTGAATGGAATCAGCATCGCGGTTGGGACATCCTTCATGGCCGCGAATTCCACCTGGCTGGAAGCCTTTGGCGTGCCCCAATCCCCGTTTGCGCGCCCTTTCGCTCCGGAGAAGGACCCCAGTTATTACCCGCCTTCGAAAACCGGCATGCGCGGCAGTCACGACGGTTCCTGGGAAGTAGCGCACGACCTGCGCGATGGCAAAGACAAAGCCTGGGCCGAGTCCGTCGACGACGGCGAGTCGTATGATCTGGTCGTTGTCGGTGCTGGTTTGAGCGGCCTGGCGGCGGCATACTTCTATCGCGAGTTTGCCGGGAAACAATCCAGGATTCTCATCCTCGACAATCATGATGATTTCGGAGGTCACGCCAAGCGCAATGAATTTCAGGCTGGAAAGCGATTGCTGCTCGGGTACGGTGGAACTCAGTCCATCGAAGCGCCCGGCAACTACAGCAAAGTGTCGATTGGGCTTTTGAAGGAACTCGGAATCGACGTACAGCGCTTCTTCAAGTACTACGACCAGAAATTGTTCAGCTCGATGCACCTGAAAGAAGCCGTCTTCTTCGATAAGGAAACCTTTGGCACCGACCGCCTTGTGCCCCAGAAACGTCTGCACTATTTCGGCCTCGATTTCACGTTAGACAATGTCTCGCAGATTCCAATCGCGGAAACGGCCCGCAAGGATCTCCTCCGCCTGCAGCATGCCAGCGTCGATTACATGCCCGGCCTTACTCCGAAGCAGAAAGAAAACAAGCTGACCAAGACCAGCTACAAGGATTTCCTGCTGCAATCCGTCAAGGTACACCCCGATGTGGTCAAAATTTTTCAGACTTCGACCCATGATTTGTATTGTGTCGGAATTGATGCGGTTTCAGCGCGAGACTGCGCCCGGGAACGATTTCCAGGCTTCAAGGGAATGGCTCTCCCCAAGAGTCATGAAGAAAATCCTGAGCTCGACGAGCCTTACATTTTCCATTTTCCGGATGGCAATGCTTCCATCGCGAGAATGCTGGTGCGATCCCTGGTGCCTGGTACCCTTCCCGGTGACACCATGGAGGACATCGTCACGGCAACCACGAACTATGCTCGCCTCGACGAGGCATCTTCCCCGATTCGCATCCGCCTGAACAGCACCGCCGTGAAGGTCAAGCACATTGGAGATCCAAATCCGGATCCAGATCCAAAGACGGCAAAAGAAGTCGAAGTCACCTACGTTCGCGGCGGACAGGCCCACCGTGTCCACGGCGCGAATTGCATACTCGCCTGCTACAACGTGGTCATTCCCTATCTGTGTCCGGAGATGCCCGCCAAACAGAAAGAAGCCCTTGCCTACGGTGTGAAGATGCCTCTGGTCTACACCAACGTGCAAATCAGCAACTGGAAGGCGTTTCAGAAACTCGGCATCAGCGCAATCTACGCTCCGGGAGCCTACTTCACCCACGTTACCTTGGATTTCCCGGTCTCCATGGGCAACTACCACTTTCCCAGTTCGCCGGATGAATCCTGCCTGCTTCACCTTCTGCGCACGCCGTGCGAGCCGGGCCTCGATTGCAAAGAGCAGTATCGCGCAGGACGGTTCGAACTCGTCAATACGAAATTCGAAACCTTCGAGCGTAATGTGCGAGATCAACTGGGCCGCACACTCTCAGCCGGCGGCTTCGATCCCGCTCGCGACATCGAAGCGATTACCGTCAACCGCTGGCCTCATGGATACACCTACGAATACAACGAATTGTTCGAGCCTCTCGATCGCCCGAAGTCGGAGCGTCCGTGTGTGATCGGCCGGCAGCCCTTTGGAAGAATCAAGATCGCGAACGCGGACGCCGACGGCCATGCCTACACCAACACCGCCATCGATCAGGGCTATCGCGCGGTGCGAGAGATTGCAGGGACAAATAGCTAGGCCCTAGTCAAAATTCCTTGCGCGGCGCCGCCTGATCCGCACCGACGCGTCCAACGGCGATTTCGGCTACGAAATAGTTCTCACCCTTGATCGGGACACCAGCCATCCGCCGCAGCATCGCAATCTGTCCAACGTGCGTGAGCGCGTCAGCGATCGGACCTTGAAACAATTTCTCGGCGGAGACTTCGAGCGGCTTGTCCGAGGCGAGGAAGTCATCGAAGTTTTTCAGCGAAGCGAAAAAGCGCGCACATTCCTCGTCCCATGCGAGCGGTTTGGAATCGTTCCACTCTCGGCTTCCGTCGGCCATCGAGAGACCCCAGTCCATCAGGTCGCCGATGTGCGCGAGAATCTTCGCCGGAGTGCGCGAAGTTTCAGAAGAGCCATAGTCGGCAAAATTCGGTCCAGCGTTGCGGATTGCTTTCGCTCCGCGATAGGCGACGGTAGCAAGGGTGTGGCGCAACAACGCGCGGGAGTCGGTCATCGGTTACGATCCTCTATTATTTTCATGCTGACTTACGCTACATCATTGTCATCCCGACTTGCGTTTCTTGTCATCCCCTCGGCAATAATGACGGCGTCGTCGTATCTCACGGCTCGCATTGCTGACTTCCCCGCCGCTCTGCTACTTTGAATGGTTTCCTGTTCCGAGTCTGCTGACCTTAGTGGGGTGACGCAATGGCGGCCATCAAATTCCGTGGTGTGGATTTCATAGCGTTTGACACGTTGCTGAATGACGACGAGCGCCTGGTGCGCGACACTGCGCGCAAGTTCATCGAAGATAACCTCGTGCCGATTATCGAGGAGTGCAACCGCGCCGGCCGCTTTCCGCGCGAACTTGTCAAACCTATGGCCGATCTCGGATTCTTCGGCGCGTCATTGAACGGATACGGCTGCGCCGGCATGTCAAATGTGGAATACGGCCTGGTCACGCAGGAACTGGAACGCGGCGATTCCGGCGTGCGCTCGTTCGTCAGCGTACAGTCGGCGCTGGTGATGTATCCGATTTATACCTTCGGGTCGGATGACCAAAAAAAAACCTGGCTGCCCGCCATGCAGAAAGGCGAAAAACTCGGTTGCTTCGGATTGACCGAGCCGGACTTCGGATCGAATCCAGGCGGCATGCGGACGCGCGCCCGCAAAGTTGGAAAAGAATACGTGCTGAACGGCGAGAAGATGTGGATCACTTCCGGCACCATCGCCGACGTGGCCGTAATCTGGGCGAAGGTGGAAGACGAAGACGATGAAATACGCGGATTTCTGGTCGAGACCGACCGCCCCGGATTCAAGGCCGACGACATTCACGGCAAGTGGTCGCTGCGCGCTTCGGTGACGTCTGGCTTGTCGTTGCAGGACGTGCACATCCCCGAGTCGAACCTGTTGCCGGGAACGGGAGGATTGAAGTCTCCGCTGATGTGCCTGAACCAGGCGCGTTATGGAATCTCGTGGGGCGCGGTCGGCGCAGCGATGGCATGTTACGACTGCGCGCTGCAGTATTCGTTGCTGCGAAAACAATTTCGCGATCAGCCCATTGCCTCGCATCAACTGGTGCAGGAGAAACTCGCGTGGATGATCAGCGAAATCACGAAGGCACAGTTACTCGTGCTACAAGTGGGACGCCTGAAAGATGCAGGAAAAGTACAGCATCAGCATATCTCGATGGCCAAGAGAAACAACGTCTGGATGGCACTCGAGTGCGCGCGGACGTCGCGAGATATTCTGGGAGCAAACGGAGTGGCCGACGATTATCCGATCATGCGGCACCTGATGAACCTCGAAAGCGTAAAGACCTACGAGGGCACGCACGATATTCACACGCTGATTATCGGGGCTAGCGTTACCGGGATTGACGCGTTCTGAGCGTGTTTCACAAATAGGTTTGGGGCAGGACAACCCTGTCATGCTGAGCGAGGATTGAGCTTCGCAACGCGAAGCTCAACCACAGTCGAAGCACCCCTATTCCCTCCACTGCTGCGCCTCTATCAGGATGTCAACAGAGCCCAGACACTCCAAGGAGGAAATCGAGTCACACCTAGGGAGAACGACGCTGCACTCGGGTACGGCAAAAACCCTAAGCGAAGAAAGCGACTAAACTGACTTCGGGTTCGCCCGTGGTCTTAAGTTCTATCCGGCGCCACACTCTTCGCGGTCTTTTACAACCGCGCACAGAACGGAATCAATAGGCCTGCTAGGGTATCGCAGTATGCATGATGTCTTCGAGTTAGAGCGAACGACGAATATTCCAGCCACTAGCTATATCTTGTCCTATCCGCACATTCTTTCGTATTTCGCCGACCGCGGCTCTCTCGATGTCGCCGACTTCGTCCGAGGCGCACACCTTGTCTATGGATGGATGCCAACCGCTCTCGATCTTTATCCTCAGCCGCCCAATCTGACACTCGCTCAAGCTGCCTCTCTTCTCGAAGGCGCACGGACCCAGGGCACCATCTCAGACGAACAGCTCAGCGCACTCGTCCGCGTCGTAAACAACTCCTTGGTTGGAACATCAAAACTACTGCATTTCGTCAGGCCAGATGTTTTCCCAATTTGGGATAACAAAATTTATGGTTATGTCTTCGAGGAAAAGCCTCACCACTACCGTCTCAACAAAATCGCCAAATTCCGAGAGTTTGTCCGGCGTGTGAACACTATCCGGTCTGACAAACGATTCGGAGACTTCCACGCATCTGTAAATCTCAAAGTCGGGTATGAAGTCTCCGAACCGAGAGCGGTTGAGCTCATCATGTTTCTCAATACGCCGTGAACGCCCTAGCTCGCGGACGAGGCTGCGTTCTTCGCCAGCGCCTCGCGGAGCAGCATCTTGATATAAGTCTGGTACCCCACGCCCTTTCGCGCCGCCAATCGGCGCGCCGTTTTCAGGTCCCTCGTCGCGATACGCAGCGTGATTGGCTGCGACGGCTTTTCTCTTCGGAGTAAGTTAGCCAGGGTCAGCGGCCGCTTCTGCTTCATCCGCCGCCGGATTTCCGCCTCAATTTCGGAACGATGATCGTCCCACCACTCCGCTTCCTCAGCCTCACTGGAAAACTTCGGAATGACTGTCGGCTTCGTTTTCGCTTTTGCCATGTTTACTGGATATAGTGTACATTAAATGTACATACACAGCAACGGTCCCCTCGAACCTCGCTCTCAGCCGGAATACAACTCCGTCAGCAGCTCGTACGCTCGCCGCATGTGCGGAATCACGATGGTGCCGCCTACTACCAACGCCACGTTGATCGCTTCTTCCTGCTCGGCGCGCGCGACGCCCAGGCGATAGGCCTGAATTACGTGGAAGTAAATGCAGTCGTCGCAACGCAAACTGGCGGAGGCGACCAATCCCATCAATTCTTTGTATTTCGCGGGCAGAGAGCCTTCCAGGTAGGTGTTGTGATCCAGGTTGTAGAAGCGTTTGACCAGGAAGTTGTCGGCTTTGTGGACGTTTTCATTCAAACGAGTGCGATTGTCGAGAAAATGGCGGGCGAGTTCGCTCTTCTCCGCAACCTGCTTTTCGGTGAAGAGATAGGCTGGTTCCTTGCGGTTCTTGGTTGTTGCGGCAGCGGTCGTTGCTTCAGGGAGCGTCGGTTCAGAGGCCATGGGTTCAGTGCTCATGAGGCAAGATTAGCAGAAGACTGTTTGCCGTTGCGGATGCTGGCATCGTTCGCCGCCCGCGCCACCATTAACTTGTCAGGATGTGATGCTTGCCCTTCCATCTCTGCTCCGAACGGACTATATTCCTAGGTCGCAATTGTTCAGGAGGAATTTATGGCAACTCAAACCCGTCCCGAAGTGCACGCGAAAAATTTTGGAGAAAATATTGAAAGCGACTTGGCGCTGGAATTCCTGCGCGTGGTCGAGAACGCGGCCATCGAGTCGGCGCGCACCATGGGTCAGGGGGACCGTCCGCTGAGCGATCAGGTGGCCACCGAGGCCATGCGCAAGACGATGGATACCGTCCCCATGCATGGCACGATTGTGATCGGCGAGGGCGAGCGCGACGACGCACCCATGCTTTATATCGGCGAGCAGGTCGGCGGCACGTATCGGGACGGCCGCGAGGTTCCGCACATCGACATCGCCGTCGATCCGCTGGAAGGCACGAACCTCTGCGCCACCGGATCACCGGGGGCGATCACGGTGCTGGCGGCTTCGGAAAAAGGCGGCCTGCTGCATGCTCCCGACTGCTACATGGAAAAAATCGTGGTCGGCCCGTCGTGCAAGAACGCGGTGGAATTGGACGCTCCGGTCGCGGCCAACCTGAAAAATATCGCGCGGCGTCTGCATCGCGGCGTGGAGGATCTGGTGGTGATCGTGCTTGACCGTCCGCGGCACGAGAAGCTGATCAGCGATATACGGAAGGCGGGCGCACGCATCAAGCTGATTGGCGACGGCGATCTCTCGGCGGGCATTGCCGCGGCGGTGATCGGAACCGGAGTGCACGCGGTCATGGGATCGGGCGGCGCTCCGGAAGGCGTGATTACAGCGGCTGCGATCCGCTGCCTGAACGGATACATGCAGGGGCGCCTCGTGATCGACAAGCCGGAACTCGAAGAGCGCATTGCGAAGATGGGGATTAAAGACAAGAAGAAAATTTATGAAGCGGAAGACCTGGCTCCGGGGAAACAGATGATCTTCGCCGCCACCGGCGTGACCGAAGGCGCGCTGCTGAAAGGTGTCCGCTTCTTCGGCGAAGGGACGCGGACTTCTTCGGTGATTCTGACGTTGCGGACGGGACGGGTGCGGTTTATTGAAAGCATCCATTTGGATAAGGGGCCGGATGTCAAAGTGAGATTCTCGTAGGGCAGATGTATGTACAAAGTGTTTCACGTGAAACACTATGCAGGATTAATTGTGCGTACAAATGTGTATGGAATAAGGCGAAGAACAGGCGAAAGATTGAAAACCGCGAGATCCCGGTTAGCCGGCGGCGCTTGTAAGTCTTTGATAACGCTCAGGCGTTGATGTGGTTAGAAAGCCACATGCGAGTAATTATTACACGGTACTTATTACATAGGTGGTTGTTTGGTGGGGGCGGCATCTCGGTCGAGGGTCCGCTTAGGCAATCGTCCACGCGAGCAAGGAAAATGGGATGCCTGCCTTTTCGAGCTGATTTCCACGTAAAATACTTTCATGAACTTGACTCTGAGCGCGGTCTACGAGGAAGTCCCGGAATCTGAGGGTGGCGGTTATGTTGCCTACACGGAGGAACTGCCGGGTGCGATTTCAGAAGGTGACACGCTGGAGGAGGCGCGCAGAAATCTCCGCGATGCTATCGAGATCTTGCTGGAGGCTAATCGGGAACTGGCCAGTCAGTCTCATCGCGGGAAAAAAGTTGCCCGCGAAAAGATCACGGTTCCGGTGACCTGATTTGTGAAGCGCATTCGCCCGTAAATTTGATTCGGACCTAGTGCGAACCTGTGAAGTGCCACACAAACAGACCTGCGGCGATACTGACCACCAAGCCTACCCCAACAACCCATAGAAGATTGCTGGTGAGTCTCTGTCGTTTTTCAAAGCGTTCTTTGCGCTTGCCAAAGAGGAACTCGTTACCCGGAAAAATGAATCGCACTACTGCTGTCGCGGACCCAAACACAGCGCTGAATGAAAGTATAAAGCCGAGACCAATAAAGGTCATCACCTTCACGGTAGGCGTTCTTACTCGCTCCTCAATCAAAAAATTGAGCTTCGTTGAGATATCTGGGCTCTTCAACACTTGCTTCACCAACTCAGGTTCAAAATGTGTTGTGAAGTAAACAAGGCCCAGCATGGTGATTACTAAAAGTAACAGGCTGATGATCATCCCAAGGAAACGAGACGTATCCTTGTCGATTGTGCGAGTAATCGTTACCTCGTTTTGTATGTAATCACGGAGGTCCGAAAACAGCAGGAATACACGATCACGATTATCAGCGGCAATGCGAAGCTCACAGCCCTCCTTATCGGAGAATGACAAAAGAAAACTAAGATTATCTTTCTTGGCATCTTCTGGTTTGTCGCCCTTCTTGGCGTCTTCGGGTTCTGGACGTGAGATTTTAAGGCCGAGGCGAGTTATGCGTCTCCAGTCCTCGTTGTCCTCATTTACCACGTCGTCTACGGATTCGGTCTCGTAGGAGTATGAGTCTCCGCGGGAGACTCGGTAGAGTATCTTCGAGGCAGAGACTCGCGTCTCTCGACTCTCGACGATGTCCTTCAGCTTCCTCAGACGGGTTTCGTCGAGCAGAAAGCCACCCCGGAATGAATGTTCCACAAACGCTGGCACAGTTATCTGCTCCTTACCCTTCTTTGTTTATCCTCGGGGCGGAACTACGCGATGGCGCGAGGAGCCGAGACGGCATCCACCCGTGCTACCCACTCGCCTTCCGCCAGATGGAAGGTTGCTACGTCCTCGCCGTCCCGACAAATCGTAATAGAGTGGAGGCCATCAATTCTCGTGTCCGTTCCCTCGATTTCCTGAATGAGTGACGGCTTGCCCATAGAACTTTGTTTGTAGTATCCGAACTTTGCCATAAAGCGGTACTGTCCTAATAGTGTTGGGAGTATAAAACAGGTCAGACAAAGCACTCGCCGTACATGGGAAAATTTATTACAAAGTACGTTTTTGATGCATTGCCGCCGGGTGTGCTAGACGAACTTAAAGCCCGATTGCCGAAGAATGAACATGGCAATAGACGCGCAAAACTCTGGCAGCTTCTTACCGTAGATACTGGCATCCCTCATCTGGATCGCCAATTGACGGCCGACCTAACTCTCATGCAAATCTCGGAGAACAAAGAACAGTTTGATGAACACTGGGATAAGCTATTTGGAAAACAACCCAGACTGCCTTTGACTATGCCGAAGGAACTTCAACCGTGACAATCTGGCGGGTCGCCTTTGCGCGCCCGCCACCAAAACAACGCAGTGTTAGGACAGTACCCATAAAGCTCCTCTCTTGTTACATGATACATCGATCTGCTACACTCCCGGTGCAATTAGCCACCCGCCCGTTTTCTCCCTGTTGTTTCCACAACTTCGCACAACGCTCCACAGTTTTCCCACAGCTACTTGTTGATTTTCTACTTGCGTGAGGGGAGAAGTGCGAGGACAATGATGGGCAGACGGAACCTGCGTAGTTCAACGGATAGAACGCCGGTGGTTTCTAAAGGACGTTAGCTTGACAGCTTAATTCTCGCCAGAGGACCGAAGCTCTTCAAGTTATCCTGCCACGGAAATGGTGGTTCGACTCCTCCGTGGGTTCCGTTTGTTTTCTTATATTCGCCAGTCTGCCGTTGCTCAAAATCCGTCGGATCATTCTCAGCGGAGAGCTGCCGTAAATTCCACAATCAGCTTTCAACCACTTTTGTCCACATCCTACGCTAACTAGTTAATTTGTCAATCATTTTGTATACACCCGCGACTTTGCTTTTGTATACACTCGCGATTTTGTCGCGGCAAAATGCATAGGTCCTTCGCTCCGCTCAGGATGACAACTGGAATAACTGACCGACTGTTCAGATGCGCATCGGCAGCATCCCACGTCTCGAAAGGCGCGAGGCCTTGGGCAGAGCCGGCATAAGGCAGAAACGCCCTTGGCGTCGGCTGTGCGTGGGCCCACTTTCGAAAAGCGCGAGAAGTGGGGCACCTCTGTTTCTTTCCCTGCTGACGAAAAGTAGCTGGGGTTTATGTCCCGCTGGCGGAAGCGGGCCACCCGCCCTCGACGCTGCCGTGGAATCCCACTCTTGCGCAAAAAACGCGCAAGAATGGGGCACCCACTGTGTTGGTGATGCCCGCAAGATGGGGCACCCGGCAGGGATCGCAGCGGTAAACCGCTGCGCCACCCAAAATCACTGAGTTTTGCCTCCCCTCGCAAAAAACGCGAGAGGTGGGGCACGCGGCCAGGTGGCCCGTTGGGGTAGGTAATGCCACGGTAACCAGTGGTGTGTAATCTTTCGCGGGGTCGCCACGGGGCGTAGAGTCCGGACTAGATGCACAACCAGATGCACAAAATGATCT
>Ga0074045_10005659_pt1 | contig 10857 bp, 7 predicted proteins | sample BogForMeECP23OM2_FD_94442 | JGI IMG/M metagenome (GOLD analysis project Ga0074045, IMG submission 94442) | Bog forest soil microbial communities from Calvert Island, British Columbia, Canada - Bog Forest MetaG ECP23OM2 | ecosystem: Environmental > Terrestrial > Soil > Wetlands ... | reverse complement strand
TGGCCGGCGATTCGGGCCGGGCCGATGTCCTGTTCCAGGACGCGGCCGCCGGAGGCCGGGTTGGCGGGGCAACCGTCGGTGCCTGCGTCGCGCTGGCCGAACGATCGCTGCTGGCGATCGCCGGGGGCGCCTGGGAGGCAGGCGAGCGGCACCTGTCCGAAGCCTGGTCGCTGGCCCGTGACGCCAACTTCGAGGACTACCCCCCTGTCACGATCCTGCATGCGGCGACCGCCCGGATAGCGCTGCACCAGGGCGACCGGCCGCGCGCCATTGCGGAACTAACCAGGGCACAGCGCCTCCGGGCGGGCCTGACCTACGCTCTGCCGCACCTGGCCGTCCAGGCGAGGCTCGAGCTCGCCAGGTGCCACCTCGCGCTGTCCGACTTCGCCGCGGCGCGGATCCTTCTCCAAGAGGTAACCGAAGTCCTCACCCGGCGCCCCGGCCTAGGCGTCTTCCCCGGGCAGGCCGCGGAACTCCAAGCGGAACTTTCCCAGGCCCGCGGTTCATTCTCGCTGGGAGCCTCGGCCCTGACCGCCGCCGAGCTCCGCCTGCTGCCGATGCTCTCCACCCACCTGTCGTTCCCCGAGATCGCCGAGGAGATGTTCCTGTCCCCCAACACCATCAAGTCGGAGGCGATGTCCATCTACCGCAAGCTCGGCGCCTCCTCACGCCACCAGGCGGTCACCCGGTCCCGCGAGCTGGGGCTGCTGGAGAGGTAAGGACCGGGCCCGCCCCTGGTCGGCTCAGTCCCAGAGGATGGCTCCGCAGGCGGCGCAGGTGCCGGTCTCATAATCCCGGGCGTCGGCTGGGTGCGAGCACTCCGGCTCGGTCGCTGGCGCCGGCGCAGCAGGCACGGACTCGCTGCCCACCGGCGAGACAGCCGGGTCGGACGCCCTGACAGGAGGGGCCGGGGACCCGGCCGCCGCGCGCGACGGCGATTGGCTGGGCGACACCGACCCAGCGGCGGGCCGCGTAGAGACGCGAGCCTGGCCAGGATCCGGTCCTGGGCCCTCTCCCACGTAGTACCGCAGGGCCGACCGGAGTATCTCCCGGCACCACTCAGCGCGGGTCCACCCGGCGAACTCAGGCCGCGCCAGCACCTGGTCTATCCGCGCGGCGTCAGCTTCTGAGACCTCCAGCCCGATGAGGACCCGGGCTGAATCGGGCCGCCTGGGACGTGCCATGCGTTCAAAGGTACCCAGAACGGGCAGTCTGGACCGCGAGCGCTGCGCTGACGGCGGTACCCGCTGCTCTTAGGCGAGCAGATTGGGATCCACTTGGGCGTCGGCGTGGAGGGACCGGCCTCGGTGCAGCAGGAACGGCGTGCTGACGATGACGATCATCCCGAACGCCATCACCGCGACGTAAGCGACGGTTCCCGACACCGACAGGTGGCTCGCAGGGATGAACCCGAGGAAGAAGGTGAAGAGCGCGCCAACAATCCCGGCCCCGACAACCAGCGCGAGTCCCAGTGTCCCGCCAGGGATCTTGAATGGGCGCGGGGCATCTGGCTTGGTGATGCGCAGCCGTATGACCGAGATGTACATGAGGAAGTACATGATGAGGAAGGTCTGGGCGACCAACGCGGTCAGCATCCAGTAGTAGGTGTTGATGTTGTTGACGAATATCATCGCCAGAGTCAGCAGCGAACCGAGCGTGGCCTGCAGGATAAGGACCATGGTGGGGGCGCCGCGGCGGTTGGTCCGGCCCCACCATGGGCTCAGGTGACCGTCCGCGGCCACCCGGCGCATCCCCTCCGCGGGGCCCATGCTCCATGACGCCAGGCCGCACAATACGCCGATGATCACGAGCACTCCGAAGGGCCGTATCGCCGACGCGATGCCGAGCTTGGCGAAGAAGATCGACACCGCCTGCATGATTCCGCCTGCGAGCTGGATCTGCTTGGCCGGCACGACCATCGCGATCGCCACGCTGCCCAGGATGGACAGCGACGCCACCGTGACCGCGGCCACGAGGACTGACCTGGGGTAGGTGCGTTTGACGTTCCTGGTCACGTGCGAGTAGAAGCCCCCTATCTCCATCCCGGCGAACGCGACGACGATGCCGGCCGCGTACACCAGGCTGGCTAGGCCGTGCCAGGCTGGCAAGATCGCGCTGGCGTGGTAGGGGATCTCCGAGTGCTTGCCGCTGCCGACCCACCACAGGCCCAGGGCGATGATCGCCAGGGTCGGGATGGCGGTCCCGATCACCACGCCCACGCCTGTCCAGCGGGCCGACTTCAGGGATCCGAAGAGCGACGAGAGCGTCACGGCCCAGAAGATCACGAGCATGACGGGCACGAGGAACGCCTTGTTCTGCGACAGATTCGGGTTGATCACGTACGCGGCCGTCGTGGCCAGGAACACCAGCACGGTGGGGAACCACACGATGTTCTCCGACCAGTCGCACCACACGGCCAGGAAGCCCCACCGTGAACCGAACGCCTCCCGTACCCACCGGTATATGCCGCCGCCGACGGTCGTGGCCAGCTCGGCCGAGCACAGTGCCACCGGCACCAGGTAGGTGACGACGGCGATGGTGTAGAAGAAGATCGCCGACCATCCGAACGTGGCGGTGGTGGGCAGGTTACGGATGCTGTCCATAGCCGCGATCAGCACGAGAGCGAGGCCGATCACACCGAGGCGCCGTGAGCTCGACCCGCCTGCCGGGGCCTCCACGACGGGCGTCGTGACCGGCCTGTCGATGGTGAGTGTTCCCGTGCCGCCGTCGAGGTGCTGGCCGCGCGTCAGATGCCATTGCCGGGTTGTCATGATACGGGTTCCTTCGGTCGGGGGTCGGCGGCAGGAGTCTTCGGCTTCATGAACCTGCCGACGAGAGGTAGCTCCGAGACGGACTCGGCTCGGGCGATGGCCAGGCTGGCTCTCGGCAGGTGAGCGCGGTCGTCAGCGACCGAATAACGGGGCCGCCACTCGGGGTAGTACTTCTTGTTGAAGTTCCAGAGGGACTCGATCTGCATGCTGTCGCTGAAGCGATGAAGCAGAGACTTCTCCGCCGAACGCCACGGTCCAGAGCCGGTCTCGCCGGCGACCACGGCGCGCATCGTGGCAAAGTTGAGGCCGAGGCCATTCAGTCCCCGCTCGGCCATCCAGTTGATCGTCTCGATGATCACGAAGTCGGTCAGGCCGTTCGGCGCGTCGGGGTTGCTCGTCCGTCGCATGAGGTCCAGGGAGTATCCGTTGACGTGGCTCGCGGGAATGTATTGGTTGAACGCCACCGGCTTGCCTTCTGGGTCCATGCAGACGGCCAGCAGGAGACCGTTGTCGCGCTCGTCGAACATCCGGCTCAGGGTCATCGAGAAGCCACGCTCCGCCTCGCCCTGGCGCGTCTGCGTCGCGAGGTCCTCCAGTTGCGTCCGCAGCTCCGCGTCGGCCTCGAGGGAGGACATGACGGCAACGTGGTAACCGGACTTGGACACCCGGTTGTGGGCGCCCCGCAGCGACTTCATCGACTTGCCCTTGAGCGAGAATGTCTGGCAGTCGACGATCGCCTCGTCGCCGATGTAGACCTCGGTCAGCCCGGCCGCCCGGTAGACCGGCAGCCAGGGCGCGGCCGCGCCGAGAACGCATATGTACCACCCGTTGATGTCGGCCAGATCCATCGCGTCGGACCAGGCATCGAGGCGTTCGTCGACCGGCCCGATCGGGTCGGGCGAGACGAGCATGATGCGGTTGATGACCGAGTAGGCGACCAGAGTGTTCCCGGAGAAAAGCCAGGACTTGTCGTCTCGCAGGGCGAAGTAGTCGAGTGTGTCGCCGCCGTAACGATCGAAGATCGCTCGCGCCCGGTCGAACGCCCTGGCCCGCTCTTCTCCCGTTCGCCGGTGCTCACGACCAGGTAGAGCCGTCGCGATGACGAGTATGGCCGTGCCGAGGATGGCTATCACGACGACGTCGCGGGTCTCGCGGCCGCTCAGGTAGGCGGCGCCCAGCCCGGCGGCCAGGGCGACCACCACCAAGCTGGTCATGATCACCCAGCCCAGGACACGGCGGAAGCCCGACGGGCTGACGCGGAAGTGACGGTGCTCGAGCAGCAGCCACAGGCCGATCAGGCAGGCGATGCCCGACCCTTCCAGCCCCACGTCTTGCGTCAGGCGGTAGACGGTGCTCGCCAGCAGGAGGATGAGAGCCGCCAGCCAGGCCCTGCGATAGCCGAGCCGCACCCCACGCGCCACGCCAGCCAGAGCCAGGCCGCCTATCACGGCGGTGACGCCGCTGACGGGATGAATGCCGAAGGGCAGCCAAACCTCGACCGGACGGGTCCAGCGGACCGGCCACAGGAGTGCGAAAACGACGTTCAGGAGCCCGGCGATGAGCAGCGCGAACGCGGCCACCCGCCGGACCCGGCGACGCCGGACCCACGGCATCAAGGCCCGCTCGCTGATCGGCCAGGTGGCTCCGTCGGGGAGATGGCCGACGACCTCGATCGTCTTGGGGCGGGCCCGCTCAGGCGCGAGAACCAGTCGCTCGAGGAGGGCAGGCTGACCGATGGGGTGTTCTTCTAGAGACAGTGAGACCGACAGCACCGGCCCGGACCCGGAGACCGTCAACTCGACCAGCGACAGCCGTCGCACGGCCAGGAAAGGCCCTGGCAGCCCGAACCTGGCTATTCGTTGTCGTACGACCTCGGTGGCGCATCCCGTGTTGGCGTAGAATCCATCGCCTACCTGGGAGATCTCGGGCTCGTGGGTGTGGCCGCTGATCAGGCCCGCGTACCCCGCGGCGATCAGCCGCGCGGCCTCGGCCCGGGCGTCAGCGTTGTGGGCCGCCGCGTCGCCCCGCTCGCTGACCGAGGCGTCGGCCAGGGCGCGGTTGACCCGCAGCATGGTGGCGATTCCCACCACGGCGGCGATGATCGCGATCGCGACGACCAGGATGCCGAACCAGACTAGCCACCGTTCGGCGTGATGGCTCAGCAGCGGCTTGACTCCCGGCGCGAAGGACAGGAAGCGCAGTACCAGCGCCGCCGCGAACGGCACCGCCAGCCACCACAGCCATCCCGCCACCATGCGGTACAGCAGGCGTGATCCCAGGAAAGCGGACGGATCCCCGTCGCACCACCGGACCCCCTCCAGCAGCGAGCCGGGCTGGTCACGGGACGCGAGCTTGGGGAGCACCTGCCGCACGATGTGGTGGCCCAGCGGCGTGTCGACGGGCGATCGTGGGTCCTCGAAGGCGTTGTACTGATCGAACTGGTTGCCGTGCACCACCCTGACCAGCTGGCTGCCATCCCCGGTCACCATCGCCAGGTCGCACGCGAGACCCACGTCGGTCACGCCGAGGCGTTCGGTGAGCACTGCGACCGACTCCTGGTCCCAGGCGAGCTGGCCGTCGTGGTTCCCGGGGATCAGCACGACGCGATGATGCTGATCCTCAGCGAAGCGCTTGACCGCGTCGGTGAACTGGGGATGGGCGTCCAGGATCCTGGCGATGTCAGGAGCCGCGGCGAGCATCTCGAACCCGTCACCGGCGATCACGAGAAGCCCGGGCTCGTGAAAGCCGTTCAGCAGCTCCGACAGCTCGTCGGCGGCACGGGTGGACACCTCCGACGCGGCTGGCCCGAGGTGCAGGTCGCTCACCACGACCACCCGGCCGCCCCGCCCCACCTCGAGCCGGATCAGATCGGGTACGAAGAAGGCGTCAGGGGCCCGGTCTGCGTCTGCCGTGCCGTCGGCGGCGCTATCCCGGCTCGCGTCGATGACCGGCCGGCCACCGTCGGATCCGGGCCCGGGGACGAGGGCAGAGAGGCCCTCGTCTGGCGCGGCCGGCGCCCTCAGGGCCTGGCTTAGCAACACATCGGTCATGACACTGCCTCCGGCCGCATGATGGGGAACAGGATGACGTCGCGGATCGCCGGGACCTCGGCGATAAGCATGATCAGCCGGTCGATGCCGATGCCGATGCCGGAGGTCGGCGGCAGCCCGAGCTCGAGCGCCCGCACGAAGGCGGTGTCGGCCGGGTGAGCCTCGACGTCCCCTCCGGCGGCCGCCGCCGCCTCGGCCCTGAACCGCTTCGCCTGCTCGTCGGGGTCGTTGAGCTCGCTGTATCCGTTGGCGAGCTCCCGGCCCCCGATCACGAGCTCGAAGCGGTCGGTGAGGGTGGGGTCCTCAAGGCACTGGCGGGCCAGCGGCGAGACCTCCGTGGGGTAGTGGTAGATGAACACCGGGCCCACGGTCTGGCTCATCAAGACCTTGTCGTAGAGCTCGAAGATCAGCTTTCCCGAGCCCCACGACGGCACGTAGGGGACTCCGTTGGCGTCGCTGATCTTGCGCAGGTCCCCCACCGGCATGGATGGATGCACCCGCTGGCCGAGCCGCTCTTGGAGCAGGTCGAGGAGGTCGTGGCGCGGCCACGGCGGCGTCAGGTCGACGTGCTGGCCCGCGGAGTCGAATCCGAGCCGGCCAGCGGCACCTCGAGCGGCCTCGACGATCAGGTGCTCGGTGAGGTCCATCCCGTCGTGGAAGTCGCCGAAGGCGCGGTACGCCTCGAGCGAGGTGAATTCCGGGCTGTGCCGGGTGTCGATCCCCTCGTTGCGGAAGTTGCGGGCTATTTCGAACACCCGCTCGTAGCCTCCGACTACCAGCCGCTTGAGGTAGAGCTCCGGCGCGATGCGCAGGCTGAACTCGGTGTCCAGGGCATTGGCGTGGGTAAAGAACGGACGGGCCAGGGCGCCGCCGGCCTGCGGTTGCAGGATGGGGGTCTCGACCTCCACGAAGTCCTGCGCCTCGAGTCGCTCCCGCAGGATGGAAAGAGTCTTGAAGCGGATGTCGAAGACCCGCCGGCTCTCCTTGTTGGCCAGCAGGTCCACCTCGCGCTGGCGGTATCTGGTCTCTGCCTCGTTGAGTCCGTGCCACTTGTCGGGCAGCGGCCGGAGCGCCTTGGCCAGGATCTCCAGGCCGCTCACGTCCACCGAGAGCTCTCCTCTGCGACTGGTTATCACCTCGCCGGAGGCGCCCACCCAGTCGCCCAGGTCGAGGAGCGCCTCGACGGCAGCCGCGTCGTCCGGAAGGTGGTCGGCCTGGAACATCAGCTGAACGGCGCCGCTTGCGTCCTCGATGCTGACGAACCGGAGCTTGCCGTGACCCCGGATGGACACCACACGCCCGGCGACCCTCGCCACCTCGCCCGTTCGCGTGTCCGGCTCCAGCCCGGAGTAGGCAGAGTGCAGCTCGGCCAGCGTCGCGCTGCGGTCGAATCGGGTGGGATAGGGGTTGTTGCCCCGGGCCTGCAGCGCATCGCGCTTGGCCCGGCGTTCAGCTGTCTGGGCGGCCAGCCCCCCCAGGGCGGCCGGCTCGACAGACTCCAGCTCTACAGGCTTCAAGCGCTGATCCTCTCCACCATCTGGCCCCCGCGCAGGTGCCCGTCCGTGGTGTGCTGGCTCGTGGTGTAGGACTGGGCTGCTCATCGTGAATGTCTCTTTCTCGACTCAGTTGCTTCGTGTGGATGGATCCACTGTCGGCTGGGCCGAGACCACAGTCCCTAGAGAAACTCCCTAGTTCGCCTCCCTAGGAAGGCTCCCTAGCCCGTATCTGGGGCAGGGCAGGCGGCGCAACCGGCTCCGCCCGGGACCGGTTAGACTGCTGCCGGCTGACGCCACTGCTGGACGAAGCGCCGCAGCTGTTGCCGTCCCTGCACGCCGCACTTGGCGTAGATGTTGCCCAGGTGGTACTCCACGGCCTTGCGGCTGATGAACAGCTCGGCCGCGACCTCGGGATTAGACAGTCCCTTCCCGGCTTGGCCTGAGCCGAGCAGGCCCTCGGCCAGCAATGGTCGCCACAGCACCGCGTACATCCCGCTGCGGCCGAACGGCACCCCACCCCATGTCGGCGCGTCCGGGTCCAGCAGCGAGGGCGGAGCGCCGCGGATACGGCTAGGGAGCCTTCCTGGGGAGGCGAACTAGGGAGTTTCTCTAGGGACTGTGGTCTCGGCCCGGCCGACAGTGGATCCATCCACGCGGAGCAACTGAGTCGAGAGAGACACACCCACGATGAGCACCCAGACCGACACCACGAACCAGCAGACCACCAGCCCGTCCCGGCCCCGGCGTTGGGTCCTGGCTGTCTGCGCGGCGGTAGCCGTGGCCGTCGCCGCCCTGGCCCTAGCCCTAGCCCTGGGGCAGGTAAATGTAGGCAACACTTCGATCGTCGCTGGCTGGCTCCCGGTCTTTTTGTTCTGGGTCACGGTCGCGGTCTGCGTGATAGCGGTGGTTCTCCGCCGGGATGTGCTAAAGGAGTTCGCGATCGGCATTCCGATCGGCATCGTCTTCATCGTCCTCCTCTTCGTGGGGCTTCACCTCACGCAGGCGATTCCGACATGCGCGCCCCAATCCCTCTACGTATGGCTGACTGCGGCCTGCCTGATGGCCGGCCTGGTCCTGGCCGGATGGCACCGAGCCCATTGGCCCCGCCGCATCTCCGGCATAGCCGCGGTTGTCCTCGCCGTGGTGTCGGCGGGCAGCGCAGTAAACCAGACGTTCCAGTACTACCCGACCTTCGACCGCCTGCTCGGCAAGAGCGCCAACCACTTCCTTGACAATGCGGAGCTCACCTCCATGCGCGACCAGGTGGCCAAGACCGGCCAGCTCCCCGATCACGGTGCCACCCTGAGCGTTCCCATCCCTGGAAAGAACCTGAAATTCACGCCTCGGCCGGCGTTCGTCTGGGTGCCCCCGGTGTGGTTCGCGCGCAACCATACCCAGTTGCCGGTCGTCGAGCTGCTGCACGGCACTCCCGGCGACCCTTCTGACTGGACTCGCGCGATCTACGCCGATGCGACATCGCTGGCCTTCGCCGAGCAGCACAAGGGGATGGCGCCGATCCTAGTCATGCCGGACATCAACGGATCGTTCAACGGGGACACCGAATGCGTCAACAGCACGATGTTCGGGGACGTCGAGACGTACCTGACCAAGACCGTGCCGCAGTTCATGCAGAAGAACTTCAACGCCAGCACGGCTCAGGGATCACTCGCGGTAGCGGGACTTTCGGAGGGAGGTCTCTGCTCCGTGACCTTGGCCCTGAACAACTCCAAGGAGCTCCCCATCTTCGCCGACTACTCCGGCGACGAGTCGCCCACCTATCAGTACGTCAGCAAGCAGCAGACCATTCAAACCTTGTTCGGCGGCTCAGAAGCCAACTACTACGCCCACAATCCGCCCTACCTGCTGACGCAGCGGCGTTACCCCGGCATGGCGGGCTGGTTCGAGGCCGGAGCCCAGGACTCCCAGAGCTTGCAGGCCGCCCACGCGCTGCAAGGACTGGCCTCGAACGCGGGGATCGACACCTGCATAGCGACGCCGCCGGGTCAACACAATTTCGATTTCTGGAAGCAGGCCTTCTCCGATTCGCTGCCGTGGCTGTCCTGGAAGCTGAAGCTCACGCCGGAGCCGCCGTCCATTCCCGCCCACTGCGTCCCCGGGAAGAGCTAACGGACCCGCGACGATGCTCGTAGCGATTGTCTTCGCCACCCTGTCCGCACTGTCGAATGCATGCAGCGCCGTCCTGCAGCGGCTCGCCGTCGTGGACCGCACGTCCGAGGCGAGGTCCGTCTGGCGGACCGCGCTCGATCTCGTGCGCCAACCGGTCTGGCTCCTCGGAGGCCTTTTCCTCATCGGTACGTTCGGGTTCCAGGCGCTCGCCCTGTACTTCGGTCCCCTGTCGGTGGTGCAGCCGGTCCTCGTGCTGGAGCTGATCTTCACGCTGGGCTTGCGCGTCTTCCTCCTCCGCGACGACATCGCCTCGCGGACATGGTCAGCCGCCCTCATGATCTGCGTGGGGCTCGCCGCCTTCCTCGTCGTAGCCTCGCCGAGTGAGGGCACTCATGTCCCGAACGCCGGACAGTGGGTACTGGCGGTCAGCACCCGAGGTCTGGCCGTGTTGGTGCTGCTCCTGCTCGGCCGTTACGGCTCGCCTGCCCGTCGCGCCGCCCTCTTCGGGGCGGCCACGGCCGTCGTGTGGTCCGTAGACGCTGCGTTTGTGAAGCAGACGGTGGACGTACTGGCCCACAGCGGCGTGCTGGGGCTGCTCACGCACTGGCCGCTCTACGCCATGATCGCGACGGGAGTGCTGGGCACGATCCTTTTGCAGGGCGCGTACGCGGTCGGGCCGCTGGCCGCTTCCCAGGCGAGCCTGCTCACCGTCGACCCCCTGGTGAGCATCGCGCTGGGAATCGAGCTCTTCCACGAGCAACTGCGCACCGGGCCCGGATACGTGTTCGGTGCTGTCATGTCGCTCGCCGCGCTCGGGGCGGGTGTCGTCATGCTGTCGATCTGGGCTCCCCCGGTGATGACAGCCGAGGAGCTCGCCCGGCTTCCTGGCCATGCGTGCCCTGGCGAGGGTGTGGCGGCCTTCCGGGAGCAGCGGTGACGAGCCCGACGGTATCAGCTCCGACGTCCGTAGCGATCCGTAGGCCCCCCGCGCCCCGAGCACGTCTAGCCTGGTCTCGGGTGTGGTCAACGGACGCGGCCATGCGGGCGCTGAGAGCGACTCTCGTCGTCCCTGGTCTCTTCGCCGTCGCCGATCAGCTCCTCGGCAATCGCCAGGTGGCCACGTATGCGCCTTCGGCGGTGTTGGCGACCTTGGTCATGTCCAGCTTCGGTGGCACACGTCGGGACAAGGCGGTAGCCCACCTGGGCTTGGCGCTCCCCGGGACTGCCCTGATTGTGATCGGCACCCTGGTGTCCTCCTCGGCCCTCCTCGCATCCCTCGTGACATTGCCCGTTGCCTTCGTGATCCTTTAGTCGACGATCGCGTCACCCTGGAAGGGGCCCTCCCCTCGGTTTCCGGCCTGTTCGATCCGATGTCGGGTGTCGCGATTCCCACCCGGGCGATGTGGATCGGGG
>Ga0074045_10005658_pt1 | contig 10859 bp, 8 predicted proteins | sample BogForMeECP23OM2_FD_94442 | JGI IMG/M metagenome (GOLD analysis project Ga0074045, IMG submission 94442) | Bog forest soil microbial communities from Calvert Island, British Columbia, Canada - Bog Forest MetaG ECP23OM2 | ecosystem: Environmental > Terrestrial > Soil > Wetlands ... | reverse complement strand
GCCCTCCAGCGTGTGGACGAAATTGGCCGCGGACCCGAGGCGGCCCATCGACTCGTCGGGCGGCACCACGATGGTGCGGTTGACCGAGCGGCCGTGTTCCTGGACGTACAGTTCGCAGGTGTCGATCGCCGTCTGATCGAGGCCGTCGCTCCCGAACAAACGCTGCACGACGCCGCCCGCCTTCGTGCCCTGGAAGGTCACCGAGACCTCCTCGCGTTTCACCAGTTCGGCCCAGGAGATCTGCAGCGAGATCACCTGGCCGGTCTTCAATCGCACGAAGCCGTGACAGGCGCTTTCGACATCAGTTACCCCCTTGGCCACGTCGGGAATGCCCCACGGGCCCTTGAAGGACTGGTCCTGGATGAAATCGCGGAAGGTCTGCGCCAGCACCCAGTCGGGCTCGGGGTAACCCATGAAATAGAGCGCAAGGTCGAGCATGTGCAGCAGGTCGATCAGCGGCCCGCCGCCGGAGAGGGCCCGGGTGGTAAACCAGCCCCCGAACCCCGGGATGCCGGTGCGCCGGATCCATTTCGCCTGCGCCGAGTTCACGCGGCCGACCTGCCCCCGGCGGATGTAGTCCATTATCGCGCACGTCTCGGGCCGGGCGCGATTGTTGAAATTGAACATCAGGGTCTTCTTCGCCTTGGCGGCGGCGGCGGCCATCGCGCGGACCTCGCGCGCGTTCAACGCCGGAGGCTTTTCGCAGAAGACGTGCCGGCCGGCCCGGAGCGCCTGCAGGGCGACGGGCGCGTGGTATTTGTTGGGCACGATGACGGACACGGCGTCGAGCTCCGGACATTCCCGCAGCATCCGGCCGGCGTCGCCAAAGACCCGGGCCACGCCCTCGCGGGCCGCGGCCCTCCGGGCGGCGCCCTCGTTGAGGTCCGCGAGCGCCACGACGTCCGCGCCGGCGGAGCGGAAACCCGCCGCATGATACCGCAGCATGCCGCCCGCGCCAATAATGCCGATCTTGACACTCATGATGGGAAAACGGTTGCGGCCGGCTAGGGCTGCTTCTCGAAGGCCGCATCGAACGCGCGGGCGCTGGTGGGGAAATCGAGACGGCGGACAAAGGCGGCCGCCTCGGTGGCCCCGTGGACCCGGTCCATGCGGATGTCCTCCCATTCGACGGAGAGCGGGCCGCGGTAGCCGACGTCGTTCAGCGCCACGATGATGTCCTCAAACCGGATGTCCCCCCGCCCGGGCGAGCGGAAATCCCAATACCGGCGCGGGTCGCCAAAACCCACGTGGCCGCCAAACACGCCCACCGACCCGTCGCCGTGTCCCCACCACACGTCCTTCATGTGCACGTGGTGTATCCTAGGCCCGAATACGCGGATGAACTTCACATAATCCACGCCCTGGTAGCCCAGATGCGAGGGATCGTAGTTGAACCCGAAACGGCGGTGCCCTTGGACGGCGGCGACCGCGTGTTCCGCCGAGGCGACATCGAAGGCGATCTCCGTGGGATGCACCTCGAGGGCGAAGTTGACGTTGACGCGGTCAAAGGCGTCGAGAATCGGGCCGAAGCGCCGGGCGAAATCCCGAAAGCCCTTTTCCCAGTAGTCCGGCGCCGTGGGCGGGAATGCGTAAAGGGCGTGCCAGATGCTGGAACCGGTGAAACCGTTGACAATCGCCGGCGTGCCCGCGGCGCCGGGTGGTCCCGGGCGAAGATCGAAGAAACGCCGGGCCGCCTGCGCGGTGCGGATCATTTTTCTCGCCGCCCGGCGACGCACCCCCTCCGGCTGGCCGTCGCCCCAGACATCGGGCGGAAGGACGGAGCGGTGGCGTTCGTCGATCAGATCGCACACCGCCTGCCCGGTGAGGTGATTGGAGATCGCGTGGCAGGTCAGCCCGTGGTCGGTCAGCAACTGCCATTTCTCCCGGCAGTAGCGCTTTGACGAGGCAGCCTGATCGACGTCAAAATGGTCGCCCCAGCAGGCGAGTTCAAGGCCGTCATAACCCATGCGCTTGGCCGCCGGGGCAAGTTCGGCAAGCGGCAGGTCGGCCCATTGGCCGGTGAAGAGCGTGATTGGACGCGGCATGGAAGGTCAGGGGTGGAGGATTGATAAGCAATCCCGATAGCAGGTGACGTGGGCATTGCGAACTCGAATGTTCAACCAGTACTGCCGCGGGCGTATCTCCCGATTGTCGGTGATTCCGAACGTAGCGCAGCCATCCCTGGCTGCATGGGTTGCAGGCTGGAAGCCTGCGCTACGAAACGCGACCGCTCGTTCATCACCGATGGCGCAGGTTTGTTGCCTGCTTTACCGTCAATCGGGAGATGCGCCCCACTGGCGCATGAAGGGATATCCGCCAGACCGGTGTTATGGTCGCCGCACCTCGACACCATGAAAAAACTTTCGGCATTGCTCCTAGGGTGCGGGCTTTTGCTCGCCGGGCCTGCATTTGGCCAGCTGGGGTCGATTGTTCCCGAATGGCAGTCGTTGGTCATCGTGCAGACGTGCGAGCCCGTTTTCCCTTTCCAGCTCACCCAGGCGGGTGTGACCAACGGGCAAGCCCAGGTGGCAATAAGCACCGATGTAAATGGGAAACTCGTTGATTGGATGGTGATTGCGTATTCCCATCCCGAGCTTGCGCGCGAGGCTGTGGATTCCATCAAGCAATGGAGGTTTGTTCCGGCCCGGTTGCGCGGTGAGCCCGTCGGCACGACGATCGAAATCTATTTTTATTTCGAGGCCAAGGGCGTCGTGGTATCCACGACCATGATGGATCTCCGGGCGAGAGCCACGATTCTCGCCTCCAACCGCAACGTCTACGAACCCTGCTCGCTGCGGGACTTGGACCGGATTCCCACGCCTCTGGCCGCCATCGCGCCGCAGTATCCGGCCGAATTGGCCAATAAAGGTGTGCGGGGCAAGGTCACGGTCGATTTTTACATTGATGAAACGGGTGTGGCCCGAATGCCTTCTGTATCTTCGCATGACAACAGTGATCTGACGGTATTGTCGATCGAGGCGTTGCGCCAATGGAAGTTCGAACCTCCCACCCGCAATGGGAAACCGGTTTTGGTCAGGGCGACCCAGGTGTTCAATTTCGGCTCGCACTAGCAGCGTGTCGGACTTCGTCCTCCGCGCTGCTAGTTAGGAATGGCTGCGCCATTTTGGGGGAGGCCGATCGCGACCGGCATTTGCTGGATTCTCCGCCCGGCGCCAATCGAAGGCCCGCACAGAAGTTCAGCTCTTATGCTTTGGATCCGAAGGAAAGATTCGGTTCTGCACCAAACGGCGTCCGCCGTTTGTTTAGCAGCATGGAGGGCGAAGCCCGACAGGCTCCTAAACGCTCGCGGTCTCGCGCAGGAAGCCGGCCAGCTCTTCGCGCAGACGCTGCCGCGCGCGGTAGAGGCGGGTTTCGACGCCCCGCTCCGAGCAGCCGACGACCGCGCCGATTTCGCGGTAGGAAAGCTGTTCGTAATGGTGGAGCAGCAGCGTGCTCTTGAGATCATGCGGCAGGCGATCGATGGCGGCCCGGACGGCCGCGCAGGCTTCGTCGTGTTCCAACGCCGCATCGGGCGCCGGATGCCCGGAAGGGACCGTCTCATGGGCGGAGGTATCCGGGCGATCGATCGGAGCGTCGAGACTGACGGTGGGATGGCGGCGGCGCCAGCGGTAGTGGTTGTGGCAGAGATTGGAAAGCGTGGTGAACAGCCAGGCGGACAGATTGGTATCCGGCCGCAGGCGGTCCCGCTGCTGGTGCAGCCGGACAAAGGTCTCGGCGACCAGGTCGTGCGCATCGGTCCGATTCTGCAGGTAGCGCCAGGCGAATGCGAACAAGGGGCGCTGCCACCGGGCGATCAAATCGTCAAGCGCGCTGTCTCGCCCTTCCTGCAGGGCCTGCAGTCCGGCTTGATCGCTGACGGGGTCGGAGTTCACGGGGATGCCCGGCGGCACCTCAATTGATGGACAGATGGGCTCCGGTTTGGAGGACAGGGCCCAGCAGCCCGAGATACCTTTCCCGTTGCTGAACCGTCATGACCCGGGCGGCATCGGCAACCAAACGCTGAGTCGAGGTGAGACATTCACGGTTGATGGTCCGACGTTGTTCAACGAAATGCGCGAATTCGAGGAAATCGATCTGCCCGGAGGTGGTCCGCTCATGTTCGAACGCATCATATTCCTCGCGCATTCGGGCCACCTGTGCCGCCAGCGCCAGCAGGCGGGGGCTTGATTGTTCGTGGATGGCTTTGATCCGGGCGAATTGTCCGTCGGATAGCTTTAGTTCGACCTTCATCCATTGGAGCTGGCAGTCGAGACCATTGGCCCGGCACGGCTGCTGGGACATGAACCAGCCGAAATGCGCCAGCCCGCCCGCGGTCAGACCGAGGAGGACGATGAAAAGAGTGCGTTTCATGGCTGGTTGGAGGCGACCTTGATCGTCGACTTGCCCATGAGCGGATCAATCAATCGCAGATAGCTTTGGGCGATCTGTGCGCCGCGCTCCTCTTGCAGGCGCGCCAGGCGGATCTCAGCGAGAAACAGACCGAGCAGCATGCAGGCCGCGACAAACGCGATCGCGAATGACGGGCGGCGGAAGGCGGTCTCGATCCGGGGGAGCAGCGCGATCCGCTCCGTCCGGTTGTCGATCACCGCAATGCGGCGCCAGACCTCGGTCGGCAGATGCGGCGGAGGTTCCGGAGAATCTTTCCACCGGTCGAGGAGGGAATCAAGGGGATCGGGTGGGGGAGGCATGGTCTTCGTTTCTGCTGCTAGCCGCACACGCTATCGGGAGGTGCGGGAGGAGGCAAGATTCAGACGCGGGAGGGAATCGGAGATGGTGGCTGTGAATAGAATAACACCGACCGCAGGGAAACCCCTTCAGAAGGTCCGCCACGGGCCGGGGGAAGCGCATCGTCCGAATGCCGGTGGAGCGCGAGGCTTCAAAACCCGCCGGAGGAGAAGGGCGGAAAGTCGCCCTTCTGCACCAAACGGCGTCCGCCGTTTGTTGAGGAGCATGGAGGGCGAAGCCCGACAGGCTCCTGGCGGCTATTCGGGATAGAGCCAATAGCGCCGGGCTTGCTGTTGGTAAATCTGCGCCCGCTGGCGCCAGTTGGCCAGGAACCCCTCGACATTGACTTTGGCCCCGTCGTGGCTGAGCGCATTCCACCAGTCGTCGGAACCCACCAGCTTCCGGAACAGGGCGACTTTTTCGGCGGGGGCCTTGGCGAAAGGATTCGCGCCGCTCCATTTACAAGACAACCGCATCATGTAGAAACTCAGATCGGTCGGCTGCCAGGCTGCCCAGTTGGTCACTTCGGCTTGCACGCCGGCGGACGGCTTCTTGTTGGCGTCGAGCACGGTAGCCTTGTGAAAAACGAGACCGGGAAGCTTGAGCGCATCCAGTTCCTTCTGGAGCTGCTCGCTCGTCTTTCCCCGGAAGGCGAGGAACGGATGAAGACCCCCGCTGCCATGGGTGAAGCCGCCGATTTCGCAGCCGAGGCCGCTCATCGCATAACCGACGCAGGCCGTGAAATCCTGCACGAACGGCGACGTGCCCACAAACCGGAGGCCGGTGTCCGGCCAGCGCATGGAGCGATGCCAGCCGCGCATGGGCACGACGACGAGGCGGCCCTTCAAGCGCATCGCCTCCGGCACGGCGAGCATGCCGGGAACGGCGACGGCCAGGCGGGCGAGTTCGCCGATGGTCAGCCCGTGGACATAGGGGACGCGGAACGCCCCGACGTAACTGAGCAGGCTGGCCTCCATTGGCGGCCCGTTCGCAATCAGCCCGCCTAGTGGATTGGGGCGGTCGAGAACGATGACTTCCACGTTGTTCTCAAAGCAGCCCTCCAACGCATAACGCATGGCGCTCACATACGTGTAACTGCGCACGCCGATGTCCTGGAGGTCGATCACGAGCGCATCCAGTCCCTTGAGCATCGCCTTGGTTGGCTTGCGGATCTTGCCGTAAAGCGAATAGACGGGCAGACCGGTGCGTGCGTCGACGATGCCGGGCAGGTTCTTGCCTGCTTCCTCGGTTCCGTAGAGGCCGTGTTCCGGGGCAAAGAGGGCCACGAGTTTGACCCCGGGCGCTTGCCGCAGGACGTCGATGGTGCTTTCACCCCGGCGGTTGACGCCCGCGGCGTGCGTCAGCAACCCAATGCGCTTGCCCCGGACGGCGGCGAAGCCGTCGCTTTCCAGCACGTCGATGCCGAGCATGATCGGAAAGATTCTCACCGGTTGAACCGGAGGCAGGCCGGGTGGAGGAACAATGGCGGCGGGCGGGCGATTCTCCTTAGCGACCTGGGCAGGGGGCGTGCTACGCGGCGGGGCCGACGAACAGCCGGCGAGGCCGATCAGGAAGAAGAGGATGGCGGTGAGAGTGGCTGGGCCTCTCAAACGGGAATTCGCTGCCATGGACCGAATCACTCTGTCGGGAACCGACGGGGCGTCGAGCCGGAATCGGTCCTAAGCCCGCATATCCTCTGATTGCCGCCAGCAGAGGAACCGCCAGCAGAAGAACGATCGGGGTGACGGCAAAGGCTGTGAAATATGCGGGCTAGAACGCAGCCTGGATGCTTCGGATCAGGAAGTCGGGTGTTTTGCGCATTGCCTCATCGACCGGATAGTCTGGCGGTGTGATGGCATGGAGCTGCCAGGCCTCGTTTGGGAGTCCTTCCCCGAGTCTTCCCGCGAAGACATGGACCTGCTTGCCCAGGGCGCGCGCGCGCGCAGCCACGGCGCCAGGCCCTTTGCCGGCGAGCGAGGTGACATCAAAGGAGCCTTCCCCGGTGATCACGATGTCCGCTGCCGCCATCCGCCTCTCCAGATCGAGCCACGCCGAAACCAAGGCAAAACCGGGAACCAGCCGGGCGTTCGTTCCGGCCATCAAGCCGAAGGGCAGACCTCCTGCGGCTCCGGCTCCCGGCGTTTCCGCCAGGCTCGACGGCCGGGCATAATGGTCGCCCAGCAGGCGGGCGAGCCGGGCGATGACCGCCTCCAGGCGGGGTTGGTCTTCCCGGCGCAGACCTTTCTGCAGACCAAAGACGGTGGTGGCGCCGTCGGATCCCAGCAGCGGGTTGCTGACATCGCAGGCGATGCAGATGGGCGGAACGGAGGAGAACACTTCGCCCTCGATCTGCGTGATCCGGTCGCCGTGCACGGGCAAGGGGGGGCGGAACTTGGCGCCATCAGGACCACGAAACTCGAGCCCGAGCGCGGAGAGCGCTCCCAGTCCAAGGTCAACCGTGGCGCTGCCACCAACGCCGAGCAGGATGCCGGCGCAGCCCAGTTCCGCCGCCGCCCGGATGAGCTGACCGGTGCCGTAGGTCGTGGCCTGCCACGGATCGCGCTGTTCCGCGGGGAGGAGGCCGAGTCCGCTGGCCGCCGCCATTTCAATAATTGCGATCGGCCCGGCGTCCTCGGGCAGCCGGAGGAACGCCCGGGCCGGTGCCGGGATCTGAGACGGCAGGACCAGCCCGACGCCGGCGGTGACCAGGCCACCTCGCGGCCCGGTGACCGGGAACGTCCGGCGCTGGCCGCGCACCGCCGTCGTGAGGATGTCAGCGAATCCCTCCCCGCCGTCGGTCAGTGGACAGGGATCGGTCTGCCAGCCCGGTTGGCAGCCGCGCAGCGCACGAATACCCAGCTCACAGGCCTGGCGGGCGGTCAGGGACTCTTTGAACTTGTCGAACGCAAGAAGGACGCGCACCCCGCAAGAGTGCGCGTCCTTGGGAAGACTGAAAAGAATTAATCGGCGAACGGCGGCGGGCGCCGTCCGGCCGGATCGGACGAAAATGCTATTTCGCCGAGCATTCCTTCATCAGCTGGATCCAGTCGCCCGTGCGAACGCGGACCCGCGGGAACGAAACGCACATCTTGTAGAGATCCTCGAATTCGCCGGCAAAATCACGCGGCAGGCGGTTGCGGCGGAGGTACCAGTCCTCGAAATCGCGGACGCTGGTGAGCGCCTTGATCTCGATCACGTTCTTCATGGCGTCGGGCAGGAGATCGAGCAGGTAAGTCTTAACCAGCTCCGCCCGCTCCGGATTGTCGCTCGTGACTTTCTCACAAATCGCCTGAATGTGAGCCGGTTTGATGGTGCGGTACTTGGCTTGGAGGTAATTATTGATGCGCGAAACTGCGATGCCGGTCAGCTTGTGCAGCTGGACCTGATTGATGCCGTTTTTCTGCATCACTGCATCCAATAATCCTGGGAATAGTTTTTTATTCATGTTGTAGGAAAGATAGCATAGTTGTGCGAATTTACCAGTTACAAAATAGGTACAGGGAGGCTATTCTTGAGCACTAAATCGATGGTTTTGCCGCTGAGTTCACGGCGGTCGCTGATGGTATCAAGATCGCCTGGCCTGATGGCTGGCGGTTGCGGCGGTGCTTTAGTGAGACGGCAGAACGGGCGGCCGGTTTCGCGGATTTCGACCCGAGCGCCAAATCCGGGAATTCTTCCTGCAGCGCCGGGTGGCCTTTTCAGCCGGAACTGCTCCGCCACCGCTTTCGGATCGCCGAGCAGAAGGGACTTGGCGCCGGCGGTCGTCGCCGGGTCCTTCCCGCTGGAATCATGCCACGCCGGCACCGGACGTTTTCGATTTGCCCAACCGTCGAGCCCGGACAGACTCTTTCGGCTGCATTGTACCGGCGAAGGGATGGATGACATGGAAATCCGAAAGCTGACGCACAAAACCTGCCGAGAAGGCTCGCTTATCTGTTTTCATCCCATCGCTCCTAGGTGGGCCGGAGCCTTCGGTAATCACCGGGGTCCACATGCCTATCAGAAAGTATAATAATGCAGGTTACCCCATACGTTGTGGTTGACCATGGCTGAAACCACTACAGGTAGTATGTCCTCCCAGGCTGAAGCAGCTTGAGCCGCTTAGCGGCGTGTCAGATTCGCCATTACCTTCCTCATACCCACTTTCTCACTATGGACAGCTCTGCCTTGCCCATTTGCCATCCCGTCAGCGGCCTGCAAGACTTCATCGCGATTTCGCGCTACGCCCGTTATTCTGCGGATCTCCGGCGCCGCGAAACCTGGGCGGAAGCCGTGGCCCGGGTGCGCGACATGCATCTGGCCCATTATGCCGACACTTCCCTCGGCGATGCGGCGCTCACCGCGCTCGCGGCGGGGGATGTTACTCCGGAGGATCTCTCCCGGATCGGCCGGCTGGGGCGGCTCCACGAAGGCATCCGTTCGGCGTTTGCCGCGGCGGAACGGCGCGAAGTCCTGCCCTCGATGCGCAGCCTGCAGTTCGGCGGCGAGGCGATCCTCAAGAAGCATGCGCGCATCTATAATTGCGCGTTCACGTACATCGACCGGCTGGAGGCGTTTCGCGAGACTTTGTACCTGTTGCTCTGCGGGTGCGGCGTCGGTTTTTCGGTCCAGCGCGCGCACGTGGACAAGCTGCCGCCGCTTGCGCCGCTGCGTTTTAACGCTCCCGTGGCCACGTTCCTTGTCCCGGATACAATCGAGGGCTGGGCGGATGCGCTCCATCAGCTGATGCTCGCGGCGGTCGACGGGCGCCGCGTCATCTTCGATTACTCGGCCATCCGGCCGGCCGGCGCGCCCTTGCGCACGTCCGGCGGCAAGGCCCCCGGTCCTGAGCCGCTGTTCCATTCGCTGACGCGGATCGAGCACATCGTGCAGCGCGCCGCCGGCCGCCGCCTGCGTCCCATCGAGGCCTACGACATCCTGATGTGGGCGGCCAAGGCCGTGCTGTCGGGCGGGGTGCGCCGGTCCGCGACCATCTGCCTGTTTTCCGCCGACGACGAGGAGATGGCCGCGGCCAAGACGGGCAACTGGTTTCAGGACCACCCCCAGCGGACGGCGAGCAACAATTCCGCGGTGATTGTCCGCGCCGAGGCGACCCGTGCGCAGTTCAACAAGCTGTTCGAGGCGCAAAAGGCGTTCGGCGAGCCCGGTTTCTATTTCGTCGAAGATCCTGAGTATGGCGCGAATCCGTGCGTGGAGATCGGCCTGCATCCGCGGCTCAAGCTCGATGCCGGAGCGATCGCCCGCCTCCGCGAACTTGGCTATGCCGGGGATCTGCGCGAAGGGGAGACGCTGACCGGAGTACAATTCTGCAATCTGACGACGGTGTCAGCGGCGGCGGCGGAAACGCCGGCGCGATTCTACGAGCTTTGCGCGCATGCCGCGATCATCGGCACGCTGCAGGCCGGCTATACCAGCTTCAACTACCTGTCGCCGGTTTCGCGGGTGATCACCGAGCGCGAGGCGCTGCTCGGCGTGTCCCTTTGCGGCGTGCTGGACCGGCCCGACGTGATGCTCGACGCGGAGGTGTTGCGCACCGGCGCGGCCGTGGTGAAGGCGGTCAACGCGGTGGTGGCCCGGGCGCTGGGCATCAATCCCGCCGCCCGCACCACCTGCGTGAAGCCCGAGGGCACCGCGAGCCTCCTGCTGGGGACGAGCAGCGGACTGCATCCGCATCATGCGCTGCGCTATTTCCGCCGCGTCCAGACCAACGTCTACGACCCGATCTTCCAGCATTTCAAGCGGGCCAACCCGCACATGGTCGAACCGAGTGTGTACGATCCGAACGGCCGGACCGAGGTCATCACTTTCCCCGTGGAAGGGCCGGCTTTCGGCATTTATCGCGAGGATCTGTCGGCGGTGAAGCACTTGGAGTATGTCCGCCTCGTGCAGCTGCATTGGGTGCAGGCGGGGCGCCGCCACGAGAGATTCTCCCCCGGCCTGCACCATAATGTCTCGTGCACGATCTCGGTGTGCACCGACGAATGGCCGGCGGTGAGCGATTTCATCTGGGAGAACCGACGGCATTTCACCGGCGTGGCGCTGTTGCAGGACCAGGGGGACAAGGCTTATGCCCAGGCGCCCCGCGAAGCGGTGACCACGCTCGAGGACATTGC
>Ga0074045_10005657_pt1 | contig 10859 bp, 9 predicted proteins | sample BogForMeECP23OM2_FD_94442 | JGI IMG/M metagenome (GOLD analysis project Ga0074045, IMG submission 94442) | Bog forest soil microbial communities from Calvert Island, British Columbia, Canada - Bog Forest MetaG ECP23OM2 | ecosystem: Environmental > Terrestrial > Soil > Wetlands ... | reverse complement strand
CTGAATGCAGCGGACTACTTCACCAATGCGACTCCGGGGAACCACAAGCCCAGATCGACCGTGAATCACTTTGGAGGTAGTCTCGGCGGCCCGATTGCGCACGACAAACTCTTTTTTTTCTTCGACAGCGAATGGGTGCGGATCGCACTGCCCATCGTCACGCCGACGATTGTTCCCAGTGCGGCATTCCAACAATACGTGCTGCAGCAACTTCCTTCTTCGTCGGTCCCGTTCTATCAGCAGATGTTTTCGCTGTATGGAAACACGAGCGGCACACCGACTGCGGTACTTGGATGCCCGCTCGGCGCCGCCGGTGACGGTTGTGCGAACCGGCAGAGCGTCTCACATTCCAGCGACGACCGCGAACAGGTGCAGACGGTCCGCGTCGACTACAACATCAACCAGAAAGATACGGCCTGGTTTCGCTTTCAGTCGGACACCGGTCTGCAAGCCGCGTGGACCGATCCTATCAATCCGGTGTTCGATGCGTTTTCCCCGCAACCCCTCTACTCTTTCGCGGCAGGACACACGCACGTCTTCTCGCAGAACTTGGTGAACTACTTCAATCCCGCATTCTCCTGGTATGAAAGCCTGTTCGGGCCAAACAACCTGCGGCGAACACTTTCGGCGTTTCCGATTGTGTTACAGGGCACCGGCGCGAATGCCTTCACGCCAATGGGAGGGCTTGACAACACCTGGATTCAAGGCCGGCGCGCATCACGGTTCTTCATCAACGACAATCTCGCATGGAGCCGCAGCGCTCACGAACTGCGGGTTGGAACAAATATCCGTAGCTTTCGTCTGAACGACTACGACTTTGGAGAAGGCACGGTTCCCACCGTGACCTACGCGAACTTGCAGCAATTCATCGAGGGCGTAGCGAACACGGCGTCGAAGACGTTCCCATCGAATGCAAATCAGCCCTTCAACTTTCTCAATCTCGATGTCTACGCACAAGACACTTGGAAAGTGACTCACACCCTAACCTGGACGTTCGGTCTACGCGACAGCTTCAATTCCAATCCGCTGAATCCGCATGATCAAGTTGCCCGTCTTCGCGGCTCGTTCAGCTCCATCTCGCATGATGTCAATCAACCGCTGAATGAGGCCATCCAGATTCATCTCGGCAATCTGTTTTCGTCTACACCGCTGGCCATTCTCCAACCAAGAACCGCGATCGCTTGGCAGTTCGAGCCGAAATCCGTGCTCCGAACTGGCTTTGGAATCTTCAGTGATATTCTACCGGGCAGCATTGCCGATCTGATCGGCGCCAATCCTCCCTACGACAAGACGTTTCAGGGAGGTCTCCTCGGTACCGTGGGCGGCACGCTCATCGCGCCAGGTGTGCCCGGCAGTGCAGTCGACGCAACGATCGCGGCAAATCAGGTTTTTACCTCTGGATTCCCTCAAGGACAGCTTTCTTGCGCATCTCCACAGTCAAGTCCAGCAAGCTGTCTTCCTCCGGTTGCGATCACGGCCGTCCCGGATGGCAAACTCCACGCGCCTTACTTCATGGAGTGGAGCCTGGGAATGGAACATCAATTTGGAACGACGGCTAGTTTGCAAGCGCAGTACGTAGGCACGCGCGCCGTAAACCAGCCGTACTCAACACAAGTCAACGGCTACCAAACTGTGTGTCAGGGCTGTTTTGCGCCTTTTCCCTACCTGCAGTCAACCGATCCACGATTCGGCGCGGTGACGCAGTTCTCCACCGGCGCGAACAGTCACTACAACGGTCTTCAACTGACCGCGATGAAACGGCTCGGCCACGGCTTGCAAGGACAGGTCAACTACACTTGGAGCCGTTGCCTGGATACGGTCTCGAACGGAGGGTTCCTTCCGTTTTCCGCCGGAGGGATTCTCTCGCCTCTGCCGGGAAACCTGGCTCGCGATCATGGGCCTTGTGACTACGACATCCGGCACAATCTCAACGCGCAATATGTTTATCAGCTGCCGGTCAGAGTGCGCAGTCATTCCCTGGGTTACGCGCTCAACGGCTGGCAGATTTCCGGAACAGCGTTCTGGCACAGCGGAGTTCCGTTCTCGGTGCTGAGCACGCCTTATTCAGCAAACGGAAATGGAATTGTGCAGGGCAGCGGACCGCAGTTCGCCAGTGTCGTTCCCGGTGTGCCGCTGTATGACCATCATCCGATTCCGGGCGTAACTCAGGCGGGAACGATTCAGTGGCTCAATCCGGGCGCATTTCTATCGACGGTCGATCCGATTACAGGACAGTGCCATGGCGGCAACAGCGCCCAGCATTGCCAATTCGGGAAACTCGGCCGTAATGCCTTGCGTGGCCCTGATTTTCTCTGGAGCGACTTCTACCTGACAAAGTGGTTTCTTTTTAGCGAGCATGTGAAGCTGCGGTTTGAGGGGCAGTTCTTTAATGTTTTCAACCATCCCAATTTTGCGCTTCCAAGCATGGTGCAGGCCGGCATTCCAGGAAATCCTTCCACGGAGAGTGGATTTGGAGCGCTCACGTACACGACCTCTCCGCCCACCGGCTTGCTAGGCGTCGGTTTGGGTGGCGACAGCAGTCCACGCATGATCGCCTTCCAGGCGCGGGTGGAGTTCTGAACCCGGATGGGCGATTCTGGACGGTTGGTCGGCAAAGCGGAAGCAATCCACAACTCGGAACTTGGCGCGCCTCTTCAAGTCCAGATTGCTTTAGTTAGGGTTTCTGGCCCATAGCCCCAGCACTTGACGACGGTCTGGCCGGAGAGTAGCGTTGGCGTCGCTCGGGAAACACCAATCCAGACAATTCAATCAGTACCAAGGAGGCTTCTATGAAGCGAAAGGCTTTGTGGACCACGCTCGCAGTCGTGTTGCTCGCGGCGATGGCTGCCGGCCAAGCTCAGGAGCAATATCTCGACGTTTACATCGCGCAAGTGAAACCGGAGAAACGGGCGGACTTCGACGCCATCAATAAAAAGATGGCCGCCGCCAACCGTCAGGCCGAAGGGGATACCTGGCTCGCTATGGAAACTGTCTACGGCCGGGGAGACCGGGTGACCTTTATCAGCATGCGCAACAGCTATGCGGATGCGGACAAAGGCACGGAAATGTTCGAGCAAGCGCTGCAAAAGACCTATGGCAAAGCTGCGGCCGAGAAGATGGGGCAGGATTTTGGCCAGTGTCTGGCGAGTTCCCGTACCGAACTCCGCCGGCGGCGCTGGGACCTGAGCAGCAATGCTCCGGCCGACGCGACGGCGATGGCGAAAATGCTGGCGAACACGCGCTTCCTGCGGACTGCTACCGTGAACATAAAACCCGGCCAGGTGGCGGCTTTCGAGGCGCTGCTGAAAGACCTGAAGGCGGCGCGCGAGAAGGCTTCACCTCCGCAGACGACCCTGGTGTCGCAGGCGGTTGCAGGCCAGGAAGGGACGGTGTTTTACGTCACCTCGCTGCAAACCTCTATGGCGGGGTTTGACGCGATTCCAACCCTGCCGCAACTTCTGGGCGAAGAAGGGTACGCGAAGTACCTCAGGACCAGTGCGGAGGTCATCGAGGGCAGCGAGACGGTCATCAATCACTTCCTGCCCGAACTGAGCAACGCGCCGGAGGATGTAGTTGCCGCTGCCCCGGACTACTGGAGGCCCAAGGCCACGGTGGCGGCCAAGGCTAGTCCAGCGAAATCGGCGGTGGTGAATGCAGCGGAGACGGGGAAGGCGGAGGACAAGAACAAGCATTAGCAGCGGTGTTCGCCCGCCACTTGAACGCTGCGTTGCAGTTCCAAGGTGCCCCATGTCTCGCGGTTTTTTTGCGAGACGTGGGGATTCTTCTTTCCGTTGACGTGATTACATGCGCTTGGAGTCTTTCCCGATGCCATCCCACTTTTCGCAAAGAACGCGAAAAAGGGGCCAGCCGGATTACAAGGCCAAACGAATGCTTAACTGCCAGGGGGCGGGCTAATCGCTGACTTACCTGCGGATCGCCAATTGCAGCAGGACTGCGTTTTCAACGGCAGAGACATCAGCCCGCGATAGGGTTCCTAGCTTGTTCTTTAGCCGTTGCTTCGATGCGGTCATGATCTGGTCGGCCATCGCTTTGCGCTGCTGACCATTGAGAGTTATCTGCGCTTCGCCGGGATAGATCTTTGCAACCTGACTCGAAATCGGAACTACAATCACGCGGTTGAGCGCGGCATTGGCGGAATCGTTGCTGACCACAACTGCCGGGCGCGTTTTCTGGATTTCGCCGCCGACCGAGGGGTCGAACGAAACCCACCACACCTCACCTCTGCACGGATGCATCGCCGATCAGCCCTTCGCTCCACTCTTCGGCCTCGCGCTCGCGCTCCGAATCATTTGCCATTTCGCGATATTTCGCAACTAGACTGTTTGGTGAACGTTCGGCCGCTTCCCGTGCTGCCTGCTCGACGCTGGCTGCAGCATATCCTCCTACAACAAACCACGTGGGCTGTCGGCGCGACATCGGATTCCCCAGGGGCTGATCTGAGTTGCCGTTCCAGCGAATCGCCACGACTGGTTCCTCGTCCCAAAGAATCCGAGCCACGCTCATTCCATTCTCGCCAGGGTCGTGAATCACCTCGATAATGCGGCCAACTCTTTTTCGGGGAGACAGGACTTCCTCAGGGGCAATGTAGGACATATACCAATTTCCCTCCACTGGGAATGATAGCTGTTGTGTTAGCTAACGTCAATAGCTAAGTATCGTAGCTGCTAAAGATAGCTTAGAACTAGGCTAAGCCATTTATAATCAGTTCCGCAGCGTCTTCCCCGTCTTCAGCGTGAACTGAATTCTCTCCTGCGTTTTCTTCTCGCCACACAGCGATTTGAAGCCTTCGCGCTCCAGGTCGAGGATGTACTGCTCGCTCACCGGTGTCCCCGGCGTGACTTTGCCGCCGCAGATCACCTCCGCGATCTTGCCGCCCAGCTTCACTTCGTAGTCGGTGACGTAATCCCCCTGCCGCATGAGGTGGACACCCATCTTCAGGGCGGCCAGAAGATTTTCTCCCGGCGCTGGAATGTCGGTGCGTGGAACTGGAGGCTCGTATCCGGCACGCACCAGTTCGAGTGCGCGCGCCTTGGCATCGGTAAGCACGCGTTCGCGGTTCATGGAGATGCGGTCGGAATCGGCCAGAAAGCCGAGTCCGCGCGCCTCATGCGCCGAGGTCGCAACCTTGGCCGTGGCGATGGTTTCGAACGCTTTCTTGATGGCCTCCATCATTTCGACGGACCCGGCCAGGGCCTCGCCCGACACTTTTCCGCGCGATGCGGCCGCGCTGTCGACCGCGCGCAACAGCATTTCCTTGCACCCACCGCCTCCGGGCAGCAATCCAACGCCAACCTCGACCAGTCCGGTATAAAGCTCGGCATGGGGTTGGCGCGCCGCGGCGTGCAGCGAGATTTCGGTTCCGCCGCCCAGGCACAGGCCGAACGGAGCTGAGACCACGGGCTTGGGCGAGAACTTGATCGCCTGCGTCATTCCCTGGAACTGCCGGATTGCCAGATCCACGTCGTCCCATTCTTCCTCTTGCACGCTCATCAGCAGCAACATGAGGTTCGCGCCGACGGAAAAATTCGTGGCATCGTTGGTAATGACGAAGGCGTCGAAGGCGTCTCCCGGGCCGCCCGGCTTCAGCGACTGGGTGATGAGGCTCAGGATGTCGGCACCGAGCGAGTTCATCTTCGAGTGAAACTCGAGGCAAGCCACGCCGTCCCCGAGATCGACCAGCGACGCGCCGGAATTCTTCTTGACCACGCCGTTCGCTTTCTTCGCGACGGTGACCGACCATACGCCGGCCGGGACTTTCATCGCTTCAAAACTCTCCGTCCCCGATTCCCAATACTTGCGGCCAGCCGGAGACTTGGGGTCGTCGATGTACCACGACTTCTGCCCGCGGGCCAGCAGTCGTTCCACATTTGCCGCGACGGGCTTGCCTTCCTTCTTCATGCGCGCCACAGTGGCTTCCACGCCGGCGGCGTCCCAAAGTTCGAATGGGCCGAGTTCCCAGTTGAAGCCGAGTTTCATAGCGCGATCGATTTCAACAATTGAGTCGGAAATTTCAGGCACGCGGTTCGCGGAGTAAGTCCAAAGATCGGACAAGGCGGCCCACAGGAATTGTCCAGCTTTGTCGGCTTTTTGCGGGCCGGAACCATCGAGTCCCAGCAGCGTGCGCAACCGCGCTCCGGTGTCTTCGATGTTCTTCGCCATGTCGAGCGCGGCGAATTTCGGTTTCTGCCGCGGATGATATTCGAGCGTCTTCCAATCCAGAGCCATCCGTTCGTCTTCCTTGCCGTCAGTGCTCTTGGCTTTCTTGTAGAAGCCGCCCTTGGTCTTATCGCCCAGCCATTTCCGCTGCAGCATTTGCTGATAGAAATCTGGAAGCTTGAGATCGCTGCGCTCGTCGTGGACGTTGGTGGTCATGTTGCCAACCACGTGTCCCAGAATGTCGAGACCGACCAGGTCAATGGTGCGGAAGGTCGCCGACTTGGGCCAGCCCACGGCCTGTCCGGTGAGCGCGTCGATTTCTTCAATGGTCAGGTCCATCTCCTGCATCAGGCGGATCACGTTCAACACCGAGAAGGTTCCGATGCGGTTGCCGATGAAGTTAGGAGTGTCCTTGGCAATGACGACGCCCTTGCCCAGGCGCACGTCGCAGAAGTGCGCGATAGCGCCGATCGCGGCGTGGTCGGCTTCCGGCGTTGGAATGATCTCCAGCAGCCGCATGTAGCGCGGCGGATTGAAAAAGTGCGTACCAAACCACGCCCAGCGGAATTCGTCGGAGAATTCTTCGGCAATTTTGCCTACGGGCAGGCCGCTGGTGTTAGTGGTCACAATGGTGCCAGGCTTGCGAATCGCTTCAACTTTGCGCAACAGAGTCCGCTTGATCTCGAGGTTCTCCACAACGGCCTCGATGATCCAGTCGACGTCCGCCAGTTTCTTCAGATCATCTTCGAAATTGCCGACCGTGACGAGGCGGGCCAGCGAGGGCTCCATAAAGGCGGCCGGCTTTGATTTCCTGGCAGCGTCGAGACCGGCAGCGGCAATCTTATTTCGCGCGGGTGCGTCGGCGTCGGGCGGTACGATGTCAAACAAATAGCTGGGTACGCCGGCATTGGCAAAATGCGCGGCGATGCGGGCGCCCATGGTTCCAGCGCCCAGAATCGCGACTTTATTTATGCGCTTCATGATCGACCTCTTTTTTCTGGGTGAGCACTATAAGCAAGGAATGAAAAAGTTTCTGTGCGGAGGCGTAGGAATTGTCGTGCACGGTCCATGGTATCCAAACGTCGGGAACTACGTACTGTTTTCGTTCGAACCGTCTTCGAACAACGCAGACCAGGACGATGGTCCTGGCCACAATGGTATTCTTCCGGGGCACATTTTACCTCCGAGTTTGCCAGCCGGGACTTCGCGCGGTCAAACTTCAGCATGGGATCGCAGGTACTCCAGCGCCTTGCGGGCCATCTGTTTCTCTCCGCGATACGCCAGCAGCCTGGGCGCCTCTTCCAGCCGCAACCACTTGGCGCAAGCCACCTCGATCCGCATTTCTTCCGCGATATTGTCGATGCGTCCCGATTCGTAGCGCAGCAAATAGAAGCTGACAATCTTGAACACGCGCTCGCCATCTCCCCAGGAGCGCACATACACATACTCGATGTCGGCGAGTTTGACGACGGGCGCCGCCGTGATCCCGGTCTCTTCGCGCACTTCGCGCAAGGCCGCGTCGAGCGCCTTCTCGCCCTGGTCGACCAGACCCTTGGGCAGGCAGAGAACGGGCTTGGCCTTCAGGCGTCCCTTGGACTTGATCGGTGCCGAACCGGCACGTCCGATGCCGGCCGCCGCCGAGCGAGTTCCGTGCCTTCCAGAGGCGGACACCTCGGGTGCGGCCGGCAGTTCAATCGCGGCCACCCACCACTCGTCCTCTTTCTTGCGTACGACTACTCCCCCGGCAGAAATCTCGCGCACCATACCCTCGGCAACTTAGCAGAAATACGGGAGTTTCGTCACTGTGGAAGACCGTGGCCGAGCGCCAGTAACCAGCACTGCGTTTCCCAAGGTTACACCCAAAATGGCACGCTCGTGCCCTTACGACTCTTCCTCCAGTTATGGCATCTTAGTTGCCAGGGGTTTTAGCGGTTCCGGCCGATCGCGGCCCGAAGGTGGGGTTAGCCGTGAAGAGTCTGGGGAAGATTATTCGGTCCGTGCAGGCCTTTGGACGGGAGTTCTCCCGCAAGTCCACGCCTGCATCTTCGGTTCCGGCCATTGGCGTGGCTCTGGGCGGAGGCTTCGCCCGCGGCATCGCCCACATCGGAGTTCTGAGGGTCCTTGAACAAGAGGGCATCCCCATTCGCGTGGTCGCCGGTACCAGCGTGGGTGCGCTCATCGGCGCCTGTTATTGCAGCGGACTCTCGCTCGAAGAAATGCAGACCGTGGCGCACAACACCCGCTTCACTACCTTTGCGCGCTGGACGCTGTCTCGCCACGGCTTCGCCTCCAACGACCGCATGGTTACGTTTCTGACCCGCACCTTGAAGGTCAAAACGTTCGAAGAACTCGTGATCCCTCTGGGCGTGACCGCGACCGACTTCAACACGGGCAAGGGAGTCGTATTTCACTCCGGTTCGATCATCGATCCAGTGCGCGCCAGTTGTGCCTATCCCGGCATGTTCCTACCGGTGGAGATCCGTGGCCGTTACATGGTCGACGGCATGCTCTCGCATCCCGTTCCCACGCACCCGCTGCGCGAAATGGGCGCCGAGCGTGTGCTGGCGGTCCACTTGAAAGGCACATGGTCCAACGGAGGGCCGCCACGCCATCTGTTCGACGTGATCGGCCAGTCCTTCGCCATCGCTCAGGACGCGATGGCGGGTCTGTGGAAGCAAGCCGCCGACCTGGTCATCGAGCCCGACGTCGCCGGATTCGCTTACGACGACTTCAAGCGCGCCGACGACCTGATTCGTGCCGGTGAGGTCGCCATGCGGGAGGCTCTCCCGGCAGTTCGTAAATGGCTGGACGCCCCTGTGCCGGCGACGACTCCTGCGATCGAACGCCGCCGGGCCCCGCGCGTTTCCCCCATGCCCGCCGACTAAATCACCCCCAACAGTGATTCAGGTCACACACCGGTGTGCGGGAAATAACCCAAGCTCCACCCTACCGTTCCCCGTTCGAGCCATCCCAAATTCCATGGATCGCGTGTAACCATCTTTTTTTCAATCACATAAATGTAGCGCCTTGCCCTGGGTGGTGACTCGCCCAAAGTGGCTCGCGACGTGCCCTACCCTTATGTTGGGCAGAGACCAGACAAGTTCCAAGCAGGCCTGCTGCCCGGGAGGTTGACCATGCGAGCTCCTTACGGTCTGAACATCCTCGACAATTGCGTTACTTGCCCCGAGCGCGGTGAACATCTCTTCTGTAACCTGTCCCTACAAGCAGCACAGCGCCTCAACGAAATCAAGTCTACCGCTGTCTATCCCAAGAGCGCGATGCTGTTTATCGAAGGCCAGCAACCGCGTGGGGTTTTTGTTCTCTGCACCGGCAAAGTGAAGCTCTCCACTACTTCGCGCGAAGGCAAGACGATCATCACCAAGATCTGCGAGCCGGGAGACGTCCTCGGCCTCAACGCAGTCGTGTCCAGCGTTCCCTACGAGGTCACCGCGGAGATGATGGAGCCCGGCCAGGCCAATTTCGTACCTCGTGATGGTTTACTGCAACTGATGAAAGACTTTCCGGAAGCGGCCGTCCATCTCGCCCAGCAGCTGAGCCGCAACTACTACACTGCCTACGAGGAAATTCGCACCCTGGGGCTGGCCGCCTCGCCCTCGGAGAAATTCGCCAAGTTGCTGCTCTCCTGGTCCACCAAGCCCGCACAAATCGACGGTTCCAGCCAGGTCAAACTCACGCTGACTCACGAAGAGATCGGCGAAATCATCGGCACCACCCGCGAAACCGTAAGCCGTCTGTTCTCGGAATTCCGGAGAAAACAGCTGGTCCAACTCAAAGGCGCAACCCTGGTCATCCGCAGCCGCCCGGCACTAGAAAAGATTATCCAGTCCTAAACGGTCTGGCTCAATCAAATCAAAAAATCGCGGGTGCCCCATTTCTCGCGCGTTCTTTGCGCGAGAAGTGGGGGTTTTCGGCAGAGCGCAGTCGAAGGGCGCGAGAATAGAGGTCTACGGTGTGAGCCGTGGTTGGCGACCGAAGATGAACCACTTGCGAAACGGCCTGTAAGAAAATTCTCTCCATCCTAAGTGCCAAGAATCTTCTTGTCCGGGGAGTGTCCAGAAAAGTATAATGGTGACTAGTCAGACTAGTCATAATTGGAGGTGCTAATGCCAAAGTCCATAGAAAAGATCAATGGCATTGCCCCGGCAGAGGAATCCTGGCAGATTCAGACGGCGAAAGCTCGCTTCAGCGAAGTCTTCCGGAGAGCCCGGACTGAGGGGCCGCAACGCATCACCCGCCAAGGGAAGGAAAGTGTGGTCATGGTGGCGGAGGAGCAATACGACCGCCTGGTAGGCAAGTCCCATCAACCGAAGAATCTCGTCCAGTTTTTCCGCCAGTCTCCGCTCGTAGGTGTCGACTTGGATCTGGAGCGGGACCGTGACCCCGGCCGCGACCTGGACCTATGACTGGATTCCTGCTCGACACGAATTGCATCTCCGAAATGGTCCGCAGCCAGCCTGAACCGCGCGTAATGGATTGGATGGAAGCCGCAGACGAAAGCCTGCTCTACCTGAGTGTCCTCACGCTTGGGGAAATTCGGAAAGGTGTAGCGGGACTGCCACAAGGCAAGCGCCGGACGCACCTGGAGAGTTGGCTGGAACTGGAACTGCAAGCCCGCTTTTCCGGGAGAGTCTTGCCGATTGACAAAGCAGTCGCGGATCGCT
>Ga0074045_10005656_pt1 | contig 10861 bp, 7 predicted proteins | sample BogForMeECP23OM2_FD_94442 | JGI IMG/M metagenome (GOLD analysis project Ga0074045, IMG submission 94442) | Bog forest soil microbial communities from Calvert Island, British Columbia, Canada - Bog Forest MetaG ECP23OM2 | ecosystem: Environmental > Terrestrial > Soil > Wetlands ... | reverse complement strand
TTGTTCTTGATCTTGCCCTTGTTCTTGAACTTTCCGTAGCCCCCTGAGCTGACACACCAAATCCAAACGCTCCTCCGTGATACCCATCACCGCTATCCCGCCCCACCCGCCGTAAAATCTCCTCAAGCTCCCCACCTGAAAGGAGAATCCATCATGGCAAGCGCCACCGCAATCCCCCCGGCTTCCACTGCATCCCAAAGAGGTTTAACCGACCGCGAAGAGGACACCGCATTCGTTTTCACCGCCCTGCTGAATGCGGCCTTCCGCGCCGAAGAACTCGGCATATCGCCCGAGCAATTCCTCGAGATCTGCCGCGCCGCCGCCGCGCCTCATCGCAAGCTGGTCGATTCGCATCAGGTGCCGATCGAGCCGTCGCCGCGCCTGCGAGCCCTCGGCCTGACTCCAGACCGCTTCCTGAAGATGGCCGAGTTAATCGCCGGCGTGATGCGGCAGTTGCTGATGGAAGATCTCGGCTAGCTCCTGTCCGCCCCTGCGCGTGCAATAGCAAGATCGGGAAGGGCACGACTTCAGTCGTGCCACCAGAGGCAAACAAGAATGCGGGCTTCAGCCCCTGAGACAAACTCGTTGTGGGACGGATACTCCCGTCCGTCGCCTTTGACTTTGCTTTTGAAGTTGAGAATGCCCGCGTAGGGCGGACGCCCTCGTCCGCCGTCTTGATTTTACGTTCCGCTTTGTTTTCCATCTGTCCCGGTAGCTTGCAAGTCATTCTCTCTTTGGTTTCCCCAGGCACCAATCCCGCCAACTACATCTCCCGATGTAAACCTATCGGCCAGATGTACTTGCAACTCAAGCCGAGCCGGGTGCCCCATTTCTCGCATCTTTTGCGAGAAATGGGATTTCACGACCCCCAGATGATCAATGAAAGCTGAGGCACCACTATCCGAAGCTTGATATTAAAACCATCCAGTTAGACCGTCACGAAGCACCGCCGCCTCTCTTATATTCTCCTTTTATTTGCCCCAGCGCCTATGCTAACCTGCAGCGTTAGGGGGCGCTATGGAAGCGAAAACAACCAAGGGATACGATGCCGCCGAAGTACTGCGGCAGGAGGACGACCTTGATCGGTGGCGATTCGCTTCTGAGATTGTCGATGTGATCTTGGCGACGCCGCCTGAATGGTCAGCTCGGATTGGTGTCTTCGGGAAATGGGGTGAAGGGAAAAGCACAGTGCTGCGTTTTGCGGAAACCATGCTCCGCGAGAAAGGCAGCGTCGTCTTCACGTTTAGTCCGTGGGCGATTCAAGACTGGAATGATCTATGGGAAAGCTTCGGGAGCGATTTGTCGGAGGCACTAGATACCGCCGGCATCCAAATCGACCACTCTTGGATGAAAATGTTGAAGTCGTCTACCAAGTGGCTGGAATCAACGGGAGTTCAACAACTTGCTGAGAACGCGGCTGGTTATTGGGGGAAGGAAAAGCTCTATAACGCCGCATTCGGTGCCTTAAGCCGTTGGCTAAAATATGACGGGGATCAAGTACGCATGATCCGCGAGAAACTAGGAGGACAGAGGCTAGTTGTTCTAATAGACGACTTGGACCGCTGTGCCCCGGAGTTGATCCCTCAGCTCTTACTATCTCTTCGCGAGCTTCTTGATCTTCCGGGTTTTACCTTCATTCTTGCTTTCGATGATGAGGTCATCGCAGAATCCTTAGTTCACAAGAACCCTGCATGGGTCGGAAGCATTTTCCTAGAAAAGATACTCGACTTTCGATTTCATCTCCCCGAGGTGACCGCGAAGCAGAAGGAGCGTCTCACACTCAAGGCAATTACGAAATATTGCAACTTTGTGCCGGCAGAATCCATTAAGAGCATTCAGGATCTCCTTCCCAGCAATCCGCGCAAACTGAAGTCCCTGATTCGTACCCTCGCTGCGATTAAACCGCAGCTCATTCGGCATGATCCGGATGAATTGAATTGGGTTGATATCTGGCTGGCGCAGATGCTGCGTCTTGAGTCTCACCGTTTTTTTGAGCGCCTTCTGAAGGGAAAGACCCTCGATGCGGAGATATCTCTTTACGAGCTTCATGCGAAGCGCTCTCGAAATAAACAGAACGACGAAGATGCCTCTTTACGAGGGCTAATGAGTGAGATCGGCATTGAAGAACCAGCCCTGATCATTCGGATAAGGCAACTGGCCATTGCCGCCCGGGCTCGAGCCAGCATGCAATTCCGATATATGTGTGAGCTTGCCTTGCGCCCTCACACTGTCACTTGGAAGGAATTCCGGCTACTGAACGAGGCGTGGCAAGAGAACCGCCAACCAGCGTTACTAAACAATTGGATTTCGCAGCACGCGATTGATAGGGCCGTGAACACGGAAGATGTTGAAACAGAGCTGTTCGAAGCGATGATCGGCCGTAGGAACCAATTGCTTGGCAGTGCGGCCGAAGCCAACTCTGTACTAGAGGCCGAATCACAACTCCAACATGCAGGTGCGTTGCTTGAAATGATAGGACAGTTCTTTCTCGACCTGCGAAAGCTAAATGCATCTCGGTTCCAAAAGCTCTACGATCAGGCAGCATATTGGATTGGCTTCCGTAAGAACCCCCATGACCGGATGCAACGAGAGGAAGAGGAGCAAATGCTGCTCCGTACTCTTGCTTCTGCTTCTGATGAACTCTCAGTGGCAATCCTTGAGAACTTGCTACCGGACGTCTGGGACATTGACATGGGGGATGGAACAATCCCTTTGAAGAAGTCGCTCCGCGAGAAATGCTACAACCTGGTTGCTCCGAAGGCGGCAAAAGCTTCACTTAGTTTTCTGATGCAGGTTGATGGGATGCGGAATCTCAGCGAACGAGAGCGTTTTCGTGGCGCCAAGCACTGCCTTTTTGATCCTAATTCCCCTCTTCGAAAAGGAGATCTGCGCAACGAGTTTTTGGCGCTCATCCGAAGTGGGCTCGACAACCACACGGTCTACGTCAATGTTCGCGACTATCTTCAGATGCTGGTTCGTGGCCTTCAACGTGGCACGGAGATTGATTTCGTAGGAAACGAAAAATTAACTGAGCTACTTCAGGACGATGAGTTTGTGCGGTGCCTGTGGCAGACAGCTACCTCCAGAGAGATTCAGTACCGAATGCAAGTTTCCTTTATTCAGGCCCGACAGTCTTTGATTGATGCTAGGGCGTCAGAAGACGCATTGCCGCTGACAGAGGAGCTCAACGCCCGAATTTTAGAGGAGGAGTGGCGCGAGGCGGCGAAAGATGCACCCTCCTCCGCGGAGAGCGTCTCCCTGAATCAGCCTAGCGAAAGTGTTAGCAAGAATTGAATGTAAGTGAACAGCCCAACCCAGCCCCTTGACAACCGCCCACTCATATCTTAAAATTAGCACTCAGTAGGCGAGACTGCTAACAGCCCGCCGAAGTCCCAAACAATTCATAGGTTTACGTAACCTCAACCTTCTACTCAACCCTTGAAAGGAGTTGCAACCATGGCAAAATTCAGCCCACTGCACGACCGCATTCTGGTAAAGAGGGTGGAAGAAGCTTCCACCACCCGAGGCGGAATCATCATCCCTGACAGCGCAAAAGACAAGCCGCAAGAGGGTATCGTAGTTTCCACCGGCAAAGGCCGCACTAACGATGAAGGCAAAACCTTCCCTCTGGCCGTTCACGAGGACGATCGCATTCTGTTCGGCAAGTACTCCGGCACCGAAATCAAAATCGACGGCGAAGACTTCATCATCATGAAAGAAGACGAAGTCCTCGGCATCCTCACCGGAGCCGCCAGCCCGGCCAAGAAAGAGCTGGCCGGCGCCAGGAAGTAGTCAAGGGCAAAGGTAGAGCGGGCGAGAGGGTTTACCCTGTGAACCCCGTGCCCCCTGTGTTAAAGAATTTTCAATCTCTGGAGGAGAAAAGAATCATGGCAAAGCAAATCGTACACGGCGAAGAGTCCCGGCAGGCAATCCTGCGCGGCGTCAATCTTCTGGCCGACGCAGTAAAGGTTACCCTCGGCCCCAAGGGCCGCAACGTTGTGATTGAGAAGAAATTCGGTTCGCCGACCATCACCAAAGACGGCGTCACCGTAGCCAAAGAAATCGAACTCAAGGACGGCCTCGAAAACATGGGCGCCCAGATGGTTCGCGAAGTAGCCAGCAAGACCTCCGACGTAGCCGGCGACGGCACCACCACTGCCACAGTTCTAGCCCAGGCGATTTATCGCGAAGGCGTAAAGACAGTAGCAGCCGGCGCCAATCCAATGGCCATGAAGCGCGGCATCGAGAAGGCAGTCTCCCTCGTCTGCGGAGCCTTCGACAAGAAGACCGGCGAACGCGCCAAAGGCGAACTCGATAAGTTCTCGAAACCCGTCTCCGGCGAAATGATCGCCCAAGTCGGCACCATCAGCGCGAATAATGATGAAACTATTGGACACATCATTGCCGAGGCCATGAAGAAGGTTGGCAAAGATGGCGTCATCACCGTCGAAGAGTCCAAGACTCTGGAGACGCAGTTGGAAGTGGTCGAGGGCATGCAGTTCGACCGCGGCTATCTGTCTCCTTACTTCGTTACCGATCCTGAGCGGATGGAAGTTGCTTTGGAGAACTGCTACATCCTAATCAATGAGAAGAAGATCAGCTCGATGAAAGATCTTCTCCCCTTGCTCGAGCAGATTGCCAAGAGCGGCAAGCCGTTGCTGATCATCGCAGAAGACGTTGAGGGCGAGGCGCTTGCTACTCTCGTCGTCAACAAGCTGCGTGGAACGCTGCAAGTGGCGGCGGTTAAGGCTCCTGGCTTCGGCGATCGGCGCAAGGCTATGCTGCAGGATATCGCGATCCTCACCGGCGGCAAGGCCATCACCGAAGACCTGGGCATCAAGCTCGAGAACGTGCAGATCAGCGATCTCGGCCAGGTCAAGAAGCTCACCATCGACAAGGACAACACCACCCTGGTCGAAGGCAAGGGCAAGCACTCGGAGATCGAAGGCCGCGTGAAGGAAATTCGCAGCCAGATCGACAAGACCACCAGCGACTACGACCGCGAGAAGTTGCAGGAGCGGTTGGCCAAGCTGGTCGGTGGCGTAGCCGTCATCAAAGTCGGCGCCGCAACCGAAACCGAAATGAAGGAAAAGAAAGCCCGCGTCGAAGACGCCATGCATGCAACTCGCGCAGCCGTGGAAGAAGGCATTGTCCCCGGCGGCGGAGTCGCTCTGGCGCGTTGCGTCGCGGCTCTCGACAAGCTGAAGCTCGAAGGGGATGAGCAGATCGGTGTCAACATCGTGAAGCGCGCCCTGCAAGAGCCGATGCGCCAGATCGTCGAGAACGCCGGCGAAGAAGGCGCGGTCGTCCTCGGCAAGGTGCTCGACTCCAAGGACCCCAACTTCGGCTTCAATGCTCTGAACAACGAGTATGAAGATCTGGTCAAGGCGGGCGTGCTCGATCCGACCAAGGTAGTGCGCACCGCACTGACCAACGCCGGCTCGATTGCATCGTTGATGCTCACCACCGAAGCCCTGGTCGCGGAGATTCCGGAAAAGAAGGAAGCTCCGATGCCCGGCGGACACGGCGGTGGCGGCATGGAAGGCATGTACTAAGAACAGCTGCTAGCTTGTAGCTGTTAGCTTGAATCAAAGGCCCCGCTCGCGAGAGTGGGGCCTTTTTTGTTCAACGGACGAATGTTCGAAAGCGGTTCCGCGAATTCGACTCAGCGATATGCTTCGCGACGGTGTCTTACCGAGAGGATTTCGATGGAGTCGTTGAAGTCGCGGAAGCGAATACGATAGTCGCCTACCCTCAGGCGGAACTCTGGGGGATCGATGTCCTGAAGGCGTTTCACGTCGCCTTCGCCGGTGAAGATCGCGCGGGCCAGAGCGTGGAGGATGCGCAAGGCCGTCCCTTGTTCGATCGCGCGAAGTTCGGCCTTGGCCCGGTCCTTCCAAACGATCTTCTTGGGCATAGGTTACTGCTTAGGCTCTGATGGCTTTAGGGGAGTTCGGCCCATGCGCTCGAAGTCTTCGGAAGTGAGTCCGAATTCGGTGAGAACTTTTTCGTGCGGAATGCCTTCACCGCGAGCAAGCGATGCCTTGGCTGCCTCGACCTCGCGGGCTTCTTCCGCGCTCACCGGCTCATCGTCATACGGTGCGCTTGCCAGCGTGCGGGCGAGCGGATCGAGCATGATCTCCAAGAGACCAACCACGGCCGCGACCTGGCCGGGGGCCATGCGATCGATCAGTTCGTGCGCGTGCTGTTTCTCGTCGCTGGAACCGTTTGCCATGAGGTAAGTTTAGCGAAATCTTGGGTGGGACGCTATACCCCCTCGGGTCACTCGACCTGCACTAAATGTGCTTGACTACGCGCTACATTGACTTATCATAGTAAGTCTTTGGCGAACGGTGTTTGGTATCTGCGAGCCCCGAGCGATGCTCGGGGCTCGGCTTTTTGGCGAGGAGTGGAAGCTCCGATGCCGGGTGGACACGGCGGGGGCATGGAAGGCATTCACTAAAGGCAGTGGCCAGTGGTTAGTTGCCGGTGGCCAGTAAAGTCAGAGGCCCCGCTCCCGCGAGTGGGGCCTTTTTTTCGCCTCGGGTCACTCTGTTGGCACAGGCCCGGAGATCGAGGTGGGCCACGCGCCACTCGCGTAAACTTAAGAGATAACTTTTGGAACGCAGTATGAATGATACGGGTCAGCGCACGAGGTCGGTCTCGGGGTTAAGCCGCGAAAGCGAAGGAGCTCATAGCCCATCCCAGTTTATGCGTGCGCGCCGTCCGGAACTTTTCTCGGACTCGAAGGTTAGGGCGGAAAGCCAGCTGAACAGGGACGCCCTTGACTATCACCTAAGCATCCTGACCAACAGGAAACAGGAGATCGATTTTGAGCATTTCTGCAGAAGAATTGCGGAACAGGAGATTTGCCCGAATCTGGTCGCACAGACTGGGCCCACAGGGGGCGGCGACAGCAAGACCGATTCAGAGACCTATCCAGTTTCCGAACGTATCTCGACGCGCTGGTACCAGGGCGTTCCGAATAGCTCCGGAGAGGAGCGGTGGGCCTTCGCCTTCAGTGCGAAGCGCGAATGGCGTTCAAAGGTACGAGCTGATGTAAAAAGTATCGCCTCTACCGAACGAGGGTACAAACACATTTATTTCATCACGAATCAGTATGTGAAGGACAAATCACGGGCTCAGGTTGAGGATCAGCTAACTGGGAAATACGGGATCGGAGTTCACATATTTGACCGTGCCTGGCTGCTGAAGTGCATTTTTGAGCATGGGCGACAAGCTATTGCTGTCGAGACGCTCCGCCTTGACGCGCCATTGAGTAAGTCCCTTCTGGTTGGCCCCAAAGACCTCGCGAGGGCTCAGCAGTTGGAAGCTGTAGAGGCGAGAATCAATGACACGTCTCGGTACTACGGGGTCGAGTACCAACTGGTCGAGGACTGCCTCGGCGCGGCGATCCTAAGTAGGAACCTCGAAAGACCTCGCGTCGAAACGGAGGGAAGATTCGCGAGAGCCGAGCGCATCGCCGACTCTGTTGGCATTTCCCAGCAGCGACTTCGCGTTGCATACTACCGAGCTTGGACGGCTTACTGGTGGTACGAGGATTGGAACGAGTTCCTACGCCATTACAGCGTTGTCGAACCGCTGGCTCTGGCTAGCACCCTGGTTGACGATATCGAATTAGCGGTCAACCTCTGGCAACTGCTTTACTCGGCTTGCTCCGCTGGGCATATCGACAAGGTCGCATCAGATCTGGACGGCCGGAGGCAGAAGGTCGGCGCGGCTCTCTCTAAACTGAGTCGGGACGTCGAAAGACCGAACAACGCGCTCTCAGCCCGTACGCATTTGGCATTCTTGGAGATGTTGACAGTCCCCAAGGCTAATGCCGGCCCGGTGATCAAGAAGCTCATCAGGATCGCCTCCGAAAGCGAAGGCCTACTGGATTTTCCGGTGGAGCCTTTCGCCCGGATTGTAGATGAGCTGGGAATCGTCTTCGCCGACGTTCCCCAATATGATGAGCTCGTTGAGTCGGTTGTAGACCTTACGCAGAGGCGGATGGGGCAGCAACAGTCAGGCCGCATGCTGCTTACCCGCGGCCTTCAAAAGCTGCGTGCGTCGCGTGTTTACGACGCCATTCGATTTTTTGGCCGCGCCCAGCAGAAGCTCGCCATGCGCGAGGCTCGCGAGGAACTCGCACACGCGCTCTTTGCAGGTGGTCTGGCATATGAAGGAGCGGGACTGCTCTGGGCGGCGCGAGCAAATGCCCTCGCATCCACCAATCTGGTCCACGCCGAGTTGCGGGAGGGAGGGCCCATTCCTGACAATGCCCTGTTGTGCGCCCGCAAGCTGGTCTGGCATGAGCTGCAGTTGGGTCGGGTAGCGCACGTCTTACAGTGGATAGAATTTGCAGGAGTGCTTGCGAGCAACCAGGGGCTCGACTCCGAACAGCGGGGGAAATTTCTATCCGAGCGAGAGGCCCAGGACTTAGCCCTCGCCTTGTTGCTGTTGAAGGCCGATCTGCCTGAGCTGATGGAACTGCGTTTCTTGCCGGATGTTCTTGAGCGTCTTGATCTGCTCTACTCGCGGATGGCTGTACTATATGCACTCGGATATGAGGACTTGCTGCGTTCGGAGGGCAGCGTTCCTACCGAGGAGAGCAGCGATTCATTGCTTTCAACGTTCAAGCATTTCATGAAACAGTCAGCGGTCGCGGATTTGCCGCCCGGGCCTACGGCTTTGGGCGGCGGTCGCCTGACGTTTATCTCACCCGTGCTGGGGTGTCGCATCGTCGCGAGGGCGGAGCCAGATTACGGGTCCCAGAGGCTGGCGGAGCGGATGCTCGCTGGCATCGAAGCTCTATTTGCTACGAGTCTCGACGAACAACTCTTCCCCTACAGGGAGGAGCTGACCATTGATATCCGCAGGGATGTTGCCCATCGAGGCCCGCCCATGATCGCAGAGGACGCCTCGATCGGAGGCAATGTTTCGATCGTGCATGGAGGCTCTGTTTTAGACCGCTCTGACACGGATCGCAATTGGTTTATCGACGTTCTCGCGGTGGTGCTCACAAGGCTGGTGATGATCCCAGAGCCTCAGGCCTACATGAGGCGCATCTTCGGCGAGGAATCCGGATTGGCTCGGTCCATGAACTTTACGGAATCGGGGATCACGATGGCTAATATATTAGGCACCAATCCGAAGACACGCATCCCCGATTGGAACTCCGACCACAATCCCGCCGCCTATGTTCCGACGCGTGCAGTCGCGTGGCACGGTGGGCTCTTTGCTCAAGAAGCTGATGCGGTAAAGACGGAACTGAAAGTCGGGGTCGGCGAAATCCCGAAGGAATTGCTTGACCGACAAACGAAGCACACAGAGCGAAGAGTCTCCGCTCTGATCGATCTTCCACTGTGGGACAGAGCTAGATGGAAAGGGGTCCTTTACATCTGGCCTGTCGAAATGGATTTTGAGCCGTGGCTGGCGCTCGGGTTCGAGGATGGCGCCGCAGCAAGGGCCATCTTCCAAGGATGGCGAGCGAAGCTTGGAAATATCGACAAAGAGGACCGCATCCGGATCTCTGTCCTCACTGGCGTTGATCGCTATAATCCTGGCCACTATAGCGTCGTTGTCGGATCCAACCTCCTGGAATCTGATCCTGTCCCACGGGTCAAATATTTCGTCTCGGTGAGCCGAATCCACCGAATGGAGCCATCGACATCAAAGAACCTAACAGCATTCGTCAATCGGTTCGAGCGGATCGGGACGTATCGATTGATGCCCGCACGAATCGACCTGAGAACCGGGAAGCATGAAACCTACCCTGACTTAGCGATCCAGAAGCGCAAGATCAGAGTCTCTCCGGCTTGGGCGATCGAGGAACACGATCCCGACGGGGTCGGCATTCTCCCGAACGACAAGCCGATAATCCCGGACGGGGTCTCGGACCCGCCGGTTCTCAAGGTGCTTGCGAGAAAGAACAGACGCATGGGTCGCTCTGAGCGCTGAAACCGCAAAGGGTGGGGTACCCTCGTGTGCCTCAGCGGATGAAGCCGCGTTTGAATTTGCCGGCATTTACGCGGCGCTGAAGCGCCGCTCTTCCACGGTGGTACTACACGCGTCCTGCTCGTCCTCCGCTAGATCAAGATCAAGGTCAAAGGCGTCGGACAGGAGTGTCCGACCCACACTAGCAATTTGGGGTCCTGAGGGATTTGCACAGGTTTATTTTTCTTGATGTTTGGATGACCTTGCTTCCTGTTTTGGGACGGGGATACTGGAATAGGGCGAGTTTTGTTCTGATCCGAGTCTGCGAAAAGCAGGTTCCCTTCGGCTTCGCTCAGGGCAGGCTCTCACCCGCGCTTGGCGCGCGTTCGGAATGACAAACCTTAAAAATCTTGGCGCGTGTTCGGAATGACAAACCTAAAAATAGAGAGGACTGGGGTGGTGGTTATGGGGGTGTTGATTGGGGATTTGATGGCTTCGGCGGATAAGCGGTTTGGGTCCGGCTGGGAAGGGGATGAGCCTCGGAAGAAGTCGCTTCGGACTGAGAAGGGGATTCCTCCTAAGCGGATGGGGGAGCTTTCGGAGCTGGATTTTTTGCGGAAGGCTATGGGGATGGGGATGATTGTGTCGAAGCCCTGGGGAGACAGCTCTCGGTATGACTTTGTTTGCGATGCGGGCGGGAGGTTGTGGAGAGCGCAGGTGCGGTCGACGGAGGATCGGTTTGGGGCGCGGGGGTATGCGGTGCATGCTTCGGTTTATGTGGGACACAAGATTGTTGGGTTGACGGAGAAAGATATTGATGTGCTGATTGGGTACATTGTGTCGCGGGACATCTGGTATGTGGTGCCGGTGCGGGCGTTTATGCCGCGGAAGAATTTGTGGTTCTATCCGGATGGGAGCAAGA
>Ga0074045_10005654_pt1 | contig 10862 bp, 5 predicted proteins | sample BogForMeECP23OM2_FD_94442 | JGI IMG/M metagenome (GOLD analysis project Ga0074045, IMG submission 94442) | Bog forest soil microbial communities from Calvert Island, British Columbia, Canada - Bog Forest MetaG ECP23OM2 | ecosystem: Environmental > Terrestrial > Soil > Wetlands ... | reverse complement strand
TACGACCTCCTCAACCACCTCCTCTCCGCCGGCATCGATCGCCTCTGGTGGCGTCGCACCGCGCGCGCGCTGCGCCCCATCCTCGCCCGCCCGGAGGTCGTCGTCCTAGATATCTGCTGCGGCACCGGCGACATGACCCTCGCCCTCGACCGCCTCCGCCCGCAGCCACAACTCACAACTCACAACTTACAACTTACAACTGCGCCGATTCTGGCGTTGGACTTCTCCCGCAACATGCTCGCCCTTGCTCTGCCCAAGTTTGCCGGTCGCAACATCCGCGCCATCGAGGCCGACGCGCTGCATCTCCCCTTCGCCGACGCCTCCATCGACCTCGTCACCTGCGCCTTCGGCTTCCGCAACCTGGCCAACTACACCGACGGCCTCGCCGAGCTGCATCGCGTCCTGCGCCCCACAGGCCAGATCGCCCTCCTCGACTTCAACCAGCCCACCGGACTCGTGGGCGCGCTCTACTCGCTCTACTTCAGGCACATCCTGCCGCTGCTTGGCCGCATCATCTCGCGCGACCCCCGCGCCTACACCTACCTGCCGGAGTCGGTCGCCCGCTTCCCACGCCCTCCGCGCATGATCGAGCTGATCGCCGCCGCAGGCTTCACCGCGCCCACCTGGACCCCCTACACCTTCGGTGTCGCCGGGCTCTACCGGGCGATGAAACACTGACTCCTCCTGCGATTGAACTGCGCGGAATCGTACCTGCAAACCATGTATCCCGCTGCAATTAACCCGTCACGAACCGCAGAAAACCCTGTAGCATCTCTCCCATGAGCCTTCCGGTCAGCCCGACGCAAGTCGCATTCTCGCCCGGACCATCCCCTCACGCCGCCAAGCGCGCCGCCGCGATCTTCTCGGTCGCCGCCGCCGCTCTGGTCGCGCTGCTCAAGCTCATCACCGGCCTGTTGACCGGTTCGCTGGGAATGCTCTCCGAGGCGGCCCACTCCGCCATCGATCTCATCGCCTCGGCGATCACTCTCTTCTCGGTCCAGGTCGCCGACCGCCCCGCCGACGAGGTGCACAACTACGGCCACGGCAAGGTGGAGTCGCTGGCCGCCTTCGTCGAGACGGGCATCATGTTCGCCTCCTGCATCTGGATCGTCTACGAGGCCGTCGGTCGCATCGTTCTCCACCGCCATCTCGCGCTGCTGCCCTCGCTCTGGCCCTTCGCAGTGCTGCTGATCTCTATTGTGGTGGACTTCAGCCGCTCGCGCACGCTGGGCCGCATCGCGCGTCAGCACCGCTCCCCCGCTCTCGCCGCCGACTCCCTCCACTTCGCCACCGACATGTGGGCCACGCTGGCCGTCATGCTCGGCCTGGGGGCCACCTACGCGGGCGAACGCCTCGCCAGCCCCTGGCTGGAGTACGCCGACCCCATCGCCGCTCTGGTGGTCGCCGGAGTCATCCTGCGCGTCAGTTGGCGGCTTGCCCACCAGACCATCGACACCCTGCTGGACGCCACGCCCACCACCGACCCCACCAGTCACCAGCCGCAGTCCAAGGACCAGCTACGCGCCAATCTTCTGCACGACCTCACGGCCATCCCCGGCGTGCTCTCGGTGGAACGCCTGCGCACCCGCCGCTCCGGCTCCAACTACTTCGCCGACGTCACCCTCGGCCTGCCCCGCAACCTCACCTTCCAGCGCTCCGAACAGCTCACCCTGGCCGCCACGCTGGCCGTGCAGCGCCACCTGCCCGCCGCCGACGTCGTCGTTCACACCGTACCCACCGCATCGCTTGCGGAGAGCGTCCACGACCGCATCCGCGCCGTTGCCGCCCGCCGTAACCTCGCCATTCACGAGATCAGTGTGCAACAGATCGCCGGGCAACAGCACGACCGCCTCCATCCTCAGTTGCACATCGAGCAGCATCTGGAGGTCGATGAGACCATGCCTCTGCGCCAGGCCCACGAGCTGGTCACCACACTCGAGGCCGAGATGCGCCGCGAGGTCCCCTCCATCGCCTCCATCCTCACCCACATCGAGAGCGAGCCGGCCACCATCGAGCGCCCCGCCTCGCTGGAGCGCGACCGCGAGCTGGAACTCCGCCTACGCCGCGTCGCCACCGCCTTCCCCGAGGTCCTCGACATCCACGAGGTCTACGTCACCCGCCACGGCCCCAGCGTCGTTCCTGCCGCCCCGCACTCCGCGTCTTCCACTCCCACCCAGACCAGCAAGCAGTCTGCAACTGAAAACCTGCAACCTGCAACTGGCACCATTCCCGAGCACACCCAGGTATCCTGCCACTGCACGCTGCCAGACAATCTCCCCATGGCCCGCGTACACGCCGTCATCACCGCGCTGGAAGGCGCATTCAAACTCGACGCCCCCGAGGTCGACCACCTGCTCATCCACCCCGAACCCGCCACCGACAACCGCCGCTAGAGGACCGCTCTAATGCGTGTGCCCCACGTCCAGGCTCTCTGGACGCGGGGCACATAAATCCAAACTCGCTCAGGCAACCGGCCGCTCCGGCCCCCGGTCAGTTCTCGTACTGCTCCAGCCCTGCTTCGGTCGACGCATACTGCGCCTCATCCGCCAGCTTGCGTTCGTCGTACATGCGATGGATTGATTCCACCGCCGCGGCGAATCCCGCAGCCGATACAGCGCGTGAAAAATAGTACCCCTGGGCCTCATCGCAGTTGCGTCGCGCCAGAATTTTAAGGTGGTCTGTCGTCTCCACGCCCTCGGCCGTCACCTTGATGCCAAGGTGGTGCGACATGGACAGGATCGCGCGCACGACGGTCGCCGCATTCGGCTCCGAGACGGCCTTCAGGATGAAGCTCTGGTCGATCTTCAGCCGGTCCACCGGGTATTGCAGTAGATACGAGAAGCTGCAAAAACCCGTGCCGAAGTCGTCGATCGCGACCCGCGCGCCAAGCTTGCGGATCTGTTGCAGCTTTTCCAGGTTCGATGCCGAGTTGAGCATCAGCATCCGCTCGGTCAACTCCACCTGAAGCCGCTTCGCCGGAAGTCCGCTGCTCTCCAGCGCCTCGCCGATCACCTGCAGCAGGTTGCTCTGCTCAAACTGACGAGGAGACAGGTTCACCGACACGGAGAGTTCCATCCCCAGATCGTCGCAGATCGCCTTCGCCTCTTTACACGACTGCTTCATCACCCACTCGCCGATGGGCACGATCATCCCTGTCTCTTCCGCCAACGGGATGAAGACCGAGGGCGAGAGCATGCCCAGCTTGGGATGGCGCCAGCGCAGCAGCGACTCCATGCCGACCACCCGGCCCGTGGTCAGCGACACCAGCGGCTGATAGTGCATGAACAGCTCATCGCGCACCAGCGCGTGGCGCAGCGCGGCATCCATCGACATGCGGTCCTGCGACTGCTTCAGCATCGCGTCGGCGAACATCTGGTACTGGTTGCGGCCATTTGCCTTCGCGACGTAGGTCGCCGCGTCGGCGCGTTCCAGCATGGTGTCCACATCCCCGGCAAAGTCGGGAAAGACGCACACCCCGACGCTGGCCGTAAGGTTGACCTCCATCTCGCCCACCTGCGCGGTGCTGGCGATCAGGTCGACCAGCCTCTGCGCGCACCGCTCCACATCTTCCATGCCTGCGATCTGCGGCATCACGATGACGAATTCGTCGCCGCCAAGCCGTCCCAGCGTGTCCGACCGCCGCAGCGATTGCTGCATCCGATCGGCCATTCCCACCAGCACCTCGTCGCCGGCCTTGTGTCCCAGCGAATCGTTCATCCACTTGAAATGGTCCAGGTCGACCACAAACACCGCCGCCTTACGCCCGTGCACCGTGGCCTTCTCGATCGCCTCGGCGATGCGCTCGCGCAGCAGCGGACGTCCCGGCAGGCCCGTCAACTGGTCGTGGGAGGCCATATGTTTCAGGTACAGCATCAGCTGCTTCCGTTCCGTGATGTCCGATGCAATGGCGATGAATCCGCTGATCTCGCCCGTCCCGTCGCGCACCGACGTCACCGCGACATGCACCGGCAGCGTCGTACCGTCATGTTGAATGTACGTCCAGTCCCGTTCATCGACCTCTCCCTGTGCGGCCTTCGCCGTAAGCAGGGCGAAGCCCTCCAGCGCCGGGCCATCCTGAGGGGCGTCTTCGCCGGTCTGCGGAGCCAGCTCCGAGGAATCGTGCAGCGTGGTAATCGCGACCTTGCCCACCATCTCCGCTCGCGAATATCCCGTCAGTTTTTCGGAAGCCCCGTTCATCGCCCGGATCATTCCATTCAGGTCCGTCTCGATAATGCTGAACGGGGCCGTATCAAAGACCGAGTTGCTGAAGTTCGACAGACTCCGGTAGCGCTCTTCAGTTTCCTTGACTTCGGTCACATCGCTGACCGTGACTGCCACGCCATCGTCAAGTTTGTGAATCCGCCGCCGAAGCCACCTCTCCCCGCCATCGTCCAGACGGACCACGAGGTCCTCATACAACGGTTTTCCAGAAAGCACCACGCTGCGATATTTATCGAGGAGTTCGCCGGTGCTGTCCGATGGAAAGACCTCGCACAGGTCGTGGTCCAACAGCTCGATGCGCGGCTTCTGCAACAGTTTTTCAGCATGGGAGTTTACATACCGGTAACGCAGGCCCACGATCTCGCCGGCCTTGTTCCTCACCGAATCCAGTATGGAAAAAGCGTCCAGGCTGGTCTCCGCCGCCGCGAGAAACCGTGCATTCTCTTCACTGTTCTTGCGATAGCCCCCACCCTCGCTCCGCTCGCGCCACACCAGCAGAATGACAATGATCGACAGTACCGCCGTTCCCCATGTGAAGCCATTGTCCACGGTCGGCGACACCGATGAGCGGCCCGCCACTGCAAGTCTCCACACCATCACGATCAGCGCCATAAGCCCGAACGCAAATGTAGACAGCCGGATCCGCCGAATAACCTTGCTACTTAGCTTCATTAAACGGTTCGCCTTCCATGACACATCGCCGACGTGACTGCCTCAGCGTCTCACGTGTTGTCGATTTAGAATGGCCCACAAACAAGCGCAAAGCAAGGCTAGCATCCGGCAGGAAAAAAGAAACTACCCTGATGGTAACTAAAATACAACTATTGAGTAACCTAAGTCACATGGTCCAAAAAAATCGTTAGTCACTTACCCGCAGTTGTTTCCCGTCCGGGCGCTGATAGGCCAGGCGATTGGGCCGACAAGGACGGCCTTGTCCACTGAAGCGACCCCATGCCAACGCATCCCTCATGCTGGTCCTCCCCGGAAGCCTTGCTTCCCCGCCGGCATACGCCCGATCCACGCCCCGCGACCACGAAAATTTGCCGCCCCGCAGCAACCGTTCGCCTCCGTTTCCGTCTATTGTGATAGTCATGAGTCCCATGCGAATCCTTCGCCCTTCCCTCTTCGCCGCGCTGTTGCTTCTAACCGCAGCCAATGCCGCGCCTCTGTTGGCGCAGCCGCCCGGCGCTGCCGCTCAAGCCAAACCTCCCGCCGCCACGACCCCAGCAGTAACTCCAGCCGCACCCGAGCAGACCCCCGCCGCCACCGCTCCCACGCTCAACGTAGATGCGCGCCTGGTCAACATCCCTGTCGTCGTCCACGATAAAAAAGGCGCCCTCGTCCAGGACCTCACCAAGGACAACTTCGTCCTCCAGGTTGATGGCCATCCCCAGACCATCCGCTACTTCAACCGCGACACCGATCTTCCGCTCACCCTCGGCCTGCTGGTCGACGTCAGCCTGAGCCAGCGCGACGCCATCGACGACGAACGCACCGCCAGCTTCGCCTTCCTCGACGACATGCTCACCGGCCCCGTCGGCCGCGACAAGGCCTTCGTCGTCCAGTTCGCCCGCCAGACCGACCTGCTGCAGGACGTCACCAGCTCCAAGCCCAAACTTCAGGCCGGCCTCAAGCAGTTGGAGACACCAGCCTCCGGCGGCGACTCCGACAACAGCAGTTCAAGCTCCGGCTCCAACTCCAGCGACAACAACGGGCGCTCCAGCGACAGCTCCACCCGCGCGCGCCGTGGCGGGACCACCCTCTACGACGCGCTCTTCCTCGCCTCCGACGAGCTGATGGGCAAGCAGACCGGCCGCAAGGCCATCATCATCCTCTCCAATGGCGTGGACAGCGGCAGCAAGGAGTCGCTCGCCTCCTCCATCGAAGCCGCCCAGCGCGCCGACACCATCGTCTACGCCATCTACTTCAAGGGCCGAGAGACGGCAGGCGCGTCCAATCAGAATCAGGGACGCCAGGGCGGAGGAGGTTTTCCCGGTGGCCGCGGAGGTGGCGGAGGATTTCCCGGTGGAGGAGGCGGCTATCCCGGTGGTGGTGGACGTGGAGGCGGCCAGGGCCGTCAACCGGAGAATCTCCCTAGCCACATCGACGGCAAAAAAATCCTCCAGCGCATGGCCGACGAGACCGGAGGAAGCCTCTTCGAGGTCAGCAAGAAAGAGACCTTCGCCGAGATCTACAAGCAGATCGGCGATGAGTTGCGCGCCCAGTACCGCCTCGGCTACACGCCCGACCATGAGACCGCCTCCGACGGCTACCACCGCATCGTCCTCTCGCTCTCCAAGTCCAGCCCCAAAGACCTCTTCCTGCAGACCCGCGACGGCTACTACTCCGGCAACTAGAGCAAGCCGCATGAATCCATCTGCTTGATCGGAAGGGCACGGCTTCAGAGCCTGTCCTGAGCGCAGTCGAATGGATGCCGAATCGCATCACATCTTAAAGACCGTTCTCCCTTGATTGTTTTGCAATCAAGGGAGAGCGAAAAATCTGGTCATTCAAACTGGCCGCTGCCGGGAAGTGTGAGCGTTTATCTTGTGAAACGCTGTGAATGGATGGAAGGAATGGAGCCGATGAACGGATTTGAACCGTTGACCTACGGTTTACGAAACCGTTGCTCTACCAGCTGAGCTACATCGGCCTGCCAGCCTCATTCTACCGGCTCCGCCCGCATCGCGCAAAGCGAAGGCGGATTGTCATTCCGGCCCTGAACCTCGATCTTGTCTCAATGGAAGAGTCGCGTTTCCTCGCGTTGCAAGCGCTCCGCGTGCAAGCCTACCTGCAACTCGGATCGCGCAGCCAGGTCGTCAGCGCCACCACGCACGGCGCCATCACAATCGCCACATATGCAAGTCCCGCTAGAAAGTTGTGCATCGCAGTTGCCTCAGGTTCGATCGAGTGGAGCAGAACTCAACTCACTCCATCGCTATCGGCGAAACCAGGACGCTCCAACAGGCGTCCACTGCACTGCGCAAACTTAGGTCACTCCTCCGTCGTCTGCCCCAGCTTCACGCACACACGTTGTCCCTGCAGACGCGAAAAGGCCGCCCGGCAACAGGGCGGCCTTTTCTTTAGGGAGAATAGTTCCAACGGAGGCAAAGCCATCAGAACTTTCTGGCTGCATACTAAGTTTGGCCAAAACCGGTGTCAAGGCTAAAACATTGCCACTGCAACACGTTGATAATAGATGTGTTGTACAGACAGACGATTTTTAAATATACGTCTTATTTTCGCTTTGGCTGTACTCGCAAACCAGTGAAGCATTGTGAAATCATAGATTTAGCCCCACTAAATGCACTGATGGATGTGCATCCCAGCCCGTCCCGGCGTTTCGCGCCACTCCGCCGCCCACTGACTGCCGTTCGCTCCGTCACTTCCCGTTCTTCAGTCCTCGGGGTCGCGCAGCCTCTTGCCCATCGCTCCGCTCAGGTCGATGCGCAGAAACTCCGGCTCGCTGGCCGCCGGTTTCCCCTGCATCACGCGCACCAGCGCCCGCCCATAGCCAAGGAACAGACCGAGAACCAGCATCGCGAGCGCAGAGATTGCGCAGAAGAGCGTAATGCTCTCCAGCAGGGTGAAGGTCTTGCGCACCTCGGTTGCAAAGTCGAGCGGCACCGGCTTGTCCCACGTCACCTCGCTGCGCAGATGAATCCCGTCCATCATCTTCTGCGCCTCGACCACAGGCCACGCGCCCGACGTCAGCACCAGCAGCGGTCCCTCTCGCCGCAGCTTCACCGTCCCCGCCAGAGTCGTACCCTGCTGCTTCGCCAACACCTCGATTGCGCGCTCGTGTTCGCCCGCGATCTGCGGCGTCGGATACAGCAGCAGCGTCAGCACGCCGCCCTCCTTCGTCCTCGCCGTCACCGTCTCCGCGTACTTGTCGAAGCCCACCATCTGCGCGGGCAGCACTCCGCCCATCTGCGTGTACTGCCACGGACCTAAGGCATAGCGCACTGAGTTCGCATCGATTCCCACCTTCCCCGTCACCAGCGTCGGCAGCATCGGCGCGATCCCCGCCGATCCGCCCACCTTCGGCAGGTGGTCAATCAGCTCCCTGGTCAGTGCAAGCATCGCCTCGTGGTCAAGCTTGAAGCGGCCCACCACCACATTCGCGCCGCTGCGCAGCAACAGCTCGTCCCCGTTCGAGAGCGCGCCGTCGCCCACCTTCTCCGGTCGCATTCCCGGTTTCTTGAAGTAGTCGTACGCCGCCACCGCGCCGCTGGCGTCGACGAACTTGTAGACCGTCACCGAACCCTGCGGCAACGCGTTCTTCTCATTCGCCGGCACGTACTCCGACCGCGCAAACCGCCGCAGCCCGTCCTCGGTCAGCACCGGCGCATCCGCTGCATCCACCAGCCCCAGCCCATCGCCCACATCGCCCGCGGCCACACGCTTCAGCTTATCCAATGTCGCCGGCAGCAGCGGCGTGGGCGGCTCCATCAGCATTGTCTTCGCCACCGGCCCCGCGCCTGGTCCTTGAGTCTGCGCCTGCGTCTGCGCAGCAAGCCCTGCCCCCAAAGCCGCACACAGCCCCGCCGCAACCAACCAAACCGCAATGCGCAACGCCATAAAAGATCGCACCGCAGGCCGCGCCATCACTCGAAGAGAATCACCCATACCCATACATCGCTCAGACTACCACCAGCATTTGCTGTTGTCTGTTCTCCACTCACAACTCACAACTCACAACTGTTTTATTGGTAGCATCGGTGTGTGCTGGAACTCTCCACCCCGGTGAAGTTCGTAAAGCGAGTCGGCGAGCGCATCGCCGCCGGCCTCGCCACGCGCGGCGTGGAGACGGTCGAAGACCTGCTCTACCACATTCCCTTCCGCTACGAGGACCGCCTCAACCCGCAGCCCATGGCCGAGCTGGTGGCCGGAACCATGGCCTCGATCATCGGCGAGGTGCGCGGCTCCGTGCTGCTGCGCACGCGCTCCGGCCCCATCTTCGAGATGACGCTCGGCCAGGGCCTGGGAACCGTCAAGTGCATGTGGTTCCACGGGGCGTATTTAAAAGACCGCTTCAAGCTCGGCCAGATGGTCGCGGTCTACGGCAAGCTGGAGCCCTCCCGCTCGGCAATGGCCGCCGCCGCAGCCGGAACGCTCGGCGCCGCAGCCGGCCGCTTCAAGATGATCCAGCCGCAGTTCGAGGTCCTGCCCGACGGCGCCGACCCCGAAGACTCGCTCGAAATCGGTCGCATCGTCCCCGTATACGAGAGCCTCGGCGGCACCACCCCCTGGGGCGCGAAGCTCACCTCCAAGTGGATGCGCCGCGTGGTCTGGAGCATCTTCGAGGAACTCGACAGATCAGCGAGTCAGCCGGGTGCCCCATCCATGACAGCTTCACCGTCATGGGTGGGATCGACAAACCCCGAACCTGTTCCAGAGACCCTCCCCGCCGCGCTCCTCCATCGTCTCCATCTCCCCGCGCGCCTCGAAGCCTTGAAGTCCGTCCACTTCCCCGAGGCCGGAACCCCGATGCTCGAGCTGATGTCCTCCACCACCCCCGCGCACCGGCGCCTCATCTTCGAAGAGCTCTTCTACCTTGAACTCGGCCTCTCACTCAAGCGCCGCCGCATGAGGGAGCGCGTCGGCACCGCCTTCACCACCGGCCCCGCCGTGCGCGAGGCGATCAAGCAGGTGCTTCCCTTTCATCCCACCGCCGCGCAGAAGCGCGTCCTCGGCGAGATCGTCGCAGACATGCGCCGACCGCAGCCCATGCGCCGCCTGCTGCAGGGCGATGTCGGCTCCGGCAAGACGATCGTCGCCATGCAGGCCGCCATCGTCGCCATGGAGAATGGCTGCCAGGCCGCGCTCATGGCCCCCACCGAGATCCTCGCCACGCAGCACTACCTCTCCGCGCGCAAGCTGCTCGGCGGTGTCGTCTCGCCCCGCACTGGGCAGCCGTATAAAGTCGCGCTGCTCACCGGTTCGCTCGACTCTGCCACCAAGCGCCAGACCCAGGGCCGAATCATGCGCGGCGAGGCGCAGTTCATCATCGGCACCCACGCCCTGCAGGAGGACAAGGCCGACTTCAATAACCTCGGCCTCGTCATCGTCGACGAGCAGCACCGCTTCGGAGTGCAGCAGCGCTTCAAGCTGATGAAGAAGCCCGCAGCCGACGGCGTCGCCACCGACCCCGACGTCCTCGCCATGACCGCGACCCCAATCCCACGCACCCTCGCCCTCACCCTCTATGGCGACCTCGAAGTCTCCGTCATCGACGAGATGCCCCCCGGCCGCACGCCCATCGTCACTCGTCGCACCACCGAGGAGCACGCCACCGAGGTCTGGGAGTTCGTGCGCAAGCAGGTCTCGCAGGGCCGCCAGGCCTACCTCGTCTATCCCGTCATCGAGGGCAGCAAGGACGACCAGCCAGAGCTCGACTTCCCCCACGACGAGATCGATGATCCACTCTCTTCAGACGAGGCGGACATCCCACCGATGCAGACAAACTCGGGCACGGTCTTGCTTAAGGGCACGGCTTCAGCCGTGCCGAAACGATCCCCGATGAAAAAGGCGGCTTTAGCCGCTGAGGTCAAATCTTCAGGCCGCAAATCCGCCAAGACATCCAATCTCTTCGCCACCAAGACCAAACTCCGCTCAGCAACCGAGATGTTCGACGAACT
>Ga0074045_10005652_pt1 | contig 10865 bp, 9 predicted proteins | sample BogForMeECP23OM2_FD_94442 | JGI IMG/M metagenome (GOLD analysis project Ga0074045, IMG submission 94442) | Bog forest soil microbial communities from Calvert Island, British Columbia, Canada - Bog Forest MetaG ECP23OM2 | ecosystem: Environmental > Terrestrial > Soil > Wetlands ... | reverse complement strand
GAGCTGCCGGTCGGAACGCAACGCGATTTCGATGGCGTGCAGGCACGGTGGATGGGCAGGGTATCGCTGCCCAAGGGCGTCAACCTCGGGCAAAAAGGTTCGAGCGCGTACCAGCCGACGACCGTCGCACGCAATTCCAAGATGGGCTTCTCCAAGGGCCAGCCTGTGTTCATCGTCGACGGCCCCGACGGCATACCCTGGGTGATGCAGGCCTTCTCGCGGATCGTGGATCCGACGCTGACGTACGAAGATCTGCAGACGCTCGAGACGAAACTCAAGCCCGCGCCCGGGTGGAAGTACCGGGTCAAGGTGCTCGACGCCGACCTCGAGATTCTTGCCGTGAACGGCGTCGCGCGGATCGTGCAGGACGATCTGGAGAACACCTACGACGCATGCTTCGAGGACGCCGGACGTAAATCATGCAACATCTTGCCTTGATCGCACTCGCGTCCAATGGATCGAAACGACGCAAGTCACCTTGAACGGCGAGCAGAGCGCGGGTGCCGCGATGAGGCGCCCGATTCCGCGGCGGCGGCCATTGCGTCGGTCCGCGTGCGTGCTGGTCCCGAGCGGCTATATACTGGCGCCGCCCAAGCGCGTCTATATAGAGGGGTCGTGATGGAGGATTCGCAGTAGGCGGCTGAGCCTTACCGAGACCGTGCATGACCAAGCTGCCCTGCCCGCCTGAGCTGTGGCCCGCCTTCTCGGCGCTGCTGGACGAGGCTCTCGAATTGGCCGAGAGCGAGCGTCCCCGATGGCTCTCAGCCCTCGGCGCCGAACATGCCGCCGTGCGTCCCTGGCTGGTCCGGGTGATCGCCCGCGACGGCAACACCGTGCGCGCGGGCTTCATGGAGTCACCTTCCACCCCCAATCCGGTGCCGGAGTTCTCCGCGGGCCAAGTCATTGGACCCTATGTGCTGGAGCGGCCGCTGGGCAGTGGCGGAATGGGCGAAGTCTGGCTCGCGGCACGCCGCGACGGCATGCTGAACCGCCAGGTCGCCTTGAAACTGCCCTACAGCCACATCATCGCCGGCGTGTTGCGCCGGCGTTTCGAGCGCGAGCGGGACATCTTGGCGGCGCTGTCGCACCCCCATATCGCCCAGCTGTACGACGCGGGGGTAGCCGAGTCGAAATACCCCTACCTGTCGATGGAATGGGTCGATGGGGTCGAATTGAATCAACACTGCGCGGCGGCGAAGCTGACGCTGGACCACCGCCTGGATCTGTTCCTGCAAATCCTCGATGCCGTCGGGTATGCGCATGGCCGTCTGATCGCACACCGCGACCTCAAACCGTCCAACATCCTGGTCACCAAGCAGGGCCGGATAAAGCTCCTGGATTTTGGCATTGCCAAATTATTGAGCACGGAGGCCGACAGCGGATCGACTCAATTGACGCGGATCGGCAGTTGCATGGCCACGCCGGGTTATGCGGCGCCCGAACAACTCGCCGGCGAACCCATCACGGCGGCCGTCGATCTGTATGCCCTCGGCGTGGTGCTGCACGAGCTTCTCACCGGCGGCCGGCCGCATCGCGATGCGCGCAAGGCCGCGCTCGAACGCACCGATGCCGGCCGCGCCTCGTCGCACATCGAGCCCGACCACGCCGTGACGGTCGGCGGTCTCACCTCCAAGCAATTGCGGCGCGCCTTGAGCGGCGACCTCGATGCCATCATCGCCAAGGCGCTCGAGTTCGATCCGGCCAGACGCTATTCCTCGGCCGAACTCTTCGCGCTCGACATTCGACACAGCCGCCGGCACCGCCCCATTTCCGCGCGCCGCGTCGGCGCCGCCACTCTCGCCGGGAAGTTCGTCCGCCGTCACTGGATCGGTGTCGGCATGTCGGCTGCCCTGCTCCTGGTGCTGATCGGCGGCAGCGCCGGCATCGCGTGGCAGGCCGTGCGCGCCGAACGCGAAGCGCAGCGGGCCACGACCATCAAGGACTTTCTGGTCGGGGTGTTTCGCGCCAGCGACCCCCGCATCGCCTCCGACAAGCCGCGCGGGGAGATCACCGCTCGGGATCTTTTGGACGTCAGTGCGAAACGCATCGAGGTGAGCTTCGCACGGCAACCGGAAACACAAGTCGAACTCCTTGGTATCACCGCGGACATCTACCGGGAACTGGAAGAAACCCAACGGTCCAACGCCCTCTATGCGCGTGAAACCGAAATCGCAAGCAAGTACTACGGTGCAGCCAATGCCCACGTCATTGACGGCCTGCTGGGTCAGGCGGACAACGCCGACAAGGACGGCGACGATGCGCGATCCTTGGCGCTGCTTGCCCAGGCAGATCCTCTGATACGGGACGCCCATTTGGACGGTTCGCCAATTCGCGCTCGCTGGCTTTTGATGAAGGGGGAAGCGCTGTTCGATGATCCTGCAAAGGGCGATGAGGCGCAGTGGTCTCTGGAAGCTGCTGCCAACTTATTCAAGTCGGCAGCGCCAGAGGATCCGCGCTATCCGGATGCGTATATGGATCTGGGCGCTTTGACGCAAGAGCGCTCACGGTTCGCGGATTCCGCCCGTAACTACCAAAAGGCAATCTCGATTGCCCTGCCGAATGTGGAGCTACGGGGCGACCTGATGCTCGCATCGCAAGGTCTCGCGGTCGCACTCGAACGTCTGGGGGACTTCAAAGGGGCTGCGGCCGCGTTCGAAACTGGTACCGACCTTGCCACCCGCACCTATGGCCGCGACAGCCAACACTACTGGGCTATTTCGTCGGACTGGGCGCTGTTCCGCTACGAACGCGGGGACCGTGAGGCTGCATTGGATGCCTTCGAGACCTTAGTGCGCAATCTGCCAGCCGCAACCGCACCATTTCGCAATGCCACCGACGCGCTGGAGGCGGCTGAGGTGCTCCGCAAATATGGCTATTGCCTTGCCGTCGACGGACAAGGCCCCCGCGCAGTCCAGCTCCTCGAACAGGCACGGGGACTTCTTACGAATTCCGCGGCGCATGCATTCGACGTGGGTCGCCTCGAATCCGATCTCGGCATTGCTTACCAAGCCGTAGGTCGAACGGAGGACGCCCGCGCTGCCTATTCGGCTGCGCTTATGAGCTTGCAATTGCAAAATGCGCCCCCTGCGAGGCTCGCGCGTGCACTCGAACGTTGGGGCGAATTTTTAGCGGCCCAGCACCGACTGGCTGACGCCGAGAATGCATTTAACGAAACCCTGCGCCTTTCAGAGGACCAAGGCAATGAGTCCGCAATCTACGCCCGCGTCGGCTTGGCCATGATTGCAGTGTCCCGCGGAGACGCTCATGCGGCATTGGACGCCAGCAGCCAAGCCATGAATCAACTCGCTCACATAAAGGGCGATTTTGATATTCGGATTGAACCCACTGTATGGGCAACTCGTGCACGGTCCTTGTTCCTGGCTGGCGACACAGTCAATGCTCGAATCCTTGCGACGCGAGCCCGCGAGGCAGTAAAAATCTACTACTCTCCCGGCAGTAGTGTGGCAGCTGGAGCTGACGCACTAGCCCGTAACTTTCCAGAGTAATGTGCCGACCTAGGCCGCCAAATAGGGACATCAACGGACGAGTGCCGCAGCTGCGGCACACCATCTAGAGCGCTTGCCGTTGGAAGTAGCGTCAACCGTGCCCAGTCTTGACACTCAGCTCCCGCTTGCGTCGGCCAAAGTAATAACCAACCGCCACGCCCAAGATCGCCACGACGATGATGATGAACAGACAGTGATCGTGGATTCGGTTGCCCGAGGATTGATCCTTGCCACCATCCGGATTGGCCGACACGACCCCCGGCCTGGACGCATTGGAATCCGCCGGCCCCTGTCCGCGAATTCCCTGCCAGCCCAACCGCGCCTCAACCGAATGCAGCAACTGAGTGAGTTCGGCAGTTGCGGACCCGTTGAAATCGATTTGATATCTCATGAACAGCAGCTCCTTGTCGTTGTAAGACACCATGCGGCCGGCCCTGCAGCGGGCACGGCCCCTGGTGATCCCCGGACTCCAAGGATATAACGCTATTTTTGGTCCGCGGCCGACATTTTTTCACAGCGTTGGACAGATCGTCGGAACTTGTCCGGCTTGTGGGTCCGCAAAAACCGATGAGAACTGGCGGCGGCATTGCAGCGAGGTGAGGCCTCACTGCAGCTTGTCGTACCAAACTTAGGTTGATAACAGGGAAAGTCTCGCGCTGCTGGATAAAGCGGCGCGGAAACGAGCCCGCTCGAAGCGAATTGAAACGCCCGCAGCGGATATTTTCCGTTCTCGGTAACGCCCCGCCCATTGGTGCACGAGCCGCTACTCAGCGCGCACTTTGATGACTTCACTCTTCGACGTCGGTGGAGGAACGGGCTCACCCGCTTCGCGCAACGCCTCGATGTGGAGTTCAATGCCCTCGCGAATCCGCTTCAGTACCTCTCGGCGCGTTTCGCCAACGGCAACACAGCCAGGAAGATCCGGCGCAAGGCAAGCGCCAAAACTATCTTCGCTGGACATAGCCTCATTCAAGTTTGCCAGCCACGGCCAGAAGCACTAAAGATGGCCAAAACTCTCAATACGCTCACGAGGCACCGCTAATCCAGCCCTGTTTCTGAAATTGCTTCTTGAGTGCAGCGGCGATTTCTTGGACGATCTGTTGGGCCCTACCTTCAATCGCGTTGCCGCCGCTCTCCTGCCCGTGCGCGTTGATCCCGGAGGTGACGATCAGGCCCGCCGGGCTGTGAGTGCCGGCCAAGGACGCAAGCCCCACTGATGCCCCCGGAGCTTTGTTGCCCGTGGCTTCCACGTCGCGCGATCCGAGCAGGTACATTCCGGTGGCCGTCTTCTGGTAGACCTCCACCTCGACCTTCAGCTCGGATTCCCCGGCGGTCAACCCGATACTGACCCGCTCCGCGGCGCTGCCCTGTTGGATAGAGAGGAGGGAGCCCTCGATAACCACATCGTCGACCTGCGGTCTCGAATCTGCCGACGCATTCGTGGCGGGCAGGCCCATGGCCCGGATCTGCTGGACAAGCTCTGTCGCTATCGCGGACCCCAACTGTCGCCCCTCGGAAATCTGCTGGGACGTGAGCGGCGCAGCGCGCTGAGATCCCTGGCCGGCAAGGACGGACTGGGCAGCCACTTCGGCAGGCATGGCGGCAAAATTGTAAACCCAGATCTGATTGGGCTGCATGAGGTTTCCGGTCGCAAGATTCTCGCGCTCGGTTTCCTTGGTCGAGGCGCACCCAGCCGCCATGGAAAGGGCGAACAGACAGACCGCGCCGCAGCCAACGCGCCGACGGCGATAAGGTGAATTCACTGGGCTCATGATCACTCCATTCAAATAAGGTAACGCAGTCTTCGTGAACGACCACAACATGCGCTGGCTGTATCGGCGTTGGCCCCGCCGAACTGTTGCCGCGGCGAGGTAGCCATCACGATGCCGACCTCGTTGACCCTGGCTTCAGCCGTCAGCATCTGCTGCATGACAGCCTCCGTGGCGACGGTGGGAAAGCCGCGCTCAAGATTTGCGCTTGCGGCAATTGCCATATCTCACACGTCCGCGTCAGAGCATGATTGCTACCAATTATCACAATGCTACTGGCGCAAGAGCGGGTCTATAAGCACAAGGGGCAATGACAGCATCCGAACGGGAATGCATGCACCCGAGTTCTTCACGACTACTGCACACCGATAGAGATCCGGGTGGTTCGTTACCCGTCAAAGACGGCAAAGTCGTGGTGGCCTCACTGACGACTCACCTGGCCCGATCATTGGTCAATAGTGAGCATTAGTGAATTGCGTTGATTGCCCAGGGACCGTCGGGCGGCGGCGAATCGCCGCCCGGCCCGGTATCCAATTAGCTCGACGCGGTCGCGAGCTAGGATATGTTGACCACCGTCGTGTGGTCGGCGGTCACCACAATACCGGTAATGACCGGGCTGAACGTCACGGCGGGGTTCGGCAGCGCCCGATTGTCCAGCGCGGCCTGACAAGTGAAGGCCACGGTGTACGTGCCGGGCGGCAGTGCCGTGAATTGGTAGGCGTACGGCGGCACCGAAGTCGCAACCGGCAGTGTCGAGGTCAGCGGCTGGTTGGTATCGGTGGACGGTGCGCTGCTGTTCCAGTCCTCCGGCACCGTCACGTTGCCGCTGTACAGATAGACACCGGGTGTGCACCCGCTCGGCAGAGCGCTCGTGACTTGACCCTGGATGCTGCCGAGAGCGATGTCGACCGTCGCGGTCTGGCCGGCAGTTACGGTCGCGTCGAGACCACCGCTATCTGCTGTGCTAATTGGGATCTGTGCCGGCCCGGTAATTGGCGGCGACGTAGGCGTGTCGATCACTGTCGGCCAGCCCGGAATCTTCGGCCAAATCAATATCGGCAATTTTCCTCAGCCGCAGCTGGTCTATCCGCAGCCGGTGGTGGTCCAACAAACGCCGCAATTCATTTCGGCCCCGCCGATTTACCTGCACGTACCGCCAGGGCACGAGAAGCACTGGAGCAAGCATTGTGCGCAGTACAACGCTTGCGGCCGGCGGGTCTACTTCGTGCGCGATGACTGGTACAACAACGAATACGTACCACGATACCAGCACGAGCACGGCGACCACGATCATGCTGAGGGCCATGGTCATGGTGAAGGTCATGACAAGGGGCACGGCCATGACGAAGGACACGATCATTAGGCCGGTCCAACTGAATCTACGAGGAACGAATCGTGCGTTTTCGCTCAATGACCTCGACGGCGAAGAGGCTATCGTACCGCTAGGCCCGCGCCTCCAATGTCGCCCGGGTTATTTGGCGGATTTCGCGCTCTCGACTACAGATCGAGCTGCATCTTTTGGAATTCATCTGATTGTTCGGCCCGTAGTGATTCGAGGACCTCGGAGAATGGACGCGGCTTTTCGACCCCGTATCCTTGGGCGTAGTCGATTCCGAACTGCCGCAGGCGCGTGATGATGGACGCGTCTTCGGCATATTCGGCGACCGTCTCGATACCCATTTCGCGCGCCAACCCGGAAATCGCTCGTACGGTTGCCGCCGATTGCGGATTGGTGAGCAGATCGGTCACGAAGCTGCCGTCGATCTTGACCCGATCGACCGGCAGGCTCTTGAGGCAATTGAAGGAGTTTACACCCGTGCCGAAGTCATCAAGGGCAAAGCGGCAGCCCATCGCGCGCAATTCGCGGATAAAGACAAGCGCCTTGCCAGGGCTCGACACGGCCGCAGTCTCGGTGATCTCAAAAGTCAGAAGCGAGGGTAGCAGACGAGAGCGTTCAATCGAACGCTTCGTCATTTCCAGAAATGCTTCGTCTATGAGCGAGGGACCGCTGATATTGATCGACAGCGAGATCTGCCCTGCCAACAGCTCCGCGTGATAACGCGCAGCTTCAGCGAGGGCATATTCGATTACCCACGCGTCGATAGCGGATTCCATCTGATAGCGCTGTGCGGCTGAAAACAACGATGCCGGAGCGCGATTCTCATGGGTCTCATCGAGAGCTCGCAATAGCAGTTCGTAACCGGCTGGGGCACCCTGACCCTGCAATGGCAGAATTTTTTGCGCATAGAGCGTCAAACTGTTCTCGCGCAGAACGTCCTGAAGTCGCCCCAGGGCGATTAGATCGTCGTGGCGATGAATCATCGAGTGGTCACTATCGGTGTAGATTTCAATGCGCCCGCGACCGTGGTCCTTTGCGGTCTTGCACGCCAACTCGGCCAGGGTCAGCGCCTGGACGAAACCCTCCGGCTTGGTGAAGGTGGCGATGCCACAGCTGAAGGTGAGCACGGCTTTTCCCTTGAGAAGACTGCCGCTGGCTTGGATAAGAGTTTCTTGCAGCGCTTGGGCGGCGCGCACCGCCTCCTGCAGGTGCGTGCTCGGCGACACAATCACGAAAACATCACCCGCAATGCGTCCGCCGAGTGTCCCCGCAGGCAATCTCGAGGGCTCGAGAAGCCTGGCGATCTGGCGGATGAGCTCATCGCCAACGTCAAATCCAAGGGTCTCGTTGATCACATGCAGGCGATCGAGATTGAGATAGGCGACGCAGTGTTCCAGGTCGTCGGTTGGGACTGGCCAGTCATCGATCTGCATCTGCAGCGCGGCGCGCGTGTGAAGGCCTGTGGCCGCATCGAAATGCGTCTCGAGCAGTGCGGCTGCCTGGCGGCTTAGATGCTGTGCGACATAGAGATGCTCGCGGGTGAAGTCAGGCGTTTCAGGTGAGCGTAAGAAAACGAGGACACCGGAAGGGCGATTCCCACGGCCAGTCACCGGCACTGCGAGAACCTTGAACCCGCCGTAGGCGGCCTTGGGTGAATTGATCCTCAATGGACGATCGTGGCGCTGCATCCAGTCCAGAATGGGCGCCTGCAGACGGTGGAGCGTCGCATTTGCCAACTGTTTCTGGTTCCCCGCACTGCGCGCCAAACTCAGCCGTTTGCCGGGTACCAGAACCGCTCCGAGCTCGCAATGCAAATGTGCGACGGAGGCCCTCATCAGACGTGCGAGTAGCTCACGATGATCTGCTCCTGATGAGGTCGCCGACCCCACCTCGAGCAGCCACTGCAATTCGCTCGCGGACTCGCGGGAAAATCCGCCCGGCTGCACTTGAGACACGGGTTGCGAAAGTTCGCGTCCGACACACGCCAACGCGGGTGCCAAGTGTGCCCGCACTTCCTCGATAGTGAGCTCAGGCCGCCCCGGTGTGACGCCAGTTACCAGAAGACACGCACCCGAATGAGCACCTTCTGCGGCTTGCACAGTCAGCGTTGCGATACGGCGGGCAGCCGTTAGCGGGACGATAGAGTCGGTGCACCGACTTCCCGAGCGCAGGGCCTCCGTCAACGCGGTGGAGACGCGGGCCATCACCTCGGAAGTGAGGTCCTCGCCGCGGTTCCAGACTATGCACGAAGACCGATCCAGAAAGGCGATTGAACGGAGGGATGGAAGCAGTCGTTGAATCAGGTCCGCATAGTCTTCAAGAAACTGACGGTCAGCTCTTGTCGTACACGATGACATTACTTCCTTGGCCCGCTAAGGCGGCTGAGCGACAGCGTAGGCTATCCCCTCCCGGAAGAACCTCAGTGTGACGCTTGTATAGAATTTGGTGATTCGTGCCCGCTCGCAATGCTGCAATGCGGCACCGCTTACGGGCCTCGTCCCGGTTCTTTGGCTCGTGACAAATCACACCCTTGGCCGCTGGCGGCAGGAATCGTGCCTCAAAACACCAGCAGATGACGTCCATCACGCCGTGACGTGTCCGAGCGTGACCACAATGGCAATTGGGTGCTGCCCTACATGCTGGATGCAACCGGATATGCGGCAAATTGGACAAATCGCACTGCTCTGCGTCATCGGGTGGGCAACCGCGGCAGCGGCTTCCGCTCAGCGGCCCCTCATCGACCGGATCGAGATGCTCGACTGGTCCGATCCGGAACGTGCGATGCAAATTATCGACACGATACCGACACCCGCTGAAAGTCGCGCTTCCGAGGTTCAGATGCTCGAAGTGCGCGGTATCGTGTATGTCGACGTGCGCCGGGATTCCGACGTCGATGCGACAATTGTGCATCTGCAGAGGATCGCGCAAGACGGTGATCAGTCAGCCGTCTTAGCGGCGCACTATGTCAGGGCCTACTCACTCTATCAGCATGACCAATACGCAGCCGCCAGCGCTGAACTGAGCGGTGTTGATATCGAATTCATCGACACGAACGCCGAGCGCTATCGATTCTCGATTCTACGCGGTAACACCCTGCGTACGCTGGGTCAGGCCGAGGCTGCGTTGCCGTTTCTCGAGAGTGCTTTGGACATCGCGCAGGATATGCAGGACGATGTACGCGTCCTACACGCCATGCTGTGGTTGGCTCACATTTACACGAATACCGGCAATTTTGATCGCGCATCGGATCAGTTGGAGACCGCCCGACGCCTGGCGAAGATGCTCGACGACGAGGCGGCGCTGGTCGAAATTGAGGGTCGTGTGTCGGACATCGCCGATCGACGAGGGGATCGATCCGCGGAGCGCCGGGCGAGTCTGGCGTCACTCGAGCACGCCAAACGTGCTGGAAGCGACAAGTGGCTGGCGCATGCGCTGGTCAATCTGGCTGATTCTTATCTGAAGACTCGCGACTTCGGTGAGTCGCTCAAGTATTCCAAACAGGCGCTGCCGCTCGCGATGAAGCTGCGTGAAAGTGGTGTGGAGACAATCGTATTGTTCAACGAAGGCCTTGCATACATCGGCCTCGGCAACATAAAGCTGGGGGAGAAATTGGCCCAAGGCGCTATAGCCGAAGCCGTCGCCGCTAACAACCTGCTAGACGCCAAGGAACTCTTGCGCGAATACGCGAATGCCCTGGAGCACGCCGGGTATTTGATGATGGCAATTCAGGCCTACCATCGGTATGACGAAGCAAGCGAGAAAACCATGACGAACACGCGTCAGCGCGCGTTTCTGGAACTATCGGCTAGATTTGAGGACGAGCGCAAAGCACGCGAGCTCGAACTTTTGCGGCGCGATAATGCGCTCAAAGCGGCCGAAATGCACGCGCAGCAATTGCGGCAGCAGCTTATCCTTGCCGCCGCCTTATTCGTGACCTGCATTTGTGGTGCACTCTTTTGGGCATTTAGTCGAGTGAGGAAAGCCAACGATCGTCTACGCTTCAACAGTGAGCGCGACGCGCTGACTGGCTTGCGTAATCGTCGTTACTTCGATGAACACGTGCTGACCGTCGAAGGCGCGCGCCCGATCGGAGGCTGCGTAATGCTGGCGGATCTCGATCATTTCAAACGAATCAACGATACGCTGGGCCACCCGGCGGGAGACGCGGTGTTGGCGACTGTGAGCCATCGCCTTTCTGCAGCGTTGCGCGAGAACGATAAACTCGTTCGTTGGGGCGGGGAGGAATTCCTT
>Ga0074045_10005651_pt1 | contig 10867 bp, 8 predicted proteins | sample BogForMeECP23OM2_FD_94442 | JGI IMG/M metagenome (GOLD analysis project Ga0074045, IMG submission 94442) | Bog forest soil microbial communities from Calvert Island, British Columbia, Canada - Bog Forest MetaG ECP23OM2 | ecosystem: Environmental > Terrestrial > Soil > Wetlands ... | reverse complement strand
TACATCGACATCTGCCTGATGCACTGTCTAACCGAACGCGATTGGACGGAGCGCTTCCAGGGCGTGATGGACGTGCTCTCCGAAGCAAAGGAAAAGGGAATTATCCGCGCGCACGGCTGCTCCTGTCACTCCATCGAAGCGCTGCGCGCCGCCGCCAAATCGCCCTGGGTCGAAGTGGATTTGGCGCGGATCAACCCGATCGGCTCGCACATGGACGCTTCACCCCAGGAAGTCGTCAGCGTTTTGCGAGAAATGAAGGCCGCCGGCAAAGGCATTATCGGCATGAAGATTCTGGGACAAGGCGACCTGCGCGGACGTGTTGACGACGCGACCCGCTACGCGCTGTCGCTCGGCGTGCTCGACGCGTTCACCATCGGCGCCGAAAGCAAAACAGAGCAGCAAGATCTGATGCGCAGCGTCACCGCCGCATAGGCAACGCAAGGTGCGCAGCGCCCAACCGCGAACCCTGACTGAGAAACCATATTTTCGCGATCACTCCCGCTAGAATCTCAGCAGGTTCTCCATGGACACCGCCCGCATCGCCGCCCTCCTCGAACCCTTCCTGCAGCGACCGCTCTCCCCATCCCAACTCGATCAAATATCGACGTACATCGATCTATTACTCCGCTGGAACGCCCGCATTAACCTGACTGCCATCCGCAATGAAGAAGAAATCGTAACCCGCCACTTCGGCGAATCCTTCTTCCTGGCAAGCCACCTCCTCCCGCAGGGAAATTTCCCAGCGCCCTCGAATCCACCGCGCGTCCTCGATATTGGCTCCGGCGCCGGATTTCCCGCGCTTCCCCTGAAGATCTGGGCACCGTACCTCCATCTCGCGCTAGTCGAATCGAATCACAAGAAGGCGGCCTTCCTCCGAGAAGTGGCCCGAGCACTTACATTGACCAACATCAATGTAATCACCGACCGAGCGGAAGTCCTGGCCGCAAGCCCCGACGTCCCCCAAGCCGATGTAGTAACCCTCCGAGCCGTGGAGCACTTCGACGCCGTCCTCCCCATGGCCGTGACTTTCCTGGCCCGCAACGCAAGTCTAGCCCTGCTAATAAGCACCGCGCAGCTCCCCCACCTGACCACCATGGCCACCGTAGATTGGCGCCAACCAATAAGCGTCCCTCAGTCACATACAAGGGTATTATCGATCGGTGTACGCAGGTGAAGTGGGACATAACATCTCATCAGACGCATGAAGTGGAAATCGAAGACCTTATTTTAGGAATCGCAACGGAACAAGTGGTACATAAATAAGATTGTCTCATAATGAGATTGTGTCTGAATGAGTGTTCCACGTGAAACACTTCTCCATTTTGCAAGCCCCGGATTCAGAAGTCAGTGATGTGTTTCACGTGAAACACATCGGCACGCGACCGATCCCTCATTGACCGAAAACTTCTCGTAATGTTCCACGTGAAACATTCGGCCACGATTTGCACAGCAATCTAGCGTTGATTTCGCAGATGGGTTCGCATATTCTGACCCGCAACACCAAGAAAATAAAATCATGGGACGTGTCATCGCAGTTGCCAACCAGAAGGGTGGCGTCGGCAAAACTACGACCGCCATCAACCTTGCCGCCTCACTCGCCGCTGCCGAAGTCAACACGCTGCTGGTCGACTGCGATCCGCAGTCGAACTCGACTAGTGGTCTGGGCCTGGTGAAGAATCCGGAACGCATCAGCATCTACGACGTGATGATGGGTGCGGCCTCCGCTGAGGAGGCGCTGCAGCTTACCGAACTCGAACAGTTGTGGCTGATTCCATCCCACAAGAATCTGATCGGCGCGAACCTTGAACTGGTGGCGGCGGAGCGGCGCGAGTATCGTCTGCGCGACGCGCTCGATAGTTTGCGCGAGCGCTTTCAGTTCATCGTGCTGGACTGTCCGCCAGCGCTTGATCTGCTTACGCTGAACGCGCTGGTTGCCGCGGATGGAGTGCTGATCCCGATGCAGGCGGAGTACTTCGCGCTCGAGGGTGTGTCGGAGTTGCTCGACACGATCGAGAGGATACGGGTCGATCTGAATCCCAGGCTGGTGGTTGAGGGCGTGGTGCTCACCATGTTTGATGAGCGCACGAACCTGGCGCAACAGGTGGCGGAGGAGTTGAAGAAATACTTTGGAGACAAGCTGTGCACGACGACGATCCCGCGGAACATACGGCTGGCGGAGGCTCCGAGCCATGGGCAGCCGGCGCTGGTGTACGACGTGCGGTCGCGGGGGGCGGAGAGCTACATACGTTTGGCGAAGGAGATCCTGGACCGGCAGGCGGGAACGGCGAGCGGTTCGGGGGAGGCGGCTTAGATCGATGGATGTGAATATTTATGTTAATCGATATATAGGCGCTCCCAAGAACTAACGTCTTAGCCACAGGGGGCACTGGGGAACACAGGGGTGGACTGACGGAGCCTGGGAGACAGGGATCTCCGGGTGAGAAGCAGGTCCTTCGCTGCGCTCAGGATGACAAATTTTGAAAGGTCCGGCAGACCAAGAGTCCGGCAGACTAAGGTCGGGCAGATCAAGGGAGATCGTTTGATGACTACATCGAATGCGGTAACGGCGGATAAGACGACGGCTAAGGTTAGCGAGAAAGTGGCGGAGAAGCGGCGGGCTTTGGGTCGAGGGCTCGAGTCTCTTTTGCCGGGGCCACGGGTGGTGACGGTGCCGGCGGCTCTCGTGGTTCCGCCGAGTAGACTCACGGATGGGGCTCCCGATTCTTTGTCTTCATCTCGTTCTTCTTTTTCGTCGGCTTCTTCTCCTTTTGCCTCCGCTGCTGAATTCGGTGGTGGACGGCCGGGCGCGGCCGTCGCTCCACTTCCTGGGACTTTGGACACTTTGCAGGCGGCGGCTTCGGGGACGACTGCGGATGGGGAGCCGGTGTTTTTGGTGACGATGGATCAGATTGATCAGAATCCGTACCAGACTCGAAGGCAATTCGATCAGGCCGCTCTTCAGGAACTGGCGGACTCGATCGCGGTGCAGGGCGTGTTGCAGCCGATTGCGGTGCGTCCGGGGAAACAGGGCCGGTTCGTCCTGATTCTGGGGGAGCGGCGGTTGCGGGCTTCGAGGATCGCGGGGAAGCCGACGATTCCGGTGATTGTGAAGCGGGTTTCGGAGCAGCACGCGGCGGAGATGACACTGGTCGAAAACCTGCAGCGAGAGGACCTGAATTGCATGGAACAGGCGGAGGCGTTCGCGAACTTGAGCACGCGGTTCAAGATGACGCAGGAGGACATTGGGAGGCGGGCGGGTGTGTCGCGGGAAAAGGTGTCAAATTTCATGCGGCTGCTGACGCTGCCGGAAGGCGTGATTGGGGCGCTGCAGAAGGGACGGTTGACGTATAGCCACGCGCGGGTGCTGTTGACGCTGCGGGATGACGTCCAGATCTGGAAGTACGCGCAAAAGGCGATGGTGGAGAAGATGTCGGTGACGAAGCTGGAGGACCTGGTGCTGGGGGTGAGTGCGCCGGCCGGGCTGGACGAGCCGAAAAAGGGAGGCGGAGCGCGGTGGGTGGATCCGAATGTGAAGGCGGCGCAGCGGTCGCTGGAGACGGTGCTGGGGGTGAGGGTGCGGATTCGGGATCGGAAGGGACGAGGCAAGATTGTGATCGAGTATGGGACGCTGGAGGACTTTGATCGGGTTGTGCGGATGTTGAAGGGGAAGTGAATTGCTCGCATTCAGACGGTGAGGATAGCCCGGGTGCCGTCCCTAGCGGGACTTGATTTTTCCTTCTTTTGCCTTCCCGGGCACTTACGTGCCGGGCTTTCCTGTTCCGCCGCTTCGCGGCTGGAGCGCGCGCTGGCGACGGGAGAGGAATCTTGCGAGTAACAATTGGAATGAGCCTGCCATTTGGAGTTGTGGATTGGTGGGCGCGGCTTTAAGTTGTTCATGAAGACCATCTCGGAGTGCTCGCTTGTCCCACTTTTTACTCTGCTGATTCTCCCTTAGCTTATGGGCGCGCGTAATTGGGAACTTGCGGAGGGAATCTGGGTAGTAACAAGTGGGATGAACAGGCTGAGAAAAGTACTTGCTCTGCTACAGTCTGACCTCAGCGGCTAAAGCCGCCATTGATTTTGTAAAACTTACGGCGCGGCTGAAGCCGCGCCCCTTCAAAGCAAACTCAAAACTCGATTCGACCGCCCGCCGCTAAAGGGGCATTTGATTTCGAGGATTGTGGCATCGCTAAAGCGATGCCCTGCTACGAAGCCGGAGTTTTTCCGCAGCCGGATGAAGCGGCCCTACCCAAATGATTTGCGAGACAGATTTTCTGTAATCCGCTTCTTGTTACCGTAATTTCTCGTATTCCGCTTTCGCCTGCTTCAGAATTGGGAGATCGGGATCGGCATCTTTCCAGGCGGCAAAGAAATCCTGATAGGCGGACTTAGCGGCGGCGGTGTTGGCCTCGAGGGCTTGGGCGCGACCCAGTCCGAGATGGGAGAGAGCGTAGCTAACGTCAACGGGGCTCACGCCGCGGTGGTCGAGAATCTTCTGGTACTCGGTTGCGGCCTTGGCACCATCCTTCGAGCGCAGGTAGGCCTCGCCTCGAGTAAAGTTGATCCAGTACCCGGCGCTGCCGGGGCCGCTGCCGAATTCGTAGGGCGCCGCTACTTGCAGTCGCGCCACGGCCTGGGCTGGTTGGTCGTGCTGCAGGTCGGACAAAGCCTGGGCTAGTGGAACCGCGACCTTGTTGAGTAGTGTGTTGGTGGGAAACTGGCGAACCAACTCTTCCGCAATTTTCTGGCTGCGCGCTGTGTCTCCAGTCGCGGCTGCCACCACCATAACAATCCGACGAGTGTCGCGGTCTTGCGAGGTGGCGAGAGCCTGGGACATTTTCTGTCGCGCTTCCGCGAGATTGCCCAGGCGCGCTTCGTCCCATGCCTGCAGCGCGAGAATGACGCCGCTGAATTCCTTATATCCCAGTCGCTGGGCGCTACTTTCAGCTTGAGCGTATGCGGCGCGGGAGGCCTGCAGCTTGCCCTGTGCGCACTCGCCGCGTGCATGGATCATGAGCATGATCGGTTCGTCCGATTTCCCAGCAGCTAATTCCAGTTCGCGCTGCTGGGCGGCTTTATCGCCGCGAATGAAGGCGAGTTCAAAGAGCGTGAAATGGATCGAGTTTCCCATGTTCTGCGCGACCCCCTTCTCGGCTACATCCCGGGCTTCGTCAACGCGATTAAGGCGTTCGTAGGCATCGGCGACATTCTGGTAGGCGTAGCTGTCTTTGGGATCGATGCGCATCGCCACACTGGAGCTAGCCAGAGCCTTTTCCTGCTGCCCGATGGCCTGGTAGCGCAAAGCGAGGTTGTCGCGCGGCGCGGTATCGCGCGGATAGGTTTGTATAAACTGCTCGTAGACCTCGATGGCCTTGTCGTCGTCCTCGTTGACAATGTCGTAGTAATGCGACGATATGTACAGTCTTTCGCGTTCGCTGGCTCTCTCCTTCAGGTCAAATGCCTTGGTGATAAAACTCGCGGCCAGCTCGTCCTGGGTGAGATTGCTGTAAGCCACGCCGAGGGTCGCATTCGCCAAGGCAAAGTTGGGGTCGAGTTCGACGGCGCGCTTGAGATGCGGAATGGCCTTGGCATCATTGAGTAACAGATGCTCGGCTTGTCCGAGGCTGAATGCCTGCAAGGCCTCGAGCGACGAAGTGGTGGCCTGTTCGAGCGGCGTGGCGAACTTCTGCACCGAGCCGATGGACTCGCCGAGCTTGCCGCGCAAGCTGGATGCGGCATGGTCGAGCGATTTGAGGACTTGCTCCTTGCTGTTGGCCTCGACCTCCGCGCGAGCCAGGACGTCGCCGGTTTGGGCATTCAGTGCGGAAAGAGTGATGACGTAGTGAGTGCCCAGGCTGGCGATGGAGCCGGCGAGCATGGCCTTGGCGCCTTCGCGCATGCTGATCTCGCGGGCAACGTCGTTGGTGATGCGTTCGTCGGGCGGGCGGCCCATGAAACGCAGGGCTTCGCGAATGCGGGATTCGGGCAGCAGATTCAGGTAGGGGGATTGCTCGAGTTGGACGGCGAGGGCCTGCTTCAAGGTTCCGTCGAACACGGAATCGCCGGTGGTGTTGACGAAGTCGGCGAGAACGACGGTGTCTTTTTCGGTGAGGGCGGTGGCGCGGCGGGCGCGGAGGAACAAGCCTCCGGCGATGAGGGCAGCGATCAGTACCGCGGCGGCGGCGATGGCGGGAATCTTCCAGGATTTCTTCTGCGCCGCGGGAACAGCGGGCGCCGAGCTGCGCTCGGCGGGACGGACGAATGCGTCCGTCCCTACGTGGATCGGAGTGGAAGCGGACGAAATTGGCTGCTGAACGGGTCTTGAACCGGAATCGTGCGCTGCCGCAACGGAGCCGGAGCTCGCCGCTACGGCGCGTCCGGTATCGGTGTCGCGCTTGAGGCGCTGCAGGTCGGCGCGGATGTCGGCGGCGTGCTGGTAGCGGAGATTGCGATCTTTTTCGAGCGCCTTGTTGATGATGTCTTCGAGCTTTGGGGGCAGATCGGGGTTGAGGCGAATCGGGGAAACGGGAGCGCGATCGAGGATCGCCTGAAAAATCAGCGCCGAGGTGTCTCCGCGAAACGGAACCATGCCGGTGGCCATTTCATAGAGCACGGCTCCGAAGGAAAACAGGTCGGTGCGGGGATCGAGTTCCTTTCCCTTCGCCTGTTCGGGAGACATGTAGGCGACGGTGCCAATCGCGGAACCGGGACTGGTGAGGTGCTCCTCGACGAGGGAGGATTCAACCGTGACGCCGGCGGGCTCCGATGGCCGCGCGGCGGGCTCGGTGACTTTTGCCAGGCCAAAATCCAGGATCTTGGCGTGGCCGCGCTTGGTCACAAAAATGTTTGCGGGCTTAATGTCGCGATGGACAATACCCAGCGTGTGCGCGGCGTCGAGCGCATCGGCAATCTCGATGCCGAGGGAAAGGAATGTATCGAGCTCCATGGGACGATTGCCGATGATGTGTTTCAGGGTTGCGCCGTCAAGGTACTCCATGACGATGAAGGCCTTGCCGTCCTGCTCGCCAATGTCGTAAATGGTGCAGATATTGGGATGATTGAGCGCGGATGCAGCCCTGGCCTCGCGGCGGAAACGCTCGAGGGACTGGCGGTCCCCGGCTACATTTTCGGGGAGGAATTTGAGGGCGACGAAGCGATTGAGGCGGGTGTCCTCGGCTTTATAGACGACGCCCATGCCGCCGCCGCCTAATTTTTCGACGATGCGGTAATGCGAGATAGTCTCGCCAACCATCCGGTCTCCTGCGCTGGGCTGAAATCTTACGGTCGGGCATCGGGCAAGTCAACCGAATGGAAATCAGGCTGACCCACTACCGACACTTCCTCGTGATGACAGGGGATTGGGATTTGGGTAGTGTGGCAGGTGTTATTTTCGCTGAGTGTGAGGGGACATGGGACTGATTGATGTGTTGTTTGGGCGGCCGCTGGCTTCTTCTGAGGATGCGGGGCAACGGATTACGCCGCAGCAGGGGATTCCTACTTTTGGGCTGGACGCTTTGAGTTCGGCGGCTTACGGGCCGGAGGCGGCTTTGACGATTTTGCTGCCTTTGGGGTTGCTGGGGGTCCGGTACATTGTGCCGTTGACGGCGGCAGTCATTGGGCTGCTGGTGATTGTGTTTTTTAGTTATCGGCAGACGATTGCGGCTTATCCGATGGGCGGGGGATCGTACACGGTCGCTCGGGAAAATTTGGGGAGCGGTGCGGGCATTCTGGCGGGCGCGGCGCTAATGATTGATTACCTGCTGAATGTGGCGGTGGGGATATCGGCGGGGATTGGAGCTTTGGTATCGGCTGTGCCCCGGTTGGAGCCGCACACTTTGGCTTTGTGTCTTGCGGTGCTGGTTATATTGACGGTCGTCAATCTGCGAGGAGTCAAGGAGGCGGGGTCGGCGTTTGTGGCTCCCACTTATTTATTTGTGGGGACTTTAGCGGTGGTGATTGTGATTGGACTTTATAAGGTGGTGGTGTCGGGGGGACATCCGGTGGCGGTGGTTTCGTTGGCGCCGGCGGAGACGGGGCTAGGCCCGTCTCTACGGGTGGTCGGTGTTTGGATCCTGCTTAAGGCGTTCGCTTCGGGGTGCACGGCTCTGACGGGGGTGGAGGCGGTAAGCAACGGAGTACAGGCGTTTCGGGAGCCGGTGGTTCGGTCGGCTCGGGCTACGTTGACGGCCATCATTGCGATTCTGATTTTGCTGCTGGGGGGAATTGCGGTGCTGGTGAAGTATTACGGAATTATGGCTACGGATCCGGGGCAGGCGGGGTATCAGAGTGTGTTGTCGTTGGTGACGGCGGCAGTTGCCGGCAAGGGAATTTTTTACGATCTGACAATGTTCTCGGTTTTGCTGGTCCTGTGTCTTTCGGCAAATACTTCGTTTGCGGATTTTCCGCGGCTGTGCCGGGTGGTGGCTCGGGACGATTATCTTCCGCATTCTTTGACGTTGCGGGGACGGCGGCTGGTGTACTCGCAGGGGATCTGGGCGTTGGCGATTTTGGCGGGGCTGTTGCTGATTCTGTTTGGCGGGGTGACGGACCGGTTGATTCCTCTGTTCGCGGTGGGGGCGTTTCTGGCATTCACTTTGTCGCAGGCGGGGATGGTGGGGCATTGGCTTCGATCGGGATCGGGGGCGCGGGCGTGGCACAGCATCCTGGTGAACGGGCTGGGAGCTTTGGCTACGGGGATCACTGTGCTGGTGGTGGTGGTGGCGAAGTTTGCCGAGGGGGCATGGGTGGTGGTGCTGTTGCTGCCGGTGGCGCTGGTGTTTATGGGGCGGGTGCGGCGTCATTATGAAGAGGTGGCGAAGGAAACAGCGCTGACGGGCAGGGAGGTTGCGGATGCGCGCGAACTGGCGCCGCCGATTGTGCTGGTTCCGGTGGACCGATGGAATGCGGCGACGGAGAAGGCGGTGCGGTTTGCGATGACTTTGTCTCCGGATGTGCGGGCGGTGCATGTGACGTGCGAGGCGGATGAGAACCAGCCGTCATGGTTGAAGGAGGTGCAGGCGGAGACGCGGATGCCGACGCTGGTGACATTGCCGTCGCCGTTTCGGCTGGTGCTTCATCCGATTGTGGATTACGTGTTGAAGGTGGAGAAGGAGAATCCGGAGCGGACGATCGCGGTGGTGATCGCGTCGATGGTGGAACGGCACTGGTATCACTATTTTCTACACAATCAGCGGGGACAGGTATTGACGGCGCTGCTGCTGCTGGGCGGAGATGAGCGGATCAACATTATTAATGTGCCCTGGTATTTGAAGGCTTAGGGCAGCGGGCAGCTCTCAGTTGTCAGTTATCAGTTGTCAGTAAACCCTAAAGCACACTTTCTAGTGGCCGCCGGTTACGTCCAGAACGGCTCCGGTTACGTAGCTGGCTTCTTCGGACAACAGCCATAGGATGGCGTTGGCTACTTCTTCGGGGTATCCGCCGCGCTGCATGGGGACTTGGGATTTGACGCGATCGATACGGTTGGGTTCGCCTCCCTGGGCGTGGATGTCGGTGTGGATGACGCCGGGGCGGACGGCGTTGACGCGGATTTTTTCTTCGGCTACTTCTTTGGCCAGGCCCAGGGTGAGAGTATCGATGGCGCCTTTGGAGGCAGCGTACTCGATGTATTCGTTGGGAGAGCCTAAGCGGGCGGCGGCGGAAGAAACGTTGACGATGTTGCCGCCCTGGCCTCCGTGCCTGGTGGACATGCGGCGGACGGCTTCGCGGGCACAGAGGAAACTTCCGAAGACATTGGTGGCAAAGACGCGGCGGAGGCGAACGCCGTCGATTGAGTCGAGACGCGACTGGCGCTCCACGGTGCCGGCGTTGTTGACCAGCGCGGTTAGCGGTCCCAGCTGGCGGATGGCGGAATCGAAGAGACTACATCGGACTCGGAACTGACGTCGGCTTGAATGGCTACGGCGGTGCCACCCTTTTGTTGGATGGCCGTTACTACCGCTTCGGCGGGCGGTTGTTGACGACAATAGTTGACACAGACGCGGAATCCGCGGGCGGCGGCTAGATGAGCGGTGACGGCTCCGATGCCGCGGCTGGAGCCGGTGACGATCAGGACCTGGGAGTTTTCCGCAGGCATGGTGGTTAATTTTAATAGAGCGGGATTGCCGTGTCTGCCGAGACGGGGCAAGCCCCGTCTCTGCGGGATGTTCATGGTTGGTTCAGACTCTCCACTCGTCGGGGCGCCATTGCTGGATTGACTTCTTGATGTCGGGAGCGGCGAGCTCCTCGCTGAGAGTTCGGGTGGCGAGCGCGGAAAGTTCGGCATCGGAGGCAAAGCGCAGTGCGATCAATTGCGATTCCGTAAATTCCGGGATGCGGGTACGAAGGGCTGGGTCGAGCAAGGAAGCGAGGCGCAACCTCTCTTCCAGGCGGATCACGCGGTCCTGCACCTTGAGGGCGTAAAGGCGGATCTTGAAGATGGCAACGATTGCCGCGATCATGACGACGACTAACCACGCGGAATGCAGGCCTGGCCGTCTGACCAGATGAACGATGGTCAGAAGCAGGCTGATGGCGAATACGGGCAGGATGAAAAAATGGAAGAGCAGATCATAGCGCGTGTAATTGGAAAAGTTCTGGGGGGATGCGGTCGCCATGGGGAGGTTCTCCTTTTTAATTAATGAGCGAAATCATCATCGCACGTTTGGGGATTGGCGGATTAAGGTCGTTGCAAGAGGTGCAGCTTTGCTTCCCAGGCAGAAGGTGACGCCAGCGGCTACCGCGCGGTCTAGTGTGCCGTCCCAGCCAATTCTTTACAATGGCGCACCTTGTCTAGGATCACGTCGGCGGTGGCCTTCCAGGCGAACGGCTTGGGCGTGTCGTTCCAGCTTGCAAGCCACGCATAGATGGC